>ODAK010002926.1_pt1 | contig 17822 bp, 13 predicted proteins | sample 1539591 | NCBI WGS metagenome assembly ODAK01 (sample SAMEA3539303, study PRJEB22396) | soil metagenome | biome: tundra; feature: field; material: soil | place: USA | collected 2010-05 | depth 0.15 m
GCCCTGAACCCTGGCCGGGACGTTCGATCAGTTGCGCTCAGACCTCCTCGACATCTGCGAAGAGGAGCCGCACACCGCCAGTCGCCAACTCGAAAACCTTGGAGACAAACGCCGATGCCTCTTCGGTCGTTACGGCCTTGCTGGCCGCATCGTAGTCGGTGAAGTACAGGTCGAGTACGCGATAAGCCGGGGTCGCGCTGCCATCCTCTTTCGGCCAGACCTTCGCGCTCTCTATTCTTTTGACTCCGGGGATCTTCTTCGCCAGCGCGAGCTGCTCGTGGTGACCGGCCTCGAAGGCATCGGGGTCTTGAGGGTTCTCGTAGATTGCAGTGATCTTCGTTGGCATTATTCTTGTCCTTTCTTCAGTGATGCGTCAACGTTCGTCCTATTACTGGGTCTTCCACTCCGCATTGTCGGGAATCGACTTGTCGGGCACTAGGACCTGGATGATGGACGGGCTGCTTGAGTTCGCTAGAGCACCCGTCACGGCATCCTTCAGCTCCCCATACGTGCCGACTTTCCATCCCTGGCAACCGAACACCTCTGACAGCTTACCGTAATTCCACGGGTGCAAGATGCATGACTTGTAAAACGGCTTGTCGGTAGAGAAAACCGTTGAATCAGCGAGCCACTGCTCTACGCCGTAGACTCCATTGTTGATTACGAAGATAATAGGGTTGAGCTTGAAACGAGTCTGCGTCGAGAGGCATTGGGCGGTCATTTGGAATCCACCGTCACCCGAGAAGACCATTACCCTTTGGTCGCGCCTCTTTGCCAAGCAGATACCCGTCGCAGCCGGCCCGATGTAACCTATCGATGAGTAGGATGACTGAGCGACAAACCCTCCCGGGCTGGGCACATCGAGTAGCAGGCTCCCGAAGTAGTTCATGCTCGCGTCGCTGCCGACGATGGTGTTCTTATCGATATACTGTTGTATAAAGTTGTAGAATCCCTGGTACGTGATCTCATCGGCTGAGCCCACGGTCGGCGCGCTATGAGCCAGCTTCTCCGGCAGGTTCCGCACTTTGGGCGCAACCTGTTTTGCCAGTATCCCGTCTATTAGGTGCTCCAACGCGACCTGTCCGCCGAAATAGGTGCCGAACTTGACTGCGTCCAACGACGCAAATGCGGTCTTGTCGAAGTCTGGGTTCCAGCCCAACGAGTTGATATCTGTCAGCCACACGCCGAGGGCGAGTATGAAATCAGACGTCCTGGCCAGATCTGTAACGGCTGTCGATGATGCCTGGCCGTCGAGTACGCCGACAAACAGCGCATCATCTTCGGAAAGGACGGCCTTACTCAGGAGTTCCGTAACGAATGGGACGTTCAGTTGCTGTATCAGACTCATGGCCTTCTGCTGAAGGCCGAGGCGGTCGATCTCTACACCAACCCAGATGAGGGGGTTCTCAGCGCTTTCAAGCTTTGCACAGATCTGTGCGACTGACTGTTCCAGGCTGGTCTCATCCGACAAGATCCTGGCCGGCTTCAGAACGCCCCTCGGCGGCTCGCACTCCAAGTCGACCATGTCCTGGAGAAGCTCAATATATATCGGGCGTCGTTCGCTTATGCACTGGGTCAGCGCATAATCTATCAGCATCGGCGCAAGGTCAGGATTATCGACTCGTATGGTTGCGACCGTTATATGCTCGAACGACTGAAGATCCGTTTCACGTCCGCTGATGAAGTGATGTGCACTGAAGCCAGTCTGCTCGAAGGTGAGAGTCTTCTTTATGCTCGGTGTGCCATTGATCAACACGAGCGGCACCTTCTCGACGTAAGCACCAGCGACAGCGTTCACGGCACACAATGCGCCTGCGGAGTAGGTAACACAGAGGGCCCCGATACCCTTCAGTCTTGCGTATCCGTCCGCCGCATAACCGGCATTTACCTCGTTGACTTCTTCTATGATTTCAATGCTGCTTGGTGTGACATACCGGTTCAACCATTCTATCGAATAGTCGCCCGCGATGGAGAACAGATGCTCCAAGCCCAATTGATGGAGCCGGTCTACCAGGTATTGTCCTACCGTGTATCCCTCGTTCATGGTTTGAATACCTCCGTAATCAGTAGTCGCTCGCATCGCCGAACAGCCGGGGCATGTATATGTCGAATATCCCCGGACATTTGCGTTCGGGATACCGCTGAAGCATGAAATTCTTGAAGGCGTCGTCCGTCAACCCATTGCCGATTGCCTGCCGAGCGGCCGAAAGGTACTCGATGTTGCGAGCGACTTCATTTTTGTCAGCCGGCAAGCCGTGGCCTGGCATGAACAATTCGTAGTCCGCCACCAGCAATTCTTGCAGAACCCGAATCCAGTGGTCCATATGTTTGGTCAGGTACAGATGGGTGCCGCTGTAGATCAGGTCCTGAGTGAAATACACTCCTATCTCAGGAAGCCCGATGGTAAGGTGAAAGTCGATTTCAGTATCTGTTACTCGGTCGAAGATATACCTGACCCCGTCGATTGTCTCGTCACCGGGGCTGGCGACTTTTTCGGGGACGACTATTTGGTCCGGAGCGAGGTCACCGAGTTTCCAGTGGTCACTTCTCGAGGCTTCTCCGTGCTCTTGGATGAAGCTCATGGTTTCAGGCAACGCGTAGATCGTGATGTCGCTGAACGCAGTCCCCAAACCGAACCAGTGGTCAGGGTGCCGGTGCGAAAGGTACAGCCTTTCGATCGGCTTGCCAAGGCTGTCTGCGTAGTCCCTGAATGCCCTTGCATAAGGCACGAGAAACTGCCCATCGACGAGAACCAGCTGGTTCTTGGTTTCGATAATATGCGTAGCGTTCGCAATATTGCCGTACGCGAAGGATGAGACGAAGGTGTGAATACGGACATCGCCCGTTTGCTTCGCGACCATTATGATGGGATCTGACACTTGAGCTAGCATTCGGGACCTTCCTGATGTAATGGAGAGATGCGGCTCGCGCCCGTCAGGCATCTCCGGCGTGGGTGGCGGTCAGGTGCGATGGATCGGATCGAACTCGGGCGGAAAGAGTGATCTGCTCTCGCAGTTCCTCCAACGCGGCCATGGCGACGTCGTAGGCGCTGTCGCCGTTGGGCGCTGGGTCGTCCTCGCCGGGCCGCCAGAAGCGCCGGCGTGCCATTCGCATAGAGCTGTCGAACGGCGGGATCGCGTTGAACACCTCGATCAGGTACGGCCCGCGATAAACCGGCTCGATCTCGTTCAAGATGATGTCCCACGGGATCCAGCTATCTTGCACCGCACCCCGGTCGGGTGCAGATATATGGACGTAGTAGAGCCGATCCTGCCGTGCGGCTCGGGCGACATTGTCTTTGAAGATTGATGGACCCTGGCTTTCCATCACGACTTGCGCGGTGTCGATCGTTACGCCACCCTGCGAGTGCTCGAGGCCATCGAGGAAATCCAGTACCTCCGAGACCATGTTGGGTGGGGGCGTCTCCCAGCTCTTGACGGGCTCGATGGCGAGCTTCACTTCTTGCGCTGCGGCGTACGCCGCCAGATCCTCGAAGACGGAACGCGCCGCGTGATAGCGCGACTTCATCCAATCTTGAAGGGCGTCGCTCCATATCGGCTCATTAGCGTCCGTGACCGGAAAGACACCGTAGGGGTAGAGGAACGGCCCTGACATGATCGAGTCGCCGCCCAGGACCCGTGTGATGTCGACGCGTGACTTGAGGTAGGACAGGGCCTGTCTGCGCTGTTCCTCGTAAGGTGAAGTGGGGTCGAAGGTCCGCGTGGTCCCGACATTGGTCGTGAACTTCGTCTCCTTCAGCCCTGCCTCGTCGAATGCTTTCTTAAGGCCGACATAACTTTCGACCTCGAGCTGATGGTCGACGGTCGCGGACTGGGAGGCAATATGCAGGTCGAAGCCGTCGTAGCCCATGTCGGTAAGGGCCTTCAGATGATCGATCAGGATCTGGGTGTAACGTGAGTCCTGCGGCCTCAAATCGGCCGTGAACATGAAGAAGCTGAAGAATACGTCTCGCCTGAATGTCGCGTTCATTCCTGGTGTCCTCGCTGTTCTGAGTGGGGTGATCCGGTGTCAGCGGCTCCGCACCTGGCCGCCTGGATCAGCCCGCAGCGGGGGCGGTGACCTCGTACGTCCGAACGGAGTCCAACGGCTGCGCCCCGGCGTTCGCTACCAGCCCAAGACGTCGGCGAGGTAGGCGCGGGCCTTCTTGGCATACTCGAGCGGGATGGCCTTGTTCGGGTCCTGCTCGGCTTCCACGACCAGCCACCCCTGGTAATTGGCGTCGGCCAGCACCTCGAGGATGGGCCGGAAGTCGATCGCGCCGTCTCCGGGCACGGTGAAGACGCCGAGCTCGACGCCCTCCTGGAACGACAGGCCTTCTTCACGCACCCGGCTCACGACCTCGGGCCGGATGCTCTTCATATGGACGTGGCCGATGCGGTCGGCGTAAGCCCGGGCCATGTCCAGCGGATCGTCGCCGGCAAAGGCGATGTGGGCGGTGTCGAGCAGCAGGTGGACCAGGGCCGGATCGGTCGAAGCCATCAGCCGGTCGACGTCGGCCCGGGCCATGACGCCGGTACCCATATGGTGGTGATAGCTGAGCTTCATCCCGGCCGAGTTGGCGATCTTGCCGAGCTCCTCCAAGCCCGATGTCAAGGCGTCCCACTGGGCGTCGGTGAAAACCGGGCGGTTGGCGAACACATCGACGGGGAGCAGGTGCGACGAAGCTCCGAACTCAGCCACGACCAACTCGGTCCCGCCCAGCGCCTTGATATGGGCCAGCGTCTCCTCGAAGGCGGCGATCGTCTTCTGCCGCATCTTGCTGATCGTGAAGTACGTGCTCGTCCAGGGCTCGGACACCCGCAGGCCGCGGAGATCGAGAGCGGCCTTGAGCACGGCAGCGTCCGAGGGGTATTTGTGCCCGATGCTGCAGCCCTGGAAGCCGGCGAGCGCCATCTCGCTCACGGCCTGGCCGAAGGAGATGTCGGCGTCGATGGTGGGGAAGTCGTCGTTCCACCACAGGGTGCAGCAGACGCCGAGCTTCACCTTGTCCGGGCCGAGGCGGTCACCTAGTTCTGTCATTTTGTTGCCCCTTTCAGGTAGCGGTCCTCGATGCGGGGCGGCTGAGCCCAGGAGCCGTAGCCGGGCGCCTTGGCACCTGGAGGATTAGCCCCGATGGCCCGCCACAGCAGCCCCTCCTGGTAGGAGGCGGCGGTAACGGTAGAGGTTTCGGCCGCCGTATGGGCCCCGTAGCAGTCGGTCCACTCGGGTGGCAGCCCGTACCACATCCCGGCGTACCAGAGCTTGATCACATTGCGGGCCACCGGGCCGAGGCGGTCGTCGCTGAAGATCCGGTGACGCAGGGCCCGGTCGAGCAGGGCCCGGTCATAGCTTCCGGCATCACCGGCTGCGTCGGCCCGGGCCGCCCGGTGGGCGTCCAGGAGGGCGGTGACGACCTCGTCGCCGCAGGCGGCCCGCACTTTGGCCAGATAATAGTGGGCCAGACCGGTGCCGAGCAGTTCGGTCTCCTCAAAGGCGGTGAGGTCGACCGACAGGAAGAGGAACTCCTCGAACGACTGGGTGGTCACCGCGTCACCGCCTGGGCTATCTCGCCGGCGGTCCGAGAGGCGTCGGGATCGGACCCGACCGCGGTCGGGATCTCAAAGGTAGGAGCGGCGTGCAGGCCGTCGCTGCCCGGCAGGGGGTTGCGTACCAGCCGGTTGAACCCGTCGCGCAGGCGGAACATGTACCAGACGGCGTCCTGCAAGAGGCCTGGTTGCCCGTTGAACGCCTTGGTGAGCAGGGCGAGGAAGGCCCCGTAGTCGGCGTTGAAGTTCCGGGCGGCACCGGCGAGCTCCGATCCCACCGGGTAGTCGGCCAGCCGGGCACTCACCTTCACCTTGTACACATCGTCCCAGGTGACGCTGAGCGGCGGCCCCGAGGGTGAGTCGGGGTGGTCGCCCACCTGGTAGTAGCGGCCGAGCTGCAGCTGCCGGAACCGGTAGTAGTGGGCCAGCTCCCCGTCTGCGTCGTACATGCCTGAATCGAGGCCCTCGCCCTGAGCGGCGATGAAGCGGAGCGCCCGCCGGGCCGAGTCCAGGTCGGAGACGGCGATCACCACCCCGCCGCCGGAGTAGAAGGACTCGGGCCCCACCTGCAGGGCCGGATTCCCGCAGAAGAGCCCGGGGTCGCCGGCCGCCACCTTCTCGAGCCCTTCGGTGATCTCTGCGTAGAACTCGCCGATACTGTAGAAGCGCATCCCCTCGGCCGTCGGGCTGGAAACCAGGAGCGGCCTCCCGCTGTCCGATGTGCGCACCAGCCGTGAGCTGGCACTGGGAGCCTTGCCCGGCCGCTCGATCTTACAGAACGTCTCCACCGCCTCGGGGGAGAAGGGCCGCAGGTCGACGGTGAAGTCGCCCTCCCCGTCGGGTAGGTAGGCCGGGTAGGACGGCACGAAGCCGGGGCGGGTCAGGTCGGGCGTCCCGCCGATGGCGTTCATGACGTTGGCGGCGAGGGTCAGGTGCAGCATCTCCTCCACCACGGCCACCCGGATGATGTGGGCGGCGTCGGAGTTGGTGGTGGAATGTATGGAGTAGTACGCGGTCAGGTAGGTGGGGATGGTCGCGTGCTCGAGCGCCATCGCCGCGTGCAGGTAGCTGATCAGGTCGTCACGGTTGTCGATGGTCGCCGCGGTCACTGGGCCACCTCCTGAGGTTGGCCCTGGGTGGCGCCGTTCGAGGTGACGTCGATCGGTGCGGTCTCGGAGTCGAGCTGGGCCAGCATGGCCCGGATGCTGCGCAAGCACAGGGCGGCGACGGTGAGCGTCACGTTCGACGTGCTCACGGTGGGCATGCTTCCCCCGCCGACCAGGTAGAGGTTCTGGTAATCCCAGCACCGCTGATCCGCGTTAACCACCGAGGTCGACGGGTCGCGGCCCATCGTGTGGGTGCCGGCCAGATGGTTGCCCCCTCGGATCTCGTACCCCTCGCCGGCGTAGGCGGCGTAGCCCCAGAAGTTCGGGTCGTACTCGGTGTGGTCCTCGGCCCCGAGGCGGGCGAAGATCCGTTTCGACAACTGCCGGGCGTACGCCACCCCCCGCATCGTGTAGTCGGGGATGTCGTAGGTGAGGATGGGCCGCATGTTCCCCAGGATGTCGGTGAAGGCCGGGTCCACGGTGACCCGGTTGCTCGGGTTGGCGGGGACCTCGACCATGAACGCCAACTGCAGCTGGCGGGACACCCGGTCCACCAGGCCCTGGCGGAGGGACTCGCCGTAGCGACAACCGGCGTCCACCAGGTCGATCAGGTCGGTCATCGGCGCCCCCCGGGCCCAGCCCCAGCCGTCGTTGTGGATGTCGACGCTGAATGCCGCCTGGCGGCGGCGGAAGCGGCCCCCGCGCAGGTCCGTGATGCCGCCGGTGCAGTTCGTGCCCCGGAAGGTGCCGGCCACCTCTGGAAGCAGGGCCCACGCCAGCAGGTAGGCGTGGTCCATGAAGTTCCGCCCCATGAGGCCGCTCGAGCTGCGCAGGCCGGAGGCCAGCATCAGCCGGGGGTTCTCCACCGCGTTGGCGGCCAGAATGAACAGCCGGCCCCGGGCTCTCATGGTGGTGAAGCCGGGGCCGTCAGGCCGGTCGTAGCGGCGGTACTCGATCTCGGTCACTCGGCGGGTTTGCTCGTCGACGTGCACCTTGTAGGCCACCGCCTGGGCCACCAGGTCGACCCGGCCGCTCTGGAGGGCCACGGCGAGGGTCTTGCCGGCGTTGTACTTGGCCTGCACCGGGCAGATGGGCACGCAGTTGTTGTTACCCTGGCACCGCCCGCCGACCTCGACCTCGTACGTGCTCACCGCCCCTCGCGGCACGTAACCCTTCCCACCGTCGTAGGCCGGGTTCGGTATCCCGTTCCGCCCCTGTGGGAACGGCCGGACCCGCAGCTCTCGCTTCTCCCCGTCGAGCTCGACCGGCATCCCGTTGAGGTCCTCGGCGACCATCTGGTCCAGGTACGACAGGGGCAGCCCCTTCATGGGGAACACGTAGCCCTCGTCGAAGGTGATCCCGAGGTAGGCCTGGTCCTCCACGTCGGCGGAGACGCCGATCTCGCGTTCGGCCTCGTTGTAGTACGGGGAGAGGTCCTCGTAGGTGAGCGGCCAGTCGGCCCCCTCGCCGTAGAGCGTATGCATCTGGAAGTCCTCGGGCAGCATCCGCAGCGTCTTGGCCTCCCAGTGCATAGTGGTGCCGCCGAGGACCCTCGTATAGGTGGTGTCGGTGGCGAAGGGCCCGCTCTGGACGATGTAGGCCGAGGCGTCGGGCGCACCAGGGAAGATGCGCCGTGCGTCGGTGCCGCGGGGCATCGGGGCGTTGGCGACGACCGGGTAGGGGGCCTGGTTGTCCTTGCTGATCGCCGAGTAGAAGCGGTCGAGGTAGCTCTCGTAGCCCCTCAGGGTGAGGTCCTCGGCCGAGCCCGCTTCGAGTATCAGTACTCTCTTGCCGGCGCCGCTCAGCCGCGAGGCTATGATGGCGCCGGCAATCCCGCCGCCGACGATGACGGCGTCGTAGAGAACCTCGGCCGCCGCCGCGGGGTCGGTGCGCTTCGCCGCCCCGTCGGGGAATTTCACGTACATGGGGCAGTCACTCCTCTGCCAGGTCCCAGGCGCAGCCGGGACCGGCGTGGTGGTCGGGATTCGAGTCGGTTGGCCACGGGGTCACACGGCCTCGGCCCGGGCTCGCATGGCGGACAGGTAGGCGGCGTAGCTCCACGTCAGGTCGTGAACACTGCGCTCGTAGCCGGTGGCGCCGTCGAACTGCTCGGAGAGCTCCAAGTTGTCACTGTGGTAGATGACGGCCCGCACCATGGCGTCACCGGTCGCCGCCAAGGCGGCGGCGGCTGCCGCCGGGGCCGTCAACGCGTCGATGCCGGACTGGGCAAAGAAGGGTGTGGACAGGTCGTCCACGGGTACCTTGCCGCTCGACTTGATCTCGGCGGCCAGCTTGTAGTGCAGCTCAGCAACGTTGCACGTGGAGAGGGCCCAGGGGTGACCGCCGAGCACCGGGTCCGAAGTGTCACCGTCGTAGACGTCGCCCGGGTAGCGGCCGAACAGCGGCCCGATACCGAACTTTTCCTTGTCCGCCTGGTTAATCGGGTAGAAGGCGATGCCGCCCTCCTCCCATTGCGAGCGCAGCTGGGCCGCCGTGGCCAGCAGCTTGGTGTCGGTGACGGGAATGGCGCCGTAAACGGCCGACTGGACGATGTCGATGTTCGGGTCGTAACCGCTGACGACCGGATTCTGGGGCGATGGCTGGGCCCCGTTACCGGGGTCGGCCATCATGCTCACGTACTTGCTCCCGTCCCAGTGGCCTGCGAGGGCCTGGCGCAGCCAGTCGATGGCGGGCTGCAGCCCGGCCGGCTTGTCGATACCGGCAATGGTCGAGGCCTGGATCTCCTCGAAGCAGCGCAGCTGGGCGGACCGGGCGAAGAAGCTGTACCCGCTGTGCTCCTCCCACAGGTTCGTGGTGGGAACCTCGTAGACACCGAGGAGGAAGGCCACGTTCGAGTTCACCAGGGCGACCGCCCGCTTCTGGGTGTCGGGATCGAGCTGGTCGCAGGCGGCCAGGATGGTGATCGATTGCAAGGCCGGACCGTCGTTCTGCTCGGTCCACGGGCGGGCGTCGCCGGCGATGTTGAAGCAGGCGTGACCCTTGGTCCACGGCGGCTGGGCGTTGGAGTGGCAGAGGTCGGCGAAATTCACGTAGTCGTTGAGCGTCTGCACCGTCCCACCCGGGCGGGTGGGCATGACGGCCTTAGCCACCTCCATGGCCGTGATGGCCCCGTCGCGCACCCAGTTGAAGACGTAGTCCTCGTCGATGCCGGGGGTGTCGGCTGGGAAGGACGGGGCGGCGATGATGCAACCCGGCTTCGAGTCCCTGGAAATGTCGCCCGGCGACTGTGGATCGCTGTAGACGAAGCCGTCACTGGCGATGTTCCGGAACATGAAGGTGTACATGATCGGCACGAGCGACGCCAGATCGACCGCTCCCGGAGCAAAGGAGTTTTGGACGTTCGCCCGCGCTCGGGAAGTGCCGGTGGGTCGGTTCGTGCGGGCGGGCATGTCGGGCGTGGTGGTGGACTCGAGCATTGCTGAACTCCGTTATCTTTCGAGCGGATTTGTCAGATCGGGAAGCGGCGAGTTCTTCTGCCGGTCCAAGCCGGTTACAGGCTTCTGTCTATGTGTGACGCACTTCGAAGTAAGCTTCGGTTAGCTTCTTAAGGAGACTTCGTGCTTGGACCGATCGAACCCTAGGCAGACAGAGTGCGTCGTGCTTGTCTCCGCTTGACCCGCTGCGACCAGCGAAATGCTGAAGTCCTCTTGCACAACAAAGTTCAGGTTGATTGTTGCCTCCATGGGACGTCCCTTCTGCCGGTCCGCATCAACCATCAGCGCCTTCAGTTCCTTGAACGATTGGAGAAGTTCGTTTTCCGGGCTCAGGGCACTAGTGGGCTGCGTGCCGGTTTCGTCGCTTATCCCCGAGCTCTGGGCGCATGGCTCGCGTGACCTGCCGTGGTGATCCGGGTGGAATGTCCGGTGTCGCTGCCGCGATGGACGGATGCAGGGAGCTTGCCTCCACTTGCCTGCCGGGGGAAAGGCCGGTCGCGTCGCAGCCCGGAGATTCAGGACCTTGTGCTCCGCCACGACGCTAGTCGTAGTGCACGTGGTGCACGCAACGAACTGAGCCATTTCGGTCCCCCCAAAGAACCCGTACTGCGCCGCAGGCCCGCTCTAGATCCAATCCCACAGTTTGGAGTGGGCCGCTGCGTCAGCCGCTGAGGTTAGCGTCCTGACACGCCACCGGTCACTCCGGGCGCAGACCCACCGCGCAGACCCACCGCGCGGGCGGCGATGTCGACGACACCTTGTTATCGTCGTTATCGTCACAGGCCGCTGAAGCCGTGTCATCAGGGCCGGACCCTACATTTGACCCTGATATCGGTTCGGACGGGATTTCCGGGCGCGGCGATGCGGGTAGTGAGGTCGTGGCGGGATCGGATACCGAGTTTGGCGAAGATGTGCCCGAGGTGGGACTCGATGGTCTTGACGCTGACGTACAGCTCGGCTGCCACCTGGCGGTTGGAGCGGCCGGTGGCGACGAGGCTGGCCACCGCCTGCTCGGCGGCGGTGAGGCCGACGACGGCGGGTGCGGTTTCTGGTTCCACGGGCGCGGCGGCGGCGGCGGCGAGTTCCTGGTCGCAGGCCTGCAGGTAGGGCCGGGCGCCGAGGGTGATCAGGCGCTGCCGGGCCGAGCGCAGCCGTGCGATCGCGGCCTGCGGCTGGCCGGCGGCACGCAGTCGGCGGGCGTCGGAGATCTCCAGCTGGGCCAGGGTCAGGGGCACCCGCAGGCCCTGCACGTGACGCCAGGCGGTCTCGAATGCGGCGGCTGCGGCGGTCTGGTGCCCGGCCGCGGCGGCCAGGTCGCCGCGCAGCCGGGCGGCGACCGCCAGGGTCGCGGGCGGGCCGGCCGGTGCCAGGGCGGCCTCGAGCTCGGTCAGGGCAGTTTCGGCCTGGCCGAGTCGGCGCTGGCCGATGAGGGCGGTGATCTCCAGGCACCGCCAGTCGGCAGGGCTGATCAGGCCGTACTCGGCGATCCTGGTGGCGCGCACGGCCGCGGCGGCGTCGGTGACGCCGTCCAGATCGCCCCGGGCCGCAGCGAGGAACGCCCGGGCGGTGGCGGCCGCGATGATCGCTACCGGTATGCCGATCGCCTGCGCGGCTTCGGTGGCCATCCGGACGTGCGCATCAGCTAGCTCCCAGTCGCCGCGGGCTGCGGGAACCAAGGCGGCGATACTGTGCACCACGCCGAGGTCCCGTGCCCGGTCGGCGTCGTGGGCGAGGGAGACGGCCAGCTCGGCGTGCACCACGGCGTCGTCCCAGGAGCCGAGACGGTACTCGGCGCCGGCCAGATAGCCCAGGCACGGGCCGGCATCATGCAGCGGGACACCAGCCCGCAGCCTGGCCGCCGCGGCGGTAAGGTCGGCGACCGCCCCGGCGAAGTCCTCGGTCCAGTTCCGGGCCAAGCCGCGGTAGACAAGAGTGTCGGTGTCTTCCCACGGCACGTCGGACGGGGCGGCGGGCAGGAACGCCAGCCCAGCCAGGCCCTGCGGTCCCTGCCCGGCGACAACGCGGGCGATTGCCAGCATCCCGTGGGCCCGGTGACGCACCGCGGCCGGGGCGGCATCGGCCCGGGCCGCCCGCTCACCCCACCGGACCGCCTCCGCTGCCCGGCCCTGCATCATGCAGAACGCCGCCAGCTGAATGGCGGCCGCCGCACCTACGGACGCGTTCCGGGCCGGGTCGTGGGCCTGCCACGCTTGCACCAGCCGGGCCTCGGCCGCGGCGGCCCTGCCTGCAAGGAAATCCAGCGTGCCTAGCAGCCAGCAGCGCCGCGGGCTCGCCGGGGCGGATGCTACCCGGGCGGCTAGGCCCTCCGCGCGTGCCACCTCCCCGTAGGTGACTAGGATCTCCAGCGCGTCCAGCAGGCGCCGGTCGGCCGCCGCCGGGTCGCTGCTGACGGCCGCGGCCTGCGCCAGCCAGTCCGCTGCCTGCGCCGTCCGGCCCAGCTCCCGGGCCTCCCGGCCAGCCGCCTCCAACTCGCCGGCCAGCCCGTCGTCCGGCCCCACCGACGCGGCCACCTGGTGCGCCAGCGCTTGGTGCCAGTCGACCAAGCCCGCCGCCCGCGCGTGCAGCCGTCGCCGCCGGGTGGGGCTTAGATCGTCGTAGACCGCCTGGTGCACCAGCAGATGGGGGAAACCGATCCTGGCCGCTCCCCCGCCCGGCTGCTCGGCGAGTACCGCGGCCGCCATCGCCTCCTCCAGCGCCGGGAGTGGATCGTCCAGGGCCGCCAGCGCGGCCGCCACCGCCAGCGGGCAGTGGTGGCCGAGTATCGCCGCCGCGGCGACTAGCTGCCGGGCCGCCGGGCTCAATGCGCCCACCTGCGCCAGTATCATCGCGGCCAGCGAACGTGGAACCCCGACCATCCCGCCGGGCCGGTCAAGGCCCTCGGCCCCGGACTCTTCCAGCACCGCCCGGATGTACAACGGGTTGCAGCCGGTGTACTCGAGCAGGCGACCGACGGCGCGGCGCGACAACTCCCCGGCTCCCAGCGCCCGGCCCAGCGCCACCACATCCCCCGGCCCCAGCCCGCCCAGAAGAACCCGGCCGGCCCGGTGGTCCCCGGCCACGAACCGGGGCCACCCCGCGCCCAACCCGGACAGCTCCCCGCCGCGAGCCGATACCACCACCAGCACGGGGTCAGCCTGCAAACGGCGGATGGCGAACAGCAACGCCCCCGCCGACGGCCCATCCGCCCAGTGCAGATCATCGATGCACGCCAGCACCAGCCCCCGGCCGCGGCCGACCTGACCCAGCCACATGACCAGCTCGGCGCCCACCGCCAGCGGATCCACCGCCCCGCTCAGATCCGAGGTCAGCAGCCGCGGCGGGCTGCCCCCCGCCCCCCGGGCGCTGGCCACCAGCTGGCTCACCATGCCGTACGGCACCAGCAGCTCCGCTTCATCGCCACTGGCGCGCAGTACCGCCGCGTCGGCCAGCCCCGCCGCGAACCGCGCCAGCAGGCTCGACTTGCCGAGGCCAGCCTCGCCCTCGACCAGCACGACCTTCGGCTGGCCGCCGCAGGCCTCCGCGGCAGCCGCCTCCAGCACGGCCAGCTCATCCGCCCGGCCGACGAACACTCCGCAACCCGGCGGCCGCCCGGCCCTAATCTCCTGGTGCACCCTAAGGTTAGCCGGATCCTGTTCGTCGACCGGGCTTGCGTGCCAAGCGGAGCCGGGTTCACCGCCTCTGGTGTACCGGTCCATGGCCATCTCAGCGTCCCGCGCCTGCTTGGCCTCCGCCAGCAGCCGCCGCCAGCCGTCTTCGCTGCTGGGCGACGCCCCCAGCGTGGCCCCGCGCCTGCGGGCGGTGTCAAGGCATATCCGCACTACCTCTATTAACGCGCCGGAGGCGTCCAGCGGCAGGTGCTGGCCCTTCTTCCAGTCATAAAGCGTGGACCGGCTTACCCGCCCGCGGCGGTCCTCCGGCAAAGCACGTAGCACCCCGTCCACGGTGAGCCCCGCGGCAGCCAGCAGCGCAGTAAAGGCCGTCCCGAAATCCGTCTGGCTCGCGGAATACCTGGCAGGCATAGGTCTCCCATCATTAGGCCGAGAACCTAGGGCCCGCACATTCTTTGATGCACGGTGTCCGAGCCCTTCGGACTTTACCCATACCGGACAGGCCGCACAACCACGCACAGCAGTACTGTTGCCATTCAACAAATACGCCGCCTAGTCGATCAGTCCTCGGCCGGCAGCTGGCCCAGGGCTCAATGGCCTTGCATTGGGTGCCGAGGGACGTTCCACCGTGTGGTGACCAGGTGAAACTCGATGCACATGGTGATGCTTGTTACACGTGGTTCGTGCTGGCATGTTTAAGGCAGGCTTTTGGGCCCAGGGCCTCGTTCATATAGAAGGTGTTTCACAACACGACGCAGTTCAGGAACACGCCGAGCGCGCCACTAAGCGGACAAACGGGCTAGCCCAGCCGCTATCTTCGTGTCGGTTGTCGACCCGCATGCGGGTCTTCCGGCGAGCCTGCCGACTCCCGGACCTACCCTTGGGCGTCGGGCGGTCGTTCCGCAACATGTGTCTCACAATGAGGCACCCGCCGCGACAGGCGCTCCCGCGGCTGAACCACACCGAACAGACATTCTGCGCTCACCCATTGCGGCATTCCCGCCATCGGCAAGGAGCGCGTAATCGGCGATCTAGTGCACTGCGATGGAGCGGAGTCGGCTTGCCGTCGATTACGGTCCGTTAGAGACCCCGGAGCGGTGTCACCGCGTTTCCGAGAGACAGCAGACTTGATTGCGCCGGCCAGGCAGCATCGATTGTCTTGTTTACGGAGATTCAGAACCTGGCGCTATCCCTTGTGTCTGGGCGCGCAGAGCTGGGCGATCTGCGTCTTGGAGTCTCTGCCCGCGAGCCTCGATCATTCCGTGAGCGGGCACCCGTCAGCCCGGACATCAACGCCGGAGACCGGCAATCGTAAAGCGCTGGCCTCACGCATCGGCGGACGCAGCAAGCGCCTCCCGCACTGTGGCGGCCAGGCCGCGCCCGTTCGCGCCGCCAGCATCGATGTCGGGATTGTAAATCGCTACCTGCAGGCCCACGGCGTGACCCGAGCGCACTGCGATGCTCAGCGCCGACACTAGCTCATCCCAGGTCAGGCCGCCCGGCCGGGGATCATCTACCGCCTGCATGATCGTCTCATCGAGAACGTCGGCGTCCAGGTGAATCCAGAAGCCGTCTTCCGGGCCCCCCTGCCGCGTCAGGTACCTCATCGCCTCGCGGGCAGCCGCGTCGGCGCCGACCTGGCGGACCTGGTCACGGTCAATGACCAGCATGCCTGCCGGCAGCGGCTGGCAACCCCGGCGTTCCCGGTCAGCAGCGTCACGGCAGGCAAACAACACCACATCCTCAGCCCGTACCAGCGGCCGCCGGCCCTCGATGTCGGTGACGACGTCAGGGCCGAAGCCGGTCGCGAACGCGAGGTCGCTCGCCGACGCCGCGCCGTTAAGCGGATTGACCTCCGGCTGGTAAAAGTCGGCGTCGCCGTCGATGTACAGCAGCCCGTAACGCCCGCGCCGGCGCAGCGCCAGCATCGTGCCGAGCAGGATCGAGCAGTCTCCCCCGAGCACGACAGGGAACTCTCCTTCGCCGAGCACCGCCGTCACCGCATCGGCCAGCAACGGGGAGTAGTCGCGGATCGCCTGCGGATTCATGACGTGCGTCCCGGAGTCACGGTCAGCGCCGTACCCGGCCGCCTCGACCCGGTCTGCCCGGCGAGCTGCCAGGCCGTCAGCCAGCCCGGCTGCGAGCAGCACTTCCGGGGCGCGCTCGACGCCCCGATGCTCCGGGACGTGGCCCAGAGCAGACGGCGCCTCCACGATCGCGTACCTGGGCATCCACCCACCTCCTGCATCAGTCGCGGCAACAGCGGCGCTGCTCTGCCGGATCGATCACCCAGGCATTCTTCCACCGACAGGACGACTTCCTTACCTGCCATCCAGATCTGCCGCAGGTCGCCGGGCAGGATGGCTGACGGCGAAACGTCAGCCGTGAGCCAGACCCATCCGCTAGCCCGGCGAGAGTCATCCGCCTTCGGCCAGTGTGGACGCAGAACTAGGTGATCTGTGCACCGTCCATCCGCGCGACCGCGTATCTCTCGACCATGCGGAATCGGCGATCGGTTTCCGGAATGGAATCCCTACCTGGTTACTGTCCGTGGTAGTCGCCGGTTACCGCTTCACGATCCGTATCCGTCGATCTGCGGCAAAGCTGGATGCTTGGTGTCTCCAGCTTCGGGCGTGCAGAGCCAAGAATCCGGGCGCCATTGCCGGCGTCCTGTCCGGCGGCGGCGAGCACGCCACACGCTTGGTGGTTGAGGCCGTCAGCCTGGCCTTTGCTGGGAGGGGGCGCCGGCGACGAGATCTCGCAAATTCATCGACGGTGAGGCCGACGCCCACCCCGAAGATGGCGGCAGCCGCGTCGAGCGCCGCCCCCCGCGGCATCGCCGATACCAGCACGATGCCCGTGCCGATGATAAACAAGATGCCGAAAACCTGGTGATGAACGTGATGGCCCGCGATCCGGACGTCGCCCAGCCCGGCCCCGGCACCGCTGCCTGACCGAATCAGCCTGGTCACGATTCTGGTGATGAGGAAAGTAACCAGTATCGCCAGGAACATCCACATCATCGGCCGCAGCGAAAGTTCAGCCGGGCCGACCGGGATCTTCACCCGAAGCGGGACCTTCAGCCCCGGCGGGATCCTCACCCGGGAAGCGAGCAAGGACGCTGTGCTGGCAGCCCCGACTCGCACGGCATCCTCCTGCGCCTACCGCCCGGTGCTCGAAGTCTACGCCCGGCCAGCTGGACCGCGGGCTGCGGCGTGCAGACCCAGGACCAAGGCGGCAGGACCCAGGCGGCAACGGCATCGGGGCCACGCCGGCCTCGGCGCGATAGTGCACCGCGACCGTAACGGCCAGCGCCCCAGTCTCCGCCGGGACGAACAACCAGACCAGGCCGCCGGGCCCGCAGCAGACATCCCGACAGTTTCACGCCCGGACACGACGGCATCGGCATCGCCAGCGCGTTCGGCTACCTCACCATTGCAGGTAGCTACCGCGGTGATGTCAACCGCGGCAGACCGCCCGGATCCACCGGCCGGCACGGCCAGGAAACATCCGGCATTGCCGCATTACAGGCGCGAGCCCGGTCAGGCCGGATCTCGCCACTGGCGACCGGAAGGTCCGCTCCTAGCATCGACACGCGGCTCAGCTCGACGGCGTCCTCCAAGCTAGACATCTCCAAGCCGGTCCATGGCGCACCGAGCCGGCGGCCGGCACCGGGCTACGCTGAAAATCGCATCACCTTGAGTGACCGAACAGGCCGGGAAGAACGCGCAAAGAGCCGCCGTTCTGTATTGAAACAATCCTTTCAGGACGGTCCGCTCGGGCCAGGTTGCCACCGTCAATGCCGGCAATTTGCGCGAGCATCACCCGAACGCCAGACAATAGCCATTTCCCGGGTGATGGCTGCGGCTCCGTTAAGGTGACCGCGCAATCGTGCACGCGCAGACGAGCATCGGGTTTAGCGGAGTTCCTTCATGGACGCGATGGCTTTTGCGCTTTCCGGTGGTAGTCATCGAGCTGGGCTAACTTAGCAGTTGCCAGGCCATGGGTGGACAGGTCCGCGGATACCGGCCGGGCCGCGTGGCCTGGCCGGTATCCGCAGCTGCGACGCCGTATTCAGCCGGCGTG
>ODAK010002927.1_pt1 | contig 17822 bp, 17 predicted proteins | sample 1539591 | NCBI WGS metagenome assembly ODAK01 (sample SAMEA3539303, study PRJEB22396) | soil metagenome | biome: tundra; feature: field; material: soil | place: USA | collected 2010-05 | depth 0.15 m
CAACGACTTTCTCATCCTGATTGTCGGGGATTCTCACCTTGATTGTCGCGCGACAGCTTTCGCTCAGATCATCCTTTCGAGGGGGCGGCAGTCGCTAGCGTATCGCATTTCGCCCAACGTGGCGGATGTCGCCTCGGAGTCCCAACGTGGCGAATGTCGCCTCGGAGTCCTATAAAGGGTAAGATATTGGACGGGTTTTTCACCCAACGAAAACAAAGGCTTATGAATCCGATAAGTTAGTCCAATAAGGACTCACGAAATAGAGTTTCCGGTAGCAGCGGAACAGGGGTTCGTTTCAGCGGGCAGAGACGCTTGGGGGGCGACCGAACCGAACCGCCGCAGTCGACCCGTTGCGGCGGTAGCCCAGACAGTCGGCGCGAATGTCCGGAATCGACCCAAAGCGGACTCTCCATTGCGTCAGGCCGCCGCCCCCGAAGGCGGGAGGAATTAGTTGCTCAGCTTCCGAGTGCCAGACAAGAGTCGAATGAAGTCGAGAAGAGAAAGTGACGTGTCTGGCGCAAACCCGAGAGGCGTATCGTAGCGGCGTCGTATCCGTGCGAAAGGCCAAACTATTGGTGCAGGATCGCCGGCCGTCGCGCCCTGACGGTCGTCCTGGCCGGAAGTGGCGTCGCCGTGTCTTTGGGGGACGCCGGTTCGCCCTTTAGCCCGACCGGGCTCAAGAGGAACCACGACCGCAGGCGATCGCGCAATTGCCGCGGGCCGATGACTTCGATCGCACCGGATCGGACACCTGCTTCCCACGTCAGTTTGCCAAACCATACGGCAATCATTGTGCGAATACCTGTCGTCACGTAGAGGTCCACCGGGAAGCCCGGATCGAAAGGGCAAAGATCGACGGCATCCCGTTCATTCACCAGCCACCATTGTCTCTTGCCCTCGGGAACATCGGGAAACTCGAAGCAGAGCGTGGTGCGGCGCCCTGGAAATACGCCGGGGTCAACTCGCCGTTTGATGTTCCATACCAGAACGGTGACGTCGAGATCGTCTTCCCGCAATGGGTCCTGGGCATATCGCACGCCCCACAGGCCGAGCTGGTGGATCACCGGGCCAAGCGCGGTACCTGCCTCGGTAAGATGCCACTCTCGCGAGTGCTTACCGTCGCCACGTCGTTCCACGATGCCGACGCGCTCCAACTCCTTCAGGCGTGTTGACAGCAGTGTCTGCGACATCAGCGGTACGCCGCGCCGAATATCACTGAAGCGCGTACTGCCCGCCAGTAACTCGTGAACCACCAACGGCGTCCACCGCTCAGCGACGATCTCCGCCGCCTTCGCGATCGGACAGAACTGACCGTATTGGATCATGGCACCTTCCCCCAGGACAACATGCGCTGGTTATACAGCTTTCCGACCTCAGAGATGCTCCAGATTCTGGACTATCCGTGACCATTGAACATTGGAAGGCTGCGTTTGCTGGCGGCGGCCATGCCGCCGATGTGGCGGTTGCTCGGCGGTGTGGATAGGGATGTTGTTAAGATGAAGCTGTCGCACCTTTTCGTGGTAGTCTCCCTCGTTATGGCGCCAGCGTTCGCGTTGGCCGTGAAACCGGATAAAACAGATTCCGAATTGGGCAGGTGGTTCGAATCGCTCAGACGGCCAAGCAATCATCAGGTGCCCTGTTGCTCGATCAGTGACTGTCGATTCACGGAATCAAAAATAGTCGATGGACATTATCAAGTCGTCATAGATGGAAGAACATATGCTGTTCCGGAAGACAGCATAATACGGGATATATACAACCCCAATTTGAAGGCGGTTGTTTGTATAAACTCCATTGATCCGCGGTACGCCAGCAATCCCCAAGATGCGTCGCCCGATAAAAAGCCATTCAGAATACAGTGCTTTGTTCCTCAGGACTTATCCGTTTGAGCTATAGCTCAACAAGATCCACTCAGACGGCCCAGGTTAACCTTTCGGTGCTGCCAGGGCGCTCCAGATTCTGGACTGGATAAGACCGTGCAACCCGGCAATGTCCATGCCGGAAAGGTGATCGAAGTGCGATCAATCAAAATCGCACCAGACGCCGCACGTGTCGCACAGGCACTCGCGGTCTGGTGCTCGGGTGGCATCCACCCCAGCGAGCTTGTGTTTCCGTTCTGAGTTCGTGCCCGACCCATGCGAGGCGAAGGCACGCCAAATGTTTGCCATGAACTGAAGCAAGGAGAGAGAATCATGAACGTAAAGGAACTTCCGGCGGCGTTGGCTGTGACGTGGTCGTGGAGGATCGCGGCTCGCGCGGATGTGGAAACCGTTTCGACTTCATTTGCTGGAGGAAAATCATGATAAAAGAACCGCGACGCCGCGCCGTACTGGGCGGTGCAATCGCCGCCTCCGCGCTGCTTCAGGACCGCGTGTTCGGCCAGGCCGAGCCAAACCTGTCGGTCATTCCCTGGAGCGATCAGCCTCCGCCAGTGCCTCCTCCCTTCGCGAACATCGCCAAGGGTCTGACGCGCTGGGAAAATCTGGACACGTGGATTACTCCAAACGACAAATTCTTCAGCATGGCTCGTTATGAACGGCCCGTGGTGGACGAGAAGACCTGGCGGTTGGACGTGGGGGGCATGGTCGCCAAACCATTGACGTTCACGTTCAACGAGCTGAAGTCCCTCCCACGACGCGAGGTGACCTGCACGATCGAATGCTCTGGCAGCAATGGCCTTCCGTTCGTTACCAGCGCGATAGGCAATGCAAGTTGGACGGGCACGTCGCTGGCCGAGACGCTCCGGAAGGCACAGATCAAGCGTGGCGCCATCGAAGTGGTCTTCTACGGCGTGGACCAGGCGGTGGAGGTGTTGCGCAAAGACACGCCGTTTGAACTGAAGTTCACCAGCAACTTCGCGCGGAGCATGTCGATCGACGATGCGATGAACCCGGCGAATCTGTTATGCTACGGGATGAATGGCGCGCCATTGCCGGTCCCCAACGGCTTCCCGGTGCGCCTGATCGCGCCCGGTTGGTTTGGTATAGCGAACATCAAGTGGCTTACTCGTATCGAAGTTCGCGATACCCGCTTCATGGGGCGGTTCATGGGCCGCGATTACGTCACCGTGCGCGAGGAACAGCACGATGGCAAAACGATCGTGACGGAAACATCCGTGGGCCGCATGTTGCTGAAATCGGCGCCAGCCAGAGTAACGTCGAGAGATGGACGCTACCGGATCGAAGGAATGGCGTGGGGACCGGCGACCGTGGCCGCCGTCGAGGTAAAGATCGACAACGAGCCGTGGAGGAAGGCGATCCTTGGCGACCGCAAGTCAGAGTTTGCCTGGCGATCCTGGCATCTCGATTGGTCACCGGAGATTGGCGAACACACCATCACGTCGCGGGCGATCGATCAGTCAGGCAACGTGCAGCCCGCCATGGATGAAGCCTCGATCGCGAACAAGAAGACTTACTGGGAGAGCAATGGGCAAATCACGCGGCATATTCGTGTTGCCTGATCGTTCAAAGTCTGATCTCCCGTGAGGCATTCCCGGTCAAGGGCCTGATGGAACCATTGGCCGGGAACCTTTCTCAGCGACAGCATTGTCGCAAGAGCAAACAGCGTGCCGGCCGTATGGTTTTCTCCGTTCAACAGGAGAAAATCGCCTCCTCATGTAGGCAGCCTACAACGCGTCGGCGAATCGGAGCCACGGAAAGGGAAACGGAAGCCGTCACTTCTGTCCTGCGGAGCGCATTTTCGCTGGATTGTCCGCAGCGTTAATCTTGAAGCGTTGACCAGGGACATCATGCACGCTTGTGCCGTTTCGTCTGACTGGCTCCCGAATGACCGCTTTCCACCCACAACGGCTGTAGCCGACACAGCACGGACGCGGAAAACCACCCAGCCACGGGTTTCCCCTGAATCGCACTTTCGGGTCCGTTGCTACCAGAACCCCTAACCCCCCGCCGGTAAAACGGCCGGCCCCTAAAGGGCCGGCCTCATCGCCATCCGCTGCGCCCGCGCGCGGCCGATATTTTCCAGGGAGGCCAGGGCGTTCCGCCGCTCGGGCGAATGCCGCTTCGTGCGGACCAGCCCCTTCGAGACGTGGCGGAACAAAGCCGATAATTCACGCTCGCTGCGCCCGTCCAGTTCTGAATTCAAGATCAGTTTCATGTTTTCCTCCTCTGTATCAGGCCCTGCCATCGGGCCTTGTATGGGGAGGACACCGCCCGGACGGACCAGGCCGCCGGTCATGAATTGCACGGGAGCCGGCGCTTGCCGGCGAAGGGAGCGGTCTGTTCATTGACCGGCGGCTCCGGAAGGGCACCTCTGGACGAGCAGGGCCGGAAGGCAGGGTTAGGCATAACCGGGAGAGATTGAAACGCTCATTTCGGCTGGACCAGGTCATAGCGCCGGGTTATCGGCCAGCCGCCACCGGACGTCATCGACTGGACCTATTCAGGCAATCGCCTGCTCCCGACACAAAAGCCCGTCCCGTGCCTCAAGCCGCTGATCGCCGCCTTCCCGCACCTTTAGAATATTTGCCGAGAAGAAGGCCAGGTCCAGCAGCAGCAGTGGCCCGCTCACCAGCGCGGCGACCAACGCCGACCAGCCCCAGACGTCGCGCATCGCGCTGAACAGCAACGCAGTCGTGAGCAGCATCGTGGTCGATACCGCAGTGCCATACGCGATAAATAAAAATGACAAGGAGCTGTAATTATGGTTAATATCACGGCACGAGCGATGGTGTCCCTAACAGCGCGGGTTGGAACGGAGATCATCACGTCCACCTCATCCCGCTCCACGAGGACCAGGACGGTGGGATCGGACATCTAGTAGGAGGTCGGACACTATGCGCAAGTTGCTTTACGCTTCAATCGGCACCTTGATCGCCTTGTCGGCTTTCAACGCGCCCGCCCGCGCGACGACCTTTACCAATGGCGAGTTCGAAACCTACGATCAGACGATTTGGGGCGGACCCCTGATTCCAGGTACTCCCCCGGAATTATTGACTCAGAACTACTCGCACCTATATCCTGGGGTATTGGAACTCGGAATTCCGCTGTCTTCCGGCGGCCATTTTATGGACTTCACCGACAGTTCCACCGTCCTTGCCTACTTGCCGCAATCAGCCGCACCGGGTGCACTCAATGCAAACCTCACCGATCCTACCTTCACTACGGCAGGAATCTTCGGAGGGCAGCTTCTGGCGTTGCGATTGAACATCGATTTCAGCGATGCCGGGCTCCTGCAACATCCGGTGGGAATCGGCTTCGGTGATCTCATCCTCACGGGTTTTACCGGGACGCTTACGGGCCTCAATGGCCAGACCGTGCGCCAACTCCAGGACATTGCGAACGTCATGATCGGCGGCGGCTCCGAGCCCTATCCGTTCGTGGATATATCTCAACTGCTTAATGACACCGACGAGTCATTTGACGGCGGATTCGCCTCAAAGGATGTCTCCTTCAACGTCGATGACCATTTCCTGCTGCCGGACGCCGGCGGCGGAGGCAATGCCGTCCCCGAACCAAACACCCTCGCCCTTTTCGGAACCACTCTCGCCAGCCTCGGATTCCTCCGTCATCGCCGGAAGGGTCGTGTTGCAGTCCGGCCATTTCGGCGCTGAGGAGTCCACTGACGGCCCATTGATGTCGCCGGCTGTCACAACTATCGCGGAACGGCGCGAGGCCACTCCAGAGCCACCGGAAAGTCCTGAAGGGGCAATCTTGGGGTTACAGGGAGGTTGTGGCTAATCGTTCCCTCTCTTACGCCGTCTTATCGGCAGCCTCATCAGCTCCGCTGGCTCGATCTCCAGCACCTCTGCAATCTTTCCTATGATCTCCAACCCCACATAGCTGTAGCGGCGCGCAATAGGGATTGAAACGCTCATTTCGGCTGGACCAGGTCATAGCGCCGGATTATCAAATTAGGGCATGCCCACGAAGAAAACATACCGCAGAAAATCCGTGAATAAATACGACGCAGGCCGGTATGAACATCGTCAACGTGGCCCTGTTGTCGGGCGTGTTCAAAGTGGGGTCATCACACGAAAGCCTGATATCAGCTCAGGGAAGTGGCCTGTTTCTGGTTTGGTCGCACGATCTGGACGGCTTCATTGAGTGGGTGAAATCCCAGACCTGAACACGGGCGCGAGTTCGATAATGTCAATTCTGGAAATAATATTGCATTATCGTAATTATAATGCTATGACGGAGCCTGTATTTAATTCTTGCAGGCAGGTTTTCATGAGCACTTTACAACAGTCTTTTCCCTCAGCCCCGCTGCGTGAAAAACGCGAGATATTCACCGAGACCGACCCGGCGACCGGCACCGTCACCTGCGAGGCATGGTGTAAGGACGGCAAGCTGGACCGTGCCGACGGCCCTGCTGTCGTCTATCGCGACGCCGCGACCGGCACCGTCACCCACGAGGAATGGTGCAAGGACGGCAAGCTGGATCGTGCCGACGGCCCTGCTTTCATCCTGCGCGACGCCGCGACCGGCACCGTCACCCACGAGGAATGGTGCAAGGACGGCAAGCTGGACCGTGCCGACGGCCCTGCTTTCATCAGGCGCGACGCTGCGACCGGCACCGTCACCTACGAGGCCTGGTGTAAGGACGGCAAGCAGATTGCAGCACCGTCGCCTGCTGCAAGACCTGCTCCTGCGCCGGGCTGATTATCCAGCTTCAAAGTTTGATAACGGCCTCATCGCCATCCGCTGCGCCCGCGCGCGGCAGATATTTTCCAGGGACGCCAGGGCGTTGCGCCGCTCGGGCGAATGCCGCTTCGTGCGGACCAGTCCCTTCGAGACGTGGCGGAACAAAGCCGATAATTCAGGCTCGCTGCGCCCGTCCAGTTCTGAATTCAAGATCAGTTTCATGTTTTCCTCCTCTGTATCAGGCCCTGCCATCGGGCCTTGTATGGGGAGGACACCGCCCGGACGGACCAGGCCGCTGGTCATGAATTGCACGGGAGCCGGCACTTGCTGGCGAAGGGAGCGGTCTGTTCATTGACCGGCTGCGCCGGAAGGGCACCTCTGGACGAGCCAAGGCCGGAAGGCAGGGTCAGGCATAACCGGGAGGGATTGAAACGCTCATTTCGGATGGACCAGGTCATAGCGCCGGGTTACCAAGTTACGCGGCGGCGCATCCGCCTGGCCCAAAAACGGGCCACTGACCGGGCTCTGATCGGGGTGATGGTGTATTCCTTCGCCCGTGTGTCGGCTGTCGTCGGGATGAAGGTCGAGGACTACTACCAGCAAGGAAAGCGGTGGTGGATATCCTTGATCGCGCTCAACGGCATGGCATTTGACCTCGCCACGCCGCACGGCCGCATGATCGCGACTGTGCTGGCGGGCATTGCCGAGTTCGAGCGTGATCTCTCCCAGGAGCGCATTCGCTCCGGCATCGCCGCCGCCAAGGCCCGCGGCAAACGTTTCGGTCGACAGCCAGGACAGCGACCAAAATCAGATCGGCTCGCGCCAAAGGTGCTTGCACTGATCGAACAAGGCCGCAGTTACCGTTTGGTCGGCCGAGAACTCCGAATTAGCAAAAACACCGTTGCCGACATCGTCAAACGAAACAGAGCCGGACCTGAGAGCATTTGATCGGAACAAGTGCTCCTGCCTCGCGCCAAAAGTTGTGCTCTCCGGCCCGTTCTGTCGCGCGACCAGTATTCGATCCGGATCGGCGATTCGCCGCGATACATCCCAGGACGCCGAATTGGATCGGGCCTGAATTCAGGCAAAAAACCGGGATCTCGGGCCCTGGCAAGGCGGTAATCCTATGGGACTTTCGCGCCGTTTGTTTAAACTCGCCGAGTTCTGGCCGCTACGGTCCGTGCATGAGATCCAGCACAACCGAACCGGATACCGCATCCGTCACGCCGAGGCCGGCACCCAAATCTTCCAGTGTCTCGCGGAAACTATCGAGAGTCTCGATCATCTTGCCGCGCGCTTCGGCCATTGCGTTGGTGTCCGCCCACTCTCCGATCAGGCAGTACTTCCGATCGCCGGTTCTTATCATCACACCACGCAGCAGGCCTGGCCAATTTGCTTTGCCATCTCGGTGCGCATCGAGAAACCGGATTTCTTGCTCCGGCTTCACTCGGAATTTTACGACGTTGAAAACTGACATTTCCATTCCTCCGTGCGGACTTGATGGATCATCGTTACAGCAGGCATCCGGACTCACTCGTCCCAGGCTTGCACCATGACCTGCCGCGCGATCTTGCCGCCGGCAAGCTCGATGGTGGCCGAGCAGTACACGCCCTTGCCGTCCGGATAGCGGCACACCTGGGTGAACGCCATGCGGTCGCCGTTCTCGACACCATTCTGGACCGCGTGAGTCATTGCTCGCCCGCAGACATCGTCGAAATACGCGGCAACCTCCGCGTTACCCCTGATTTCGCGCGGCTGGTTCGGCGGGTTGAGTTGGTCGATAATCAACAGCACCGCGTCATCCGCGTAGAATCCGCCAAGAGCCGCACCGTCGCGCGTCTCGATGGCCCGGCTAAGCGCCTTCAGACTGACTGTTTCCATGGTTTCGATCTCCTCTGTGATTGTTCTTAAGGCCGCGCCTCAAGAACCATGTTGAACGGAGTTTCGGTGGCACGGCGGAAGCGGGTGAAGCCCCCCGCCGTGACGACCTGGCGTAACTTCATCTCTCCGGCCTGCGCGCCAAGGCCGAGGCCGACTTCCTGGGAGAGGGAAGCGGGCGTGCAAACCATTGTGGAGGCCGCGTAGAACACGCGCCCCACCGGGTTAAGGTTGCCGGACAGATGGTCGTGCGCGTAGGGCTCGACGATCATCCACGTGCCGTCAGACACGAGCGATTGGCGCACATGCGCCGACGCGCCGGCGGGATCGCCCATGTCGTGCAGGCAATCGAAGAAAGCGACCAGATCGTAGGTGCCCGGATAGGCCTTGGCCGGTGCGACCTCGAAGCGAGTGTTGTCAGCGACGCCAGCCTCCTCAGCCGCCTTGCGCGCACGCTCGATCGAGGGGGCGTGGTAGTCGAACCCGGTGAAGTGGGACCGAGGAAAGGCACGAGCCATGAGCACGGTTGACGCGCCATGTCCGCACCCAACATCGGCCACTTGTGCGCCGCGTTCCAGCTTTTCGACCACGCCGTCCAACGCGGGAAGCCAGGACCCAACGAGGTTGGCGTTGTATCCTGGCCGGAAGAAGCGCTCGGTGCCACGGAACAGGCAGGCGCTGTGATCATGCCAGCCCACGCCTTTACCGGAACGGAATGCCTCGCTCACCTTCGGTTCGTCGATCCACAGGCTCGCCATGACCTCGAACGCGCCGGCCATGAACGCCGGGCTTTCCTCGTCAGCGAACACCAGCGCCTGTTCTGGACTGAGATAGAACTGGTCGGTGCCGGAGTCGTATTCGACGTAAGCCGCCGCCGCCTGCCCTGAGAGCCATTCGCGGATGTAGCGTTCGTGAGTGCCGGTGCGCTCCGCCAGTTCGGCGGCGGTCAGCTTGCCGCCCGCTCGCATCGCCTTGAACAGGCCAAGACGATCGCCCAGTACTACCAGCGCGCCTGTCCCGATCGCGCCGAGATCGCCGACCATTCGGCCAAGAAGCGCATTTAGCTTGTCCTGATCCGGCTGTGACATCGGAATTTCCCCAGAAAGTGTGGCGTCGCCCTGTTTCCTCTCGCGACCGTGCATCGCGTCTACCTTCCGATAGGTAGGTTGTCAACTAGTAGGTAGGGTGATAATATCCGAATTGCGTGATCACTCAGGAAGCGGGGCCGGACGGCTCTCGCGCGGGAAAGGTCTTATATGTCGACTGTGCTGGCGGCCCCCGATACGTCAGGCCGCATTCTGGATATCGCCGAACGTCTGGTGCAGACTCGCGGCTACAACGCGTTCAGCTATGCCGACATCGCCGCCGCGCTGAACATCACGAAGGCATCGCTGCACTATCATTTCCCAACCAAAGCGAAGCTCGGAGAACGTCTGGTCGAGCGCTACCAAGAGTCCTTCCTTGGCGCTCTGGCCCGGATCGATGGGGGCCGCGGCGATGCCGGTTCCAAGTTGCGGGCCTACGTCGGCATCTACACCGACGTACTCGACAACGGCCGCATGTGTCTTTGCGGCATGCTCGCGGCCGACTACGCGACGCTGCCCGAGGCGATCAAGGATCGGGTGCGGGCCTTTTTTGAGGCCAACGAGGCGTGGCTGACACCGGTGCTCCTGCACGGGCGGGCGAACAAGCAACTCGCCTTTTCCGGGCCGCCGGTCGAGAGCGCGCGGTTTCTCGTCGGCGCTCTCGAAGGTGCCATGCTGCTGGCGCGCTCGCACGGGGACCCTGGCCGGTTCCGTTCGGCCGCCGCACGGATGCTGGCTGATTTCGGTGTCTCGAAGCGAAGGCCGTCACGAGCCGTGCTCTGATATGATGACAACCGTCACTGGAGACGCCGTCGGTTAGGACCGCCGGCAATTATGCGAAATTCAACCATTTCGCAACACAGAGACTGGCTGTGACTGAATGGTTTCCGGTGTTCCAACCGTGGCTGGGTAGTGTGCGGACGGCATTTCTTGCGCAATGGCGGGACGCACAACCAACAGTGGTCTCGTTAAAGACTGTCCCGCGTCGCGGAGACGCCCGACCTCGACCTGGCGATCCGCATGGTTGGGTTCCTTTACGCAAAGGTACGTAAAGCGACATGGCGACGCCAGAAATAGCGCCGAAGTCCGCCGCTTTTGCCGAATTTTGTCCCCCCATTTAGCCCCGCAGTTTCAAGGCAAGATTTGAGGGTGCCATCCGGCGGTCTTGCCGCGCGCCCTGACCGGGATAGGCCGCCGTGTTCCCAAAACCCTGGAATTCGGAACGACTGGATATCGGCCTGCTAGCTGGGAAAAGCCTAGAAAAACATGTCCCTGAACTGTGTCCGGAAACCTGTGTTCCGACATCATCCCGTGAGAGCGATTAAGGAATACATCTGATCGCCAAAGGTGCGAGGTCTTTGGTCTGCACGCCTCCGCCGACCCGTGTCGTTTTACGTAACTTTGAGCAAAACAACCCCTCTGCGACCCTCGAGAAACCTATGGGACTTTTGCGCTGTTTGTTTAAATCTCTCTCGGGACATATTCCCCGCAGCTCGCTGCGTTCTTCTGATCTGCTTCCTTTCTACCACCAATACCCCGCAGCTTGCTGCGGGGATTTTTTATTGCACCCTAAGCTGAGAACTCACTCCGCCGCTTCCGCTTCCGCCTTCCGCGCCCGTATCGGCGTCAGTGCCGTCTCCACATGGCTGCTGAACACAAACTCAGCCGACCGCTGCCGCGCGAGCGAAACATCCGGCGCCGTCGGTCCCGTGGCGCGAATGCCGCCTGGGATCGGGTTCGAGGGCAAGGCGGACCTCACCGTTCACATCCGGGAACTGGCCGCCTGACCGGCACCGTCCGGTGCTGCAATGATTTTCCCGTTCACACCCGCGGCGGGAACCCGGGCGCGCTCGTGTTGACTCGCCCGCCTGGCCAAATGACGGCGCACCGCGCGCGGGATCGGGCCAGCCTGAACCAGTTCGGCGCAGCCGGCCATTTCCCAGGCCCGGGCCGAGAAATCCGGATGCAGTAGGGTGCCGGAACCGCAATTCGCGAACCTGCCGCGATCGCCAGTGTCCAGATAGCTCTCGACCGTGAGACCCTCGGCCAGCAACACGTCATGCCGCGCCACCTCGACATGGTAGTACGTCACTTCATCGCGCGGCATCTGGGCTATGCTCGTCCGATTGATCAGACATTTCACCGGGATCAGCACCTCATTGACGAACACCGCGTGATCTGGAGAAAGCCACAGGTCGCGCTCTGGCATACCAGGCCCGAATGCTCCGGCACGAACACGCACCGGCCAGACCTTGCCCGGATCTGGATGGCGGCGGCAATCGACGTTACGGTGGCCGACCCACTTCACCGGCGTCAGGCCGGCGAATTTTGTCCGCACGCGCATGCCGGCTTCGAGCCGCTCCACGGACACCTCGCCCTCGCTGGTGGCGATCCTCGTGCCAGTCACGAAGCAGGGCACCAGCGTGACCGTCGTGCCGGAGGAGTCAGAGGTGGCGAGGAAGTCGGTGCTCGCGTAGCCGCCGGTCACCGGCAACAACAGCGGCGCGTCGGTGCCGCCAGACAGGATCAGCGTCCCGGGATTGACCAGGTCACCCTGCGTGAACAACGCGGTAGTGAAACTTCCGCCGGGAATCAGGATTGTGTTACCTTCGGCGAACCCGCTGATGGTGCCATCCTCGGCCGTGGGGTCTTCCAGCACCAGCACGCCGGGCTCGTTCAGAGTCGGACCGGTGAAGACGATTGCCACGCCCGGCGCCACTGCACCGTTCAGGTCGAGCGTCATCAGCGGCTCGACCGTGCCGCTGCCGGTGATGTTGCCAGTGAGAGCGAGCGCGGGGACGCCCGGCACGGCCCCGGTCGCCAGCAGCGTGCCCTGGTTGTTCAGCACGACGTTGCCGTTGAGCGTGCCGAGGCCGAAGAATGCGGCGCCGTCGACCAGCACCGCGCCGGTGGGACCGCTGGTCGCGGTCGAGCCGCTGATGACGACGATGCCGCCAGTCGTAACATCGAGCGTGCCGCCCATCATGGAGATGCCAGTGGCCGTCACGGTGCCGGGGCTGGTCAGCAATGCGGCGGAGGCGACGAGCGTGCCGCCGGCGCCGATCACCATATTGGTGGTGGTCAGGACGCCACCATCCCGCACGGCAACGCTGCCAATGCCGTCCTGGCCGATCGTGAGCGACCCGGCGGACCACGCGGAGTCGTCCAGCGTCGCCGTGCCGCTCGACCCCACCTTTTCGCCCAGTACGGTGGCCGCGAGGGCGACTAACGATCCACCGTTCTCCATGGTAATCACGCCGGTGCCGCCGGCGCCGATCTTCGTACTGGTGGTGGTCAGGACGCCACCAGCCCGCACGTCCACGCTGCCCGTGCCGTCCTGGCCGATCGTGAGCAAACCGGCGAACCACGCGGCGTGGTCCAGCGTCGCCGTGCCGGTCGACCCCGTCTGTTCGCCCAGATCGGTGGCCGAGACGGCGGACAACGACCCGCCGTTTTGCACGGTAACCACGCCCGTGCCGGCGTTGCCGATGATCAGCATGCCATTCGGGGCCGCAGCCGGAATGACGATGACCGCTGAGCCTGATCCATCGATCGTCAGCGTCCCAGAGCCGGTGGCCCGGTCGCCGAGGACCAGGCCAGTATCGTCCACCCCCCCACCAGCGATGACGTCAAGTGCGCCCGCCCCCGTGAAGCCGATGACGTCTACCGAGACGCCGCCGGGCGACGACGGGATGCCCGGCTTCGTCGCGCCACTGCCAACGATCGCCGTACCGCCGCTGTCGATCATGAGGCCGACGCCGCTGACGGCGCCGTCAGTGGACACGCTGTCCTGGATGGTCAGCGTCGTTCCCAGGACGACGTCGAGTTCGGAGGCAGTGCCGTTTCCGGCAACCGCGTCCGCGCCGCCGTTGTTGAAAATGACGAGGTCGCCGTAACCGGGAGGTGAGGCGCCCTCCGGGAAACCCGGCATCCAGTTGTGGTTGTCGAACCAGTCGCCGCCTGAAGTGCCTTTCCAGACATAGAGTGTGTTAAAAGATGCCACGTCATCCTGCCTCCGAACTGAATGTACGTTGCCATACGGGTTACCGGCACGATAGTGGCCGATGCATCGTTTGGTCCGGGACCAGTCTCGCTGACAGCGGTTTATCTTTTGGCTGGATGACGGCCCCTCGCCGTGATGGCCCGGCGTCGCCACGCCACCTGAACCAGGCCCAGACCCAACATTCGTGTCACCAGATGCAAAGTAGCAGTAAAGGCGATTTGAGTCGCCTTGTCGCGGTGACGTTTGGCGATATCGGCGACGGTATTCTTGCTCAGCCCCACCGCGTGTTAACGGCGGTGAAAATCCGCGCATAAACGGCGCATCTTCGTTTCAGCTGTGATGTGTATCTGCCAGGCGGGGTTTCTGGCTTTACCGTGCGGACATGTGGCGACAGCGCGAGGCGCGTCAGTTATGGTCCCTCCGCATCGAGGATGGCGTCGGCCTCGGTCTTCCGTCGGACACCCCCGCACCCACCGTGAGCGATGGGGCGTGTGCCCCTGACCAACCCCTTCCGATCAACCCCCGGCGCCTGACAGATATGGTCTGAAAACGCGGCCCAGCCAGCCGAGGAAATGCGTGGCCGCCTTTGTGCATAATATATGATTTATGAATATTCCTCGCCTCCGGGAAAAAGCGGTGAATAAGATGGGCTAATGATTTCAAGGCTCCCGTTTTGGTGCATTTCTCTTGAATTGCGCAACAGCGCGATCACTGCTGGATGCAATATAAACTGTTCGTCGTGTTGCAACCTGGTGATCCGCCATAGTACTCAGAGTTTACCCAGCTACCTCCCATACCAGCTACCGCGCCGTTGGTGCTGTCACTACCGCCGACTCTCGCCGTGCCTGAGCTTGAAGTCCAGCTGCTGCATGTATAACCGGTGTCGCTACCGCCTGATGGGGTGATTCCTGTCCATGCCGCAGGGCAGCTGCTGGCGCAGATAGGGTTGTCTAACGTACCGGAAAATAGATTAACCGACGCAACAACGGTGCCATCCGTGGCACGTATAATGGGATAGCTCAGGGTCAGGCGAGAGAGTGCGCTCGTCGATTCATCGGATAGAATTGCCTTGTACGTTCCTGCATAGCCATGAGATCCAGCTGAGGATTGACATAGTGCATCCGCTCCCGCTAGGCCACCTATTCCACTACCAAGATAAGCCGTGCTGGTAACAAAAATATTCAACGCCCCCGCCATCGTCGTCGTCGTCCAGTTGGTGGATGTCGAACCAACCTCAACCGTTGCGGTCCTGGTCGTGCTGACGGAGCCGCTTGTCGTCATCCGCACCCGCAGCGTCTGGCCGGACGTGATCGCGCCGGAGGTCGTCCACGCCCCGCCATTGATGCTGATCTGGGCAGTCGGCTCGCCTCTAACGTCCGCTGTCAGAGACGAACCGCCGCTGCATCCGGAAAAGGTGATGGTTGAAAGGCCGCTCTGGACCGAAGAACTCAACGGCTGCGAGGTCAGGTTTGAGAATGACAAGCCGCCGATGGAGGTGCAGGAGGATAAGTTCTGCTGGATGCACCACAAACCGGCCGTATAGGTTGCGCAAGCGCCACCGGCGAAGTTAACCCACCCAGAGCCGGTTTGCCCACCTGCACCAAGCTGGCCGCCGCTGGCACTGCTCCAACTGGTGCAGGTCGAACCTGTGGCTATCGCCCCACTTACGTTGGTTCCGCTCCACACAAAACTACCGCCGGGGCATCCGGAACAAGTCGTGCCGCCGCTTGGGTTCTTGATGGCTGTGGAAAGCAGCCCGCTCCATAGATTTGACGGAGCTACAGTTGACCCGTCATAGGCGTTCACAATTGGGTAGATGAGCGTCAATCGGCTTGCTGCGCTGGTCGTATCGTCCAATAAGATCGCCTTGTAGGTGCCGGAATAGCCTGCGGCGCTGGCGGCGGTCTGGCAATCCGTATCGGCACCACCCAAACCGCCCATGGTGCTGCCGGTGTAGCCCCCCGGGGTCATAAATACATTCAACGCCCCCGCGAGCGTCGTGGTCGTCCAGTTGGTGCTGGTGGCATTGACCGTGACGGTTGCCGTCAGCACCGTATTGGCGGAAGGGCTTGTCGTCATCCGCACCTGCAAGGTCTGGCCGGACTGGATCGAGCCCGATGTCGTCCATCCGCCGCCATTGATGCTGATCTGCGCCGTCCCTGTTCCGGTGACGGATGCGAGCAGAGAACTGCCCGCGCAGCCGGAAAAGGTGATGGTTGCTATGTTGCTGCCGACAATGGTGCTGGTGGGCTGGCCGGTCACATTGGTGAACGACAATCCGGTGGGGCTGCCGCAGGCGATGGAGCTTGCCGCCAGCATGCGCCAGACGCTGCCGTCGCAGAATTCTATGTTGGGCGTGGTTGAGGTATAGCGTATCCCCCCAACTGTCGTCCCGGAACAGGCAAGGCTGGTGTTGCCCACGATGATCTCCCCGGCAACGTGGAGCGGAGCGGCTGGAGTGGCCGTGCGGATGCCGAGGCGGTTGTTGGCGATATCCCAGTTGAAATTCGCGCTGGCGCCGAACGCGCCGCCGGAATTGAACTGCACCTGCTTGGTCGAGCCCGCCGCCGTGACGGTCGCACCGTTCCTGATATCCGCCCACGCCGTGCCGTTGCAGCCCTCGAAGGACGAGGTGCCGGTGTTGTAGCGCATGGCGCCGATCTCGTCTGCGTCGCAGGCGAGCGGGCTGGTTGAATCGCCCACGGCCGGGGTCATCGGGTTCTTGCCGGTGTAATAGTAGGTCTGCGCGCGCGCCGGGGCCGGGAGGATAACGCCCGGCAGCGCGAGACAGACGATCAGCATGAAGAGGGACCGCGCAACATGTCCCTCTCTGCGCGCGCGCACAGGCGCGCCCTTGAAAGCGTTGTTCAGCGAAGCGGACCCGGGGGAGCGGCTATCTGATATCAATCCACATAAAATGTCGAGAATGACTCTCCGCAAAGCCCTGCCTATTGCCCCATGAAATCAAAACCCTCAACGCACATTCCTCTCCTTTAACAGTAACCTGGAAAGGTTAAGACTCTTCAAACAACATCAGAAAAGGGTGAAGAAGGCCCTCCTCTATTTATCCTTTCTGATCCACAACTAACAAGCCCAAAAAAGCCCTGACCGTTGTTCCTTCCCCAGGAACATGGCCCAGACTTAACATGGTTTGCCCCAATTGTGGGCCAGAAGCGCGGCGTGCCGCTGCTACCGGTTTCGCCGCAAATCGCCTTTATCAAGCGGGAAATACCTCGGAGGCCACGGGCTGCTATATGCTGATCCGCTCGATCTCGGCGAGCGTGATCTCATCCGCCGTGCGGTCGTAGAGCTTGGTGGTGCGCGGGCTTTCATGCGCGGCTATCACTGCGGCGCGATTTCCTTCCTTTTCTTGGCCGTTGTTTGTCAGGGCTCAGTCTGCCGGACGCGCCTTTCGTGTCCCGTCCAGAGGTTCTTGCTTTCCGGTTTCCGTCAACGGACCCTCTGGAAAGACAGAGAACCTTGGGACACGCACAGGCTATCCGTCCGGCCTTTTCCTCGCACCGACAACAACCAGGAAAAGGAAAAAAACATGAATACTACGCACCCCGTACCCTTCATCGATTACTGGAACGCCCTCGACGCTACGATGCTCAAATTCTTCGGCATCGACACATGGGACGCCGGCATCGAAGCTGACCGCATCGCCGCAGCGCAGGAAGAAGGCGACACGCCCGAGGATTTCGCCCTTTGGTTCGGCGAAAAATACGGTCTTACCCTTCTTTCCGAATGGGGGGTGTGACCATGCCCGCCTCTTGCCTTATGAAGTCAAAACCAACAATTCCTCCTGACTCCACCCCGCAAATCTTCGGGACCCGGTTACTTCCGGGGGATACACAAGGGGGTTCTTACCCTCTTGTGCGCTGGCACGACACCCCTTTGATTCCGAATCCGTAAAACCCTTGGTGCACCTCATCTTTTCCCCCACGAACCTTGCATATCCGCGACCATGTCGCGCGCACGCCTTCTTGCAGATTCGTGACTCTTCCAACCTGCTGGCCAAGGGCACGCCGCCTCTCCCCGGCCAGCCACCGCCGGACGTCATCGACTGGACCTATTCAGGCAATCGCCTGCACCCGACGCAAAAGCCCGTCCCGTGCCTCAAGCCGCTGATCGCCGCCTTCACGCAGCCGGGCGATATCGGCACAATCGAAGGCGACGAAATGCGAAAAAAATCTTGGCTCTTATCGCGTTAATTGTTGGGATCGCGTGATACCCAGGGCGGAATGCAGC
>ODAK010002928.1_pt1 | contig 17820 bp, 14 predicted proteins | sample 1539591 | NCBI WGS metagenome assembly ODAK01 (sample SAMEA3539303, study PRJEB22396) | soil metagenome | biome: tundra; feature: field; material: soil | place: USA | collected 2010-05 | depth 0.15 m
AGGTACTGGGCGGCGAACTCGATATCGACCAGGCCGCCGGGCGCGAGTTTGACGTCCCAAAACCCGGCCGGCGGCCGTTCGCGCGCCATCAGGGCCCGCATGTCGCGCACGTCGTGGGCCAGGACGGCGGCATCGCGCGGGCGCCTGAGCGCCGACGCTATAGCTGCCGACGCGGCCTCGCCAAAGGCCGCGTCGCTGGCCCAGACCACCCGGGCCCGGGTCAGGGCCAAAAGCTCCCAGGTCTCGGCGTCGCGGGCGTAATAGTCTTCGAAGGCGGTGAAGCTGACCGCAACCGGGCCCTTGGAGCCGGAAGGCCGCAGGCGCATGTCGACCTCATAGAGGCCGCCCTCGCCGGTGGGCGCCGAGAGCGCCGCGATCAACCGCTGGGTGAAGCGGCCATAGACCGTCTCGGCCGCCCAGCCCTTGATCGCCGAGGCGGCCTGGGCGTCGCGGGCGCGATAGAGGGCCATCAGGTCCAGGTCGGAGCCGGCGGTCATCTCGCGCGAGCCGCACTTGCCGAGCGCGACCACCACGACGGCGCCGGGAAAGGCGCCGCCCAGCCGCTCGACCTCGGCCAGGGCCGCCGATGCAAGCGTATGGATGGAGGCGTCGGCCAGGTCGGCGAAGGCGCGGCCGGCCTCGGCGGCGCTCAGGGAGCCGCTCATCACCTGGACGCCGACGCGGAAGCTCTGCTCGCGATGGGCGCGGCGCACTGCGTCCATGGTCGCCTCGAAGCCCGGCTCGGCCCGTGCGATGGCCGCGTTCAGCACAGACTCGTCCTCGCCCGCTTCGACCGGCGAGAAGAAACCGCGATCGAGCATGGCGTCGAGCGCCGCCGGCCGCCTGGCCAGGGTCGCGGCCAGTTGCGGGGCATAGGCCATGACCTCGACGATCAGCTGGAACAGGCCGGGCTGGGCCAGGAACAATGACTGGACCTGCACACCGGCGGCCAGGCCCTCGAAAAAGGCCGCGAAGCGGGTGAAGGCCGCGTCCGGGGCGCCGGTGGCGTTGGCGGCCTCGAGCAGGCGCGGCGCCAGCCGGGTGAAGAGTTCGCGGCCGCGCTCCCCGCGTGTGGCGGCGATGCGGCCATGGTGCCAGGCGCGAATGGTCGCAGCGATCCGGTGTGGATCGGAAAAGCCCATGCGGGTCAGGGTCTTCAGGGTCTCCGGATCGTCATCGACGCCGGTGAAGACCAGGCTGCCGAAGCGCGAGGACAGGTCCTCGCCGTCGGAAAACAGCTCTGCATAGCGGCTGTTCACGCCGCTCAGCAGCCGACCGACCTTGGCGTCGAACGTGCTCAGGGTCTTCTCGCCCCACAGCACGGCGATCCGCCGCCGCTCGGCGTCGTTTTCCGGCAGCTTGTGGGTCTGTTCGTCGGCGATCATCTGGGCCCGGTGCTCCAGCGCCCGCAGCTCGCCATAGGCTTTGGTGAGATCGGCCGCCGTCCGGTGCGAGACATGACCGGCGGCCTCGAGCGCGGCCAGGGCGTCTAGCGTGCGGTTCGCGCGCAGGCCAGGGTCGCGGCCGCCCAGGATCAGCTGCTGGGTCTGGACGAAGAACTCGATCTCGCGGATGCCGCCGCGGCCGAGCTTCAGGTCGGCACCCTTGGCGGTCAGCCGCTCGTCGACCTTTTCGGCATGGATCTGCCGCTTGATCGACTGGATGTCGGCGATGGCCGCGAAGTCGAGATTGCGCCGCCAGATGAAGGGCGAAAGCTCGTCGAGGAAGGCCTGACCGCGCGCCAGGTCGCCGGCCGCCGACCTGGCCTTGATGAAGGCCAGCCGCTCCCAGTTCTGGCCAAGGCCCTGATAGTAGTCGATGGCCGCCGCCACCGGCACCGCCGGTGGGGTGAAGGACGGATCCGGCCGCAGGCGCAGGTCGACCCGGAAGACGTAGCCGTCGCCAGTCCGCGCCTGCAGGAGCTCGGCCAGGGCCCGGGTCGCGCCGGCGGCGAAGGCTTCCGGCTCGACGCCATCGGCCAGCGGCAGCCGGTCCGGCTCGTAGAAGACCGAAAAATCGATGTCGCTAGAATAGTTGAGTTCGAAGGCGCCGTACTTGCCCATGGCGATGCAGAAGAGGCCGGGGATCGGCCCCTCGCCGCCACCGGCTTCGGTGCGCAGCCGCCCCGCCTCCACTTCGCGGCTGGCCACCTCGGCCAGCGCTACCGCCACGGCCACGTCGGCGAAGCGGGTCAGCGCGCCGGTCACCTGGTCCAGGCCCCAGACGCCGCCCAGGTCGCAGAGTGCGGTCAGCAGATGCAGCTCGGCCTTGGCCCGTCGCAGGCTCTGCTCGGCCGGCCCCTCGGCAGCCCTGGCCAGGATCGCGCCCAGCACCGACTCGGCCTCGCCGCCCAGCATCCGCCCGAGCGCATCCGGATAGCGCCGCGCCAGGCTGGCCAGATAGGGCGAGGCGGCGAAGACCGGCGCCAAGGCCTCGGCCGCCCGGTCGAGCGGCGCGCTCCAGCCGCCATCCGCCGCCGCCTGGCCAAGGGTTTCAAGCAGATCGGCGGCGCGGCGCTTGTCCAGCACGGGCCCGCAGGGGCGGAGGCGCTCGGCCAGCATCGGGCGCCTTCAGGCCGCCCTCGGCAGCACCAGGGCCACGCGCAGGCCCGGGCCGAATTCGCCTACCTTGCCGGGCCCTTCGTCCAGCTCCAGCCGCCCGCCATGGGCGTGGGCCACCGCCGCCACCAGGGAAAGGCCCAGGCCCGCACCCGGCTGGTTGCGGCTGTTCTCTAGGCGCACGAACCGCTGCACGATCCGACCGCGATCCTGGTCGCAGACGCCGGGACCGGTGTCGGTGATGGAAAATTCGATCTCGCCCGACGAGCGCCGCCGCGAGCGCAGCATGATGGCGCCGCCGCGCGGGGTGTATTTCACTGCATTGTCCAAGAGGTTGGCCAGGGCCTGGGCGAGGAATTCGCGGTCGCCGCGCACGCTCAGGCCGGGTGTCAGCTCGGCCTTGAAATCAAGCCCATGCTCCTCGCAGGCCGGCTCGTAGAGTTCGGCGATGTCGGCCGCCAGCTGGCTTGGATCGAAAGACGCCGACTTGGGCGTCGCCCCGGCCGCCTCCAGCCGCGCGATGGCCAGCACGGTGGTGAAGGTGGCCAAAAGCGCGTCGGCGTCATCCAGCGCCTGGGCCAAAGCCGCCTTGGGGTCGCCCTTGCCCGCCTCGACATCGAGCAGGGCGATCTCCAGCCGGGTGCGCAGCCGGGTCAGGGGCGAGCGCAGATCATGCGCGATGGCGTCGCCAGCATGGCGAATGCTGGCGATGGACCGCTCCAGCCGATCCAGCATGTCGTTCAGCCCGGCGCCCAACTCGTCGAACTCGTCGCGCCCGCCCTGCAGCGGCACCCGCGCGCGCAGATCGCCGCCGCGCACCCCGGCCACCACCGCGTTCAGCCGCGCCACCGAGCGGTTGACGTTGCGACTGACCAGGAGGCCGCCGCCAAGGCCGAGCAGGACCACCAGCGCCGCCGCGCCCCACATGGCGCGCACGATGCGCGAAACGAAGGTCTCGGCATAGGTAACGTCGGTGGCCACCATCAGGGTCTCGCCGCCGCTCAGGCGCACCGTCTGGCCGATCGCCCAGCGACGACCTCCGCCAGCCTCCGGCGTGACCCGCGCGCTGCGCGTGAAGTGCATCCAGATCGGGCCCGATCCGCGCCCGTCGCTGATTGGCGCGGCCGCGAGCGAGCCGCCCAGCCGATGACCCGCGGCGTCCGTCAGCAGATAGAGAAAGGGACGATCGTTGGCGCTCGACTCGGCGAAGCGGCGCAGCAGGGCCGCATCGCCGCCGGCGCGATAGATGGCTTCCAGCCCGCGCGCCTCCTGGGCGACGCCGCGGTCGGCCAGTTGCGTCACCTCGCCGACGGTGGAGAGATAGATATAGGCCAGGAAGGCCGCCGCGGCCGCGCCGAACAGGGCCAGAAAGAGCAGCGTTAGCCGGAATGGGGTGGTGCGGAAGAGCTGCGGCAGGCCCATGGCCTAGACCCTTTCTGGTTCAGATGAGATCATCTGAACCAGGAAAAAAGGGTCTGGAATTAAGAGTTTAGAGCATGTTCGAGCGGCGAAACCGCGAGCAATTTCGCCTGACATGCTCTAGCCGTCGAGCCGGTAGCCCGCTCCGCGCACCGTGGTCAGCATCGGGCGGTTGAAGCCCTTGTCCAGCTTGGCGCGCAGCCGCGAGACGTGCACGTCGATGACATTGGTCTGCGGATCGAAATGATAGTTCCAGACCTTTTCCAGCAGCATGGTCCGCGTCACCGACTGGCCGGCGTGGCGCATCATGAACTCGAGCAACTGGAATTCGCGCGGCTGCAGATCGATCGGCTTGCCGTCCCGGCGCACGCCGCGGCCGATCAGGTCCATCTCCAGCTCGCCAACGCGCAGGGTGGTTGCGACGGCCCCGGTCTCGCGCCGCCGCGACAGGGCCTCGACCCGGGCGATCAGCTCGGCGAAGGCGTAGGGCTTGACCAGGTAGTCGTCGCCGCCGGCCTTCAGGCCGGTGACCCGGTCATCGATCTCGCCAAGGGCGGACAGGAAGAGCACCGGGGTCTGGTCGCCCTCGCGCCGCAGTGTCTCCACCGCGGCCAGGCCGTCCATGTTGGGCATCATACGATCGACCACCAGGACGTCGAAACCGCCCTTGAGCGCGGCCTCCAGGCCAAGCGCGCCGTCCGCCGCGTGCACCGTCTCGTGGCCGGCCTCGCCCAGGCCGCGCACCATGGCCGCGCCCGCCTCGGCGTCGTCCTCGATGATCAGAATTCGCATCGTTCCCCCGGGGTGGACGATCCTATCCCTCGATCTTGATCGGCACGAAATAATTATGACCGTCGCGCCGGATGCCGAGCAAGATCGAGGGTCGGCCTTCCTTCTTGGCGGCGGCGACGGCGGTCTGCACGTCGCTCGGCGCGGCGACACTGGTGTCGCCGGCCCGCACGATCAGGTCGCCGGCCTTCAAGCCTTTGTCGCCGGCGTCGGACGAGTCCTTGACGCCAAGCACCACCGCGCCGCTCTGGTCGGACGGCACGCTGAAACGCTGCCGCGAGCCCTGGTCGAGCGCGCCGAGGGTCAGGCCCAGCACATGCGGATGCTGTGCGACCGGCGCGTCCGGCGCGATCAGCTGGCCTTCGGGACCGGTGTTCTGGTTGGCCGCCAGCTGCTGTTCGGACGGCCGTGTGCCCGACCGGACATCGATTTCGTGCGGCTTGCCGTCGCGCAGCACGGTCAGGTGCAGGGTGTCGCCATTGTGCGACTGGGCGACCAGGCGGGTGAGTTCGGTGTTCGAGCCGACGTCATGGCCGTTCAGCCCGATCACCACGTCGCCGGGCTTGACGCCGGCCTTGTCCGCCGGCCCGCCGGCCACCAGGTCGGCGACCAGGGCGCCCTTGCGCGTGCCCATGCCGAGACTTGCGGCCACGTCGGGCGTCACGTTCTGGATGTTGGCGCCCATATAGCCGCGGGTGATCTTGCCGCCGGCGATCAGCTGCTTGGTGATGTTGTCGGCCACATCGGCGGGAATGGCGAAGCCGATGCCGATCGAGCCGCCCGACGGGGGGAAGATCTGGGAATTGACCCCGATCACCCGGCCGTAGATGTCGAAGGTCGGGCCGCCGGAATTGCCGCGATTGATCGGGGCGTCGATCTGGATGAAGTCGACGAAGCTGTCGCCGATGTCGCGGCCATAGGCCGAGACGATGCCGGCGGTGGCCGTATTGCCCAGCCCATAGGGATTGCCGATGGCGATCACCCAGTCGCCGACGCGCGGCAGGGCGGAATTCTCGAAGTCGACAAACGGAAAATCGTGGCCTTCGACCTTGATCACCGCCAGGTCGGTCGCCTCGTCATGGCCGATGACCCGCGCCGGCAGGATACGGCCGTCCTTCAGCGTCACCTTGATGTCCTCGGCGTTCTCGACGACGTGATTGTTGGTGACCACATAGCCATCGGCGGAGATGAAGAAGCCGGAGCCCTGCGATTCAGCCTTTGGCGTGGTCGGCTTGCCGCTGCTGCCGTTGCTGCCGTTGCTGCCGTCCCCATCGCTATCGCCATCATCGCTGCCGCCGTCGCCCTTGGGCGTTAGGTTGGGGATGGGGAAGCCGGGAATGCCTTGCAGTTCGCGGGCGGTCAGGTGGGTGGTCACCTCGATCGAGACCACGGCCGGCGCCACCTTCTCGAATATGTCGGCGAAGGAGAGCGGCGCACCGGGCGGAGGCGAGAAGATGGTGGCCGTTGAGATCGGCGTCGTCGCCAGGCGATGCACGTCCATCGCGTTCGGCGACCAGCGGACGCCATTGCCGGCGAGCGCGGCGGCAGCGACGCCCGCCGTGGCGATGCCGATGATGATGCCGGATTTCAGAGAGGCCATAGTCGAATCGATCCTTGTCTTCGGGCCATGCGGAACGGGGCGCGAACGCGTCAGTCTAAACCTATGCACGAGACGCAATGGCGCCAATGGCCAGGCACGTCTTTCAGGCCATCATAGGCGTTTTCCAGGACGCAACTGTGGCGCAACCGTGACGCCCCGCTCAATTGTCGGTCAGCGCCGCGAGGCGCGCCTTCTCGGGCTCGCTCAGATCCTCGGCGTCCGCCGTCGTCGGTCGGCGGCGCGCAAGCACGATTCCCGCGCCCAGAAGGACCACGATGAAGGGGCTCAGCCACAGGGCGGCGTTGCCGAATGAAAAGCGCGGCTGGAGCAGGATGAACTCGCCGTAGCGGCTGACCAGGTCGGCCTTGACCTGGTCGTCGCTGGCGCCGGCGGCCACCTCCCGACGCACTCGCTGGCGCAGGTCATGGGCCAGATCGGCGTCGGACTCGTCGATCGATTCGCTCTGGCAGACCACGCAGCGGATTTCGCGGAACAGAATCCGGGCGTGCGCCTCCTGGGCGGGGTTCTTCAGCTGGTCGGCCGGATCGGCGGTGGCGTTGCCGAGGCAGAAGACCGCGCCCGCGATCGCCAGCAAAAGCCGCGCCCTCACTCCGCCGGCTCCGGAACGGCGGCGGTCGCCGCGGCCCGGCGCGGCAGGCCGAAGCGCAGGCGACGATCCGAGAGCGACACCCCGCCGCCAAAGGCCATCAGCAGCGGACCCAGCCAGATCAGCCGCACCCAGGGGTTCCAATAGGCCCGGATCAGCCAGGCCGGCTGGCCGCCGGCGCCCGTGCGCGGCTCGCCCAGCACCATGTAGAGGTCGCTCAATCCGCGCACGCAGATGGTCACCCGCGACGTCGTCTGCTGGCTGGCCGGATAGAAGCGGCGTTCCGGCAAGGCCTTGCAGACGGGCGCGCCGTTGCGGGTCACCGCCAGGGTGGCGCGCTCGGCCGTGTAGTTGGCGCCGTCGACACTGCCGACCTTGCCGAGAGCCAGCTGGTAGCCGGCGACGCTCATGCTGTCGCCCAGCCCAAGCACCTTGGCCGCCTCGATGCGCCCGCTGGTCTCCATGGCCGCACCCAGGATGAAGAGCCCAAGCCCGATATGGGCCAGGCTCATGCCCCAGGCGCCGCGCGGCAGCTGGCTCAAGCGCCGCCAGACATCGCCGACCTTGGCGCCGCCGCCGCGAGCGCGTTCGACCAGTTCGGTCAGGGTTCCGGCGATCAGCCAGACCGCCAGGGCAACGCCGAGCGCCGTCACCGCCTGACCCGGACGCGCAAGGGCGAAGGTGAGGACGGCGGTGGCGACCGCCAGGCCGGCGGCGACCCAGAGGCGCTGCACGGCGCCCTTCAGGTCGGCCCGCTTCCACGGCATCAGCGGTGCGATCGGCAGGATGAGCAGCACCGCGGCCATCAGCGGCGCGAAGGTGCGGTCGAAATAGGGCGGCCCGACCGAGACCGCGTCACCGCTCAAGGCCTGCCGGATCAGTGGAAAGAGCGTGCCGAACAACACTGCCGCCGTCGCCGCTGCGAGGAAGAGGTTGTTGAGCACCAGCGCCCCCTCGCGGCTGATCGGCGCGAACAGGCCTCCCGGCGCGAGACTGGGCGCGCGCCAGGCGAAGACCACGAACCCCGCCCCGGCGGCGAAGCCGAGGATGCCGAGCAGCAGGATGCCCCGCGCCGGATCGATGGCGAAGGCGTGGACCGAGGTCAGGACGCCGGAGCGGACCAGGAAGGCTCCCAGCATGGAGAAGGTGAAGGCGACCAACCCTAAGAAGACCGTCCAGCCAGCCAGGGCGCCGCGCTTTTCGGTCACGGTCGCCGAATGCAGCAGGGCGGTCGCCGCCAGCCAGGGCATGAAGCTGGCGTTCTCCACCGGGTCCCACGACCACCAGCCTCCCCAGCCCAGGACGTAATAGGACCAGAAGGAGCCCAGCATGATGCCGATGGTCAAAAGGCTCCAGGCGGCCAGAGCCCAGGGCCTGACCCAGCGCGCCCAGGCGGCGTCGACCCGGCCCTCGATCAGGGCGGCGAGCGCCAGCGAAAACACCACCGACATGCCGACATAGCCGGAATAGAGAAACGGCGGATGGATGGCGAGGAAGGGGTCCTGCAGCAGCGGATTGAGCGAATGGCCCTCGACCGGCGGATTGGCCAGCCGCATCAGGGGATTGGAGGCGAAGACGGTGTAGCCCAGGAAGAGCACGCCCAGCCCGCCCTGCACCGCCACGGCGCTGGATTTCAGGCGCGCCGGCAGGCCGCCGGCGACGAGCGCCATCACCGCTCCATAGCCGGTCAGGGCCAGGCACCAGAGCAGCATCGAGCCCTCGTGGCTGCCCCAGACGCCGGTGATCTTGTAGAAGAGCGGTTTGGCCGAGTGGGAGTTCTGCGCCACGTTGGCGACCGAGAAGTCCGAGGTCACGAAAGCGAACATCAGGCAGCCGAAGGCGACCGCCGTACAGATGAAGGCGCCCGCCGCCGCGCCCTCGCCGGCCCCGGACAGCGCCGCCGAACCGCGCCAACGGCCGCCAGCCGAGAGGCCGACCTGGGCCAGCGACAGCGCGAAGGCCAGGACCAGGGCGAAGGAGCCGAATTCCGCGGTCATTGGCCGTTCACGGCGGTCTGCGCCTGGCCGCGCCACTCGCCGGACGCCTTCAGCGCCTTGACCAGTTCGCGCGGCATGTAGCGCTCATCGTGCTTGGCGAGGATCTCGCTGGCCTGGAACACCCCGTCGGGGCGGAACGAACCCTTGGCGACGACGCCCTGGCCCTCGCGGAACAGGTCCGGCAGCTCCCCCTGATAGGCGACCCGGTCCTGGTCTCTGTGGTCGGCGACCACGAAGGCTATGCCGCCATCCGGCGTCTTGCGCAAAGACCCCGCCGCGACCAACCCGCCAAGCTCGATGGTGCGGCCGGCCGGCACGCTGGCGGCGCGCGCCTGGGACGGCGAATAGAAGAAGGAGACCGAATCGCCCAGCGCATAGAAGGCCAGCGCCGCCGAGGCCGCCAGTATAGGCGCGGCGATCGCCACCGCCGCCAGTCTGCGGCGCGCCTTTCTGGACTTGGGCAGGAAGCTCATGGTTGCAGCGTTCTCACGTCCGGCGCTTGGACCAGAGCATTTTGCCACAAAAATGGTGGAAGATCAGTTCGCCGGCTCATTGGGCGTTGGCCATGGCGTCCTGAACCTGCTTCCAGGCGTCGGGATGGTTCTTGAACAGGGCCTGGGCGCGCGTCAGAGCCGCCTGCCGCTTCGGCTCATCGCCTAGAACGCCATAGGAGCGGATCAGCCGCCCCCAGCCTTGCGGGTTGTCGGGTTGCATCGCCAGCTGGGCGGCCAGGCGCGCAACCATGGCGCCGATCATGGCCTGCTGGTCGACCTGAGGCGCCGCGGCCTGGGCGGACGGCAAGCTGCCGTTCTTCTCGACCGCCGCGATCTGCGCCACCAGGACATCGTGTCTCGGGTCGTTGGCCGGCAGGTCGGCGCTGAGCGCGCGCCAGGCCTTGAGGCCGCCCTGGACGTCGCCGCCGGCCATCTGCGCCCGGGCCAGATAGTAGCGCGGCCCCGGCAGCTTTGGATCGAGCGCGGTCGCGTGCTGGAGGGCGGCAATCGCGTCGGGGGCGCCGTCCTGGCCGGCCTTCTGGGTCAGTATCTCGCCGAGCATGCCCCAGAATTCGGCGCGTGCGGGCTGAAGCGCGATCGCCTTGCGCACCGCCGCCTCGGCCCCGACGAGATCGCCGGCGGCCAGGTCGGCGTGAGAGAGATAGACCAGCGGCTCGGGGTCCCGCGGATGCTCGAAGGCGACCTGCTGCAGGACCGCGGCCATGCGCTCGGGATCGAGATTGTCGGGAGCGGCGCGCCAGGCGTTCAGCCGCGCGGCGAAGGGCTGGTCAGGGATCTGCGGCGAACCGACGACGAGATAGAGGGCCAGCGCGATCAACGGCGCGGCGCCGGCCAGGGCGATGACCAACAGGCGGTTCCTGCCGCCTTCCGTCTTCGGCGCCTGCGCATCGGCGGCGGCCAGCAGCCGGCGCGCCGCCTCCGTGCGGGCCGAGCGCCGCTCGGTCTGGACCAGGAGGCCGCGGTCGGCGAGGTCGTCGATCTCGCTCAGCTGCCGGCGGTAGACCGCCAGCGTCGGATCCTCGGCCGGGAGTCGATCCGCCGCGCGTGCGGCGCGCAGGACAATGAGGACGGCCACGGCGACGGAAAGCAAGGCGGCCGCGACCCAGAAGACGATCATGCTGTCCTGCTAGAACATTTCGGCTCGGGCCGCGAGGCCATCGAAGCCGCGGCGGAACCGCGCTTTTGAGAAGGACTTGCCGAACAGGCGCCGAGCGGACGTATAGTCGTTGCAAGATAACAAGACGCGTCTATGGCGCCCGCGCCCGCGGGGTTCGGCCGGCGACCGGGAGGTGGTCTATGAGTGACGGCTCGATCGACCTGAAGGACGAAGCGCGCGCCGAGGTCTATGCGACGCCTCTTGAGGCGCTGAATCCAGCCCAGCCGGACCTGTTTCGCCGGAACGCCATGTGGCCCATTTTCGATCGGTTGCGGGACGAGGCGCCGGTCCATTACACCGCCGAAAGCGACTACGGCCCCTACTGGTCGGTGACCCGCTACAACGACATCATGGCGGTGGACACCAACCACCAGGTCTTCTCCTCCGCCGGCGGAATCACCCTGCAGAGCCTGGAGTCCAAGGCCGAGATGGCCAAACGCCCCTCGCGCCCCAGCTTCATCTCCATGGACCCGCCCCGGCACGACGAGCAGCGCAAGACGGTTAGTCCGGCGGTCGCGCCTGCCAATCTGCACCAGATGGCGCCGGTGATCCGTGAGCGCGCCGGCCTCATCCTCGACGGCTTGCCGATCGGCGAGGAATTCGACTGGGTCGACCTGGTGTCGAAAGAGTTGACCGCCATGACGCTGGCGACCCTGTTCGACTTTCCGTTCGAGGAGCGGCGCAAGCTGACCCACTGGTCGGACATGATGACCAATGCGCCGGGCTTCGGGCCGGTGAAGAGCTGGGATCACAAACGCGAAGAGGTCGCCGAGTGCTTCTCGGTGTTCGGGCGGATGTGGGACGAGCGCCAGAACGCTGAGCCCAGGTTCGATCTCATCTCCATGATGGCGCACGGCGACGCCACGCGCGACATGGACCGGCAGGAGTTCAACGGCAATGTCGGCCTGCTGATCATCGGCGGTAACGACACCACCCGGAACACCATCTCGGGATCGATCTATGCGCTGAACAAGAATCCGGACCAGTACGCCAAGCTCCGGGCCAATCCCGACCTCATCCCCTCGATGGTGTCGGAGACCATCCGCTGGCAGACGCCGCTGGCGCACATGCGGCGCACCGCCGCTCAGGACTTCGAGTTCGGCGGCCAGACGATCAAGACCGGCGATCATGTGGCCATGTGGTACGTCTCGGGAAACCGCGACGACAGCGTCATCGACAACCCCAACGCCTATCTGATCGATCGCCCGCGGCCGCGCATGCACATGTCGTTCGGCTTCGGCATCCACCGTTGCGTCGGCAACCGTCTGGCCGAACTGCAGCTGACCATCATCTGGGAAGAGATCATGAAGCGCTTCCCGACCGTGGAGCTGGCCAGCGAGCCCAGCCGCACCCACTCGGTCTTCGTCAAGGGCTACGAGACCCTGCCGGTGGTGATCCCGCGCCGTAATTAGGCGGTCGCGCCCTTGGCGACGGCGGTGAGTTCCAGGCCGCGGGTGTTGGGGCGGTGCGCACCGCTCAGGTCGGCCTGTTTCAGGCTGGCGCCGGTGAAGTTGGCGCGGCTGATATCGGCGAAGACCATGACCGCGTGGTGCAGGTCGGCATTGGAAAAGTCCGTGCCCTTGGCGACGCAGCGGGTCATGTCGCAGGGCAGCATCCGGTCGGCGCCGATCAGCAGCGGGCCAAGCACCGCCTCGCGCAGGTCGGAGCCGGACAGCTTGGCGCCCATCAACCGGGCGCCGCGCAGGTCGGCGCGGCGGAGGTTACAGGCGCGCAGGTCGGCGCCTTCCAGATGCGCGCCTTGCAGCTGCACACCCTCCATGTCGAGGCCGTAGAAGACGGCGCCCTTGGCCGAGAGCGCGGTCAGATTATAGCCCTTGATGGATTTCAGCGCCCGCAGGTCGGCGCCGTCGAAGGACGAGGGACTGCCCTCCGACCCTTGAGTCTCGCACCACTGGGCGTGGGCGGCGACCATTTCGGCGTAGGGCAACTCGGAAATGTCGCGGCCGGAGGGCTGGTCGGTCAGCGCCCCGTCCATGCGGGCGTCGGTGGTGTTGCAGGCGTAGATGGTCGCCCCGACCAGCACCGCGTCGCGCAGGTCAGCGCCGGAAAGGTCCGCCCCGGAAAGGTCGGCCCCGGCCAGGTTCACGCCGGACATCGAGCACTGTTTCAGGTTGGCGCGGACCAGCTTGGCGTCCTTCAGGATCGCGTCGGTGAAGTCGGCGCGCACGGCGATGACGCCGGAGAGTTTCGAGCGCTCCAGATTGGCGCCCACCAGGGTCGCGCCCTGGGCCTCGGAGACGCGGCTGGTGTGTTCGAGCAGGCGCAGGCCGCGGCCACGATCGACGGCCGCGATCGAGCCCTCCCGCAAATCCGCTTCAAAAAGATCGGCGCCGGTCAGGTCGGCGCCGCGCAGGCAGGCCCCGCGCAGGTCGGCGCGGCGCAGCGAGCATTCGCTCAGATCGGCTTCCTGCATGTCGGCGGCGAAGAAGACGGTGTGGTCCAGCCGGGCGTTGGCGAACTTGCAGCCGGCCAGGATGGCGCCGGTGAAGTCGGCGTCGGAGAGGTTGCGGCCACGGAAGTTGAGCCCGCTCAGATCCATCCAGGAAAACACCGCGCGCGCGCCGCCGGGCCGCGCCGTCCACAGGCGGTCATGCTTGGCGCAGATGGCGTCCGCTTCGTCTTGCGTAAGACGGCGATAGTTGCCGGCCGTGCTGTACGCGGGCATGGGGCTGATCCAGTGGCGGTGATATCGAGCGTGACTATGCCCCAGTCGCGTTAACGCATCCCTTCCCCGGCGAGCGGAATCAGAGCCGGCGTCGGTAGTCCGCGTAGAGAGGGTCGGCCTCGGCGGCCAGGACGCCGGTTTCGACCGCGATCCCGGCGGCGCGCAACCGATCCTCGCCGCGTCCCAACGCCTTGGGACTGGGGTCGCCGCCGGCGATCACCACCCGCGCGATCCCCGCCGCGATCAGGCGTTCCGAGCAGGACGGGGCGCCGGAGGACCGCTCCGCACACGGCTCCAGGCTGACATAGGCCGTCGCGCCTCGCGCCGCGTCGCCAGCAAGGGCCAGGGCCTGCTCCTCCGCGTGCGGACGGCCGCCAGCGGCCGTCGCCGCCTCGGCCAGCACCACATCGCCCAGCGCGATCACGCAACCGACCGCCGGATTGTCGCCCGTGTGGCCAAGCTGGGTTCGGCCGATCGCGATAGCCCGGCGCATCAGCCGCTGGTCGACGGCGCGGTCCATGCTCAGGCCGCGGCCGGCAGGCGCTCGGCCCGGTCCTGGTCGAGATAGCGCGCGCCGGCCGGCTTCAAGGCGGCGTCCAGCGTGATCAGCAGCGGATTGCCGGTGGGGATTTCGACCGACGTGATGGCGGCGTCCGGCACGCCGAACAGGTGCTTGACGATGGCGCGGATCGAATTGCCGTGGGCGGCGATCAACAGGGTCTCGCCGGCCTTGAGCTTCGGCGCGATCTCAGCCGTCCAATAGGGCAGGACGCGGTCCAGCGTGGTCTTCAGGCTCTCGGTCGCCGGAATCGGTTCGCCGGCATAGCGGCGATCCCTGGTGAAGTCGTATTGGCCGCCCGGCTGCAGCGGCGGCGGCGGCACGTCGTAGGAGCGCCGCCAGGCCTGCACCTGCTCATTGCCCTCGGTTGCGGCCACCTCGGCGTGGGTCTTGCCGGTCAGGCCGCCATAGTGGCGTTCGTTCAGCCGCCAGGACTTGGCGAGCGGAATCCACAGCTGGTCGGCCCTGGCCAGCGCCAGGTCGGCGGTGCGGATGGCGCGGGTCAGCACCGAGGCATAGGCGCGGTCGAACTCAAGGCCGGCTTGTTTCAGCAGATCTCCCCCGCGCGTGGCTTCCGCCTCGCCCTGGGGGGTCAGGTCGACGTCCACCCAGCCGGTGAAACGTTTCTCCAGGTTCCAGGTGCTTTGGCCGTGGCGCAGCAGGACGAGTGTGGGCATCGAGACCTCCAAGCGCCTCCGGGGCTAGTGTCGCGATCCGCGCCCGTCAAGCGCGCTGCGGGGCTGCATGGGCGCGCCGGCGCTGCTATATCCCCCCGCGATGTCCGATCGGGTCTTCTTCTCGCTGGCCGCACTGATGGCCGTCCTGCTGGTCGCCCTGGCCGCGGTCTGGCCGCAGGGGCTGGGCGCGCGCTCCCCGGGGCCTTTCGGTCATCCGGTGGTGCGGACGCCGGAGGCCACGCACGCGGCGATCACCCGGGAGACCGCCGCCAAGATCGCCGCCAACCCGCGCGCGGCCGCCGCGGTGCTCGGCCTGCGGACGGGCAAATGAGCGATTTCGACGCCGTCGCCACCGGCCGGCGCGTGCTGGGTGTCGAGGCCGACGCCCTGGCCAGGCTGGCGGCCAGCCTGGGCGAGGACTTCACCAGGGCGGTCGAGACCCTCGCCGCCGCCAAGGGCCGGGTGGTGCTGACCGGGGTCGGCAAGTCCGGCCACGTCGGCCGCAAGATCGCCTCGACCCTGGCCTCCACCGGCGAGCCGGCGCTCTTCGTCCACGCCACCGAGGCCGCCCATGGCGACCTGGGCATGATTGGCGTCGACGACGTGGTGGTGGCGCTGTCCAAGTCCGGCGAGACCCGCGAACTCGCTCCGATCATCGGCTACGCCAAGCGTTTCTCGATCCCGCTGATCGCCATCACCGCCGTGGCGGACAGCGCGCTGGGCCATGCCGCCGACATCGTGCTGGTCCTGCCCGAAGCCCCGGAAGCCGCCGATCCGCTCGATGCGCCGACCACATCGACCACACTGCAGATGGCCCTGGGCGATGCGCTCGCCGTGGCGTTGCTTGAGCGGCGCGGCTTCACCAACAGCCATTTCAGCGTGCTGCATCCGGGCGGCAAGCTGGGCGCTGGCCTGCGCTTGGTCGGCGACCTGATGCATGGGCTGGACGCGCTGCCGCTGGTGACGCCCGAAACGCCGATGGCCGAGGCGATCGTGATGATGAGCGCCAAGCGCTTCGGCTGCGTCGGCGTGGTCGATCCGACCGGTCGGCTGATCGGCATCGTCACCGACGGCGACATCCGCCGCCATATCGACGGCCTGCTCGATCATGCGGCCGGCGAGGTGATGACCAGGACGCCCCGCGTCGCGGCCCCAGACACCCTGGCCGCCGAAGCCATGCAGTTGATCGCCGGCGTCACCGTTCTGTTCGTGGTCGAAGACGAGCGCCCGGTCGGAATTCTCAGCATGCACGATCTCTTGCGCGCCGGGGTGATGTAGAAGGACGCTATGCTGCCAACCCCCCGCGCCGATATCGCCGAAAACACGCTGGCCTACGAGACCGGCCCGCTGGTCAAGCCGACCGGCTTCCGCGAGTACGACGCGCGCTGGCTGCTCGGCTCGGAGATCAACCTCTTGGGCATCCAAGCGCTGGGCCTGGGCCTTGGGACCTATATCCACGAGCTCGGCCAGTCGCGGATCGTGGTCGGCCACGACTACCGCTCCTATTCACTGTCGGTGAAACAGGCCCTGACCATCGGCCTTATCGCCTCCGGCTGCGACGTCTGCGACATCGGCCTGGCCATCACGCCCATGGCCTATTTCGCGCAGGTCAGCCTCGACGTCGCCTGCGTCGCCATGGTGACCGCCAGCCACAACGAGAACGGCTGGACGGGGGTGAAGATGGGGGCCCAGCCGCCGCTGACGTTCGGGCCGGAAGAGATCGGGCGGCTGAAGGAGATCGTACTCACCGCCAGCTGGCGCGAACGGCCGGGCGGGCGGCTGACCCGGATCGAGGGCATGGCCGAGCGCTATATCGCCGACGCCGCCAGCCGCGTTCGCTTAAGCCGGCCCTTGAAGGTGATCGCCGCCTGCGGCAACGGCACCGCCAGCGCCTTCGCCCCCGACGCCTTGCGGCGCATGGGCGTCAGCGAAGTCATTGAGATGGACTGCGAGCTCGACTGGACCTTCCCGCGCTATAATCCCAACCCCGAAGACCACGTCATGCTGGAGGCCATGGCCAAGCGCGTGCTGGAGACCGGCGCGGACCTGGCGCTCGGCTTCGACGGCGATGGCGACCGCTGCGGGGTGGTGGACGACCAGGGCGACGAGATTTTCGCCGACAAGATCGGCCTGATGCTCGCGCGGGATTTAGCGCCAACCCATCGGGGCGCGACCTTCGTGGTCGATGTGAAATCCACCGGGCTTTTCGCCACCGATCCGGTGCTGGCGGCCAATGATTGCACCACCGTCTATTGGAAAACCGGCCACAGCTATATCAAGCGCAAGACCGCCGAACTGGGCGCGTTGGCGGGGTTCGAAAAGAGCGGCCACTTCTTCTTCAACCCGCCGCTCGGCCGCGGCTACGACTGCGGCCTGACCTCGGCGGCGATGGTGCTGGCCATGCTCGACCGCAATCCGGGCAAGACGATCAGCGCGCTGAAAAACGCCCTGCCGATCGCCTGGACCTCGCTGACCATGTCGCCTCACTGCGACGACGAACTGAAATACGCCGCGGTCGACAAGATCGTGAAGGAATACGAGGCCCTGGGCGCCGCCAAGGGCAAGATCCTCGGCCGCGCCATCACCGACGTCATCACCGTCAACGGGGTGCGCGTGGCGCTGGAAGACGGCTCCTGGCTCTTGGTGCGCGCCTCGTCGAACAAGCCGGAAATGGTGGTGGTCGTGGAAAGCACCCAGTCGGACGCCGACATGCGCGCGCTCTTCCACGACGAGGTCAAACCCAGGCTGGCCAAACACGCCGAGATCGGGGCATACAACCAGGAAATCTAAGGCGGCCAAGGAGCTTGTAGCCGATGCGCGTCGCCATGATCGGAACGGGTTATGTCGGCCTGGTTTCCGGCGCCTGTTTCGCCGACTTCGGCCATATCGTCACCTGCATCGACAAGGACGCCGACAAGATCGCGCGGCTGGAAGACGGCGTCATGCCGATCTACGAACCCGGCCTGGAAGCCCTGGTGGCGCAGAACGTCCGCGAGGGGCGCCTGTTCTTTTCCATCGATACCGAAACCGCGGTGGCCGAGGCCGACGCGGTCTTCATCGCCGTCGGCACCCCCTCCCGGCGCGGCGACGGCCATGCCGACCTGTCTTACGTCTATGCCGCGGCCGAGGAGATCGCCCCCTTCCTGGACGGCTTCACCGTGGTGGTGACCAAGTCGACCGTGCCGGTGGGGACCGGCGACCGGATCGAGACCATCATCCGGCAAAAGCGCCCCGACGCCGACGTGGCCGTGGTCTCC
>ODAK010002929.1_pt1 | contig 17814 bp, 19 predicted proteins | sample 1539591 | NCBI WGS metagenome assembly ODAK01 (sample SAMEA3539303, study PRJEB22396) | soil metagenome | biome: tundra; feature: field; material: soil | place: USA | collected 2010-05 | depth 0.15 m
GACTGCATCACCAATATTTCCTCGCACCTGCCTGTGCGTGACTCGATTTTTGCGGACCACAGCACTCAAACCCGCGGCGATGGATCAAAAAAACATGGAATTCCGCGCGCCCGAAGTCCAACTTCTGAGCTCTGACTTCTCGCTACTACTTAGGGTACTGAAGACAGTGGCCGCATTGATAATCTGCCAAGCAGCCAGTTCACGCGAAACGCCAAATTGCTTGAGGATTTCCTCAATTGATTCCATGGCATCCGTGGCGGCGCGAAGGCGAGAAACTACAATGCTCTTTGGAAGCAGGAATTCAGCAGCAAAGGCGTTAGCGCGCTGTTCGGGTTGGCGAGGTACGTTACCGCCCAATACTTCGGAAGCCGGCAGGCTCCCGTTCCGGTCAACTAATATATGACAAAGCTCGTGGGCGAGAGTTGCTCTGCGCCCCGGGACCGATTGCGCGTGCTCGCCTTCGAGGTTCACAATAACCGCAGGTCCATGTCGACCGTCCCATGACCCTACCGCATCAATCAAATCACACCCGAGCTTGTGCTGTTTCACATCAATGCCCAATCGTTTCAACACGTCTGCCGGCTCGGCCTTAGCATCAGTGCCGAGTCCAAATTTCTTGCGTGCCCATTGAGCGAGTACCGCGCCTTGCTCGTGGGGGCGGCGAACATAGTTGGGCACTGCCGCCTCGGCCTCTTCGGAGACATTCTTCAATAGGTCCGAGGGGCCGGAAGCAGGCAGTGCTCGTACCAACTCGATAATTTTTCGCTGCGTCGCTAGCGGGAGCGCGGCGCTCATGCGCGCCGCAATCAGAAGCCCCGACCCATATTCCTCATCGTTATTGGTTTCGAAATACGAAGAAAGTGTCTCACCATTCGGGACCAATTCGGTCCACGACGGGAAGCCCAACATGATCTGGAGCGCGGCCTCGGTTGTAGGCTCACGGTTTCGCCACGCGGCATTCGCGAGCCGCGAACGCTCTTGAGGTTCGCCCAATGCGATGTGGTTTGCCAATCGATCGCCCAGCTCCTCCAACGTCTGCATCGTCTCTCGAAAGTCGAGGAGGCGTGTCACATTGAGCGAGGCAACCCACATCTTCCAACCTTCTCGGAGTAACGAGAGCGTAGGCAAATACAGTCCTTCGATGCCGGTCGCGAGGTTGTGGCGGCGAACAAAAATGTATGTTTCGCGGCTCACTTCAGGTCCAGACTCGATGTCAGAATCTGCAGCAACGACATGGCCCCTGGACATCAAGGACAACATACTATCCTTTGCTCGGAGCGGTGAAGTCTCATCGTATTTGAGGAATGCCCACGACCGTGCGAGCTGCTCCAGCAAGTCGATCCACGTCCAATCTAGGGCGCGACCTTCTTCATTGCTCCAAATCGGTGTTTCCCCAATGCGCACACGCAGCGCACCGAGGCCCAACGACTTCTGTTGCTCGCTGAACTCAAGATCGAACTGGAGCCTTTCTGGTGGACGTAAACTCACGGTCTGTAACTCACTAACTGTACTGATCTAACCAGTCCTCAAACTCCGCCTGAAACCCTGCTTTCTTCGCCAAATCGCGGAGGCGATCAACGACCTCACTCGGCAGAGGCCCACGAGCGTCCCGCCCGCGCCAAGGGTAACCATGGTAACTCTTCCCTGGTTGGGTCGGGACTGCCTCATAGATCACGCCTCTATACACGCCGTATAGTCGCTTCGGCCAGGGATCCGGGGGCCGCCCCGGTACGACGAACGGGTCTGGTTCCGCAACTGCCTGATTTAGAACGATTTCTGCGATCGAGTCTGTGATGGACTTGGGGCATTTACCAATTGGCACTCCATGCGGAGACACAAAACCCGCGTAATCGTTTTTCCAGCAATGCTTGAATCGGTGCTCGCCGCGTTCGTATCGATAAGGCACAACCCGCCCATTAAAGCCCAGAGTAAAGGATGGCACTTGCGCCGCTTCGGCGGGCATTCAACCCGCAGCGGGTATTATGACAGGTACCAATGGGAAGAGCCGCGAAGGGGCAACCGGAATCGCCGGAGCCGGAAGCGCTGGCACACATGAGAGCCGTTCTCGGCGTCGCTTTCGACCGGCGGGATCGGATGTATGTGCTGGAAACGACGGCAGCCGGTGTCACCCCTGCGTTTTCAGACCCCACGGCGCGTCGGCGCGTGCGGGTCGAGAAGGATGGCAGCCTCACACCGATTGTTGAGAACCTGACGTTCCCGATTGCATTGATCGCTGGACCGCACGGCGAGTTCTATGCGTCGAATTGCGGCTATCACTGCGATGATCGCAGCCAGTTCCCACCGACGCTGACCGCGCTCAAGTCGGGACAGATCCTGAAGATCAAAATCAAGGAGTGCGATTCGGAATACGAGGCAGACAAAGAGGATTGAGAACCCGGCAGGCGGCAGTTAGCGCTGCCGCCTGCGGAAAGTCCGCAGCCGAAATACAGGCGTGATCGACAATGCACTCGATCAGATTTTGGACAAGATTTTCGCCGCGAGAGCCAGGCCCATCGCTCGTGCCTGCGCTTCATTCGTGGTGCCCTGTTTCTTGCTCGAGGCGGCCACAACCGCGAGCGCCCCCTGGACGTCGTTCCCGCCCTTCAGACCAGCATTGAGCGGATCGGTTTTCTCGACGGCCACCAGGTCCTGCATCGCCTTTGCTTGCTCAACGGAACCCATCTTCGCATCGGTGACTTTACTGTAGGCGGCCGACGCTGCAACCAGCTGCAGATTCGGCGGCGTGATCGTAATCATGACGTTTCCCTTGCGTACGTACAGGATGGACATGGCGCCAAAAAACGCCTCCTCGCCAAGGTTCGGTACGACCTCGGGCGTACCGCCCAGCATGCCCGTGGCCTTGCGCGCGCCGCTCATTGCCTCGACCGAATCGTCCTGCGACTCGACTCCAACCGTGGTTTCTAGACCTATGACGGCTGTTTTGTAGTTCATGTCACCGGGTCGTCCCTCCACCGAGATCACCGCACTGCCGAGTATGGCGCCGACCTCCTGCTTCGTCAGCACGGGTGTTCCGCCGGTTTGAGCGGTCGAGGGTTCGCTCTCCCGATGAACATCGTCCGACTGCGCTGCGCGCATCGGCGCTTTGCCACAGGCCGCCAGGGTTACCGCGCTCAAGGTCAGAACCAACAGCAGTGTTTTCATGGATTTCCTTCGGTCAGGCGGGGTTTGCTGCGCAGCTGGGCGGCAGGGACTCGTTGATTTTCGTGATCGGCAGAGTTCCCAACTTTTTCGTGTAGGTGTTGCTGATCGGTTTCGCGCCGAGCAAACCGAGGAACGCATTCACGGCATTGGCCGACCACGAGGGAATGGCGAAGCCCATCCCATAGTCGAGAAAGACATCCAGTGTCGATGATCGGCAGGTATAGGCGACCAGTCCCGTCGCAAGATCTGAACCGCGCGTGATGCCCAGCGACGTATTGACGCTGGCATACGGCCCAACGATGAGTCCGAAGCTGCCCAGGCCGATGATCAATTTTCCACCGTAGCTGAGCACCACGCCATTGACTCCCAAGGATTCGCCACCGAGTTCCGTGGCGAGGCTGGTGTTGCTCGTCACGGTCAGCGGTGCGGTCGCGGTCGGAGCGCCATCGACAATGCCGGCGGTAATCGTGCCACTCACCGAGTAATCACCCTGGGTGTGCAACGTCCCCTGCTTTGCAGTGAACATTGTCTGCACCACGAGGCTCTGGTGAAAGGTTGCGGCGAACGGCACCGGACCCGGGACGGGATACGAGATGTCGACCGGCACGGCAAATTCCCGATTTATGTTTTTCAGTGCGTCGCTGGTACCCGCCTCGATACCCACCTCGATACCGCCGATGCCGGAGAACTCGATTGCCGCGGTCTTCAAGCCGTGCAAGATGTCCAGGCGAAACTTGAAGCCGGGATGCTCGAGCCGAATCTTCGTATGCGCATTGAAGACCATCCCGTTATGGTGGTATTTCGTGGTGGCTTGTAGTCCGCCGGCCATGCCCGGCGTGATGCTGAATCCGTCCAAGACCACGTCGGCAATGGTCGCCGCCGTGATCCCCACCGGCATGAACTGAGCGCAATCCTCAGCGCCGGACCGGAACGACGTTCGCATGGCATGAAACTGCCCCGGACTCTCGTCGTCGCAAGGGTGAGTTCGAGGGATACGCGTCGTGGAATGCAGGGGCGCCAAATCCCCCGAGCGCGAAACCGCGTAAACCCGCACCGCCGAATCGCGCGCTTGAGGGAGGCGGGCCGCCGGCGCCGCTGGCTCAGGCTCATCCCGGTCCTGCGTCGCGCCCGGATACCCCGCAGGCGCGATGTACACCAGCATTTTCTCCGGGTCCATCGTCCCTTGCGTAGCGATGTGCACTTCCTCGAAGATATCCGTGAGCTCCGCGGGGCCCAAGGTCACGTCGAGATTCTCGCCCTTCGGGCGGACGTTGAGTACGCGTCCGACGACACGGCCGGTAGCGAACAAGATCTTGCCGGGTTTGATGTCCGAGGCACCCGGCGCGGCGGCATCGAGGGTCCACGTAAATCCATCGGCGCTCTGGGAGCGGATTGCGTCGGCGCCATGCTCCATGACGATGACGTTGGGCTGATAGGTTACGGTGGGGTCCAGCCGCGGCGACACGCCGTACCGTTGCTCAGCGTCGCTCAAAATGGGTGCCGATGCAGCTGAGGTTTGACCGGTCACTGGAGCGTGAGGCGATTCTGGTGGGGCACGCTTGCATCCCACCGGGCCCAATACCACCGCCACCATCAACGCCCGAATCAACGGATTGGAACCGCGCACTTCAGCCACCGTGCTGTTGCAGGGCTTTCAGCATCGGATTCTCGACCCGGGTGAAGCCCGCGGGCACGTCCCACGTCGAGGCGGGGATCGCACTTCGACTCACCTCGGTGACCTCAGAGGTCGTCGTGGTTTTGACGACGCCAACATCGACGATACTGGATGTCGCCACCGGGAAGCCTTTGATCGCTTTCATTTTCTCGGCATAGTCAGCGCCCGACTTGGCGCTCGGACCGAAGCTCATGGATTTGCGCATCGATTCTTGGAAATCGGCGAGTGCGGCCCAACTCTGCACCGGATACTTGAAGTCATTGGTGACGCATTCAGTCATGCTCATCATGCCGCCCATGGTGATGAGCCACTCCTCACATGCGTAGCCCGCCACTTTGCGGGTGACACCCGTTTTCTTCACTTCGGTGCTGGAGGCCACGGACGAACTCATACCTTGCATCATGGCCATCGCCTGCTTCATCTTCGGGTCGTTCATGCGCGCGGCCATGGCCGCTTGCATGGTCTCCATGTCTTGCTTGGTCATGACGTAGTAGGTCTTTTTCTTGCCGTCGATGTTGGTCATCGTGGCGTTCTTGAGATCGATGATCACATCGTTCCCTTTCGATTCGGAGTGGCGAATGTGATCGCTCGAGATGTAGCTGGTCTGGGTACCTCCCGGCTGACCGTTAGTGGTGACATTGGAGACCACCGTCAGATCGTCGGCCATGCAAGCCACGCTGGCCGTGCCGGTTGCCGCGAAAGTCGTCAACGCTAAAACCATAAGTTTCATAAATGCTCCTGGAAAAAAAGATGAACAGTTCGCGAGTGGCTGGTTACTGTCGGGTGAGTTCGACCCGCCGGTTGCGGGCGCGCCCCGACAGCGTGGTATTTGTGTCGCGCGGCACCGAACTGCCGAACCCAGAGGTCACGAGGCGCGTCTCTGCGACGCCGAGGGGAATCAGAGCTGCGCGCACCGCGGCCGCACGCCGCGCGGATAAATCCTGGTTGGCCGCTGCGCCGCCGATGTTGTCGGTGTGGCCTTCGACGGTGAGCGACCACTGCGGATTTTTCTTCATGACGTCGGCGATCGTGTGCAGCACCGCGGCGGACTGCGGCTTGATCGTCGCGCTGTTGAAATCAAAATAAATGCCGTAGATCACCGCGCGATGATCTTTGGCCAGCGAGGACTCGAGCGATTGGGTGGGATTGTCGACCGGGTAGGAGATTCGCACGATGTCCATCTTGTCCGTGCCGAAGGCACTGCGCAGCGTGATGGGATTGTGCGGATCATCGAGGATGTACCACTCGACGGGCACCGCGGCGCCGTCCTGCACGAAGTCGCCTTTGACATGCCAGGCGGACAAGGACACCAGTGCATCGTTGACGATCATCGGATACGGCACTGGCTTGAGCTCGACCGCGCGGATAGTGCCGGCGGCGGTTAAATAGGACGTACTTCGCTGATTCGAATTCGCGCCGGACACCATTTGCAAAAAACCGCCCAGCATCGCCGCCAGTCCGCCCATCTGGCCATCGAGCGTGACCGCGGCGGCGGCGCCCGTCCGCAAGTCCTTGATAACGGCGGCCGACGTCCCCATGGCGGTCGTGCCGGGATATTCCTCGACGCCGGTCGAGAACATATATTTGTAGGTGCGCGCCTGGTCGCGGTCATTGGAACTCACGTCACGGTTGAACGAAACCGGCTTGGGTTTTCCGCCCGCCGGATCCGGCAAGTCAGCGGAGATGGTCAAATGCAGCATCGCCTCTTCGTCGATACGGTCAACCGTCAGAATCGATTCGTAGTCGCCCTGACGCTCGCTGACAGCTCTGACGAGCGTCAAACCGGGCACGAGCGGTACGGCGACGACCGGCGCGCCGGCGGCGGCCACGCCGACTAACGCAAGCAGAACAGCCGCCAGAACAGCGCCCGTCCATCGCGCGCCCGCATTGATCCACCTCATTGCCTTGCCCCCTGTCTTAAATCGGCTCGCGTCTGATGAAAAAGACGCGCTTATTAGTGAATACGAGATTGGGTGGGGTTTGCTGACACGCTGCGGGTCGAGTTGCGAACTTCGACGAATGGGGCCACAGTCGGCGCGCGAACAACGCGTACAGAGGACCAGGCCATCGAAACCCCCGAACGCCTTTTCGCATTGGCGTATGCGGAATTGCACCGCATTGCCAGCCAACAACGGCGCAGGGTCGGTGAGTCACTCACGTTAAACACCACGGCCTTGGTGCATGAGGTGTACCTCAAACTGTCACCGCAATCACAAACGCTTGACCGCGCACATTTTCTCTCACTCACCGCCCGTGCCATGCGGCAGGTATTGATCGACCATGCACGCAGTCGTGTCTGCCTGAAACGCGGTGGCCTCGTCGTCTTCACGGAAATCAACGAGGAGCAGAGCGACGCCTCGGGCGACATGGCCGACATGCTCGCGTTGGATCAGTGCCTGTCGGAGCTCAGCAGGCTCGACCCGCGCTCCGGCCAGGTGGTCGAGTGGCACGTATTTGGCGGCCTGCGCTTGGAGGAAATCGCCGAACTGAGCGGACTCGCGGTACGCACCACCTACCGCGACTGGCGGCGTGCGCGCGCCTTTCTGGTGCAACAACTGGGTCTGACCAACCGGTCGCTGGCGCACGACGATGGACATTGAGCGCTGGCGTCGAATCAGCGGAGTGTTCGATCAAATCATCGACAGACCCGAAACCGAACGCGACGCATTGCTCGCCAGGCACTGCGACGGCGAGCCCGAACTGCGCGCGGAGGTTGAAGCGCTGTTGGTTGCCGACGGGGACGGCAATGTGTTCGACAGACGCGCCCCGCAAATGCGAATCGCGGTCGCGGCGCACTGGGCACGCGAAAGCGAGGCTGCGCCGGCAGGCACCATCATCGGCGCCTGGCGCGTGCAACGTGAGCTCGGTCGGGGCGGCATGGGAGTCGTCATGCTGGCCGAGCGCATCGACGGGCAATTCGAACAACGGGTGGCGCTGAAGCTCATCAAACGGGGGATGGACAGCGACGCTGTCCTCGAGCGCTTTCTGCGCGAGCGGCAAATCCTGGCACTTCTTTCGCATCCGAACATCGCGCGATTGCTCGACGGCGGAATGTCGACCGACGGCCGGCCATACTTCGTCATGGAGTATGTCGATGGTGTGCCCCTCCCGGAATATTGCAGCGCGCACTCGTTGAACCTGCGGGCACGGCTCGACTGCATTCTGCAAATTTGCGCCGCGTTGCAGTTTGCTCACCGGCAACTGATCGTGCACCTCGACATCAAGCCGTCGAATGTCATCGTCACGACGGGCGGCGAGGTGAAACTGCTCGATTTCGGGATCGCCAAACTGCTGGGCGGCGGCAACACCGTGCCGTCGGAGGAGACCGGCACCCAGGTACAGCGTCCGTTGACGCCAGGATACGCCTCACCGGAGCAACTGAAGGGCGAGCCGGTGAGTACCGCAACCGACGTGTACGGCATCGGTTGCCTGCTCTATGAACTGCTGACCGGAAGTCAGGCCGGCGGATTTGAATCGCCGGCAGGCGATGGCCTGTTGGCGCCGAGCAAGGCCGCGGCTCGTATGCCTGCGCTGGCCGGCATTTCCCCCCGCAGACTGCAGGGTGACCTGGACACCATCGTCTTGAAGGCGCTCAAACGCGAACCGGATCGGCGCTACCTCAGCGTCGACGCGCTCGCGGAGGACCTGCGGCGCTGGCTTAACGGACATCCCATCTCGGCGCGGCGAGATACGTGGCTTTATCGCAGCGGCAAATTCACGCTTCGCCATCGCGTCGGTGTTTCGCTGGCGGTGTTTGCGTTGCTGGGTTTGATTGCCACCACGACCTTCGCTCTATCTCAAGCAACACGCGCCCGCGCACTTGCCTTGCGGGCCCACGCGGTCACCCAGTATCTCGTCGACGTGTTCCGAGTAGCGGATCCCAAAGGCATGCCCGGCGGACTCAAACTGAGTGCGCGGGAGGTGTTGGATGTCGGCACCAAACGCATTCAAGCGCAGCTCGCCCAGCAGCCGCAACTGGAAGCGTCATTTTCAGCTGTACTAGGCTCGATCTACCAGGGACTGGGAGAGAACGACCGTGCCGTTGCCCTGCTGAAGCGCTCTCTCGAGTTGCAATCGGCCGACGAGACGGACGTCTCCCGCGCCGACACACTCGCATTGTTGGCGAGGGCGCAATACGAAAAAGGCGACTACCCGGCCGCATCGATCGCCTCCTTCGAGGCGCTCGCCGAACATCGCGCCCACGGTGCGCTCGAGAGCCCGCCGATAGCCCGGGACCTCGCTTTGCAGGGCGAAATTGCACGCCGGCGAGGCGAATTCAGGCAAGGCGAGGAGTTGCTGCAACAGGCGCTGCGCATGTCGCGCGCGTCATTAAGAGCACCCGACCCACAAATTGCCGCGCAAGTGAACCAACTTGCCGCGCTGTACGGCGACATGAACCGCATCGAGGACGCCACGGCGCTGACGGAACAGTCATTGACGATGTTTCGCGCGTTGTACGGCGAAAACCATATCGACATCGCCGAGAACCTCGTGAATCTCGGGGTGTTTCGGATGCAGACGGATCACATCGCGCAGGCCCTGCCGGCCCTTGACGAGGCGATTGCCATCTATCGGCGCTTGCTGCCGAACGATCATCCGCTGCTGGCACTGGCACTGGCGAACGAGGCCAGGGCATACGACCGGTTGAAACGCTATCGGGAAGCCGAGCCGCTGTATCGTGAAGCGCTCGGCATGCAACAGCGGGTCCTGGGCAGCGACCATCCCGATCTGGCCACGACATTGAACAACCTTGCAGTACTGCACCTGCATCTGGATGATTTTTCCGGTAGCGCCGACTACAGCCGCCAGGCGATGGCAATCTGGGCAGCGCAAGGCAAGCCCGAACATCCGTTCGCGCTCATTTCCAAGGGACATCTCGCGGTCGCTCTGCGCGAATCGGGCGATCTGGTTCAGGCCGAACGGGTGACCCGCGAAGTCCTGGCATCGCGCCGCCGACAGCTCGGCGAAAGAAATCGTGCGGTGGCCATCACGTTGGATGATCTTGGCATCGTCCTGCGCTTGACCGGCCATGCCGATCAAGCTGTCATCCAGCAGCTACTGGCTGAAAAAATGCGGGCCGGACTTGCGGACGTACCGCCGCCTGAAGCCGCCGCCGCGCATGTCCAATACGCGCTCAGCGAATCCGCGGCGGGCAATCAAGCCGGTGCGCGCCTTGAAGTCGACGCCGGAATCGCTGCATTGACGAACATGAAAACGCTCGATACGGACCAACTCGCCTCCGCGTTCCTCGCGGGGGCACGCATTGAACTTGCGCAGCATCATGTCGCGGCCGGTTGCGCTGAGGCGCGCCAAGCGCTGGCGTTGCGGCCGCCCATCGAACCAAGCGTGGGCTGGCGTCATGCCGAAGCCCAGGGAGTGTATGGTGAATGCCTCGCCCAGCGACACCAGTACGGTCCGGCGCGCCATCAATTGCAGGCTGCGCTCGAAACCCTTCAAAATGTTCGGGGCACGAACCACTGGATGACGCTTGGCGTCCGTGCAAGCCTGCGCAGCTTGCGCAAAGCGTGAGGTCAGGCCCCGGGCGCTGCCGGTTCGCGACTCAGTAATCCCTTCAGGTAATGCAGGTCATGGGCCTTGAGCGCGCCCGAGACATACAGTCCGATGACCAACACCGGCAGGAGGGCGGCGAGCAGCACCCAAAGCGGCGCGGATTTCAGAAGCAGATAGACGGGAATCCTCAGAGAGAGGAGAAGAAACGAAACGGAATATTGCGCACACCGGGCTATCTTTGATTTTGGAACGTTCCGTGTAATCAAGCTGCGCCCCGCTTTCCGATACAAGCTCCAAAGAGCACCGCCCGCGCCCCATCCTGCTGGCGGCTAACGCCGCCGAGCCGCCCGCGGCGTCTACCCTCACGCTCCCGGCTTCTCCATACATTATGGCTCTTGGTTCGCTTGCGCGATGCAATTTGGCCTAGACCCAACAGTCGTGTGACCAGGTGCCATTTGGCGAGGCAAAGTTATTCCAGCGGTTGCAGCCGAGAGCGCAGTGGCATGAAACAGCTGGATCAGGATTCCGACGAGCGTAAGAATCGGCTGATCATGCCACACTACCCAACGGTTTCGTTTCCGATGGGCGTATCAACGGGTGAATTCAATTTCTGCGGACCACAGTGCGACCGGAGAAAGGAGCGATGATCTTGAGCGTACGAAACCACCGCGCCACCTCGCGCGGATCACTCACGCGCCTCGCAAGAGCGTCGTCGATTTGTATCACTGCGTGCACGCGCGCCGATTCCTGCGGGTTTAACTGAGGAGCAGCGTCGTGGAGGCAATGCAACCAGCGCTCCTCGGATGATACGCCGAGCAACGCGCGCCGCTCGGGGGAGGTGAGATGCCAGCGATCGGTGGCTTTGAAGAACGCGTCGAAATCTTTGCGCAAGTCGGAATCCTAATATTCACCGGCAGCCCGGTTAATGACTGCTTCGCGATGTCGCGGCCGCGCGCGAAGATTAATAATCCACTGTCGATGAATTCCAATGACCCGGTGATCTTTGCATCTGGCATTAGGACCCTCTATCACAAGCGGCGCTCCAAAAGCAGCTTCTTGAGCGTCGCAATCGCCTTCGCGGGGTTCAAGTCCTTCGGACAGGTTTCGGTGCAATTCATGATCGTCTGGCATCGATACAGGGCGGAAGGAGTCCCCGATCGCATCGAGTCGTTCGCCCCTCGCCTCGTCCCGCGAATCGATGATCCAACGGTACGCCGCGAGCAATGCCGCGGGACCCATGTAGCGATCACTGTTCCACCAATAGCTCGGGCAGCTGGTCGAACAACATGCGCAGAGAATGCACGCCGATGGCCGGTCGATGTGCTTCTGATCGGCACTTGACTGCAAACGCTCCCGATCGGGCGGTGCGGGGGTTTTCGACTGCAGCCACGGCTGAATGGAAGCGTACTGCGCGTAGAAGGTGGACAAATCGGCCACCAGGTCCTTGATTACCGGCAAGTGGGGCAACGGGTAGATCCGCACATCCTCTTTCACTTCGTCACAGGACCGTGTGCATGCGAGCGAATTCGTGCCATCAATATTCATCGCACAAGAACCGCAAATCCCTTCGCGGCAAGATCGGCGAAAGGTCAGCGTCGGATCCAATTCGTTCTTTATCTTAATGAGTGCGTCGAGAACCATCGGTCCGCACGCGTCCGCGTCGAGTTCGTACGTATCGAGGCTCGGTGGCAAAGAGGCCAGCGGGTCATATCGATAGATATGGAATCGGCGCACGCGGGCGTTGTGCTTCACCGCGCGACGGAGCTTTCCGGGTCGAACCCTGGAGGTTTTTGGCAATTTGAATTTTGGCATGGACGGGCGCCTCGGGCGTCGCGTTAGTAGATCCGCGGCTTTGGCGGAACGGTAGCCACGTCGGGTGTCAGCGTGTTGAGGTGCACCGGACGGTAGTCCAATCGCACTCCGCCCGACTCACTAACCCACGCAAGCGTGTGTTTGAGCCATCGTGTGTCATCCCGCTCGGGATAATCTTCGCGCGCATGCGCGCCGCGGCTCTCCTTGCGGGCCAGCGCCGAATGCATCGTCGCGACCGCCTGCGCGAGCAGGTTCTCTAGCTCGAGCGTTTCGATCAGGTCCGAATTCCAGATGAGCGAGCGGTCGTGCACGCGCACGTCGCTCATCGATGCCACCGTGCGCGCCAGTCGCTCGGCGCCTTCCGTCAGCGAAGACGCGGTCCGAAAGACCGCGGCATCGGATTGCATGATTTGTTGCATCTTGAGTCGAAGCTCGGCGGTAGGCTTGGACCCCTGAGCATGCCGAAGTCGATCGAGCCGCTTTACCGAAGGCTGACCTGCATTTTTCGCAAGCGCACGGGCGGGGGCGCCGCGCTTGAGCGTGGCCGCGCAGTGCCGCGCCGCTTCGCGGCCAAACACCACAATATCGAGAAGCGAGTTCGAGCCGAGCCGGTTCGCGCCATGGACTGACACACACGCCGCCTCGCCGGCGGCCATCAGTCCCGGGACGACTGCGTCGGGGTTGCCGTCCTTCAATGTCACTACCTCGCCGTGGTAGTTACACGGGATGCCTCCCATGTTGTAGTGCGCCGTCGGCAGCACGGGGATGGGGGCTCGAGTAACGTCCACGCCTGCGAAGATTTGGGTTGTTTCAGCAATGCCGGGCAAGCGCTCCCGAATGACATCCGGCCCAAGATGCTCCAGATGCAGATGGATGTGATCCTTCTTTGGGCCGACACCACGACCCTCCCGGATCTCGATCGTCATCGCGCGGCTGACCACATCGCGTGACGCAAGGTCCTTGGCGTTCGGCGCGTAACGCTCCATGAAGCGTTCGCCGGCCGCGTTGGTGAGAAAGCCCCCCTCTCCTCGAACGCCCTCGGTAATCAGGCATCCTGCTCCGTAGATTCCGGTCGGGTGGAACTGGACAAATTCCATGTCTTGCAACGGCAACCCGGCCCGCAGCACCATGCCACCGCCATCGCCAGTGCAGGTGTGCGCCGAGGTGCACGAGAAATAAGTGCGGCCGTAGCCTCCCGTGGCAAGCAGCGTCTGCTGCGCCAAAAACCGGTGCAGCCTTCCCTCGACCATATCGAGTGCCACGACGCCTCGACACACCCCCGCCTGCATGATGAGATCCAGCACGAAGTATTCGATGAAAAACATCGCATGGTGTTTGAGAGACTGCTGATACAGGGCATGCAACATCGCATGTCCGGTGCGATCCGCTGCCGCGCAGGTGCGCTGCGCGACGCCCTGTCCGTAACGAGTGGTCATGCCGCCAAAGGGCCGCTGGTAGATTCGACCATCGTCGGTGCGCGAGAAGGGGACGCCGTAGTGCTCGAGTTCGATGACGGCACTCGGCGCCTCCTTGCACATGAATTCAACGGCGTCCTGATCGCCGAGCCAATCGGAACCCTTGATCGTGTCGTAGAAATGATACCGCCAATCGTCGTCGCCCATGTTGCCGAGTGCCGCGCTGATACCGCCTTGCGCCGCGACCGTATGGCTGCGCGTGGGGAAGACCTTGCTCAGGCACGCCGTCGACAACCCCGCCTCGGCAAGGCCGAGGGTCGCCCGTAAGCCGGCACCCCCTGCGCCGACCACGACGACGTCGTAGGTGTGATCGATAAAGTCGTACTCGCTCACGGCTTACACTCCAAGTGCCACTCGCAAGACTGCGTAGATGCCCGCACCTGCCATCACCATGTGCAAGAACTGCAGCATAACCACGGTCCCCACGCGCCCCTTGAGGTTGCTCACATAATCTTCGAAGATCACGCGTGTCCCGAGATAGGAGTGCTGCGCGGCTGCGAGCACCAGGGCCACTAACCATAGGCCGTTCATTCCGCTACGTATCCATTGAAGCACGCTCGATCGATCGGCGACGGAGACAGACGCCAGCGCGAGGACAAACCAAACCAATAGCGGCACGTGTGCAATCGCCGAAACCCGCTGCTGCCACCAATGACCGGTCCCATGGCCATTCGGCCCAGGTTCGCGGCGGTCGACGGGTTCAGCGCTCATGATACAGATGACCAAATGTTATGAGCGCGCAGACGCCGAACACGATCGCGGCAACCAGGACAAGCCACGCACTGCGGCGAGCCTGTGTGCGATCGAAACCGAAGCCCGCATCCCAGGCGAGGTGTCGAATCCCGTTACTCACGTGAAAGGCGAATGTTGCCAAGATGAAGAAGAACAAGAGATTTCCCGCTGCACTCTCGGCGAGGCGCACCACACCTGAATACGCGCTCGCGCCAGATGCGAGCGCGACCAGTCCCGTAATGAGCAGCGCAAAACCGGCTGTCAGTGCGATTCCGATCAGCCGATGCAGAATCGAGAGCGTATTCGTGTACTGCCACCGATAATGCAGAAACGGAGACAGCGGTCGAGGTCTGGAGGGCATCGGACTACGCGGCTCCGCGGGTCAGGATGTAGAGGAATCCGTCACGGTCAATACCGCCCTGCGTCGGCTATTCGCGGTGCGCTGGCCTTTAGTCCGACTGCGCGCGTCCATCAGCCGCACCAGCCCTCAAGACCGTCGTTCGCCCGTCCTTAGGGCGCAGCGGCACACTCATCTGGGACATGCGAACCTCGCGATCCCGCAACCGCACTCCGCGACCACCGACGGCGCTGACGCTCCCTTCGCCAAGCAACTCGACACCCATGTCCTCAAGGGCCTGCACCACCTTTGTCAGGGAATCCACGTTGCCGCGTATGAGGCCGCCGCTGGTCTCCATGCGCTGGATGGTGGGCACGGAAAGACCCGCACGCTGCGCGAGCGTGGGCTGATCAATGCCGAGTAGGGCGCGGGCCGCGCGAAGTTGTGGTGCCGTTATCATGTTTTAAATATCAATGTATCTCTTTTATCATTGATAAGCAACGTTCAACCGCTTATTATTCATTCTTTGAAACCAAGCAACAATCCGTGGATAGCGCAATGCACCAACGCAAGACAATGAACCTGGGATCCCTTGGGCTTTGCAAGGATTCGACAGATGTCGGCGCGCCCCAGTCTTCAATCGGCAGTTCAGCGGCGTAGTGAACGGATTGCATGGGTCGGGACATTCACCGTGTTTGACGCACACGAGTGAATACGGTGTGCGAGGACAATTAGCCTGGCTGGTCGGTCGACGGCAATTCATGAATCTATGCATGAGCAAAGGCGCGCGGCCTCGGTGTTTCAGGGAATCCGATGAGCGATAAAGACGAGAAGCTACTCGGATTGCAGGGATTTTCCCCAGAACGGGACATCAGGTTGAGCGTTCGCGAGCCGACCGAGACGCAGATCGCGCGCCTGTGGAAGCGCTTGGCTCAAAGCCATTATGACAAGCCCATTCTGATGGAGGATCGGGAAACCCGATCGCTGTATTTTTCGATCGACGGTTGCGTTCAAAGTGAGATGAGGCTCGATGAGCCGGAATCCTTAATCAACGCCTACACGCGCAAAATGATGGGATTTCTCCTGTTTCGCAAACGTCCCCGGGAGGTTGTAATGATCGGCCTCGGCGGTGGCTCGCTCGCCAAGTTCTGTCATCGTCATCTGCCCTCGACCCGCATGACGGTTGTCGAGATCAATGCGGCCGTGATTGCGCTTAGATCCCATTTCCAAATCCCGCCAGATGATTCCCGCCTGCGCATCATTCACGGGGATGGTTCGGCCTATGTCGCCGCGATGGTGCGCTCCAATCAAAGCACCGACGTGTTGCTCGTCGATGCATTCGATCGGCAAGGCATTGCCACGGCAGTGACGGAGCGGTCATTTCTGCAAGACGCACGCCGCGTGCTGTCCAGGCACGGCATATTTGTCATGAACCACGTTGCAGAGCACGGGGAGTACCAGCGCTATATCGAGGAAATCCGACTGGTATTCGGTGGTCCCGTCATCGCTGTCCCAGTCGACAATGGCGGTAATATGGTGGTGTTTGCGGGGCGTGCACTGCGAAATCGCCGACGCCTAACTGCCGCAACTCGCAATGCGCAACATGTCGAAGCGCGACTCGGTTTGCAATTCCCCACGCTGTTGCAACGAACACGCGAATTCCAGAACCGGTTGCCCTTACAAGACCAAGGCGTGGGGTGACTCTGGTAACTGTCTGCCTGCATGATTCGGCGGATGTGTTCACGCCCGGATGCTCCGACGCACACGGACGGGGCGGAGCGCAAGACGCCGCGGTCCGTTGGGCACCGCGCCCTGAGGATTCTAGATGGGGCAATAGCACTTCATTCAAACACGAGACATTGATACTGTCGGATGTTGAAAGGGATATCTGGGCGCGCGCGGGTGCCTCGCGTAGCCCTTGGTTTGCTCGGTGGTAGCTCGAACATCGAGGTTATTCGCCGTAGCACGCGACTTGCCTAGTCTGTGCGGCGGTCCATGATGTCTCGAACCCATATCGTTCGCAATGCGAGCACCGGCGCTGGGGTTAGGGTCGAGCCGCAGCGCATCCTATTGTTGGATCCGGATGCCGAGGCCGCCAATATCATGGCTTCGCAGCTTCGCCATGCCGGCTTTGAGACCCAAATCACCACCAGTGCGCCCTCCGCGCTGCTCGCGACTCAGACAGGGGACTTCGAAGCGATCGTCGTGGTAGCCGATCTGACAAACACCGAGTGCTGCAGCAATCTGCGCGAGATTCGTTTATCTGCGCCGCATTCCGGGTTGGTGATCATTGCAGATCCGTTGATCAGCCGTGCCGAGGACTCTCTTCGCGAATTGGGCGGGGACGCATTATTCACCGCACCGTTCACCGTTGCTGAGCTCACTCAACGCTTAAGTACGTTATCAAATCGCCGTCGTCCTACGCTATGAAGGTTCTGGTGCAACTGGGATCATCGGGTCATGTACGGTCCTTGGAGGAGTGCTGAATGACGAAGCAGATTGTCTGCGACCCGATGTATGTAAACAGGCGCGCAGACTTGACCAGAATTTCAGCCTGCCAGTCCATTCAATGCTTTGCGACGCCGGCCGGCGTCCACTTGTCGCGCCTTTTTATAATCCGACACCATAGTTGTGTCGATCCTCGGCAAAATTGACAGTTTCGCACCCGCAATTTTCATTACTCTCTCCAGCATGCGCATCCATGTGCTTCCGACCCCTGAAATCGCGGCCGAGCGTGCAGCCGACTGGCTACGCACCGAGATCGCGAATTGTCCAAAAAAAGAGAATCGACTTTCGTCAGGCTGCGGCCCGATGGTAGTAGCTGAGTATTCCGCCGAGGCGCTGTCGGCGTTGAACAGGGTGATGGGGTAGGGCAGCGACGGACATTGGCTGCGGTATTCGGTTTTCCAGGCCCTGATGATTGCGCTCGGTATGATAGTGCGCCATGAACTGCCGGACCGCGTGCTGAAGCGATGCCGGTCCGAAGAAGATCATCCGGCTCAAACACTCCTCTTTAATTGAACGCACGAACCGCTCTGCGAAAGCATTCAAATTGGGCGATCGTGCCGGCAATCGAACGACTTGAATGCCTTCTCGGACGAGAACGCTGC
>ODAK010002931.1_pt1 | contig 17808 bp, 17 predicted proteins | sample 1539591 | NCBI WGS metagenome assembly ODAK01 (sample SAMEA3539303, study PRJEB22396) | soil metagenome | biome: tundra; feature: field; material: soil | place: USA | collected 2010-05 | depth 0.15 m
GCTTCAGCAGCCACACCTTCAGCCTGATTAATGCCAAGAATGAACTGTTTTATGTGAAGTATCACTTCAAGACGAAACAGGGAATCAAGAACTTCACCGCCGAAGAAGCCGAGACGCTGAAGGGCAAAGATCCTGACCACGCGCAACGCGACCTCTTCGACGCCATCGCCAGGGGAGACTTCCCCAAGTGGCGGGTCTCGGTGCAGATCATGCCGGAAAAAGAAGCGGAGACCTATCCCATCAACCCCTTCGACCTGACGAAGGTTTGGCCGCACAAAGACTATCCGCTTATCGAAGTGGGTGAATTGGTGCTGGACCGCAATCCGGAAAATTACTTTGCGGAGGTGGAGCAGGCGGCATTCGATCCTAAGAACATCGTGCAAGGCATGGGGTATTCACCCGACAAAATGCTGCAGGGACGACTGATCTCCTATCCTGATGCCCACCGCTACCGCATCGGTGTCAACTACGACGCGCTGCCGGTCAATAAGCCGCAGTGTCCGGTCATGCACTATCACCGCGACGGCCACATGAGGTTCGACGGAAACTTCGGATCGGCGCCAAACTATGAGCCGAACAGTCTCAACGGACCTGCGGAGAATCCCGAGTATCGCGAGCGTCCGCGCCCGATCACGGGATCGGTGGATCGCTTCGATCATCATCTGGGCAATGACGACTTTACACAGGCTGGAAATCTTTTCCGCCTGTTGAAGCCGGATGCGCAGAAGCGCCTGATCGGCAATATCGTCGGGAGCCTGAAGTCGGTGCCCAAAGCTATTCAGGAAAAACAGATTGGACACTTCCTGAAAGCGGACCCGGCCTACGGCCGCGGTGTCGCCGAAGGGCTAGGGCTGAATGTGGAGGATCTGCAGCCGAGAGAGCCCGTGCTGGCTGGAAAGTAACAGCACCAAAACGGCACCACAAACTGCCAGCTCTGGAGTGTCGCTCCGGGGCTGGTTTCTTTTTGGGGACAATCTGGGCATCAAACGAGCAAACCCTGAGAACTGAAACCAAAGCAATGGGACTGGAGAAGTAGAAATGGTCTAATGGCTGTGGTAGAGGTTGGCAATGCCGCCCGAAAGCGAAATCAGGATCAACGAAGCGTACCGGCACTACACGCCTCCTGTTAACGCGTCGGCGATCGTTCACAAACTTTTGCGTACCGTTCCAGAGAAGTACCTAGAAGGGTTGGACTGCGTCGTACTAACGAATGGGACCGCCCTGTCTCGTAAGGACCGCGTGGGAAAGGTCTGGTCTCGCAAACGCAGAGTCGATAAGTCATATGTGCTGGGTCGTTATCACCATGGCTCGCGCAATTCGTTGCCATACATTGAGCTTCGAGTGGATAAGATCGTCGCTGCCTTGGAAGGAATGGCTCTTCGCGTCCCGTTCGTAAGAGACGTGGCCTTCGGCCATGTGCTTTTCCACGAACTTGGGCATCACATCCACCACACGATACGTCCCGAACATAGTGAATAAGGAGGACGTGGCGGATACGTGGGCGGGAAAGCTTGGCGTTAATTTCGTCCGGAAGACCTACTGGTATGGACTCCCTGTGCTCAAGATTTACATGTTCATGAGGCGCAGGCAGTGGATCCCAGATTGACTGGCATCTGCCGGTAAATCGTGAACGAATTCCCGATCGTTTACGAGACAGCGGGCTGATCGAACCTAGTCGAACTCTTTGCGCGGGGATGCCTGATCCGCGCCGACGCGGCCGACGGTGATTTCCGCTACGAAATAGTTTTCGCCTTTCAGCGGGATACCGGCCATCCGCCGCAGCATCGCGATCTGGCCTACGTGCGTGAGCGCGTCGGCAATTGGGCCCTGAAACAATTTTTCAGTGGAAACTTCGAGCGGCTTTTCCGACGCCAGATAGTCATCGAACTTTTTCAAGGCGGCGAAGAAGCGCTCGCATTCTATTTCCCACACGAGCGGAGCCGAATCGTGCCACTCTTGCCGGCCTTCGGCCATGGCGAGGCCCCAGTCCATCAGGTCGCCGATGTGCGCGAGAATTTTCGCCGGCGTGCGCGAAGTTTCGGGCAAGCCGTAGTTGGCAAAGTTCGGGCCCGCATCGCGGATCGCTTTCGCTCCGCGATAGGCGACGGTAGCGAGGGTGTGGCGCAAGAACGCGCGGGAGTCGGTCATGATTGAGTTCTCAGTTCTCAGTTTCTCAACGAGATCCCCAGTTTATAACTGACAACTGCGAACTGAGAACTGGTTCTACAGTTTTCTCCGCCACAGGGCCCCGGCCGCGCGCACTCCAGCTTTCAGTTTTTCTCGTACCGGGCGGCCGTAGAGCAGGTCGAGGAAGTTTTCCATCTCGCCTGCAAATCCTTCACCGTAGCCGAACCACCAGATCTTTTTCATACGCGGAACGAGGTCGCTGTCGAGATACTTCACGCGCACCATTTCTTCCAAGCCCCAACGCCCATGCGTACGACCCAAGCCGCTCGACTTCGCGCCGCCGTGCGGAGCTTCGCTGATGCTGAAACACGACACGGCGTCGTTCACCATCACCGTGCCGGCGTTGATCTGGCGAGCCAGGCGGTCGCCGCGGGCGCGATCGCGCGTCCACACGCTCGCGGCCAGTCCGAAGTCGGAATCGTTGGCCAGGCGCACGGCCTCGGCATCGTCGGCGAACGGCGCAATCGGCAGCAGCGGACCGAAGGTTTCTTCCTGCATCACGCGCATGGTGTGATCGACGTCGGCCAGCACGGTGGGGGCAAAAAACGTGGGGCCGAGGTCGCGCAGCCTAGTGCCTCCGGCCAGCACGCGCGCGCCGCGCTGTTTCGCATCTTCTACCTGCGATTCCACCACACGCACTTGCCGCTCGTGGATCATAGGGCCGATTTCGGTCGCCTCGTCCGTGCCGTTGCCGACGCGCAACTTGCGCGCCTTCTCGCAGCAGGCGTCTAAAAAGGCCGGATACAAACTCCGATGCACGTAGCAGCGTTCGACCGACAAGCAGGTCTGCCCGGCGTTTACGAAAGCTCCCCACACAGCGCCGCTTGATGCCACATCGACGTCGGCATCTTCGAGCACCAGCATGGGGTCCTTGCCGCCGAGTTCGAGCACCACTGGAAGCAGGCGTTCCGCGGCAATCTGCGCGATTCGCCGGCCGGTGGCTACACTTCCGGTGAAGACCAGCTTGTCGATTTCACCTTTCACCAGCGCCGCGCCGGTCTCGCCTTCGCCGGGGAGAACCTGGAAAATATCGTCGGGAACTCCGGCCTCGCGCAGCAGCGTTTGGAGTTCGATAGCGATTAGAGGCGTCAACTCGGAGGGCTTGAGCACCACCGCATTTCCCGCAACCAGAGCCGCCAGAGTTTCAGTCGCCGGAATCGAAAATGGATAATTCCAGGGCGAGATGATTCCGACCACGCCATAGGGCTCGTGCAGAATGCGCCCCGACTTGGTCTTCATCGCGAGATTCCCGTGCGGCAGCTTTTCTTCATGCAGTATCGCGAAGGCGTTGTCGATGAGGAATCGCGCCGCGTCGAGCACGACCAGAACCTCGGTGAGCAGCGCTTCCACCTGGGGCTTGCCTGCTTCCAGCGTGATGCGCCGGGCGATGTCGGTCTTGTGCGCGAGAAGAATCTGCTGAAAGCGGCGCACTACCCGGACGCGATTGCGGATGCCCCAGGCGTTCCAGTCGGGCTGTGCGGCACGCGCACGGGCCACCGCGGCGCGCACTTCGGTGGGGCCGGCACTGTCCAGTTCGCCCAGAACTTCGCCCGTCGCCGGGTTCACGGAAGCGATGCGGGAGACCGCAAATTCCACGTTGGTGGCCATCTGCGAAGAAGTGTACTCGGGACGGAACAGGCGCGCCAGAGGGTGATCTTTCTTGCGAATTGCCCGACTGTGGGTGTAGCGCGGACACTCCTGTCCGCGCCGACGGCGGTATGGCTGCGAGCACGCGGACAGGAGTGTCCACGCTACACTAGTACTCCACCTCGACCAGATACAGCCCGCTGGCGGGCGCAGTCGGACCGGCGGCGGCGCGCTCGCGCACGGCGAGGACACGGCGCAAATCTTCCAGGCTCACCGTTCCCTTCCCCACCATCAGGAATGTGCCGACCAGGTTGCGCACCATGTGGTGGAGAAATCCGCTGCCGCGAACGCTGTAGATCAGTTCGTCGCCTTCGCGCCTCCAACTGGACGAGAAGATGGTGCGAACATTGGTCGTATGAGCAGTGGTCGTCCGAGCAGTAGTCGTTTGAACATTGTCCCCGGCCGCCATCCGCTCCACCCGCTCCGGATCCACCGCCGCGAACGAAGTGAAATCGTGCTCGCCAATGACCACGCCCGCCGCTGCAACCATCGCCGATTCCTCCAGCGGATAAGGGTTATGCCACACATAGCGCGCCAGAAACGGTGGGCAGATCGCGCCGCGGTGCATGCGATAGCGATACGTCTTAGCGCGCGCCGACTTGCGCGCATGGAACACGGGCGCGGCCTCAGTCACCTCCAGCACACGGATCGCGGCCGGCAGGATGTCATTCAGCGCCCGCATCCAGTTCTCGACTGGAATTGCGGACGCGGTCGCAAAACTCGCCACCTGGGCCAGCGCGTGAACGCCCGCGTCGGTCCGGCCGGACCCCTGGGGCAGTACATTTTCTCCGCTCAACCGTCCAATGGCTGAGGCCAGCGCGCCTTGCACCGTGGCCCGGCCGGGCTGCACCTGCCAGCCGGCGAAGTCCGCGCCGTCATAAGAAAGGATCAGTCTGAGATTGCGCACGTTCTTTTTCGAGTCCTTCGCTGGCATCATCGTTAGTATCTACAAAGTCAGTATTTACAAACTTTTACCGCCACCGTCACAGGGGGCGCGGTGGCGCGTCAGCTATACTATTTCACTTAAGCTCATTCACTTACGATCATTCATTGAAGATCAATGAAAAAATTGCTTTTCCCAAGGTTACAAGGAAAAGATTGCCAGGAACTCTTGCCTGTGATTCTACGTATCAACAAAAGGTTAGCCGAAGTGTGGAGCAGTATGTCCGATCCGCTCGAGCGTTGGCAGTTTAGTGCGAACGCTGGAGTGGGATCCATGGAGATGATGCGAATGCAACGTTCTAGAGTGTTGACCGCCTTTCATAGGGCTGCCGCCCTTTTTCTTGCCGCGAGTATGGTAACTGCCGGGTGGGCGCAGGATGCCTCGTCCGTGCCCAGCGCGCCGTCGTCGCAGGCGCAGCAGGCCATGCCGTCGAAATCGCAGCCGTTTGACGTGAAGGAATACTCGAAACCGCAGTCAGCCTTTCCCAACCCGCTTGCGCCGTACACTGCGCGCCACGTGGCAGCACCGAACCTCGCTAACACGCCGCGCATTGACCAGCTCATGCATGACGGCAAACTCTATATTTCGATGAACGACGCGGTCGCGCTGGCGCTCGAAAACAACCTCGATATCGCGATTGCCCGTTATAACCTGAACATCGCCGATACCGACATCTGGCGCGCCAAAGCCGGCTCCAGCATTCTCGGTGTAAACAGCGGTGTCGTGCAGAATACGCCCGGCGGCGGTGTGGGCGGGCTCGGCACACAAGTTGGCTCGGGCCAGGGCGGAACCTCGGTTGCGGCAGGTGGCGCCGGCACCGGCTCAGGCGGCCTGGTCGTATCAACCCTCGGCAGCGGTCCGCTCATCACCAGCTTCGATCCGATTCTTACGGGCACGTTGCAACTCGATCGCTTCAGAAACCTGTGCTCCAACCCTTTTTGCGTGGTCAGCGATACGAACACTGCCACAGCAAATTTCGCCTACACGCAAGGATTCCAGTGGGGCACCAACCTCGCCGTCGGCTTCAACAATAACCGGGTTACCAGCGGTAGTTTACTTACCTCGCTGAGCCCGGCTCTGAATTCCAACTTCCGCGCCCAGATCACTCAGCACCTGCTGCAGGGCTTCGGATTCGCCCCAAACACCCGCTTCATTCAGATCGCCAAGAACAATCGTGAAATCTCAGATGTGGCCTTCCGCTGGCAAATCACCAACACCGTCGACCAGATCGAAAACATGTACTGGGACCTGGTATTCGCCTACGAGAACGTCAGGGTTCAGCAGGAGCAGTTGACTTTCGCTCAGAAGACCCTCTCTGACAACCGGAAGCAGGTGGAAATCGGGACCCTCGCGCCGATCGAAGTGGTCCGGGCGCAGAGCACAGTCGCCACCAATCAGCAAACCCTGACCCTGGCGCTGACCAATCTTGAGCTGCAGCAACTGCTCATGAAGAATGCGCTCAGCCGCACACTCGTTGATCCGGTACTGGCCGACGCCGAAGTAATTCCTACCTCAACCATGGAAATGCCCGCGCAGGAGGCGGTTGTCCCTACCCAGGACCTGGTGAATGAAGCGCTCAGTCATCGTCCCGAGCTGGCGGAAGCGCGCATCAACCTTTCCAATACTGACATCAGCAATAAAGCGATCCGCAGTGCTCTATTGCCCACCGTGGATCTGTTCGCATACTACAGTGGCAGCGGTTTGGGAGGGTCCCAGAATCCGAACTACCTCTGTATGCCTAGTGTTGATCCATCAAACCCGAATTGCCCCCCGCATTTCACGCCCGCCCCAAATGTCTCGTACGGCTCGACATTGGATCAATTGGGTAGTTCCATCGCTCCCGACAAGGGCGCGGGCATCACGATCAACATTCCACTGCGCAACCGTGCCGCGCAGGCCACGCAAGTGCGCTCGGAATTTGAATACCGGCAAGCCCAGTTGCGCATCCAGCAGATCGAGAACCAGGTGCGCATCGAGGTGCGCAACGCGCAGTTTGGGGTGCAGCAGAATCGCGCCAGCGTGGCTTCCGCCCAGGCCGCCTTGGATCTGGGGCGCCAGTCGCTCGACGCCGAACAAAAGAAGTACGCGCTCGGCGCATCTACTTCAACGCTGGTGCTGCAGAACCAGGCAGCCATGACCCAGGCCGAAGTCACACTCGTCTCCGCCGAGGCCCTGTACGAAAAGGCGGAAGTCGAACTGGATCGGGCCATCGGCTTGCTGCTCGATCACGCCGGTATCGTGATCGCCGACGCTGAGCGGGGCGAGGTCACACACGCGCCGAATATTCCGCACGTGGCGGCTAGGCCCATCGACCAGCCAACGCCGGCGAATCCTCCAGCCCAACCGCAACAATAGTGCCGCAACCGTAGGAAGAAATTCCACGATGGAGCGCCGGGCGTCCCCGCCCGGCGTTTCCCTTTTGCGAGCGTTTTTCTTTTGCCGCATGCCGTCTCTCGCGTATTCTCTCCCAGTGAAGCTCTCAAACATCGGCAAGGCCAGCGCGGAGAAGGCTTGTGTGGACAAGGCTCGTGGAGGGACGGCCGCCCTCGGCCGTCCAAGCCGAGCGCAGTTCGGCAGGCTCTTTGCCGGGAGCGGGAGTAACCCCGCGTGATCCTCTCCGTCGTCATCATCACCTACAACGAAGAGGCCAACATCGGACGCACCCTGGCCAGCGTGCAGCCGCTGGTTGCCGACGGCAAAGGCGAGATCATCGTCGTCGACTCCGGTTCGACCGACCGCACCCTTGAGATCGCAAAATCGTTCGGCGCGAAAGTCTTCGTGGAAGAATGGAAAGGCTACGCCGCGCAGAAGAATTCGGCGATCGAGAAGGCGAGCGGCGATTGGATTTTGAGTTTGGATGCGGATGAGGAAGTCGATGAAGAGTTGCGCGGAGCGCTGCGGCACTACATTCTAGGCGACACAGCCCACTCTGTCCGCGACGGAGTTGACGTTTGCCAAACGTCGGTTCTGGCAACGACGGTCACGGCGCTCCAGATTCGTCGGAAGAACCACTTTTTGGGGCGTTGGATCAGGCACGGCGGCTTTTGGCCCGACCCGAAGCTTCGCTTGTTTCGCCAAGGTGTGGGGCGGTTCGAGGAGCGGGCGGTTCACGAGACTCTGCAAGTGACTGGGAATCACCGCCAGTTCCCGATCGGTGCCCTCCTCCATCACTCCTACCCCACTCTCTCCGATTACATCGACCACATGAACCGCTACTCCTCCCTCGGCGCGGAGATGGCAATCGCCAAGGGCCATCGTCGCTTCAGCCTATTCAACATCGCCGTGCGCCCTGTGGCAACGTTCATCTACAACTATTTCTTTCGCCTCGGATTCCTCGACGGTCGCGAAGGCCTGCTGCTGCACCTCTACCACGCGGTCTACGTCTCGTGGAAATATGCGAAGGCTTGGGAACTGGCACGCAAGAAAGAACCAACCTAGAGACCTCGGCGGGCCGCGCCTTCGCAAGTCCGTCTCTGCAATCCCACACTCGAAAACCGTGCCCGCGATTCTTTTTTTCTATCCGGGCAACTTCCAATGGCGAAACGGGTTTGATTCAAACGAAGCGAGACCGCTTCCGGGTTGGGGTCGCAGCTGTGTACGGTGAGCCGCTCTGACGCAGTGGGTCTGCGTGGACGGGCCGTTCATCCATCAGAATCAGCACCGAACTTTCACACAATCTAGGAGAAACACATGAAGCTTCGCACACGTGTCGTTTTGCAACTTGCAGCGCTGTTCCTTGCTCTGGGCGCGTCCGCCTTCGCCGCCAGTGACGCTTACCTCTACATCGTCCATGGCATTCCGGGCCGCGACATTGCCGACAACCTCAACCCTGGTTTTCCGGTCGACATTCTGATTGACGGGAAGTCCTGCCTGGTGCGGGGACTGACGTTTGGCAACACCAGCGGACCGTTCACACTCGCCGCCGGAACCTATGACGTGCAGATCAGCCTGGCCAACACGCTGGCGCCCTGCACGAATGCGGCAGTGATCGACTCGCAAGTGACTCTGACACCTGGAGAAAATGTATCTGCCGTAGCCGCAATCAGTGGCACCCAACCTTCTTTGCTGCAATTTACCGATACCCTGTCGCCGGTAGCGCCGGGGAACGCGCGGTTTGTCCTGGTGAATTCCGCCGATGCGCCTGCGTTGCAGGCTACGCTGACGCAGTTGTTTGTGAAGCATCCCAAGACCTTCACGATGACAGCGAATCCAGGAGCGCAACAGGCGATCGGGGTACCGGTTGGTACTTATCTTGTGCAGATCACAGCCGCTGGCAGCACAACCGTGCTGACGTCGCAACAGATCGGTCTGGCCGACCAGTCCGTGACCCTCTCCTATGCGAGCGGTGAGGAAGTTAACAACTCCGTGGGACTGGTCAACCGGGTAATCCGCGACGTGTTCTAGCCGGAACCACTTTCAACCGGGCCGTCTTCGCGCGGCCCGTTTTTTCCCGACGGCCCGTTTCTTTACCCGTAGAGACGCGGCTTGCCGCGTCTCCGGCTGCGCCCACTACTCCCGCAGCGTGATGCGCATGATGTCAAACTTTACTTCCACCGAACGCTGCGGAAACTTCGACTCTAGATACGCCTTCACGTCGCCGACCGAAGGAATGCCGTCGCGGCCCGTCAGTCCGCGCGCGTCGTCGAGCAGGATCATGTGCGGGTAGGGATGGCTCAGAATCATCTCCAGTTCCGCCGAAAGGCGTTGCTCATTGGTCCGAATTCCAACCCATCCGTAGTAACCGGCGTCGAGCCAGAACAGCGCCGGGCTTGTCAGCAATGCGAGCACCTCGGGCATGACCAGGCGGCTGTCTCCGCAGAAAATTCGGATGTGCGGGTCGCGCGCGAATTTGCGTGTGGCCCGCTCCGCCAGCGCGGGCACAAATTCAATGGAATAGATGCGGTCGAAACGGCTCTTCATCGCGGCGACCATCTCGCCGTAGTAAGTTCCGGTCTCGACCAATGTCCGCAGCCCAAATTTCTCGCCGTATTCGCGCACGACTTTCTGTTTCAATAGATGCGGAGAGCGCGACGGCCGCCCGCGCAGTATCCAATACCAGTAGTCGGGATAGTGGCCCAGCGCCTTGTACGCGCCGTACACCGGAGTACGCTGCAATAACCGTCGGAACGCTTTCAGAATGCCTCCGCTGGAATGAAGGTCAAGAATAGGTGTGTGCGAAAAGCGGAGTCAAGCACGCAGCAACCTCGCTAGTGTCCCAAATTCATGAACCACCAAGGACACGAAGGATCACAAAGGAAGTCCTGAGGAATTCAACCTTCGTGTGACTTCGTGTCCTTGGTGGTGAAGTCCTTGACCTTGACTTCCCCAACCACTCGGTCGGTCGCGCCATTTTGCAGCATGGCGGCCGCTCCTCTATCATCAAGTCTGCGTGGGGAGCCGAATGCCTGAGAACAACCCAAAAGCCAACCTACCCAGGGCCGTAGCTGAAAACCCGATTTCCGACGTCTTCGAGGACCGTCATCCCGCCGAGTCGGAAAAGAATTGGGCGGGGAGAACTTTAGCGCCCACGCTCCACAAAGCTCCCGAAAAACCAATTGGCGCTGCCACCGGCACGAACCTCGACGAGAACGGCCACGCTCGTTTCAGCACCATCTCGAACGCGCCGATCCGCCGCCTTTACACCCAGGCCGATCTTCCCGTCGACTGGAACTACGATCAGTATCTCGGCTATCCCGGCCAACCGCCCTACACGCGCGGCATTCACTCGACCGGCTACCGCGGCAAGCTCTGGACGATGCGCATGTTCTCCGGCTTCGCCTCGCCCGAAGAAACCAACCAGCGCTACAAATATCTTCTCGAACACGGCGGCGGCGGACTCTCCGTTGCCTTCGATCTGCCCACTTTGATGGGCTACGACTCCGATCACCCGGCGAGCGAAGGCGAGGTCGGCAAGTGCGGCGTGGCCATCGACTCGCTCGAAGATATGGAGATTCTTTTCGACGGCATCCCGCTCGACAAAATCACCACATCGATGACCATCAATTCACCGGCTAGCGTGCTCTGGGCCATGTATCTGGTGGTAGCGGAAAAGCAGGGCGCCGACTGGAAGAAGATTTCCGGCACCATCCAGAACGACATCCTGAAGGAATATATCGCGCAGAAGGAATACATCTATCCGCCCGCACCCTCGATGCGCCTGGTGATTGACACTTTCGAGTTCGGATCGAAATTTACGCCGCGCTTCAACACCATTTCCATCAGTGGCTACCACATTCGCGAAGCCGGATCCACAGCGCTGCAGGAACTCGCTTTCACCATCTACGACGGCGTCGAATACGTCGAATGGGCGCGCCGCCGCGGCCTTGACGTCGATGACTTCGGCCCGCGCCTCAGTTTTTTCTTCAACGCACACAACGATTTCTTCGAAGAGATTGCCAAATACCGCGCCGCGCGCAAGATCTGGTATCGCCTGATGAAAGACCGCTTCGGCGCCAAGAACGATCGCACGCGCCTGCTGCGCTTCCACAGCCAGACGGCCGGCGTCTCGCTGCCCGCACAGCAACCGATGAACAACATCGCGCGCGTCGCGCTGCAGGCACTGGCGGCGGTGCTCGGGGGCACCCAGTCGCTGCACACCGATTCTTACGACGAGGCGCTCGCCTTGCCCACGGCCGAAGCCGCGCGCATCGCGCTGCGCACCCAGCAGATCATTGCCTTCGAGTCGGGCGTGGCCCAAACGGTCGATCCGCTCGGCGGCAGCTACTTCGTCGAGAAGCAGACGCTCGACATGGAAAACGGCGCGTTTGATTACTTCGAGAAGCTCGACCAGATGGGCGGCATGGTCAAAGCCATCGAGCGCGGATTCCCCCAAAAAGAAATTGCCGAGGCCAGTTACCAGTACCAACGCGCGGTTGAAGCCAATGAAAAGATCACGGTCGGCGTGAACGATTTCGTCATCGAAGAAGGCTCGCCCCACATTCTCTACATCGGTGAATCGGTAGCTCGCGCTCAGGAGAAGAAACTCAAAGCCCTGCGCGCCCGCCGCTCGAACGAAGAAGTCCAGCGCCGCCTCGAGGCGCTGAAGCAAGCCGCCGCCAAGACTCCCACCGCGGGTACCAACGGCAATATTTCCGACGTCAACACCATGCCCTACATTGTGGACGCCGTCCGCGCGTACGCCACCGTGGGCGAAATCTGCGAAGCGTTGCGGCAGGTTTATGGGACGTATACGGAAGTCAGCATCACATGATTTTCGGGATCCGGTTGGGTGCCACAGCAAAGCGCTGTCGATTTGGCGCGGTAGTTTCCACGTCGCAGCTCGCGTGTTTGAGGTTGCAAATTGCAACCTCAAAGCTCAAACGCGCCGGCGCACGCTCGTTTCCGCGCCTCGGCGACGGCGAATCGCGACGTGACAAATAGCCCGAAGGCCCACTCAGGTACGGCAGAACGTCGATCCGGTTTCATCACATTCGCGGCGTTCATTGGTCACTGCATTGATTGATTGGGAGCACTATGATGACAGGATGAAATCGCGTTCGGCAAAGCCCATGGCAACACAACAATTCCTGGCAACACGACGAAGGGCAGCCGTGGTTCCCATCGAATCCCGAATCACGATTCTGGGGCATCAAAAAGTCATCCTCGATACCGCCCTTGCCGAGATCTATGGGGTTTCGGTGAAACGCCTCAACCAGCAAGTGAACCGCAACCGGAGCCGGTTTCCTGGCGACTTCATGTTCCAGCTCACGCCCCGCGAGTTCGCCGCTTTGAGGTTGCAATTTGCAACCTCAAAGAAAGGACGCGGTGGCCGACGCTCGCGTCCGAACGCCTTCACTGAACACGGCGCAATTATGGCGGCGACGGTGCTCAACTCGGAACAAGCAGTAGCCATGAGTGTATTTGTCGTGCGTGCTTTTGTGCGCTTACGATCGATGATCGCCACAAACAAAGAACTCGCCGACAGGGTCGGAGAATTGGAGAGGCACCTGACAAAGCACGATGGTTCGATCCAGGAAATCGTCGGATTGATCAGGAGAATGATGGCGCCGCCGCCCACTCGCCGCAGCAAGATTGGATTCAGGCTGCCGTCGGCGCGGACTAGGCTAGTCGTGACCTAGCTCGACTTGGGGGCACCGTCGAGCTCACGGCCACGGAAAAATCTTTGCGGTTGCAATTTGCAACCGCAAAACTTTGTTCGCCGCCCCTGATTGAGCTCCCGCCCGGAAACCTGCTTTTCCTACTACCCGCGACCTACTTCATGCGATTGCGATACAGGCTTCCATCGACTTGCCCAACCATGGCGCCGATGTCGAGCGGCACCTGCAGGAACGCGGCCACTTCTTCGGCGACTGCTTTCGGCTCGCGCAGCACGCGATGATAGTGCACGCGCAAGACCTGCACATTCGCCTGGCCCGCGAGCCACTTGTTCACTTCAATCAGGTGCCGCTGAAAAGCATCTTCGAAAGCGGAGTTGTCGGCGATCGAATCCGCATTGCCGCGGCGTCGCAGCATTTCATCCTGCGACTTCAGCACCTCGGGCAGCGGACGCTGCATGAAGACAACGCGGTAGTCGTGGCCCGCGGGCAGCGACAAAATTAATTGCGAGATGACCTTCACCACCTTGCCTTCGGCCTCCGCAATCAGACCGGGATTTTTCGGCAGCTGCTTGATGCGCTCCCACTCGAGGTAGCCCTTGGGGTTGTCAGTATCGGCTTTGCGTTCGCCGTCGGAGAGGACCGGCAGCCCGCCCGCATCCAGCATCTGCATCATCAGCGAGGTGCCCGACCGCGGCAGTCCCGAAACAATCGTGATCATCCGTGCCTTTCAAGAAATAGAAAATAGCGGAGGCGAATTCCCCACTCCGCCGGATTTAGAATCGCACACTCGAAATGATAGTGGGAACGGGGCCGTCGGGCAAAGGTCGGGCAGAGGTCGGGCAAAGACCGGGCAAGAACGATGGCTGCACCCGCGGGCAAAACAGACGAAGCAAGGATGCCGGGTGGACCCTCCAACCCGCCCGCCACGCCGCCATTGCGCCCCGGCGGGGGTTCTGATAACGTGCCTGACGTAGATCAAAGGAGGCCCCTGTGGCTTTTTGTGCAAGCTGTGGAACGCAGATCGCGGATGGAGCGACCTGTCCGAAGTGTGCTGGCGGCGCCGTACAGAGCACGAGCGCGGTCGCACCCGCAGCCGCCGGACTCACCGACAATGTGGCCGGCGCGCTGGCCTACGTGACCATCATTCCGGCGATTGTGTTTCTAGTGCTGGAACCGTTCAACAAGAAGCGCTTCGTCCGCTTCCATGCCTTTCAATGCCTCTTCTTTGCCGTAGCCTGGACCGCGCTTTGGATCATCCTTGCGTTCATCGGGCACATCCCGTTCCTCGGATGGGCGACACTACTGGTCTGGCCCCTGGTCAGTCTGGCCGGGTTTGTAATCTGGCTGATTCTGGTACTCAAAGCTTATCAAGGGCAGATGTTCAAGCTGCCCGTGATCGGCGATATGGCCGAGCAACAGGCTGGCAAGTAGGCTGGACCGCAAGGTTCATGGTCGGTAGCGTGGTCGGTAGCGGGACGGACGGCAACGCCCGTCCCCAAAACCTTTTCTCTCTTGGCACGTCAATCCAGTAAGCTCCAGTAAACTAAGGATTGTCGTGTTCACTGGTCTTCAGCAGTCAAGTTCGGGATTCCGCCGCCATCGTGCAGTAGGAGTGTCGGTGGCCGCGCACCTGGCGGTCTTGGCCGCGCTCGCGTTCCATAATCCCAGAGTGATCGAGGTGAGCCCCGCCTGGCTTGCCTATGGAGACGGCACCCACACTTCCAAGCTGGTCTACTTTCCGCCGGGCGCAAACGATGCCACGCCCCCAGACGCGGCCAAGCTGCTGTTTCCGCAGCGAGCGACGAAGGCGCGCCCACGCCCGCAGTCCCAACCGCCCAAGCCTGCGCCCGAGCCTCAGCAGGTCATTGCCATTGCCGACGCGGAACCAGGTGATCGCAATGTCCACGCCGGATCTCCGCTGGGCACCATGATTGACGGACCGATCACCGGGCATGAAGTCCACGTCGCGTATCCGGTCGTGTATCCCGATCCTCCGGTGGAGCGCGCCGAGCTTCCCCGCGATCTGGTGGGCGACGTCGTGATCGAGGTAACGATCGACTCCGCCGGCAACGTAGTCGAAACCAAAATTGTGCAGGCGATTGGCCACGGCATCGACGAGAAGATCGAAGCCACCCTGCGCCGCTGGCACTACCAGCCGGCTACGCTCGACGGCACGCCCGTCGCCTCCCGGCACGACGTGCACTTCCATTTTCCGGCGTGAATCACAAAAAGATCGGGACCTCGGGTCATCTGAATACAACCGGTGAATACAACCGGCTTTTAGATGGCCCGATCACCCGATGATCCGATGACCCGATCTTGTGATTCGCCATTTGTTCGCCTATGTGTTAAACTTTCTCCCCGTCCAGCAAGGAGCGAGCAACGATGCGCAAAGCGACCCATCATCTGGCAATCAATCACCTCAAGAAATCCGACCCCGTGATGGCCGAGATTATCGAGCGCGTAGGCCCCTGCCGCATGCAGTTTGGCGAACCCACGTTTCACGCCCTGGCTGAGTCGATCCTCTATCAGCAGTTGAACGGCAAAGCGGCTGCGACCATCTTCGATCGCTTCACCAGTGTCGCCGGCGATCCCCTGACGCCCAAGGGCATCCTCAAGCTCACGGATGCGCAAATGCGCGGCGTCGGACTGTCGCGGCAGAAGACCGCGTACCTGCGCGATCTCGCCGAGAAGACCAAGGCTGGCCTGGTGGAGTTCGAGCGCATGCCGGATTTGCCGGAAGAAGAAGTGATCGCGCATCTCACCCAGGTCAAGGGCGTCGGCGTCTGGACGGCGCACATGTTCCTGATGTTCACCTTGCGCCGTCCGGATATTTTGCCGACCGGCGATTACGGCGTGCAGGCGGCCATCAAGAAGCACTACAAGAAACGCAAGTGGCCGAAGCCCGCCGTGATGGAAAAGATTGCGAAACCGTGGGCGCCCTATCGCTCCATCGCGTGCTGGTATCTGTGGAGGAGTTTGGATATAAAGACGTTAGAAAAATAATCTCAGGCGGTTTTCGCTTGGATTTTGGTTGGCGCGGGTGCCCCATCCTTGCGCGGCCTTTTGCGCAAGGGTGGGATTCCACAGTCGCCGCCCTCTCGGGATTTTCTCGAGCCACATGACAGAAAATCAGGAAACGTCCCGTCTGGAACATGTGAAGAAATCGAATTTCCGTTTTTTGCAGGCGATCGAAAATGTATCGCCAAGTGCCAAAGATCGCTTGTAGGTCGTCTAATTGCAAATTTTTCGAAGCACAAACTCGTCTTTTCCCAAAAATCGATTTCTTCACATGTTCCTGTTCCCATGTTTCCCTGTTTCCCTATTTTCCTGTCCGTTACTGATCTCACGATCAACTCCAGAACTTCTGCAGACTAGTCGTGTCGTTCAGGAAACTCGCAGACACGAATGGTTCGCGTGACCCCAACATAGATCCCAGACGTTTCGTTCATATTTGTGCTGCAGCGTGAAGCATCATGCAACCTTCGGATGCCACGAAGCCGGTCTCTCTCTGCTCATCTTCAGTCATGATCACAAGATGAAGCGGCCAGCGGGCGCAAAGACCCTCTGTCTTCGCCCTGATAACAATCGCATCTGCCGCTGTCGGACAGACCACTAGGATGTCAATGTCGCCGAATGAATCCTGCCCCTTGAAATAGGACCCAAAGCCATACCAAGCCGCTTCGGGAAGGTCGCAGGCGATCCGATTTGCCTCTTGCAGGATTTCTGGGAGCGCTTCATCGAGTCTCATGGGCGGTTGAGACGGCCAAGGAACTCGCGCCATTTGAAGATCTCAATCCCCATGTCTTCTGCAACCTCAAGAGCACCGGAAGTAGGATTGCCGTTAGGGTTGTTGATTAGGACGGCATCGAAGGCACCGTATCGAGACCGCGCGGTACGCACGTGGTCCGCGGTCAATTCATACTCATTGAGCATCACGAACCGTAGAGGCGGAAGGCGATACCGATGAACGAGGTAGACTCTATCGAACTCCCGCTCCAACTCTGACACGCGATCATGTTGGTTCAGACCACGCTCCACGAACTCGTATTCACGTCGTGTGTACTCTCTTACATTTTCTACATTGCGGGAAACAGCGGACATCAGGTCCGAAATCCCACCGAACGCGACACCTCGGGCGGCGGCTGCCGCAATTGCGGTCCCAGTCCACAGCGATTCCTTAGGGACATTCACTACGATTTCGATTTCTGAATCAGCGTCCAATAGCGGCTGCAAACTTTCGGCTGTGACGATGGGGACTGAGATGATACCCGCAACAAACGGACCACGCTTCTTTCTGGAGATCCGGAGGGTATTGGGACCGATAACCGCGGCTTCGTGTACCTCGGACATTTTGGAAATGTTCCCGGCCACCCACCTTGTGGTTTGCTCTGCCGAATTACTCTGCCGAATTCGTCATCTACAAGGGCCTCATCATATCGTTCATTTCTTCAGGAAAACGGCGTTGAGGACCAACAACGATATCCGTAAAGTGTCTAGCTTCCAAGTCATGAACATGCTGCCGGAACAACTCTAAGATTCTGATCTCGCCCTCTACCATATGGTCTCTGTTTGCCTCAAGAGCAGTTAAAACACGTGTCGTTAGCACATGATATGTCCGGATGAGATAGCAAGTGATGTGTCCGCTTTGCAGGCGGCGAGGGTAGGAGACCATGGAGGGCATGGTGTCTTACACGCAGGCCGCAGTGGAGCGGGCAATGAAGGTACAGGAAGTGATTTTGCGGGCCATGGCGAAGAAGATCACGTGGTGGCAAGCGGCCGAGATCATCGGGATCAGCGACCGGCAGATGCGGCGCTGGCATGAACGGTATGAAGAGTTCGGGTTCCGGGGCTTGTTCGACCGGCGTCGGGGCAAGCCGTCGCCCAAGAAAGTGCCGTTGGCGGTGGTGGAGAAAGTTCTGGGGCTGTATCGGGAGAAGTATTTCGATCTGAACGTGCGGCACTTTCACGAGA
>ODAK010002933.1_pt1 | contig 17807 bp, 10 predicted proteins | sample 1539591 | NCBI WGS metagenome assembly ODAK01 (sample SAMEA3539303, study PRJEB22396) | soil metagenome | biome: tundra; feature: field; material: soil | place: USA | collected 2010-05 | depth 0.15 m
TATCATGGTCGGTGTGAGGAGTTATGCCGCAGATTGAACCCGACCCGCCGACTGACACTTGGCCGGCCTTGCCCCAGAGCGCGTGGAGTGACACCTGCGCTACTCTTCAACTCTGGATGCAGATTGTTGGCAAGATACGGCTGGCACTTATGCCGCCGATTAACCATAGCTGGAATGTGACGCTCTACCCTGCGATTCGCGGATTTACCACTTCGCCCATGCCGTATGGCCGGCTCGTCCTGCAGATCGATTTTGATTTTGTCGAACACATACTCGTGTTCGAAGCCAGCCAAGGCGGGCACAGGATCATTCCGCTCAAGCCGATGACGGTGGCATCGTTCTACCATCAAGTGATGACCGCACTAGACGGCCTCGGGATGCCGGTCCGCATCTGGCACATGCCGGCTGAGATCGCGCAGCCCATCCCTTTCGAAGAGGACTTTACACACAGTAGCTATGACCCGGAGTTTGCTCAGCGCTTCTGGCGGATTGTGCTGCAAACTGCGCGGGTATTCACTATCTTTCGCGCCCGCTTCCGGGGTAAAGTGAGTCCAATCCATCTGTTTTGGGGAGCCCTCGATCTGGCTTGCACGCGCTTCTCAGGCCGCAAGGCGCCGGAGCACCCAAGCATGCCGGGCCTCCCCGATCGAGTGACGCGCGACGCCTATTCGCACGAAGTGAGCAGTTGTGGTTTTTGGCCTGGAGCGCCGGGGATTGAGGCGATGTTTTACAGCTACGCATACCCGGATCCGCCCGGTTACAGGGAGTATCCCATAGCGCCCGCCCAAGGCTCGTTTGATTCGAACCTTGGCGAATTCGTGTTGCCTTATGAGGAAATACGCCAGTCGGCAGATCCCGATGCGATCCTGCTGCAATTCCTTCAAAGCACATATGAAGCGGCTGCAAACTGTGCCGGATGGGACCGGGCTGCCCTTGAAGTGGCGGCCACCTGAAAATGACAATCCAAGTTATTTCCTCCGCGGCCCATCGGCGCCTGCCAAAGGCGGCATGATTGCATTTCAGCATATTGCCGAAGGTCTTTTGTAACCTAACTAGTTCCTGAGAAAGCAAGGGACGTAACCATGCCAGAAGAAATGACATCGCTGGAGCGCTGCCTTGCCACCATTCGGCAGCAGCCTCATGATCGTGTTCCTGTGGACCTGCATAACTTCATGATGACGGTTGTGGATGTGAAGCTTCCCTCCGCACAGCTCTATCAGGACGGGCAACTGCTGGGAGAGGCGCAGGTGGCGGCGTGGAAGAGGTTTGGGCACGACATGCTGCTGGTGGAGAACGGAACCGCGGCGCTGGCGGAAGCTTGCGGCTGCGAGGTGAGTTACCTGCCGGGCAGCGCACCACTGATAGAACGGGCATTACTCGGCAGCCTTTCTGAAGTTGCCAGCCTCAGGAAACCCGATCCGTTCGGCTCACCGTTGTGCAGGGCCACCATGGATGCGACGCGGTACGTGCTTGACCAGATCGGCGATCGGGTGTGCGTGATGGGACGCGCCGACCAGGGGCCATTCGACCTGGCTTCAATGATTTCAGGGCCGCAGACGCTGCTGACAGAGATGGCTGTGGGCGAATGCGACGACCAGATCTTCGAGCTGCTGGACTACACGAGCGATGCTTATATTCTTTATGCAAAGCTATTCAAGGAGATGGGCTGTCCCGGGACTTCGGTGGGCGAGGCATTGTGTTCTCCGGACGTGATTTCTCCGGCCATGTATGAGAAGTATTGCCTTCCTTACGGCAAGAAGGTTGTGAAGGCACTGCAAAGCGACGACTTCTTTCTTGCGTATCATACCTGCGGCAATACATCGAGAATCATCGACCGGATGGTGCAGACGGGGGCCAAGGTGTTGGAGTTCGATTACAAGTGCAACATGGCTGTGGCCAAGAAGGCAACCGCGGGCAAGACGACGCTGCTTGGGCCTATTGATCCCAGCGGCGTGCTGCATCATGGCACCGTCGAGGAGGTTGAGGCGGCTTGCCGCGCGGCTATCGAAGTGCTTGCGCCCGGAGGCGGATTTATTTTGGGTCCCGGGTGCGCGTTGCCGGGAACCACACCGCCAGAAAACATCGACAAACTGGTGGAGTGCGCCAAAGTCTACGGGAAATACTAACGCGGAGGATTAGTGGCCGGTGTGCGCCAGTGTCGGCCACCGCAAATGGGATCGTTTACCGATGCCAGCAATGGGTTGAACGTGAAAAAGATGCTTCCCTCAGGGGCTAAAGCCCACCCGATTTTGAGCTGTTTACGGCACGACTGAAGTCGTGCCCTTTCAAAACATAAACGACCATTTGTGTGGCGGACTACACGTCCGAAACGAGGTTGTAACTCAATGAAGTTCGATCGTCGCGTGACTCGCCGCCGCTTCGTCCAATATACGTCTGCCCTGGCGGCTGCAGCGGCTTTTCCTGTCGAGCCGCTATTCAGCGAAGCTACGCCGGCGTCAACTGTTCCGATTCCCGATGACGGCTGGCGCTTGTGGCCGGATACGGAGGCCGCGTGGAAGGACGACGCGCTGTTTCTTCCCGATGAAGTGGATGTTGCCAGCCTCGCGGTTCGCGCTCCCACGGGCGGATGGGCGGTGCTGAACGAGCAACAGGGCACGGCAGTCGCGTTGCCAGCATCCGTGGAACAGTACTATTGGGGCAAGCTTGGGTCGCGTCCTTATACGACAGGGGAGTACGAATACGCTGATAACGACTCCCAAGTGCGCAACGGCGCTTATCGCGGCGTGTCGTGGTTCTGGCGGAGGTTCGAGGCCCCTGCCTCGTGGAACGCGAAGCAGGTAACTCTTCATATTCGCGGGTTTCGTCAGCGGATAGAGGTTTTTGTCAACCGGCAACTGGCCGGGTACGACATGATTGCCGAGACTTCTTATCACTGCGATATAACCCGTCCACTCCGCACCGGAACCAATACATTGGCTATTCGTGTCACCAATCCCGGCGGGGTTTATGATTGGCGCGATTATTTGAAACTGAAATGGGGCGCTCACGAATTTCACTCGGGACGCGGGTTTGGCGGCCTGGATCGCGGGATATCACTGCATGTGCATGACAGCGTATTTATAGACAATGTCTGGGTGCTGAATATGTCGCAGCGCACGCAGGTCGATGCCTGGGCGGAGGTTCGGAATACGCACGTCCAGAATGCGCGGGCTCGTATTCGCTTTTCGGTTCTTGGGTTGCAAGGGCAGGAGGTTCTCGCAACGTCGGTGGTTGAGGCTCAGATCCCCGCTCAATCCAATACGACCTTGCATGCGGAAGTAAGTTATCCCCAAGCAAAGCTGTGGTCTCCGCAAAGCCCCTCGCTCTATAAATTGAAGGCGGAGTTACTCGCGACCGGGCCGGGCGCGCCGTCGAAGGATGAAAGGGAACAGACCTTCGGCTTTCGCTGGTTCGAGCCGAGGGGCATTGGAACCGATGCAATCTTGACTTTAAATGGGAAGCGCATTCGAGTTTATTCGGCGATTGAATTCGGTTATTGGGGATTCAACGGCCTGTGGCCAACCCCGGCACTGGCCGCCAAGTCAGATTGGGCCGCGAAGTCGCTGGGATTGAATGCACTGCAATACCATCGCAACCTCGGCAAGCATGAAGAGTTGGAACAAGATGACAGGTTGGGCTTGCTGCGTTACATGGAGCCGGGAGGAGGAGTTCTTTCGTTTCAGGATGAGAGTGAGCGATTTTTCCTCGACGAGGCTCCGGCCACGCAGCAACCAATCGATACTTCGGGCAATGGTGGAGAGGCTTCAAGTTGGAGCCAGCGGTATTCGGAGTTTCGCGTTCTGCGCATGATACGCGATCATCGCAGCCATCCTTCCCTGGTGGTTTACGACCTTCAAAACGAGAGATGTCCCGACTTGCATAATCCGCGCATATTCAGGCTTCTGAATGAAATGCACAAGGCGGACCCGAGCCGCACCATTGTCCTTCATTCGGGGATCGAGCCTAGAAACCAGGCATTCTATTTGCCCTACAACGACAAGATCCAGGTGGAAGATGGAAGCGGCTACTCGGGTTGGTCCGATACGCATACGGTGGGCGGCACAGGCGTTTGGCAGGATAGCCTCTACACCGATCCACGGAATTTTACGCAGCGCACCGGCAACCGGCGCGAGATAAGCATGCAAGGCGAGATGCTGGGATGGGGCGCGCCGGACAATCATGCGCTTACGCTTAACTCGATCCGGGAAGGCGGCGGACATAGTTACGATATCGAAGATCATGAGCGCATTCTCGCTGCATATAACCAGTTCCTCGATAAGTGGAAGTTTCGGCCGGTGTATCCCACGGCGTCGGATCTGTTTACCGATGCGGGAAGCAAGTTATATGAGACGTGGGGACGCATTCTGCAAGTGATCCGCATCGACGACGCGAGCGACTTTCTGGTGATCAACGGGTGGGAGGATCAACCTATCGACAGCCACAGCGGGCTGGTGGACAATCAGCGGAACTTCAAGGGCGATCCGGCGTTGATTCGGAGCGCGCTGGAACCGCTGAAACCCCTGGTGCAGCCGCGTGGTGTTGTGCAAAAGGCGGGCAGCTCGGTATCGCTTGATCTATTTCTGTTGAACGAGACCAACAATGCCGTTTCCGGCACGTTGAAGCTTTCGATTACAGGTCCCGACGGAAAGACGACGGTATTGCAGAGTTATCCGGCCCCGCCATTTTCTACCAATCAATTTGCCTATTCGGTTGCCGAGGCAGTTCCGAGTCCGGTTCTTGCGGTTGAGGGCTACTATACGCTGGGGCTTCGCCTTGACGGGAGCAAGGCGGCTGAAGGAAGCACAAGAATTTTTGTGGTCAATCCTTCTCCGCAACTTGCCAGATCTTTGCGCGTGGGAGTTATTGGAGACGGAAAGATATTTGCCGGCTTCGTTCCACATGGCTCCCTGGGAGCGGAGCAGTATCGTCCGGACGCCACTTATGACATGGCGATTCTGCTGAGCGATGAGAAGGATGCTCACAAGGTGATGCGGCCGGAACATTCACGCGAGTTACTCGCCGCAGTGAAGGCTGGCATGCCTTTGCTTGTGCTGGCCCAGAATGCAGCTTGCGCGGATAGTGCCGGAAGGCTTTTGTCGGAGGCCGGAGCTTTCAAGTATACGGGGATGGTTGGGGAGAGCCGGGGATGCTGGATGGGTACGTGGGTTTTTGTGAAACAACACCCGGCGTATGCAGGTCTGCCGTCGAACCAAGTGATGAAATGGGAGTACCAGGTTGCATACGAAGACGCCTCGGGACTAATGGTCGATGGTCCGGGAGTGGAGGTTATAGCGGGATATGGGCGCGATCACGATGCGAACCTGGGAGCGGCGACCTTCACTTCGCGATTGGGCAAGGGAACGATTCTCTTCCAGGCCGTCCGCGGCATGCAACCTCTGCTCTACGAGCGATTTATCTTCAACGCGGCACGGTTTTTGACGGGGAGCTGATTGGTTTCAGAACGAATGTCCTGAAGGGCACTGTAGCAAATTTGCGGTTCGCCGATAAGGATCACAGGTGTCTGTCCGGCTCGACAGGGGAGTCCGGGGGCAGAAGAGTGATCCGCTTGCCGAAACATGCGAAAGCAAATCTCGCGGCGCTGATTGAAAGCACGAGCGACCTGATCTGGTGTGTGGATCTCGAATTTCGCCTGCTCAATTTCAACCAGGCTTTGCGGCAGAACTGTGAGCGCAATTTTGGGGTCCAGGCTTACCTTGGGATGCGCCCAGAGGATCTTCTGCCGCCTAAAAAGGCGGCCGAGTGGCCTCCGCTCTACGGGCGCGCACTCTCCGAAGGTGCTTTCCATGTCGAGTATTCTTTGGCCGATGGCCGCACTCTCGAACTGGCCTTTAACCCGATATTTGTCGACGGTCAAAATGCAGGAGTTTCCGTATTCGGCAAAGACATCACCGGGCAAAAGGCGGCAAAGGATTCAAACCGCCTCCTGGCCTCGATTGTTGAGTCATCGGATGACGCGCTGTTCGCCGTCAAGCTTGATGGAACCATCGCAAGCTGGAACCGCGGCGCGGAATTGCTGTATGGATACAGCGCGGCCGAGGTGATCGGAGAGACCAGTAACATTCTTGTCCCTCCTGACTTGATAGAAGATTTTCGTGAGAAGTACGAAGCCCTCATGACCGGACGAAGCCTCTTCCAACTCGATACTCTTGCCAGACATAAGAACGGTTCCATGGTCGATGTTGCACTTACCATTTCTCCTATCCGAGATGCCAACGAAATTGTGTCAGGCGCTTCTGTCGTCGTTAAGGACATCGGCGGGCACAAGCGGTTGGAGCGAGAACTTGAGGAAGCTGAGCGCAAATATCGGGCAATATTCAATGGGGCGCTGGAAGGGATGTTTCGCACTTCTCCAGAGGGCGGATTGCTGAACGCGAATCCCGCGCTGGCCAGGATGCTGGGATATGAATCGCCCGCAGAGCTTATATCGGCCGCCACAAATGTTACCAAGGTTGCATTGGTCGACGTCGAGGAGCGTTCCCGGCTTACCCGTGAACTGGATGCGGATGGGGCAGTTCGAGGGTTCGAGTGCAGGTTTATGCGCAAGGACGGCAGAATCATCTGGGGTTCACTTACATTCCGCAGGGTGCGCGATGCCGATGGCCGGCTGCTTTTTCACGAAGGGTTTATCGAAGACGTTACCGCTCGCAGAAAATCCGACATGGCATTAGCGGAGCGAGAGAACCGTTTCCGGAAACTATTCGAAAAGAATGGGTCGGTCTTCCTTCTGATCGATCCATGGAGCGGCCTGATCGTTGAGGCCAACCAGTCAGCCATAGCCTTTTACGGCTATCCACATGAACGGCTGATTGGGATGTCCATCGCCCAAATCAACACCTTGGGGCATGAAGCGGTAGAGTCTCAATGGTTGCGGGCATTACGCGGGGAACGCAGCCACTTCAAGTTTCGCCACCGGCTTGCGAGCGGGGAAGAGCGCGACGTGGAGGTCTATTCTTCGCCAATCGAAACAGAAGGCAAGACGTTGCTGTTCTCGGTGGTTCATGACGTAACCGATCGCCACCGGGCGGAAGAAGCGCTGCGGGAGAGCGGGGAGCTTCTGAAAGAAGCGCAGAATATTGGAACACTCGGCACTTATCTACTGGATTTTGTTACGGGCATGTGGGCGTCTTCGGATGTAATGGACGAGATCTTTGGGATTGACAAGGAGCATGACTGCTCCGTGGCCGGATGGGTGCGCTTGATCCACCCCGACGACCGCGAGATGATGACTGCCTATTTTGAAAATGAGGTGGCGGGGAAGAGGAACCCATTCGACAAGGAATACCGTATCGTTCGGCAGAACGACCATGTGACACGATGGGTGCACGGGCTGGGCAAACTGGAGCTCGACGTGCAGGGTCAACTCCTGAAGATGCGCGGCATCATCCAGGACATCACGGAGCGCAAGCAGGGGGAGATGCAGCTTCGCGAGAGCGAAGAGCGCTATCGGGCCACGTTCGAACAGGCAGCGATCGGCATACTTCACACGTCGCTCGATGGCCGTATTTTGAGGTGCAACGCGAGTTTTGCCGATATTATCGGTTACTCTCAAGACGAGGTTCCCGGCCTCAGCTTTCAGCAGATCACGTGGCCTGAGGATTTGTCGCACAGCGTCAAGGTGCAGCAAGCAATCTCCAATAATGCGACCGGCAGTGAAAGTTGGGAGAAGCGCTACATACGCAAGGACGGCAGCCTGACCTGGGTAAAATTGAAGGTATCTACCCAGCGCGACGCTGAGGGGAACGCGTTGCACTTCATCTGTTTGGTGGAGGATATCAACGCCCGCAAGAAGTCCGAGGCACTTCTGTCTGAAGCGCAGGAAGCATTGCGGTTGAGCGAGGCGCGCTACCGCACTGTTTTCGAGACAAGCCTCGATGCCATCAGTATCAGCCGCCTGAGCGATGAAAGGTATGTCGAAGTCAACAAGGCCTTCCTCGAAATCACCGGGTTCGCGCGCGAAGAGATAATTGGGCGGACAGCGCGAGAACTTGGCATCTGGGAGGATCCGCACGATCGGGATGATCTGATCGGTATTCTTCGCCTGACCTCTGAACGCAGGAATCAGGAATTTCAATTCCGGAAAAAGAACGGAGACAGGATATGGGGGCTGCTATCGGCATCGGTAATCGAGATTGACGGGGTTGCTTGCGTGCTTGGTGTGACTCGGGATATTTCCGATGCCAAGCTGGCTGAGGAAGAGATAAGGAATCTGGCCTTCTATGACCCGTTGACAGGCCTGCCCAATCGCCGCCTTCTTTTGGAGCGGTTGCACCAGGCTGCCAACTCCATGACTGTCCGCATGCGGGCCTTGCTGTTTGTGGATGTGGATAACTTCAAAGTATTGAATGACACTTTGGGCCATCACACGGGTGATCTACTTTTGCAGGAAATCGCTTTGCGTCTTACCGCGTGCGTGCGTGAAGTTGACACCGTAGCTCGCCTGGGCGGAGACGAATTTGTTGTTATGCTGGAAAGCTTGAGTTATGCGCCCGAGCAAGCTGCGGCAGATGCCAAGGCAATCGGCGAAAAGATTCTAGCTGCGGTCGATCGGCCTTATTTGCTTGATGGCCGCGAATTCTTAAGCACTTCAAGCATCGGGATCACTGTCTTCGGCGATCGCCGCGAAACGATGAGTGAAGTTATGCAACAGGCCGATATCGCCATGTATCAGGCCAAGGCGGCCGGCCGCAATACAATGCGCTTCTTCTCTCCGGCGTTGCAGGCAGCCGTCCACGCCCGCGCCGCCATGGAGGTGGATCTTCGCAAGGGTATAAAGGCGGATGAATTCCAGCTTTACTATCAGCCTCAGATCGATCGCGGCCTTTTGGTTGGCGCCGAGGCATTGTTGCGCTGGAATCACCCCAGACGCGGCACGCTGCTGCCCGGCGAGTTTATTTCCGCGGCGGAAGATTCGGGGCTGATTCTCCCTTTGGGGGCGTGGGTGTTGGAAGCCGCTTGCCGCCAGATCGCCGCATGGGCAGACCGCACGGAAACCTCCTGCATCACGGTTGCGGTGAACATCAGCGCGTTGCAATTGCGCCAGCCGGATTTTGTGGAGACTGTTCTTGCGGCAGTTGATCGCGCCGGGGCAAACCCGCAGTATCTCGACCTGGAATTGACCGAAAGCATGCTGGTAGACAATATTGAAGACGTAATCGCGAAGATGACGAGTCTCAAAGCGCATGGCGTGAGATTTTCGCTTGACGATTTTGGAACGGGCTATTCGTCTCTCTCGTATCTGAAGCGCCTGCCCCTGGACCACTTGAAGATCGATCGCTCGTTTGTGCGCGACGTTCTGGTGGATGCAAGCAGCGGCGCGATTGCGCAAACCATTATTTCCCTGAGCAGGACAATGGAATTGTCGGTTATGGCCGAGGGTGTGGAAACCGAAGAACAGCGCGAGTTTCTGGCGCACATGGGCTGTCACGCCTTCCAAGGATACCTGTTCAGCCGGCCGCTGCCCTTGCAGGATTTTGAATTATTGCTCGCACGCTGGCCTGTCGCCTCTGCCCCGCGCATGGGGATCGCTGCCATTGAGCAGCCGATCCCGGAAAAACTCGCGGGCTAGGGGACGCCGTCAGCCGTTCGCTGCCGCAATTCTTCCCCAGAGTTTCCAGAAACGAAATGAGCGGCTGAATCACTAGAATGTGCGGCATCAAGATATACTTTGTTTTAACAATACCGGGATTGTCAGCGGCATAGAGCAGGATCGACTCCGTGCGTTCACTCTGCGATTCACTTCCGGTTCATGCCGGACGGTGACGTTAGAGCACTTCCAAATGCAGATTTCCTTTGGGGAGCAGTTATGATAGCTGGCGTTGACATTGGAGGCACCAAGGTCGCACTTGGCCTCATCGATAGCAATGGCGCGGTTGTTACCCGTGTCGATATTCCGATCGAGGTGGATCGTGGACCGGCAAACGCGCGCGACAGAATGCTGAAGGTAATGCGCCAATTGAACCACGAAATCGATGGGGGATTCAGGGGGATCGGCATTGGATGCACGGGCCCCATCGACGCCATCACGGGCGAAATGGGCGACGTGAATACGCTTCCCGGCTGGCAGGGGTGGAATCCGATGCGTGAACTGGCGGACGAGTTCAAAGTTACTGTTGCCCTGGAAAACGACGCGGATGCGGCTGCGCTGGGCGAGGCGCGATGGGGAGCGGGGAAGGGCAGACGGAGCATGATCGGCCTGACGGTGGGCACCGGCATCGGGGCAGGCATCATCTTCGAGGGGAAAGTATACCGGGGAGCGGGGAATGCACATCCGGAGATTGGCCATCATATTATGGAGCCTGACGGCCCCCTGTGCACATGCGGCGCCACAGGCTGCTGGGAGGCACTGGCGGCCGGTCCCTCGATTGAACAGTGGTACGCCGAGCAGAACCCGGAGGGCGATGTAAAAACATGCAAAGAAATTTGTGAATTTGCGCGGAAGGGTGATGCGGCGGCGCAGCGGGCAGTGGATCGCCTGGCAAGGTACCTGGGCATCGGGCTGTCGAATGTGATTCACATGCTGATGCCGGAAGTGATTGCACTGAGCGGCAGCGTGATGCAGAGCGCGGATTTGCTGCTTGACCCGATTCGCGCCATTGTTCGCAATAACTGCCGGGTGGTTCCTTCGGAGAATTGTCTAATTACACTTTCGTCGCTTGGGGCCAATGCGGGATTGATTGGCGCGGCGCAGGTGTGGCACACGCGTTTCGATAGTGAACATAAGGAGAAGTTGTGAAGGCTACGTCGTACCGATTTATTGAAGGTCCCTTCCTGGGCGATATTCTCGATCAGCCGCGCGCTTTGCAGGCCACGCTGGATGGTTTCCTAGGTGACTCAAGTCTATTTGACCGCATTGACAAGTTACGCAGGGAACCGCATGCGCGCGTGGTGCTTACCGGTATGGGGTCTTCTCTGCACGCTCTTTATCCATTGGAACTAATGCTGACCGCCAAGGGTGAAACAGTGGCGTGCGTGGAGACGTCGGAGCTGATTCATTCAATGCCGGCATTGCTCGCCGGCGACACGATCATCGTGGCTGTGTCGCAGTCTGGCCAAAGCGCGGAGATTGTTCGGCTGCTGGAGTTGAACAAGAAACAGGCGAAGGTGGTTGGAGTTACAAACACCGCAGACAGCCCACTGGCCACGGAATCAGACCTGATGATACTGACTCACTGTGGAGCGGAGTTCTCGGTCTCGGCCAAGACATACGTGGGTACCTTGCTGGCCCTTGAGGTTTTGGGAGCGGCGTGGTGCGGCGAGGCTCCGGGTGCTTTGTTTGACGAATTGCAGGAGGCGCCGGCGCTGGCGGCCAGTTACCTGGCGCAGTGGCGAGAGCATGTGGAGTCGCTGGCCGCGGGGATGGAGGGCATAAGCCGCCTGTTCATCGTTGGTCGAGGGCGGTCACTTGCAACGGCGGGAACGGGCGCGCTGATTACCAAGGAGTCCACGCGCTCGCCTGCGGAAGGCATGAGCAGCGCGGCCTTCCGGCACGGTCCCATGGAGATGGCGGGGCCGGAAACCATGGTGCTGGTGCTGGAGGGCGAAGCGAACCTGCGCTCGCTGAACAGCAAACTGGTGCAGGATATTCATGGCATTGAAGGAAGGGCGGAGTTGGTTGGGCCCGACTCGAAGATTGCGGCCTTGCGCATTCCCGACAAGCTCACGCGCCTTTTGCCCATCGCCGAAATTCTGCCTATCCAGATGATGACTCTGGCTCTTGCGGCAAACTCCGGTTTCGAAGCCGGGCGCTTTCTGCACGCAACCAAGATTACAGCCGATGAGTAAAAACAAGCGGAGGACACTAACTCGATGAAGCGCAGCAAGTACCTTGTAGGGATCGTTCTCGCGATCTTCTTTGTCCTATCGTTTGTGACCAATATTCTTGGCCCCATAATTCCGGACATGATCCAGAGTTTTCACCTAAGCCTGTTTGCGGCGGCTCTGCTTCCGTTCGCATTCTTCATCGCCTACGGAGTGTTTTCGATTCCAGCCGGATTCATGGTGGAACGGTGGGGAGAGAAGCGGGTGATCCTGGGAATGTTTGCTGTTGCGCTGGCAGGGTCGCTCCTGTTTGCGTGGCTGCACATTTATCCCGTTGCGATGATATCGCTATTCCTGATTGGAAGCAGCATGGCGGCATTGCAGGTGGCCATCAATCCATTGCTGCGGGTGGCCGGCGGCGAAGAGCATTTTGCTTTCAATTCAGCATTCGCACAATTGGTTTTTGGGATTGCTTCGTTTATCAGCCCGCAGGTTTATTCATACTTCGTAAGCAACCTGGAGCAGGCGCCGGGAAAGAACATTCTGCTTTCGACTCTCAATGCAATTGTGCCGGCGACGATGCGCTGGATTTCAATGTACTGGATCTTCGCAATCGTAATTGCGGCGATCATGGGGGTGCTGGCGTTCTCACGCTTTCCCGCAGTGGAGCGGAAAGAGGACGAAGCGGCGGGCACCGCAGGCATGTATCGCTACCTGCTGCGTAAACCCATAGTGTGGCTCTTCTTCTTCAGCGTGTTTTTCTATGTGGGTTCGGAACAGGGTACGGCCAACTGGATGTCGGAATTTCTGTGGAAGTACCACGGCTTCGATCCGCATACGACGGGAGCGTCGGCCGTTGGTTGGTTCTGGGGCCTGATGACGATAGGCTGCTTCGCGGGCATGATCCTGCTGAAGTTCTTTGACAGCCGGCGAATTCTGGCAGCCTTCGGAATCGGCGCGCTGGCATGCCTTTCGGTCGCGCTCTTTGCACCGGCGTCAGTCTCCAGGTTCGCGTTTCCTTGTGTGGGATTATTCGCGTCGGTGATGTGGCCGATCATCATGTCGCTGGCACTGAACTCGGTGCTGGAATACCAGGGAGCGTTTGCCGGGATTCTGTGCTCGGGAATCATGGGCGGCGCGATTTTGCCGCTTATCACGGGCCGAATTGCCGACTCGTTTGGCTTGCGCACGGGCATGTGCCTGCTTTACGTAACCTTTGGGTGGGTGTTTGCGGTTTCGCTTTGGGCCAAGCCTCTGATTACCAATCAGAGATTTGGCGAAGACAAGACGGCGAATCGGGCGGCATAAGGGGCGCTTGATTAACAGCCTTCGCAGAGGCGACTTGCCCAGTGGCGGACGGACTCGGGGCTGAGGGGGCGGCCACTGGCCTGGGTGGCTGCCATCTGCACGGCGAAGTTGCCGATGGTGGAGCTTTCCGTTTGACCGATCTCGACCGGCAGACCGGTCCGTTCTCGAGTCAGTTGAGTCAGGAGCATGTTGCGGCTGGCACCCCCCAGAATGTGGATGCGTTCGAGCTTGCGGCCCAGCATTTGCTCGAGGCTGGCGAAGGCGGACGCATAACGGCTGGCGAGGCTTTCAAAGATCACCTTGGCGACGACCGGCTCATTTCCTTGAACGTCGGGAATCGGGGCCAGGCCCAGGCGAGTGAGCTCGTTGTTGATGCGCTGCGGCATGTTGGAATCGAGAAGCAGCGGCTCGGCATCCACGTCAACGATGCCGGGAAATGAAGTGGATGCGGCGGCCTGAGCAATGAGGTCGCCGATCTCCCATGTGCGGCCCGCGGCGCTCCAGGCCTCCATGCACTGCTTCAGCAGCCACATTCCATTGACTATGGTGTGGAAACAAAAGTCGCCGGTGGCGGCGCCGAGGTTGGTGTAGCGGGCGTCGAGCGCCTGGCGCGTGGTAACCGGATTGGCCGCAAGAGTGCCTACGATGGACCAGGTGCCGGAGCAAATGTAAGCGGTGGAACTGAGGCTACCCGGGATGCCGGCAAGGGCGGAAGCGGTATCGTGGGTTGCGGGTGCGATAATCCGGGTTTCGCGGAAGGCGTGGAGGGCGGTGAGCGGGCCCTGCATTTGGCCGAGGACGGTTCCGGCGCGGACGATGGGCGGGGCTGCATCGATTTGTAGATCGAGAAGACGAAAGAGCTCGGCGTCCCAGTTGCCTGTTTCGAGATTTACCAGGCCCGTGTGAGTGGCATTGGTGTACTCAGCAACGCGGCGGCCGCCGAGCCAATAGAGCACAAACTCGGGGAACATGACCCAGGGGCTGCGGGCGTCGATGCCTGCGGCGGGGTCGGCGAGGAGCTGGTAGACAGTGTTGATGCGAAGAGGCGAGGCGCCGGTGCGCTGGAAAAGCTCGAATGGTGGAACCACCAGGTCCGCAGCCTCTTTCGCGGCCACGGTGCGCTCATCGCGGTAGCAGAAGGGCTCGCGCAGCGGTTGGCCGTCGGGAGCGAGGCGGACGTAATCTACAGACCAACTGTCAACGCCGATGGAGGCGATGCCTTCGGGCGCGGCTTGCGCTGCTTTGCGCAGGCCCACTTCAAGGCCGGAGAGAATTGCCTGGAGCGGCCAGTGCAGGGAGGCTCCGCGATGCACCGGGCCATTCGGGATGCGGTGAATGAGCTCGATCTGAGGGGTGCCGGCGCTCCAGCGGAGCAGTGAGACGCGGCAGCTTTCGGCGCCTAAATCAATGGCAACTTGTGCGGGTTCCTGCATAAAGCTGGTGAGTCTCCGTTCGACAGATTTCAGGCCTTTTCTTCGGCGGCGAGGGTTTCCGCTGTTACTGTTTTGTGGCGCACATAGTTATATGGTGGGACGATGTTGCCTCGCATGATGGAAATGCCGATTTGAATGAGGCGGGGGCCGTAGGTTTCGGCTTCGTGGGAGATGGACCCGATCAAGGCGCTTTTGCCGGAGCGCATCTCCTCGACGGCTTCGGGAATGCAGTCCTGACCGACGATGGCGAAGTCAGCCTCGCGCCCAGCCTGGCGGACGGCGTTGAGCACACCGAGGGCACTGGAGTCAGTTGAGGCGGCGACGAGGATGCGCTCGCCCTTGGGGTGGGTGCGGAGGTATTCAGTAACGACGGACTGGCTGGGAAGTTGCATGCCCCGGCCCTCAAGTTCCATGAAGCGATCAGCGGGCAAATCGGGGAGCCGCTCGCGAATGCCATCGAATGCGCCGGTGATTCGGCTCTGAACCACACTGCCTGCCTCGGAGAGTCCCACGCCCAGGACCCAGTCAACCTTGCCCTTCCACTTGCGAAGTGCGTGCTGAGCCAGCAAAACGCCGGCTTCGAATCCACATTCAAAGTTGTCCACGCCGAAGTAAGTTGCGTTGGGGTGGGGCAGGTCGATGGCAACGAGGGGAATCTCTGCTTTCTTGAAGATGTGGGCGATCCGCGGGGCGACGTGATCTTCGACCTGAAATTCGAGGACCAGGTCTACTTTCTGAGCGACAAATTCATGGGCATTTTGAACCGCGGTGTCGGCATCGTAGCGGTTGTCGAGGACCAGCAACTCGACGCCGGTGGAGGCGGCAGCAGCCACGACGCTCTGGGCGACGGCCCTGGAGAAGGGCATTTCATTACTTTGTGCGGCGAAGCCGAAACGCAGGCGGCGTGGACGAGAAACCAGGCGATAGAGGCCGTTCTGCGTTTGGGCGACGTAGCCTCGGTGAACAAGCGTTTTGAGGATGCGGTAGATACTGGTCTTCGAAATCTGCCTTTGCTTGTACACCTCTTCAAGGGAGACAGGAGCATGGCTCTGCTCAAGGAAGTCGATCACGTCGAAGGCCTTGGAGAGAATAGGGATCAGGTAGAGCCGCTTGATTCGTGCTTTGGGCAACCCGTTACCTCCTGTGGGGTTTCATCCAGGGTGAGCGCTTGCTTCCCGTTACCGCGGCTAAACAAGCTGCGGAAAAACTCCAACTCTGGGGCTTTGTAACAGGGCACGACTTTAGTCGTGCCGATAAAGCCCATAGAATCAATTGGGCTTTAGCCCCCCTGCAAATGACCGTTGGACCAATATGCTGGGAAATCAGCCCCTTTTCCGCAGCCTGTAACGCCCCGCCATTTGAAAGCCTGATTCTTGCAACCAGTATTATCCCATTTCAAGCATAGCTGCTCACGGAGGAATGGCGGCTTCCCCGTTCGCGTGCAATCAACTCGACGTAACCTCCATCTTGCAGAGCCTTGAGCGGGTCTGCGGCAAGACCACGCGCCTGCCGCCAGGCTGCTGCCAGGGGACGGACATCGGTCCAGAAAGCGCCACGGAAGAGCTCTTCGGCGGCTACAAGATCGCAGGACTTCTGATAGGCGGCCAACTGATCCCGATCGACGAGGGCAGCTTTGAGCCAGAGTTCCTGGGCGGTGACAACGGTCTGGACGGTGGCTTCAATCTTGCCTTTGAGGTTGTGGCTCTGGTCGATCATAAAGGCAACATTTTGGGCAATTCCCTCGGCGTTGGCGGTGTGAATCTCATGGAAGATGCGGAAAATTTGATACGGATCGATGGAGCCGAGGGTGAGGTCGTCGTCGGCGTAGCGGCGGTCGTTGAAGTGAAATCCGCCAAGCAGGCCTGTGTGCAGCAGCCAGGCGACAATTTGCTCAATGTTCTGCGAGGAGTAGTGGTGGCCGGTATCGACAAGGACGCGAGCCTGCGGACCGGCAAAGGTGGACAGATGGGAGGACATGCCCCAGTCGGCGATGTCGGTGTGATAGAAGGCCGGTTCGAAAGGCTTGTATTCGATCAACAGGCGCTGCTCCGAGGACAGGTGATCGTGGCAGGAGCGAAGAGCCTCCTCAAGCCAGCCAATGCGGCTGCGGATGCTCTGGGTGCCGGGATAATTCGAGCCGTCGGGAAGCCACAAAGATACGTCGCGAGAATTGAGGCGCTTGCCGATCTCGATGCAGTCCAGGACATGGTTGACGGCTTGCTCACGGATCGCCGCCGAGGGATTGCAAAGCGAGCCGAATTTGTATTCCTGATCCTGAAAGAGGTTGGGGTTGATGGAACCGGCACGAATGCCGTACTGCGATTCGAGCTTCGCTATCTCCGGTACGTCATCGAGACCGTTGGGCAAATCCCAAAGCACGTGAAGAGCCAGCGTGGGAGTTACACCAGTGAGCCGGTTGACCTCCGCAGCGTCAGCGAATTTCTCCTCGATGGTGGAAGCGGCGGCAGCCTGGACAAACTTTCCAAAGCGGGTGCCGGTGTTGGCGAATCCCCAGGAGGGAATCTCAATCTGGAATGAATCCAGCGCTTGCGCTGCGAGGTCAAAAGTTGCTGATTCTGAATGTGCCATCGTGTGATTATCCTTCGATGTGCCGGTTAACGCCGGCCTCAAAACTGATTCAATCGTGCACCAGGATCACGTGCAGGAAGCGAGGTCCATGCACGCCCTTGATGCGAGTCATTTCAATGTCGGCGGTAGCGCTGGGCCCGGAGATCCATGTGACCAGCTCGGGAGGCTGGGGCGATCGGTGAAAGTATTCGGGAAATGTTTCTACTACCTGGCTGGCGTACAGAATACACAGATGCCAGTCGGGGAGGAGGGTGATTACGCGGCGCCCCTCGGCGGAGGAGTGGTGGAGCACAATGGTTCCCGAGTCGGCCACCGCGCAAAAGGCCGCCGTGACCACACCCTCGGCTTGCTCGATTTCGCTGTGAGCGAGTCCGCGATCGATCATGAAGTTGAAGCCCGGGACATGCCACGCCGGCGGCAACCCGGGGGGAACGACAAAGGTTCGCTTGCCACTGGCTGCCAGTTGCGCGGCAATCGATGCGGGCAACTGCTCAGGAGTGCATTCGACCACCTCGGCGTCGTATTCGCGGAGGCGTTCGATGAGTAACTCAACGCGTGCGGCGGCGGACAAGGCGCCGCTATGAATATAAGTCCGGGGCAGAGCCGCATAGGCGGAGGCGAGTTGCGCCGGCTCAAGAGCTACCGATTGGGTTGCCGAGCGGATGCGGTCCAGAATGCGTTCGCGGGAATCAACGGAAG
>ODAK010002935.1_pt1 | contig 17801 bp, 12 predicted proteins | sample 1539591 | NCBI WGS metagenome assembly ODAK01 (sample SAMEA3539303, study PRJEB22396) | soil metagenome | biome: tundra; feature: field; material: soil | place: USA | collected 2010-05 | depth 0.15 m
AGGAACAGTGGCGCAAGATTCTTGGGATGGCTGGGGAGATCGAAGAGTTCATCAAAAAGAATGAGAGCCTGCTCAAGACCAAGGAATAAAGGAAGTGTTTGACTGATTTGGTCGTGGCGTAAAGGGAGCCTTCAAACCCTCCCTCATGCCATCGGTAACGCGGTCGGCGACAGGCGCGGCGAGCGCCCAAGAGGAGAGATTGAATGAAGAGTGTTGGTGTCTTGACGAGCGGGGGAGACGCCCCAGGAATGAACGCCGCGATCCGGGCAGTGGTTAGGAACGGATTGAGCCAAGGACTCAACGTGTGGGGCGTCTATGAAGGATACTCAGGTCTGATTGAAGGTAACTTCAAGCGGCTTGGAACGCGTGATGTGGGCAGCATCATTCAGCGCGGCGGCACGATACTAGGTAGCGCGAGATGTACCGAGTTTCATACCGAAGAAGGCCGGGAGCTGGCCATTCGCAGATTACATGGCGGCGGGATTGAAGGTCTGATCGTGATTGGAGGAAATGGGTCGCAAACGGGAGCCCTGGCGCTGCACCAGATGGGGTTCCCCGTAGTGGGCGTGGCGTCGACGATCGACAATGATCTCTTTGGATCGGATGTGACGATCGGGGTGGATACGGCCCTCAACGTGGCGCTGAACGCGATCGACAGTCTAAAGGTGACGGCAGCATCACACCGCCGGGCATTACTAGTTGAGGTGATGGGGAGAAACTGCGGATACCTGGCGTTGATGTCGGGTATTGCAGGCGGAGCCGAGGCGATCGTACTGCCAGAAGTAGAGGTAGTTCCCGAGCAACTCGCGGAACGCATTCAGGGCGCGTATGAACGCGGGAAGCCCCACGTGATCATCGTCGTGGCAGAAGGCGCAAAGTACAACGCCGAAGGTTTGTGCCGGTACTTTCAGGAGCACGACCTGCTGCTGGGGTATGAATTTCGCTCAACGGTGCTCGGCTATGTGCAGCGTGGCGCACCGCCGACGTGTGCTGATCGATTGCTCGGCACGCGGTTAGGTTTTGAAGCCGTGGAACAGATGCTCGCGGGCAACGCAGGCGTACTGGTGGGTATGTCACGAGGCGAGTTGACGTGTACCCCGCTTGAAGTGGTTGCTCAAGGGCACAAGCCACTCGATCCCTGGTTCTTGAAGGCCGCCGACATCATGGCTCGCTGAATGGGTAGCCAGTCCTGCTACCGATTCAGGGTCGGTGACACGCCGACCTGGATTGAACAACGTCCGGTGAGCCTGAGCGGGGGGCACAGGTCTACAGGGAGGTCGGACCTAGGCTAGGGCTCTCGAAGGTAGACGTTGAATACGCAGGAATGGCCAAGGCTGACTTGTTCCCTCGCCACGTCTGCCTGCTTCGCAAAGAACATGTATCTCTCTTCTATTTGGGTCACAACGTCGGGGTTTCGTTGGACTTCCTCATCATGAATGCTTTCGCCGCCGATCATCTCACTCACTTGGACGAAGTCAGGTGAAGAGCACCGGTGCTGATTACTGCGTCCCGTGGCTTCATGTCACGTTGAAGCCGATTGAACTCCTTGCTACCTTGCATGATTAAAGCGTACGACTCCATAGGCTTCGTGTCCGTGTCCTACAACACATGCATCGCGGCGGCAGTCACTGATGTTTCAACCTCTGGTACTGCTCGACGGTGAGACTGAGAAACACCACTCCACGTCCGACGCCTATGTTACGTTCCAGGGCTTGGCGACACTCCAGGTTGCGGAGAGCGCCCCGCGAGCCAAGCCGGCACTTGACGCCCACCAGCCGGAACCCCTTGGTAATACTTTCTCGCCTTAGTAAGAAAGAACAGGTTCAGGAGCGTTACTAAGGCGCAAGAGGCGCACATGGCGCACAACCCCCGGTAGGGATCTGCAACAATGAGCAACTTGCAGGCTACTTTCCACGTGGTGTCCAACGTGCCGTCAATGTGGCTCCGACATTCATCCGGCTGATTGAGAACAACTGGTTCGCAGACAGGAAAGACCTTTGTGCGATTTGCGATGCGCCCTGACGGAAGAATGGCACCGCTTTGAAGCCCTGCCGCTACCGGGCGAATAGCACTTGTCCGCACGATCGACCACGGCCTACCGCGTCACCTCTTCTACCGTCGAGATCAACGCTTTTATATTCTCCGTGGGCGCATAAGGAGGCATTCCTCCCCCGCACGAAACGATCAAGCGTGACCGGTCATCGAGAGCGTTCAGCATTTCCGTGATCGAGCGCGTCACGTCCGCCGGCGTCCCTTCGGCCAGCACGTCGCGCGGAGGAATGTTTCCCATCAGAGCAATCCGGTTGTTCGTCCAGGCCTTCATGTCCGCCAGTTTGTGCTGAATGCCGAAATTGAGCAAATTGATTCCCGCCGCCTCGAGCAAAGGTGCGCACGCCTTGCACGGCGCATCGTTGTGGAAGAACTTCACGGTCACGTCCGCGCTAAATATGCGCTGCAAATAGGGCAGGCCGAACGTCTCGAAATCGCGGCGGCTCACGAATCCAACGATATCGTCGAGCAAGAAAATGCCGTCGATCGACGGAAATGTTTCGCGCTGATACGCGATCCAGTCCACCAAAAAGTCCGTGACGATCGTGAGCAGGCGATGCATCAACTCCGGATCCGTCTTGATCGCCTCCAGAAATTCCGGCGTGCCCATCAAGAACGAGGCGATATTGAGCGGGCCTCGGGCCACCGCGAAGCGGATCTTGTGGCCGGCCTTTTCGATCTCCGGCTGTAAGTGCTGGAGCCGCTTGATAACAAAGGGCAGCAAGCCGTGTTTGCGCGGATTGGGCTTTTCGAGACGCTCGACTTCGGACGGCGAGTGCAGCATTTTCTTGGCGAAGGGAAATTCGTCCTCGCCCCACACAGAGACGGAGCCGAAGGCGGAGGGCTCCGTGCACATTCCGTATTCAGACCAGAAGCCCGGCAGGAAAATAGTTTCCGGGAATGTGCGAATGGCCTTGAGATTGTCGTCCAGGAAAATGCGTTCGTCGGTGAAGTAATCCAGAATCGTGTGGCCCGCCCAATTCGGAAGCCAGGGGCTATCGATGATGAAAGCTGTTGGGAGAGGACGAAGCACCTCTCCGCAAACTACCGAGACGAGCGTGTTCCATTGCTGATCGTTCATGGGGTCCCATTATCTCACGGCAACTTTCGCTTCTAAGCTCCCATTGGGAGCGTGGATAAGTTTCAAAGCACCTGGTCAAACAGTCGTCATCTTCGATCCATGATCTTGTCGGAGGTGATCGGAAATTGGCGGACGCGTTTGCCGGTAGCGTTGTAGATGGCGTTGGCGATGGCGGCGGCAACGCCAGTGATTGCTATTTCGCCGATTCCGCGGGCGCCGACCGGGTTGAATAGCATGTCGGGGATATCGAGAACGGTAACGTCGATCTGTCCGATGTCGGCGTTGACCGGGACGTGATACTCAGCGAAATTTTCGTTGACGGTGCGGCCGAAGACTGGGTCGATGTGAGCCTCTTCGTGCAGTGCGAACGAAACTCCCCAGACGATGCCTCCGATCAATTGGTTGAGACCCGTCTTGTTGTTCATCAGAGTGCCGATGTCGTAAGTGCCGACCACTCGGCGAACCTTGACCATACAAGTGTCCCGGTCCACAGCGACTTCGGCGAAGACAGCCCCAAAGGAGTTAGCGGTGTAAGAGGCCCTGTCTGCTCCGGGCTCCGCACCTTCAATGGCTTCGACGGGCTTGCCTCCGTTGCTAGTAATGATCTCAGCGAAGGTTTGTCCGGTGGAGGGATGTAATTTCAGAAAAATGCGGCCGTCTAGAACGCCGAGATCCTCCGGCTTCCTGCCGTGGAGAGGAGATCTATCGTCTGCGATAGCGAGGTTGAACAGTTGGAGCAGGGCTTGCCTTGCGGCATTCCGGACTGCCGGGCAGACACTGGCCGCAGACTGCGAGCCTGTCGAGGCGGGAGCCCGAGGGAGCGTCGAGTCGCCCAGCTTAACTTCTACAAGGCTTGGATCAAGCCCGAGAGTTTCAGCGGCGGTTTCGGCGATGATCGTGTACGTGCCGGTGCCCAGGTCCTGGGTTCCCGAGCCGACGAAGACACGACCATCCTGAAGGATGCGTACGATGGCCTGAGCGGCGGAGCGGGTGGCGTGGCGGGTTGCTGTCGCCATGCCGCAGCCAATGAATTCGGTGCCTTCGAGCCTCTGGCCGGGCGTTGGGTTGCGGCGGGACCATCCGAATTGTTCCGCCGCCTGCTGATAGCACTCGCGGAGGTGCTTGGAGGTAAACGCCAGGTTCTTGCCCTCGTCTATTTCGGCATAGTTGACGAGACGCAAATGGATAGGATCCATCTTGAGCTTGATGGCAAGCTCGTCCATGGCGGACTCGAAGGCGGCTGTTCCGGTGGCTTCGCCTGGGGCTCGCATATGGGTCGCGATACCAAGGTTCATGTCGACGACCTGGTGGGTCGTGATGTTCGACTCGCTCGAATAGAGCATGCGGGTCGCGAAGGCCGAGGGCTCCAGGAAATCTTCCATAACGGAGGAGTGAAGGACAACGTTGTGCTGCACGGCCAGGAGTCTGCCATTGGTTGAGGCACCCAGGCGGATCTTCTGGACTGTGGCTGGGCGGCACCCGACCGGCCCAAACATCTGGTTGCGATCGAGGGCGAGCTTGACGGGGCGGCCCACGGCCTTGGCTGCCATGGCGGCGAGGATGACGTGGGACCACGTGGATCCCTTACTGCCGAATCCACCCCCGGTAAAAGGGCACTGGACGCGGACATTCTCGATGGGTATGCCGAGTACTTTCGCGATGGTCTGCTGGTCGCCGGTGATGGATTGCGTGGAGTCATAAAGGTTGAGCTTGTCGCGTTCCCACCATGCGACAGTAGAGTGCGTCTCCATGCTGTTATGGTTCTGAATCGGCGTGGTATAGGTCTCTTCCACTATTGTTGCGGCCTTCGCCATGGAGGCGCTAAGGTCTCCGCGGCTGGTGTCTGCGGGATCACGACCGGGCTCTTTGATGGGGCGCGATTCCCCGAGTCGTCCCATGAAGTCGAGTTTTGCAGTCTGTACGTCATAAGTGATACGGAGCAGGGCCGCGGCGCACGTGGCTTCGTCAAGGCTGGTCGCGACGACCACGGCGATGGGCTGTCCGTTGTAGTGGACCTCAGTATTCTGCAACACCGAAAGATTCCGGCGGACAGAGGGCTGGAGGGGAAGAACGGGCAGCCTGGGAGCATTGAATGGTGTGAGGACCGCGAGAACGCCGTAGGCGTGTTCGGCGGCGCTGCTATCGATGGATGTGACGGCTCCGTTCGGGATCGTGCTCTGGACGAGGAACGCGTAGGCCACATCAGGGACTGCGAAGTCCGCAGCATACCGAGCGGCGCCGGTGACCTTGGCGCGGCCGTCATAGCGGTCCTTCAGACGTCGAGCAGGTGCTATTGCACCTTCTTGTGCACTGTCGTCTGAGGCTCCCGGCGGGGCGCGTCGGATACTCATGTGGAGGATCCTCGGGAGGCGAGTGGGGAGGATTTTGATCCGGAATGCGCAGCCTGGGTGAGGGCTTGAACGATAGCTCGTTTGGCTAGTTCGACCTTGAAGGAGTTGTGCTCGTACCCATGGGCTGCAGTGAGAGCGAACTCGGCCGCCGCGCGGAAGGCTTCGGTGGAGGCGGTGGCTCCAGCAAGTGCTTTTTCGGCTTCAGGAGACCTCCAGGGTTTGTGGGCAACACCGCCGAGTGCCAGAACGGCGGAGCGGATCATCGTGCCGTTCATCTCCAGACCCGCCGCGACCGAGACGAGAGCAAAGGCGTAACTATTGCGATCGCGGACCTTGAGGTAATGCGAGTTGGCGGCGAAGCGTGCAGGGGGAAGTGTGATGCCAGTGATGAGTTCGTCGCGAGAGAGAGTGGTGTCGATCTCCGGGGTGCTGCCGGGGAGGCGGTGGAACTCGGCGATCGGGATGGCTCGACTGCCCTTTTGACTCTGGACGTGAACCGTAGCGTCGAGTGCGGAGAGGGAGACGTTCATGTCAGATGGGTTGGTTGCGATGCAGGTCTCGCCACTTGCAGCGCCCCTGTCGGTCTGGCCCAGGATGGCGTGAATGCGGTTGAAACCGTTGAGGGCAGAGCAGCCGGTTCCAGGCAGTCGCTTGTTGCACGAGGGAAAGCTGGTGTCCATGAAGTAGTAGCACCGCGTGCGCTGGAGGAGGTTCCCGCCAACCGTGGCCATGTTGCGAATTTGCGGAGAGGCTCCACTGAGCAGCGCCTGCGAGAGCAGCGGGTAGCGCTCGCGGATGAGAGGGTGGTCGGCGAGGTCGGAGTTGCGAACCATGGCGCCAATGAAAACTCCGCCGTCGGGGGCTGATGTGACCTGGGTGAGGTCGAGGGCGTTGATGTCTATCAACCCGGATGGCTGCTCAATGCCATATTTCATGAGATCGACGAGGTTGGTGCCTCCGGCGAGGAACTTGCCGCTCCCAGTTGCGATCGCCTGGACGGCGGTGCTGCGATTGTTTGCGCGCTGGTAGCTGAAGGGGTTCATACGGGCGCTCCGGAGATCGATCCGAGCGCGACTGCGCGGACGGCGGCGACGATGTTGGGGTATGCACCGCATCGGCAAATATTGCCGGACATACGCTCACGGATCTCGTCGTCGGTGAGTTGCGGATTGGCGGTGTCGCCCGTTCTGAAGCTAACGATCGAGAGCTTACGCTGCCGGACCTCATCGAGCAGAGCGGTTGCGGAGCAAATCTGGCCAGGGGTGCAGTAACCGCATTGGAGAGCATCGTGCTCGAGGAACGCGGCCTGCACGGGCGACAGAGTATCGCCAACAGCAAGGCCTTCGACGGTGGTGATTCTGGTTCCGTGGGCGGCCGCTGCGAGGGTAAGGCAAGAGTTGACCCGGCGACCGTTCAGCAACACGGTACAGGCACCGCACTGCCCGTGGTCGCATCCTTTCTTGGTGCCTGTGCATCCGAGCGTTTCCCGAAGAACATCCAGGAGAGTAGTGCGGGTGTCGAGTGTGAGATCGTGCGAAGCGCCATTGACGTTCAGGCTGACGCGAGTGAAGTGCGGTATTGAGGCTGCCGCGGCACCGCGAGCCTCAGCTTCGGCGATTTTCGGGAGACCGGTTGCGGCGCCGATACCAAGGATGCCGGTGAATTTCAGGAAGCTGCGCCGGGATAACTCCGATTCAGCCTGCGAGGGCGCCTGAGGTTGAATGCCGTCGTGGGTTTGTTCGTCAAACGAATCTGAGCTACTCATGGTATCTCCTCATCGAGCGCGTTGTTCGCCGGCGCTGGAAGGGGAATACAGTCACACAGACGAAAGGTTGCGGGGAGGGACCATCGGACCTATGGATCGCGCGCATACGAATGAAGTGTCTCACTCGCAGGCATCTCAGCCCGTGTCTGCGGGGTTTCATACCCTGAACGCCTTAGTGACTTCGCGTGGAAACAACTCTTCGACCGAAACTGTGCGCTGAGTGACTCCCTGTTCGCCGCAGTATTGTAGGAAGGCTTCAAGTGTTCGTCGGTTGGCCTCGATTCCGTAGGGCCAGAAGTCCTCACCGAGGACCGTCTGCGCACGGTGATATGCTTCTTGCGCCCACGGAATGGCGACTGACGAATTGACAATGCTGGAGAGGCGCCTCAGGCTATTAGCTTTCGCTTCTTCGAAGGCTCGGAGAAGATTCATCGCGACCCAGGGGTAGCGGTCCAGGGTAGCATTGTTGATGACAATGGCATGCATGATCGGAAATACGCCAGTCTCCCGGTAGTAGCCCTCCTCGATCGAACGATAGTCAGGCCAGAGCCGTACAATTCCAGGGTCGCCAGCCACGAAACCGGCGGGTTCACGCGCAGAGATGATGCCATCGATGTCGCCTGCCAACAGGAGATCGTTGAGGGACCGGTCATGGACCTGCTCGATCCTGACGCCAGCGGGGAGTGACGGGTTTACCTTTTCATGGCGTCCTACCTGGTTGACGCCTGCCTGTACCCAATGGATGTCCGCGAGTCGAACTCCGCACTGGTGCTGCAGGAAAGCGCGAGCATAGACCCCCGCCGTCTGCGCCCACTCTGGGACCCCGATGCGCCTGCCCGCCATGTCTTCGGGACCGCGGATTGGACCGCCGGGGGCGACATAGAACGCCGATTGGCGGAAGACGCGCGAAGGGAAGACGGGGATCGCGCGGAAGGGGGCGGTTGCCATCCCAACCAGGGACACGTACTTCGCCATGGAAAACTCGGAGATGTCCCATTCCCCGAACGAAAACGTCCGAAAGAAGATTTCTTCAATGGGCAGTTCCATTGCGGTAAGGTCGATGCCTTCAGGACGCACACGGCCGTTCACTACATCTGCAACGTGGTCGTAGCGGCCAATCGCCATCGAAAGCTGAATATTCGACATCTGCTAAGCCTTGAGCAATCCGGCGCGCGCGAGGACCTGGTCCAGCGTCCTTTCGCTTGCCTCATCGAGCGAAACGAGCGGAAGACGCAGTTCGGGAGTGTCCAGCAAGCCGAGCTTCGACATCATGTACTTCAGCGGGATCGGATTTGTGTCGATGAAGATCGACTGATTCAGTTCGAAGAGCTGCGTATGGATTTCACGGGCGCGTTCAAAGTTTCGCTCCTGCACCGCCGCGTAGAGTGCGGCTACGCGAGCAGGATCGAGATTGCCAGCGGCATTCATTAGCCCGCTACCTCCAAGAACGAGCATGGGGAAGCTGAGGGCTTCAACACCGCAAAAGATGCGAAACTCAGGTCCGATTCCGATCAGCAGTTCAGTCAGCAATTCGAGATTCTGATCTGCGTGCTTGAGTCCTACTAGGTGAGGGAGGCGCTCCGCAATCTTCATCACGGTCTGCGCTTTGATGGAGACCGCGGCGCGTCCGGGGATGTGGTAGATCATCAAGGGAAGCGCGATGCGCTGACCCAAGGTTACAAAGTAATCGACGAGACCACGCTGCGAGGGCTTGATGTAATAGGGCGTGACGACAAGTACGGCATCTGCGCCAGCCTTTTCCGCATTCGTCGTCAGTTGTAAGGTCTCCTCAAAAGATTGCGAGCCGGTAGCCGCTACAACCTGAATCCTGCCGGCAATAACCGATAGCGCAACTTTGAGGAGCTCAATCCGCTCGTCCATGGAGAGGCTGCTTGGTTCGCCGGTCGTCCCTGCAACCACGATGCCGTGGGAACCTTGTTGGACCTGGCGTTCGGCCAACTCCGCAAACTTGTTGTAGTCGACCTTTCCTCCGCGAAAAGGTGTCACGAGCGGGGGGAAGGAGCCGCGCAAGAAGGTCTTGTCCAGAGTCATCATGAGAGAGAATCGCTCCTTTCCGATTGGATTGGCTGAGGCATAAGGGGAACCAGAAGCTGGTAAACATCGGGACAGAAAAAGGCGGGCTCGGCTCGAAGCCAAGCCCAGTCGAGCGACTCAAGCTTTTCGGTTAGTTGTGAACCCTTCCGATGAACCGAGGACTTCGATGGGCTGGTCGAGGCTTTCCTGCCACAGCAGTGAGCCCATCCAAATGTTGAGCGGGCTGTCCTGGATGGTGAACTCGTAGACATCCTCGTCGAGCGAGGCGTGGTTATGGACCGCCCAGCCGGGAGCCGACAGCATCAGATCCCCAGCTTTCCACGGGTACTTGACACCCTCCACCACGCTGTAGCCGTGCCCCTCGAAGTAGTAATTGATGGCAGCCCCAACATGCCTATGGGGACGGTCGACGATGTTCTTGGGCCGGATGGTGATGGCTGCGAAGAAATTGCTGGTCGTCCCGTTGGTGTTCGCAGTGGCCGGGTTATAGAGCAGATAGAGCCGGCGTCCGCGGTACGACTGACCCAACCCTGCGAGCTTGGCCAACTCCGCCTTGATCCGTGGCCACGGAAAGTACAAGGGGTTTTGTCTTACTACATCCGGATTGATCAACTTCTCGTACGGCATCAGGAACGCGCCATCGTCGGATATCGGGAAAGTGCCGAAAGGACTCTCTGCCGAAGCGTGTTCGTCATAGACCTTTTCCTTCCGTCCGGGCTTCGGATCTTCTTCGACGATGTGGACGCGCATCTTCTCAAGCAGCGGCGCGTTGCTGTAGGTCAGCCGTACCTGGAGATCGTTGGTGTTGTTATGGTGTTCGTAGATCCTCCAGGAAGGGATGGTGAAAGAGTCGTACTTCCCGAACTGAATCACCTTGTCGTCTACTGTCGCTTGGCCGCCTCCACCGATGCAGAAGTTGACCTGCGAAGAGTTGTGACGGATGGGCGTCGTCCGCTCACCCGGTTTCAGAACTGAAATTGAGACCCCGATTCCGGGAGCCAGACCATCGCCCACTCCCGACAGCGGATTGACGACCCGAGAGACTCGTCTGCCATTGGCCGGGACGGGAAGGCTGGCCAACCGCTCCACCTCTTCATCAATTGCTTCTTTCGTAATGGTCACTGCTGGAAGGAGATCCAGCTTCGTCGGCTCCGCTACCCCCGTGTGATCCGCAAAAGAATACCCGGTATGCTCCATCTTTATCTTCCTCCTGAACCTTTCGTACTTCATCTCCCCGCCCAACCGGAGGGACAGACGCTCGAGTGCAGTCATCTCGTAATTCAGCCCAGTTGCTAATTCCTCGCGGCTCCGAATTCGCAATCGAAGACGCTTGAGAGGCGACACGACTTCTCGTCAATATATCTGCACCATAACATAAAGGTACGAACTTAGTCCAAATAAATTCAGGCAACAGGCCCAGACCGAATCGTGCTCGCGAATCGGTGTTTCAGCAGAGGCTTATTCGCGGATGAACCTACAGGCGCTCGTCATCGGGATAAGTGCACAATACACACGAATATATCCATAATAATGAGATATTTAGCCAGGTCCTGCGGTCCTTGCTCCGGGTCCTTGGTTCGATCTAGATTCTCACCAAATTACCCAAGCGGGAAGACAAGTTGACATCAAATGTCAACGGAAGGTATAAGCTTAGTCCGTAGTGGTAATTTCGTTGACACTACCCCCGTTCCCACCTGAATTGAATTTGTGTTGGACCCACTGAGTCCCTTCTTCGAAGCTATCGTTCGGCGGTCAAACAGTCTTTCGTCGGCACGTTGCCTTGGAGGTCGGAAGTCTTGATAGAAGTCCAGGCTTTGAGATGAGCAACAGGGGACACGAGACAGTAGTCTCTCGCACTGTCACTGAAGTTTCCCGGAGACCAGTATGCCGATTGCAACCATTAATCCCTTCAACGGGGAGACCCTGCGGGTGTTCGAACCGCTTACACCGGAGCAGCTCGAGCAGAAACTCGATCGGTCCGCGGCTGCTTTCTCTCGTTATCGAAAGACGGCGTTTAGTGACCGTGCCAGTTGTATGTCGCGTGTTTCAGATATCCTAATGCGCGACAAGGCGGCACTCGCGCGCTTGATGACGATAGAGATGGGCAAACCTCTGACCTCCTCGGTTCAAGAGATTGAGAAGTGCGCCATGGTATGCCAATACTATGCTGAGCACGCGGAGCGGTATCTGGCCGACGAGGTGGTTGAGACGAATGCCACGAAGAGTTTCGTGCGCTATCTGCCGCTGGGGCCAGTGCTCGCAATCATGCCTTGGAATTATCCCTTCTGGCAGGTGATTCGATTCCTTGCACCTGCTCTGATGGCGGGAAACACAGGGCTGCTGAAGCACGCTTCGAACGTACCGCAGTGTGCGCTCGAGATCGAACGCATTTGTCTTGAGGCTGGCTTTGAAGAGGGTGTGTTTCAGACCTTATTGATCGGGGCCGAGGAGGTAGCGGGTATTCTCGAGGATCGACGCATCGTAGCGGCAACAATTACGGGAAGTGAAGATGCCGGTATCAAGGTCGCCGTCGGGGCGGCCAGGCGCGTCAAGAAAGTGGTGCTTGAACTTGGTGGTAGCGATCCTTTCATCGTCATGCCGACAGCTAACCTCGACGCCGCGGTCAGGATCGGAGTGCGTGCCCGCGTGATCAATAACGGCCAATCGTGTATAGCCGCAAAGCGCTTCATTATTGCCGAAGAGATTGCTGACGAGTTTGAGAATAAGTTTGTTGCCGCGATGAGGGCTTTGACGGTTGGAGACCCGCTGGATCCGGCGACCGACGTGGGTCCTCTCGCGACTGAGAGCGGCGTCCGCACTCTGCATGCCGACGTTACGAAGACACTTCAGGCAGGAGGGCGGGCTCTGCTCGGAGCAGAACTTCTGGAGCGTCCCGGCTTCTTTTACGCCCCGACAGTTCTTACGGACATACCGATAGATTCGCCGGCGTACTGCGAGGAGTTCTTTGGTCCCGTGGCTTCGCTCTTCCGTGCGAGGGATATCGATCACGCCATCAGGATTGCGAATGACACCCGGTTCGGACTCGGGGCGAGTGCATGGACGGCTGATGCCGCAGAGCAGGAACGGTTTATTAACGAGTTGGACGCGGGAATGGTCTTCCTGAATAGTATGGTCGTTTCCGATCCGCGCCTCCCATTCGGAGGAGTGAAGATGTCAGGATATGGACGCGAGTTGGCGCTGCACGGCATTCGCGAATTTGTGAATGCCAAGACGGTCTGGATTCAATAAGAGCTGATCCGGTGAATTGTTTTGTGGGTAGCATTTAGAAGCTGAAGGGTCTGACGAATGGCGACAGCGGATCGAGCCCCCAGGGTAAGCGACATAATCGACCAACGGCCGCTGAGCCGTTATCAAGCAACCACGATACTGCTGTGTGGACTTGTGCTCGTTCTGGACGGCTTCGACACGCAGAGCATCGGCTTTCTGGCGCCGTCAATGGCCGAATCGCTCCATATTTCGATCCACACCTTTGGGCCAGTATTCGCAGCGGCCTTGATTGGATTGATGATTGCCTCGATGATTGCGGGGCCGATTGCCGATCGCGTGGGCCGCAAAGGGCCGATAATCTTCGCGACGCTTACCTTTGCAACATTTGCGATCGCGACGGCTCGCGCCACGACGCACAACGAACTGGTAGCTTTCCGCTTCTTGACCGGCCTGGGCCTGGGCGGCGCCATTCCGAATGCAGTCGCTCTCACCGCGGAGTATGCGCCGAAAAGATTGCAGCAGGTTCTCGTAACGGTGCTCTTTTGCAGTATGCCCCTGGGCGCGCTGCTCGGTGGGCTGGTCAGTTCGGTGATGTTGCCGCGTTGGGGCTGGCAGTCGGTATTCTACGCCGGCGGAATGCTGCCTTTGGCCGTTGCTCTTGTGTTGATCAAGGTACTGCCGGAGTCGATTCGATTTCTGAGCGTGAGCGGGACAGATCGGACTGCGCTCAACAAGATACTGTCACGCATCGCGCCAGAGATCACGGAAGCGGAAATTGACTTCTCCCCGTCGAAGGAGGATCACCGGCTCAAAGGAGTCCCTGTGATCCACTTGTTCACGGAAGGGCGCTCGATTGGGACCGTGCTGCTTTGGGTGCCGTTCTTTCTCAACCTTCTAATGCTGTATTTCATCGTCACCTGGTTGCCAGCGCTGTTACGCCAGACGCACATGCCTGTTTCAGCAGGAATCTTTGGTGTCTCGGTTTTCAGCCTTGGAGGAATTGCGGGATCCCTCCTGCAGGGACGCTTGATGGACGCATGGGGCAGCTTTGGTGTGCTGTTATCTGAGTTCGCGTTGTGTCTTCTTTTGATCGGGTCGCTGGCCTTTATGCCGCCGTTTCCACTGATGATGATTGTCACGTTCCTGTTGGGGTGCCTGATTCAGGGGGCGCAGGCGGGGCTCAACGCGCTGGCGGCGACCTTTTATCCTACGTCGATCCGGTCCACAGGGGTTGGCTGGGCGCTTGGGATCGGCCGCCTGGGTTCGATCATAGGTCCTCTCTTGGGAGGTATCATGATCTCCCGTGATTGGACGCTACAGCAGATATTCTTCGCTGGGGCGCTTCCGGCCCTGTTGGCCGCACTCACGATTACTGTGAGCTACGTCCTTCGTAGCAGCACTAATCCCTATCATTTGAATGACATTGTTGAACCTGAACTGCGGTCATAGTCGGCTTTGGTGACTTCATACCGCTGGCAATAGAGATCATGGCTCTCGCGACAAATTTCGCTGTTGACAAAAATGACCATTGGTCTAACATTAGTCCGTATGGGAAAGGTATGAGCCGGAACACCAGGGCGGGGCTGGCCAAGCTTTTACCTCCGTGGGAACGCCGGGGGGGAATTCGACTCTCTTTGAAGCTCTTTCCTGCAGAAACTGCGTACTCGGGATCTTATAGTGGGCGACCCATCAACTTTTCGACGCCGGGCTAAGGTGTGCAATAAACGCTAAGGGGCGAAAAGCGGGAAAGACTGCCTTTGACGCCGAACATGTCATTCATATTGATTGGAACAGAAGATTTAGTGTAGATGTGCCAAGGAGTTGAATCACTTTGACTAAATTCTCGGCCAGGTTGTTTGTATCGACTGCTGCGCTGCTTAGCTCGGGAGCTACCATGGCAACCCGAGCTCAAGACTGCCATGAGACGGTACTTTACAACGGTAAGATCGCCACGATGGACCAGCGTGACACGATGGCTTCGTCGGTCACAATTGATGGCGATCGGATTTCGGCTGTCGGACTTGCCTCAGGGATTCCGAAGCATGTCCTCTGTGCACGCCTCATCAATTTGAACGGCCGGAGAGTCGTTCCTGGACTCATTGATTCACACAATCATATTGTGCAGGTGTCGCTACGCCCAGGACACGACGTGCGGATCGAAGTTGCGGCTTCCATCGTGGAAGCGCAGCAGTTGATTCATGATAAGGCCTCGAACTTACCCAAAGGCGAATGGATCACAGCCTCTGGCGGATGGAGTCCAGAACAATTTGCAGAGAAGCGCATGCCGACTCAGGCCGACCTCGATGCAGCGGCCCCGAACTACCCCGTCTACGTTCAAACGGGTTTTGATGGGCCGGCAGCAACGAACAGCAAAGGGAGGGCGTTCTTCGAAAAGAGAGGCATCAAGGTCGGACCCGATGGGAGCATTGCGGCGAATGCACCCACCATTGCGGCTTATAACGCCCTCGAGTCGATCCGGACGTTTGAGGAGGCCAAGCGAGGAGCGATCGATGTCATGGCCTATGCGGCGAGTGTGGGCCTCACGATGTCCGATGATAAGGGAGGTCCGTGGCCCATTGACACTCAGGGAGCTCAGGGACTCGCCGAAACCAGCAATAGGACTAACTCTGTAAACCCATTCAATGGCTATGATCCGATCCTCGCGTTAGCGCGCGAGGGCAAGATGTTGATGCGGCTGCGGATCTTCTTCTATATGCAGGACACAACTCCAGATCTCCCGTTCTTGAAGGCGCGACTCAATAATCAGTTTCATGACTTTGGAGATGATTGGATCAGAGTGTCAGGAATGGGTGAGCGGATCTATAGTGGACCGTTTCCATTCACTCCAAATTCATCTTCAGAAATATACGAAGCAGCCGCGCGCTTGGTGGCCCAAAGGGGATGGACTTACGACGAGCATGGCATGGTACTCGAGGACGAGAAGGAATTTACGACCGTCTGGGAAAAGATCAATCAAGACGTGCCGCTTGCGCCGCTCCGATGGTGTTTGGCTCATGTTCCGGGGATTGATATCGAGACCCTGAATAGACTCAAAGCTATGGGTGTCGGTGTCAGCGCAGCTGGAGGTCGATATACCGCAAGTATCCCGCCGCGTATTTCGCCCAAGAATATACCGCCATTTAGAACGTTAGTGGAGAGTGGGATCCATGTGGGTTACGGAAGCGACGGCGGCGCCATCGCGCCCCTGGATCCGTGGCCGCACATGTATTACATGGTGACGGGCAAGAATAACGCCGGCCAACTCGTGGCGGCCGGGCAAACGCTCACACGCATGCAAGCGCTCCGCATGTATACGGCTAGCCAGCCATGGTTCACGAGCGACGAATCTCAGCTTGGGTCCATTGAAGTGGGCAAGCTGGCCGATCTCGTAGTCCTGAGTGATGATTTCCTCGACCCGGAGCGCGTTCCAGATGAAGCCATCAAGCGCATCACGTCGGTCCTGACGATTGTTGGTGGCAAGGTTGTTCACGATAGTGGCAAGTTGTCTTTGAAGTCCACCAATTCGAAATCCAACGCGGTTCCAAAATAGCGCAAGAGATCTTGCGAAAAGGAGAACAATGTCTCTAGGGAGCAATTTCAAACAGGAAACTTATCTTGGCTACCTGGCAATTCTTCGGATAGTCGTGGGCTACCATTTTGTCTCGGTCGCACTGCCGAAGGTTACGGGTCCGTTCTTGAAAGGCAAGATTCTCTCCGACGAACTAGCAAAGACCGCTTTGAAAGACCCATTCGCGTGGCACCAGAGCTTTATCCTCGGATTTGTCGTACCGCATGCTCACTTCTTCAGTTGCCTGGTTGGTTTTGGCGAATTGGCGATCGGCATCTCCCTTATCCTGGGATGCCTCGTGAGGATCTCCGCCGCATTCGGAGCATTTCATAATCTCAATATTCTTCTCTCAATTGCTATCGCAAATGGCGGCCCACAGCTAGGCCTCAATCGAATCTTCATCTTCCTTCAGCTAGTATTTGTGGCTTCTTCCGCCGGCCGGTCGTTGGGCCTCGATGGCCTGCTCAAGAAGTGGTTCCCGAACAGTAAGATTTTCTGACGCAGCCATTCCATCATTAGATAGAAGACCTAACCGCCAGTCCGGACTTGGCGTCGGTGGGATCCCACACATCATGCAGGAAATGACGCACGAAAAAGTGATCGTGTTCAAGATGAAGCCTTTGCGACTCTAAGCGGCGTGGCCGATACCGTCACCCGAAGATGAGAAGCGTTTCTTGAAGCATTCAGGGAAAGCCCCGCTGGCAGGTCTAGCATTTTGTTCGACCGATCTTAGATCCCAGGAGGATAAGCCAATTGGTCGCTAAGGCAGCACTTCCCACAACAAATAAACACTTAATTCGATGGGTCGAGAAGATGGCAGAACTGTGCCAGCCTGACCATGTTCAATGGTTAGATGGCTCGCAGGCCGAATATGATTCCCTCTGCGATGGCCTGATTAGAGTAGGTACTTTTACCCGGCTCTCCGAAGAGCGGTGGCCCGGCTGTTTCTATGCCCGTTCAACCCCAAACGACGTTGCGCGTGTTGAAGATCGCACCTACATCTGCTCGCTCTCGAAAGAGGACGCCGGTCCCACCAATAACTGGGAAGACCCCTTCGTCATGCGCAAGAAGCTGAAGCTGCTCTTCCGCGGCTCGATGGGTGGTAGAACGATGTACGTTATGCCGTTCTCCATGGGCCCCATCGGCTCGCCCATATCGCAGATCGGAGTCCAGCTCACTGACTCGGCGTATGCCGTTGTCAACATGCGCATCATGGCGCGCATCGGCGCTCCAGTGTATGCGGAGATCGACAAAGGCGAAAAGCGTGTCGTTCCTTGTTTGCATTCCGTGGGATCTCCATTAGCGGCCGGGAAGGTTGATTTGCCTTGGCCGTCGAACGACGAGAAGTACATCGTTCACTTCCCCGAGACGCGGGAGATTTGGAGCTACGGATCAGGCTATGGCGGCAATGCGCTGTTGGGCAAGAAATGCTTCGCGCTGCGCATCGCCTCCAACATTGCGCGTGACGAGGGGTGGATGGCCGAGCATATGCTCATCGTTGGCGTCGAAAGCCCAACGCACGAGAAGACCTACGTCGCTGCAGCCTTCCCATCCGCCTGCGGTAAGACCAATCTCGCCATGCTAATCCCGCCCGCGGGCTTCGACGGCTGGAAGGTGTGGACGGTCGGCGACGACATCGCATGGATCAAGCCCGACGCTAGTGGCCAATTGCGTGCGATCAACCCTGAGGCCGGATTTTTCGGC
>ODAK010002936.1_pt1 | contig 17799 bp, 18 predicted proteins | sample 1539591 | NCBI WGS metagenome assembly ODAK01 (sample SAMEA3539303, study PRJEB22396) | soil metagenome | biome: tundra; feature: field; material: soil | place: USA | collected 2010-05 | depth 0.15 m
GCCGCCCATAAGAGTTCCCGCTGGCGAACCCAAAAAAGCAATCCGACGACGCTCAACCGGCCAAGCACATCGAGAAAGACCCGGCACTCGAACGCCGCTTCCAGCCGGTGCAGGTGAACGAGCCGACAGTCGAGGCGACCATCGCGATTCTGCGCGGGTTGAAGGAGCGCTACGAAGTGCATCACGGCGTGCGCATCCAGGATTCCGCGCTGGTGGCGGCGGCCACGCTGTCGCATCGCTATATCACGGACCGCTTTTTGCCGGACAAGGCGATTGATCTTGTGGACGAAGCGGCATCGCGCATCAAAATGGAACTGGATTCCAAGCCGACGGAGCTGGATCAGCTTGACCGGCAGATTTTGCAACTGGAGATCGAGCGCACGTCATTGGCGAAAGAAAAAGATTCGGCGAGCAAAGAGCGGCTCAAGTTGATTGACAAAACGGTCGCCAATTTGAAGGACAAATCCAAGGCGCTCACCGCGCAATGGCAGAATGAGAAAACCGCCGTCAATGCCGTGAGCATCGTGCAGGCGCAGTTGGAACAGGCGAAGATTGAATTGGAGCAGGCGCAGCGCGCGGGTGATTTGTCGAAGTCGGCGGAGGTGCAATACGGGAAGATTCCTGACTTGGAGAAAAAGTTGGCGAAGATGGAAAGCAGCGCAGGTGTCTCGCCTGCGCAGGGCGGGCGAGACGCCCGCCCTACTTTACTTCGCCAGGAAGTGACAGACGAGGACATCGCCAAGGTCGTCGCGGCGTGGACGCATATTCCCGTTTCACGCATGCTCGAAGGCGAGCGCGAGAAGCTGCTCAAGATGGAGGAACGTTTGCAGTTTCGCATCATCGGCCAAAAGCAGGCGGTCACCGCTGTGTCCAATGCCGTGCGCCGTTCGCGCAGCGGACTGCAAGACCCGAACCGGCCCATCGGTTCGTTTGTTTTTCTCGGCCCGACCGGCGTGGGCAAGACCGAGACCGCCCGCGCGCCGGGTTCAAACGTGACAATTGCGCCGGTGACGCGCGCGGGATCGGTTCCCTTGAAGGGCGAGTCAATGCGCACCGTGCCGGTGAACCAATCGGCCGGTCCTTTGCTGGAAGGCTGTGAACCGCTGCGTTTGATTTCCATATTATGAATTCTCTCGATTGATGGTCGCTGGCGCGGCCCGACCTTTGTGCGCGCTTCAGGCCAGCGACGCCATGTCTATCACGAAGCGGTATTTCACGTCGCTCTTGAGCATGCGCTCGTAGGCGGTGTTGATCTCGTTCATGCGGATCATTTCGATGTCGCACGTGATGTTGTGCTGGCCGCAGAAATCCAGCATCTCCTGCGTCTCGGGCAACCCGCCGATCAACGAGCCGGAGAAGGAACGGCGGCGGAAAATCAGCGGGAACGCCGCCACCGGGAGCGGCTTCTCGGGCGCGCCTACGAGCGTCAGGTTGCCGTCGCGCTTGAGCAGATTGAAGTAGGCATTGATGTCGTGCGTGGCTGAGACGGCATCGAGGATGAAGTCGAACGAGTTGGCGTGCGCTGCCATCTGGGCTTCGTCTTTTGAGATCACCACCTCGTGCGCACCGAGGCGTTTTCCGTCTGCCACCTTGCCCGGCGATGTGGTGAACAGCACGACGTGGGCGCCGAAGGCCTTGGCAAACTTGACGGCCATGTGGCCGAGACCGCCGAGGCCGACGATGCCGACCTTCTGGCCGGGACCAACCTTCCAGTGGCGTAGCGGGGAATAAGTGGTGATGCCCGCGCACAGCAGCGGCGCGGCGGCGGCGAGGTTGAGGTTGGCGGGCATGCGCAGCACGAAGTCCTCCGTCACCACGATGCTCTGCGAATAGCCGCCGAGCGTCGGGGCGTTGAGATGCTTGTCCATGCTGCCGTAGGTCATCACCATGTTGGTGCAGAATTGTTCCAAGCCCGAGCGGCAATCCGGGCAGGTGCGGCAGGAATCTACGAGGCAGCCCACGCCGACGGTCTCGCCCACCTTGAATTTCTTCACGCCGCTTCCGACAGCCGTCACCCGGCCCACGATCTCATGACCGGGCACCGCCGGATACTGCGTGAAGCCCCATTCGTTGCGGGCGAAGTGCAGGTCGGAGTGGCAGACGCCGCAGTATTGGATTTGGATCTGGACGTCGCTGGCGGTCGGCTGGCGGCGTTCGATGGTGGCCGCGCCGAGTGGGGATGTGGCGCTGGCCGTGGAGTAAGCCTTGGTGGAATAACAGATTGGTTTGGTCATAGGAAAAATTATTTTATGTCCGGTGATATTAGCGCATCCTGCCGCGATTCACAACGCGCGAGTATTCGGCGGTGTAAATCTGCGGGCAAGTTTGGGCTGAAACGGGAGCAGTTCACCGCCCCGTCAACTGTTCCAACTGTTCCGGATACCGCGCACCTTCCACTTTGATCTTGGCCGCCGCGCTTTCGATGTCGCGCAAATCATCCGCTGTCAGTTCCACCGCCGCCGCGCCGAGGTTTTCGTCCAGCCGATGCAGCTTGGTCGTGCCGGGGATGGGCACAATCCACGGCTTCTGCGCCAGCAACCACGCCAGCGCGATCTGCGCCGGCGTCGCGTTTTTCTTTTTGGCGATCTGGCCGAGCAGGTCAATCAGCGCCTGGTTCGCCTTGAGCGCCTCTGGCGTGAACCGCGGCAGCCGGCTGCGGAAATCCGAGCTGTCGAAGGTCGTGGCCGCGTCCATCGCGCCGGTGAGAAATCCTTTGCCCAGCGGACTGTAAGGCACGAGGCCGATGCCGAGTTCTTCGAGCGTCGGGATCACTTCCGCCTCCGGCTTGCGCCACCACAGCGAGGATTCACTTTGCAGCGCCGTGACCGGCTGAACTTTGTGCGCACGGCGGATCGTCTGCACGCCGGCTTCGGACAGGCCGAAATGCTTCACCTTGCCGGCCTGAATCAATTCCTTCACCGCGCCCGCCACGTCTTCAATCGGCACGTCCAGGTCCACGCGATGCTGATAAAACAGGTCAATGACGTCCACCCTGAGCCGCTGGAGCGAGGCGTCGGCCACGCGCTTGATGTTTTCCGGCCGGCTGTTCAAGCCCGCCGCGCCGGGTCGCTTGTCGCTGCCGCTCAGGTCGAAACCGAACTTGGTGGCGATGACCACCTGGCCGCGGAACGGTGCGAGCGCCTCGCCCACAAGTTCCTCGTTGGTGAATGGGCCATAGACCTCGGCGGTGTCGAAGAAAGTGACGCCGCGGTCCACGGCGGTCCGCAACAGGGCGGTCATCTCCGCTTTATCCTTAGGCGGGCCGTAGGAAAAACTCATGCCCATGCAGCCCAGCCCGATGGCTGAGACTTCCAGATTGCTATTACCGAGTTTGCGCTTTTGCATAATTGAATCCTTTTGTGTTGTAAAATGTTGAAAGGAGATTAACGCATCTGCGCCCGGCTGTCGCCTGCGCTCTTGCTCCACCTGTTGCGGGATTGCTCGAAAGTAAGGAACAACGATATTTAATTTTGGAGTGCAAAGTTGTGATTTTTGAGGATGCGCTCCTGATTGCTGTATTTCTTACAGACCAGCACCAAAGCCACTACACCGGCCTCCTCATCCATCTCACTTGCCGACGACCTCGTTTGCGCGATACCCTGCCGGACATGGTTGAAGTGCAAGCACATGGTTTTAGTTTCGAGAAATGGGTTCGCGACCATTTCTTTTCAGGTTATCTGGGCACCTACATGCAAAAATGGGATGTTCCTCCTGACCGGAATAACCAAGCATCGGTTCCTGCTCAATTCCACAATCTGCCGGTCTCCATCAAGACGGCCAAGCTTGGCAGTCCGATTGGTTTGGGCGATGTTCTTCGCCAGCGTCAAATTGATCATGACTTTTTAATGATCGTCGGATTTTGGGAGCAACGGACAAAAACCGAAAAATGGATCGTGGACATTGGTTATGCCGCCTTCGATTCGGCCTCGTGGCAGAGCCAATGGGGTCAGTTGACTTTGGCGGAGATTCAACAGATTGACACCGTGATAAAGAATTTGGGCGAGCATTATTCAACCGTTCGCGCAAAAGCCCAGCAGTGGAAAACGTTGCCGGCAGTTGGCACCAGCACCCTGGTTATTAACCCCAAAATTGATTCCAAAACTCAACGACGCATCCAATGTTCACTCCCATATCAGGCCTTTTGGAAATATGCCGGACGCAAACCAAACCCGCGAGATTGTCCGGAATTGTGGGGACATGTTTTCCCCAACCCAATCAAATCATCCGCCCGCACTTTCAACTAGCCATTTGGGACATAATTCGCCGCCGCCGGGTTTTAGCCTGAAACGTTGCGCCGTCCAGAACCGGATTATTCGATCGAAGCAGCTTGGCGGGAATTTTCAACTCCGCCAGAGATGACTTTGAAACGCTTAGCGTCCCAACGCCTTTAGCCAGCCGGCGCACCTCGGTTCGTCCTGTTTCGCTATTGAACCACTCAACCAGACCAGCATGGTTTACCTGAGCCAATGGGGTCAGCACATGAATCCAATCATCTGCCTGGGCTGTCAAGCCCGGCGGCACCAGTGCCGTGCGCCCATAACAACCTGCTCCAACTCGCACGAACAGAATCTCACCCGGACGGACTGCCGACTGTTCACAGAACATTTCTCCTGCATTTGAAATATAGGCGCAATTACGATCCAGCCGCAGCCCGCCTTCGGGTGCGAGATTTTTTGCACGAATCAACAACACCCGCTCTTGGTTTGGTTCTTCAAAGAATTCCCGTTTGTTCCCGTATAAAGCATAACCGGTTCTCAACCTAAAAACATCCCCCAACCGAACTGTCTTGGCATCCATAGCCGGTTTTTCACCGCTGTGTGCTTCAGGACGCCAATCAGCCTCCTCGGCCAGCACCGCTTTTTTCCAGCGTGGTTCAATTTTTTCCCATTCAGCAAGACGCATCGGTTTCAAATCGCCCAACTTCTTGCATTCCAGCAGAAGGGTGGCATCACGATATGGCTGGACCGCAACCGGACGTTTTTGCGCGATGAGGATGTTTGTTTTTGCCGTTGTCCCATTAAAGATTCCCCGGGGCAGGCTGATGATGGCTTCCACCTGGGCACGGCACAGCAACCAATCACGCACATATTTGAATGGTTTGTTGCTAAGTGGTCCATCCGGCAGAATGATTGCAATCCGGCCATTGGTCTTGGCGAGTTTCAGAAACAACTCCAAAAATAAAACTTCAAGGCACTGCGATGTCCTGCCCGCGCCGAGATCAAAACCCTGCAACACTTCTGAACGCTTTTCGAGGCTGGCCTGCGCGCTGAAAGGAGGATTGCCAATTGCCAGGTCGAATGTTCCCCAGAGTGCTACCAATCCGGTCAGTGCATCACCTTCAAAAAATCTTTTGCCAGTGACCTGATGTTTGGCGACTGACGCATACTGCGGATCAATTTCACATCCATACAATTCCAACGTTTTCGGAGCGACCCTCAAAAAAGAACCATCGCCGCAGCTCGGGTCAACCACTCGCTGGCTGCCGTGAACGCCGGCAATTCGAAACATGCAGTCCGCGACGATCTCAGGCGTGAAGAATTGGCCAATCATTTTTCTTATATGTACCTGTTTATGTACCTGAATCAAGAAAAATGCTCTTGATCAGTCAATTCTTGCGCCTGCCGGTGGATGCCCAAATAAGCCGTTTGCGTATTTCGCGTTGTTCGCGCTTCATCTTTGCCGGCGGTAATCGCTCGGGGCCAGGCCGGTTTCCCGGCGGAAGAGTTGCGCGAAATGGCTGGGATTGGCGTAACCCACGTCCAGCGCGATTGCCACCACGCTCTGCTTCGTCTCGCGCAGCCGGCGGCGTGCCTCGTCCATCCGCAGCCGGATGTGGTAGCGCGACGGCGACATGCCCAGCGCACTCTTGAACAGTCGGTTGAAGTAAAACTTGCTCAAGCCGGCCTGCGCCGCCAGCCGGTCCAGGTTGAACTCCTCGGCGACGTGTTCCGCCATCCAGTCCGTGATCTGCCGCAGCTTGTAACCGGGCAGCGACGGACTGCCGCGGCGCGATGCGCCGTCCGTCCCGGCATAGTTCCGCGCCAGATGGATGGCGATGGCCTGCGCGATGCCTTGCAGGAACAGGGCGCTGGCGTGCCGGCGCAACAGTTCCTCGTGCATGCGCTCCATCAGGGAATTCAACGCGGGGTCGTGGAACGCGGAAAGGTCCCGCAGCCGGGCGCGCGGCGCGTCGTCGCCGAAAACTTCCTCCAGCGCGCGTTGCAGCAGCGGCAGCGCGATGAACACCGCCATGGATTGAAACGGTTCGGTGCCTACCGCCTTCCAGCGGCAATCGTAGGGCGCGCCGCCGGACGTGAGAAAAAACGAGCCTTTGGTGATGCGATGCGTGACCCAGGGATCTTTACCTTCGCGTTCCTGAAACTCGGCTTCGCCCGAAACGCTCCAGGCGAGGAACGGTTCGCTGACGGCGGGGAGCGAAACCATTTCGACACTGCGCGGCGGCGCGATGATCCACGCCTTGATGTCGCGCCACGCCTCGCCGCGACAGGCCACCAAACATTTCCTACCCACATAACGCTCGAAGGCTTCGGCAGAGGTGGTTTCGGGAACCGGCATGGGCGCGTGGATTATTCGGTGCGCGACCTGCCGCGTCAACACTTCGGCAGCTTGGCAAAGAATTCCTTGGCGTTGGCGGCGATTTGTTTCTGGGTGTAGTCGTGTTTGTGCGTGGCGATGGACCATTGATGGCCGAACGGATCTTCCACCACGCCGTAGCGGTCGCCCCAGAACGTGTCGGAGATATTCATTTAAGGCATCGGCGTGCAAAGCTCGACCAGGTGGCCGGAATTGTCGCGGAGATAGGCCACGGTCTGGCCCCACGGCTTGGTCGCGGGTTCGCTCACCAGCGTCGCCCCGGCATTCACCGCGCGGGTGAACAACGCCGGAACATCGGGCGTGGTCAGGGCAATCTCCACACCCAGCGGCGTTTTGCTCGGCGAGGCGGCCTCGATTTCCTGTTTCAAATGTTCCCTGGCCAGCGCAAGGCTGGCGAAGGCCAGGCGCGTTGCGCCGGTTTCCAGTTCGCCATAAGCTTTGCCGTTGTCGTCGTGGAAAAAGCGCCGGGCCAGGCCAAACGCCTTTTCATAAAAGGCGAGGCTGGCGGCGACATCGTTCACATACAAAATCACGTAGCCGAGCGAGGGAGGATTCATGGCTTCATTGAGACAGAATTGACGGAATTTTACAGAATTATTTTAAGGCGTGTCTTCAAATTGCGAACGGAGCGCGGCTGTGTCGAAGACCAGCCGCAGCACGTCAGCAAATCCAAAGGGCTCCGAATTGTTCGCGCTCCGAAAATGCATTTTGAATACACGCGCTAGCAAAATTAATTCAGTGAATCGCTCATTCTGTCTGAACTTTGTGTCTCTGCGGTCAACACTTTCCCGTCTTCGGCATGTTGGCGAAAAAGGCCTTTGCGTTGGCAGCGAGCTGCTCCTCCGTGTAGTCGTGTTTGTGCGTGGCGATGGACCATTGATGGCCGAACGGGTCTTCCACCATGCCGTAGCGGTCGCCCCAGAACGTGTCGGAGATGGGCATCCGAATCGTGCAACCGGCTTTGACGGCGCGATCAAACGCGGCGTCGGCATTCTCGGTGTAAATGTGCAGATAGACGCTCGTGCCGCCGCGGCTTTTCGGCGAGAGCGCATTCGGCGGAAATTCGCCGGCGAGCATGAGGACCGAGTTGCCAATTCTCAACCGCGCGTGCATCACGGCCTTGCCGTCGGGCGTCAGATGCCGCTCTTCCTCGTGCGCGCCGAATGCTTGCTTGTAAAACTCAATCGCCTGCACGCCGTCGGTCACGACGATGTGCGGCGTGAGTGAATGAAATCCATCGGGAATCGGTTTGGTCATAATTTTCCTTTCGTGTGAATTTCGGGAAACATTTCACTCCATGAGGAAAAACGCAAGTGAATGTTGCGCCAATTTCAGAACGGTAGCAGCCGACGTGAGGAGGCTCCATATTTTCTTCAGGTTGAGCCTCGTTACCTCGGCTGCTACGAGGTTTTGAAAAAGCGCCACCCATTTGAGCGGCGCTATTTTCAAACCACAAACGGCACGAGCGCCTTCACCTGTTTTTGGTAGGCGGGATATTCGTTGGGGAAATGCCGCAGCAGGAGCCGTTCTTCCTGCGAGAGCTTGATCCAGAAGCCGATGCCGACCACCACGATGGCCAGGAAACAACGCAGTTGGCCGTTTTCGATGGCCGTGCCGAGGCTCATGATCAGCAAACCTGTGTAGATCGGATGCCGCACGAAACGATACGGCCCGGTCCGCACCAGTTCGTGGCCCTGCTTGAACGTGACGTCACTGCTCCAGTTTCCGGCGAGCGTCCGGCGCGCCCAGATGGTGAACCATAAGCCATAGACGCAGAGCGCAACCCCGGCGAGCAGCGTCAAATCGGTGCGCGGTGTCAACTTCAGATTCATGGGCGGCGGGAGTCGCCAATAGATCAGCAGCCACCAGCCCAGGCCGACGGGAATCCGATGGGCCAGCGCGGACAACAAACTTTGCTTTTCGGCGATGGCCTTCACCCGCCGCGCGCTGATGAACCAGTAAACGAGAAACGTTATCCAGCACGCAAGGGTCATGTGATTTGCAGCCGCTGCCATGTTGATTCGGCAACAGGCATAGCGCATTGCACGGGAAATTCAAGCCGGACGTGGCTGCGACGTGGCTGCGACGCCCCGTCGCAGATTGTGCGCGCGACGCCTTCGTCGCGCGAAATGCGAAGCGCACGATTTGCTTTGCCCACTGGCTCTGGCGACGAGGCGTCGCCTTCACCCTCTGCGACGGGGCGTCGCAGCTACGCGCATTCGCCTTGAATTCACCGCGCGGCGCGGGATACTCGCCGCATGAACCGCCGAAAATTTATCCAGCTTGGAGTCGTCGGCACTGGCGCGACGCTCGCCGGAATCGAATCGTTGAGGAGCGAATCGGCAACGCAATCTACTTCCGGCAAATCTCCAATCACAGTTGCCATGCCCATCAGCGTCGCGCCGCTCGCGCAACGCGACCTCGACGCGATGTTCGACGACATGCGGACGCGCGCGGGTGTGAATGCGCTGTTCATCTTCATTTATTCCCACGAGCCGCATCGCGCTGGTGTCGCGGCGGAAAATTTCCACGGCGGCAATTACGCGCGGCCACATCTTCAATTTTATAAAGACACGCCGCTGACTTTGGCGGACATGACTGCGCCGGAATTTGGCAGCGTGGATGTTTTGGAGCGCGTCATTCCCGTCGCCAAGAAGCACGGCATCCGCACGTTTCCATTTTTGTTGGAGGACAATGCGCTGCCCGCCGCCGTGAAAACGAATTGGGAAAAACTTTACGAGGTGGATCATCACGACCGCCGCACCAGCGGCCATCCGGGCGGACCGTGCTTCAACAATCCCGGCTACCAGAATTTCACGCTCGGCCTAGTCGAGGATTACGCGCGCAGCTACGACATCAGCGGCATCATGTGGGGTTCGGAACGGCAGGGCGGCTTGCTCAACACGCTTTCACTTTCGCAAAGCAGCGGACAAGACCCCGGCAAGACGACCTGCTTCTGCGAGTTCTGCCAGAAAAAAGGGCGCGAGCGCGGCATTGACGTGGAACGCGCGCGGCGCGGATTCGGCGAAATGGAAAATTTTGTGCGCAACAGCCGAGCCGGGCAGCGTCCGCGCGATGGCTATTTCACCGAGTTCTGGCGGTTGCTGCTGAATTATCCCGAAGTGCTCGCGTGGGAAAATCTCTGGGCCACGAGCCGGCACGAATTTCAGGCGGCGATTTATCGCAAAGTAAAATCCGTGAATCCTGCGCTGCAAATCGGCTGGCATGTCTGGCAGAACGCGTCGTTCAGCCCGTTCCAGCGCGCGGAAGAAAATTTATCGGACCTCGCGGCATTTTCCGATTTCCTCCGGCCCGCGCTTTACAACAACGTCGCCGGCGGACGCTTCGTGAGTTTTGTCAAAGGCGCGCGCGAATCCGTCTTCGGCGACCTGCCGCCGGAAACGACGCGCGACGTGCTGTGCCGCCAGTTGAATTACACCGAAGCGCCGTTCGACCAGCTCGCCGCGACGGGATTTTCGGCGGATTACGTGGAACGCGAGACGCAGCGCGCCGTCGCCGCCGTAGCCGGTCATCCGGTGCAAATCTGGCCGGGCGTGGACATTGACGTGCCGGTGAGCGCGGGCGAAAGCCATTGCATGCCGGCGAGCGTGGCGTGCGCGGTAAAGGCCGCGTTCAAGGGCGGCGCGGAAGGAATCATCCTGTCGCGCAACTACGTCGAGATGAAGCCGGAAAATCTGTCCGGCGCGGGCAGCGCCTTGCGCGAGTTGGGCGTGATTTGAGCAAAAAAGTTTGACACGAATTCCACGAATTAACACGAATTGCATTTATTAAAACTGCGCTGAAGGCGTTACGGAAATCAGCCCGGCGTTGGTGCGCCAGCACCTACGCCGGGAAATCGTCCCACAAAATAAATTCCTTCGCCCGCAGGAGCGGGAGAAGGTGGCCGCAGGCCGGATGAGGGTCGCCGGGAAAAACATTCTTAACCGCCAATGAACACGGATTGACGCTGGCAAATTTCCCGCGCACACTGCCTGCGATACCGACTGTGGACAATCGCACAAATTCAATTGCAGGCGATGTTGTTGAAAAGCTCCAACGATCACGGAAGCGTTTGCTCGACCTTACGCTTCGCAATCGGCTCCTGAATTTTCGCCCAGGCAATCCAAATTATCAGGACGACCAAAAAGCACACAAGCATCTGGTGTTGGATGGGCAAATTGAATTTCTCTGGCAATACCTCGTCCAACAGGAAAAGCAAATTGAAGTTGCCTGTCTGACTAACAATCAAAGGGAAAACATTGCAGAAGAATTAAATTTGCAATCTGGCGCTGAATCAAGTTCCGATCCTGAAGATGGTCTTTCACTTGCCAAAATCGGCCATGAGGAATGGGAAAATGTCCGCGATTCAATTCGCGGCATGGCGCAGTTTCGCCAAAAGGGAAATCTGCTTTCAAAACTTACGAGTGAAGCATTTCGCAAACGCCTCACGAAAATCAGGAACGAGCAAAACACACTTGCAAACTCGACTGGCGACAGTGCCTTGTTTATCGCCATTGGATTTCTCGAATGGTGCGAAGCTCCACCCCATCCCAGAGCGGACGAACCGCTTTTCGCCCCGCTGATTTTGGTGCATGTGAATCTCGACCAACGGCGGACCGAAGGCGGCGGCGAGCGAGAATTTCTGCTTCAAATGGATGCCGACGAGCCACAAGGAAACCCTTGTCTCGCAGAAAATCTTCGTCAGGATTTCGGGATTGACCTGCCAGATTTTGATCCTGATGAGGATAGAACTGCTGACGATTATTTTACTCGCGTCGGACGTGCGCTGAAAACAAAGACGAATTGGAAAATCCATCCGACCATTGCCCTCGGTTTTTTCAATTTTGCTCGCTACCGACTTTGGCTTGATTTGAATCCGAGCGCATGCGGTATTCGTCGAGCGTCGTCGCGCCGACGCAGCGCAACTCGCCGCGCGCGAGCTGCGGCTTCATGATGTTCGCCGCGTCCGTCGCGCCTTCCGCCGCGCCCGCGCCGACGATCGTGTGCAATTCATCAATGAACAAAATGATTTTCCCCTCGCTCGCCGTGATCTCCTTGAGAAACGCCTTGAGCCGGTCTTCAAATTCGCCGCGATACTTCGCGCCCGCGATCATCGCGCTGAGATCCATCGCCACGAGCCGCTTGTTCTTCAGCGATTCGGGAACATCGCCGCTGACGATGCGCCGCGCCAGACCTTCGGCGATGGCCGTCTTGCCCACGCCCGGTTCGCCGATGAGCACCGGATTGTTTTTCGTGCGGCGCGTCAGCACCTGCATCACGCGGCGGATTTCCTCGTCACGGCCGATGACCGGATCAATTTTCCCCTGCCGCGCAAGTGCCGTGAGGTCGCGACCGTATTTGTCGAGCGCCTGAAATTTCCCTTCCGGCTGCTGGTCGGTCACGCGCTGGTTGCCGCGCAATTCCGCGAGCGCCTTGAGCACCGCGTCGCGCTTGAGGCCGTGCGCGGTGAAGATTTTCTTGAGCGACGGGCTGGCCTCGTCCAGCAGGCCGAGCAGCAGATGCTCAGTGCTGACGTAATCGTCTTTGAGCTTGTTCGCCTCCGATTGCGCGGCGTCGAGCGCCTTTTGCAGGTCGCGCCCGGCGTAGGGATCGTTGCCACCTTGAATCTTGTGTCGACGCGCGAGTTCCTTTTCCAAATCTGGCTGGAGCTTGGCGGGCGGCACACCGATGCGCGCCAGCAATTCCGGCACGAGGCTCTCGGCCTGGCCGAGCAGCGCGAGCAGCAGATGCTCGCCGTCCATCTCCTGATGCGAATGTTCGCGCGCGAGGCGTTGCGCGTCCTGCAATGCCTCCTGTGATTTTTGGGTCAGCTTGTCGAGTTGCATGACGCGAATTTAACGCAAAAACGCCAAGGCGCAAAGACAGGAAATTTCAACCACGGCCTGCCACGCCAAAGCGAAGCGAAGGCGGGATGAAAATAGATTTTTCTGACACGAATTTCACAAATTACAACTCCGCCGGTTATTTCAACTTCGGAACCATAAAATGAAGAAAACGTTTTGCTTCGTCTGCTGTGATCGACCAATCGGATTCATAAAGCTTAAACGGAAAATTTCCGCCCAGATTGTGAATCTCTCGCCGGTAGAAATTATGGAGAACAAAGTTTAGAAAAAGGCCCGGGCGAATTGGGCCGGCAACTGCGATGCGACAGTTTGGATACTGACCGAGGGTCGCGTGACATCTTGGGTGATTAAACTCTTCGAATTGCTCAGGAGCATAATCAAAACGAACAGGAACTGGCAGAACTCCGCGCTCATCTACGGCGTCGCCAAAAGGTTCATCATCTTCATAAATCCACGGCGTTTGATCTGAAGAAAGCAATCGAGGTGACGGCCAAAAGCTAAGGCTATGCTTAACAATCTGTTTCTTTGAGTGGATGCAATATCGGAAATGAACAAGTGCGCCGTCCAAAAACATCATGTTGTAAGCTTTCCCCTCCCGAACGTTCTCATATGCTTCGCGGTAAGGAACATTTTTTAGCGCTCCTGAAAGATCAAGCGATTTTTCAGGATATACCTCGGTAATACCACCAGACCGAGTGGACATCTCTGGAAAGCGATTCTCCTGACAAATGCTCGCTTGCGTGAGGTGCTGAGTAAGCAGGCGGATTTCACCGTGAATGTCCGTGGCCAGACTCATTTGGATTTACGCCTCACCCGGCGAAGCGATTCAAGGTCTTTGAATTCAAGTTCTCCCTCGCGAATCGCTTGCTCCAATTCCTTGACCAATCGTCGGTTTTTCTTTCGATCTTTATTAAGGCGACGCATCTTGGCTCGCGTCGGTTCATCTGGATACACAAAACGAAGCCGGTAATGTTCAGATCGTATATCACCGATTTCTGCAGCTAAACTCTTCATGTTCGGTCCATAGCCGACTATACGAACCCATGCCTTGCTTCTGGTCACTGCGGTGAAAAGCCGGTTGCGAACGCGCGCCAATTCGAAGGCATGTGCATCGAAACACTCCTGAGCGTTGATTATGTAAACCATCGAAGCCTCATTACCGCGAGCGCGACGAATACCAGAAAACATAATTGATGTTCCGTCAAAGAACACATCAGCAGATGCATCTACTCCGGCCAGAATAGTTCTAAGACCCTCCGTAAAGAGGCGTGCTCGCACATTGCCAGTATTTCGTTTTGTCGTAAACGGGTCAGGATTTATTACCAAAATATCGTTCGGCAACAACTCGTCTGCTTGAAGATTGGCTTTGATTTGCTCTATAAGCCATGCATCTTGGGCTTCACCACTTTCGAACACATGAGTTTCAATCAGTTGCTCGGGAGATTCGTCCATTTCTAAAAATTTCGGGCTGGTTTCTGGCGTGCGTTCTAAAATGCATTCTTCCCCATCTTTAATTCCTCCATCGTTCAGCGTGACATAACCAATTTCTTTCCATAGCCCATTGTCATTGAATATCTGGACCAACCCCTTCTTGCGATAGATGCCAAAACCGAGTGCGTGGGCTGCAGTCAAGACCGGACCGGAGTTGCGATAACAACGTTCCAAAACAAAATCTTGGTTATCGCCAAGGGTCACTCGTGGCGTGCCATCTGGGTTGGTGCCAAAAATCTCTTCAGGACTCAGCATGGACGAATCATCAAGGCTCTGTAGCTCATCGTAAGCGTAAACCAACCGCTTCGGGAGATGGAGGAGGTCGTAGCATAATTGCAGAAATGCAGCCGATAAATCCTGCGCTTCATCAACTAGAATTGCGTGGTAGAAAGGTTGTGGATTTGCAGTGCATTTTCGTGCCTCCTTACTGACGCCCTCTAATAGCGTTTTTTCTGAATTGAAACGGGCTTTAGCACCTGTCACATCATAATATGGCGTGCTATTTACGCGGCAGTATGTCGAGTAGAGACCTGGACGTTGCGGTGAACCCCAACAACTAAAAACATGTAGCTTAGACCAGTCAGGTTCACCTAATCGCTGATTTGCAAGAAACTGACGAATGAGTCTTTCAAATTGCGCTTTCAACGACCACGTTTCGAACGTGACAGCAATGTTCCAATCAGGATGGCGGGAGTGTAGCAAAGCCGCCTTACGAGCAAGCACAACCGTCTTGCCAGACCCAGCAAGCCCACGAATCCGTTGCACCCCATCAAATGTCTGAAGAACAGCTTTGTCTTGCGATGCATCCATTGTGGCAATTTTATCTTCCAATACTCGCAACTTGGCACCTCTTGATTTCGGATTTTCAATTTTCCGTGGAGTTTGTTGAGCGCGCAATCCACCAAGGTTTTGGATTGCCGAAACTAGGGCGTCGAATGTTGCTGGCGGGAGTGCCTCTGCCTTTTCCTTTAACCATTCAGCCAGTGTAGCCGCGTCTGTGAATACTTGATTTAATTCGTCAGGTTGTGCTAAAGCCTGAGCAGCTGGTGCGACTGTCGCAGTGCGGATGCTTAATACCGGCGTCCGCCCTTTCATGAGTGGTTTATGCTCACGCAAACGACTTTCAATCTTGTTGGCTAGATCATCTTGCCTATCGGCATAATCGCCCAAGTCATGCTCTTCATGTAGGTCAAAAACTGCGAGGCCATAATTTTCACTGACCAATAGTGCATCAATCTGCCTTGCTCCGTCCGGTGAACCAAATACGGGAAATCCAAAATAAAGAGTTCCGGTAGCATCTGGAATTTCGTCTGCCAACTGCCGCAGAATTTGGGTTGCCGCCGGTTTTGTCTCGTCGCTGGAAATGATTCGCAACATAACCGTGTAAGTTTAGTAAACTCGCGCTTTTGCGTAAACCTCCGCGCCGATTTTGTTGATGTATTTGCGGATGTTCCGAGTGATTTTCATTTACTTGGCTTAATGTTTCCATTTTCAGGCGGGAGGGCAACAGTAAACGCTTTCGCAATCCGAGGTCAAAATGGATTTCCGCTTTGGCTCGCGCGGCTGCAGTTGCCAATTGCATGGCACGTTTTGCACTTTGACTTGGCGGCCAAACCGGCGCATTGTCTGGATATGATTGGGAAAAATCATTTGCCCGACGTTTTCGCTCAGCATTCGCAGGTGATGAGCGGCACGCTGGTTTTCAAAGGCACGCGCGTGCCGGTGCAGACTTTTTTTGACCACCTCGACCACGGCGGCACGCAGGCGGAATTCCTCGACTGGTATGACGGCGTGACCCGCGAGCAGTTGGCGGTCGCCGAGGAAATCCGCACCGCGACGCCCGCGTGAAAATTCTTTTTGACCAGGGTGTTCCCAAACCATTGCAGGCGCATCTGTCCGAACACGAGGTGCGCCGTGCGTTTGAACTGGGCTGGGCGCAGAAGAAAAACGGCGAGTTGCTGGCGCTCGCGGAAGCAGCCGGTTTTGAACTGTTCGTGACGACCGACCAAAACCTGCTGCACCAGCAAAATCTGCACGGGGGGAAAATCGGCATCTTCATCCTCGGACGCGGCAACTGGCCGGAAATCAAACCCCACGCGGATCAAATCGCGGCCCAAATCAACATGGCGGCAAAGTCGGATATTTACTTTTTTGAAATCGGCTGACGGAGTCTTTTAACAGGGCCGGCTGCGGTCGAGCAAGCTTCGCTTGGGCTTGCCGCACCTTCAACCATCAGTTGAACCGCTGCGCGCAATTTCAAATCACCGCGTCCGCATCAGATTTTCTCCGAACCGGCCAGTGCGTTGTTACCGGCCAGCGCGTTGTTCACGATTTGCTGCGCTTCACTCACGATGGTCTGCAAATGTTGTTCGTCACGGAAACTCTCGGCGTAAATCTTGTAAATGTTTTCCGTGCCGGACGGACGCGCAGCAAACCAGCCGCTCGCCGTCACCACCTTCAAACCGCCGATGGCCGCGTTGTTGCCGGGCGCACGTGTCAGCTTGGCAGTAATCGGATCGCCAGCCAGTTTTGATTCCTTCACGGCTTCCGGCGAAAGTTTGGATAGCTTGGCCTTTTGCTCCGGCGTCGCTGTCGCGTCAATGCGCGTGTAATACGGCGTGCCGAACTCCGCCGTCAGTTCGCGGAAATGTTCGCCGGGATCCTTGCCGGTGACGGCGGTGATTTCCGCCGCGAGCAGGTTCATGATCGGGCCGTCCTTGTCGGTCGTCCACACTGTGCCGTCGCGCCGCAGGAAACTCGCGCCAGCGCTTTCTTCGCCGCCGAAACCAAACGAGCCGTCGAAGAGTCCGGGCGCAAACCATTTGAAACCGACCGGCGTTTCGCATAGGCGGCGGCCCAGCTTGTTCACCACGCGGTCAATCATGCTGCTGCTCACCAGTGTCTTGCCAATCGCCGCATTCGCCGGCCAGTGCGGACGATGCGTGAGCAGATAACCAATGGCCACGGCCAGATAATGATTTGGATTCATCAACCCGGCGGATGGCGTGACGATCCCGTGCCGATCCGCATCGGGGTCGTTGGCGAAGGCGAGACGAAACTTGTCTTTGAGACTGACAAGGCTGGCCATCGCATACGCGCTGGAGCAGTCCATGCGGATTTTTCCGTCGTGATCCACCGTCATGAACGAAAAAGTTGGATCGAGCTTTGGATTCACGACCGTGATGTCCAGCTTGTAAATGGAATTGATCGGCTCCCAATACGGCAGCGCCGCGCCGCCGAGCGGGTCCACGCCGAGGTTCAAACCGGCGGCGCGGATGGCGTCCATGTCCACGACATTTGTCAAATCCTCGACGTAGGGCAGAATGAAATCTTCCTCATGCGTGGTGCTTGCCTTGAGCGCGGTGGCGAAGGGCACGCGTTTCACGCCGGAATTATTTCCGCGCAACAATTCGTTCGCACGATCCTGCACCCAGCGCGTCACGTCGGTGTCTGCGGGGCCGCCGTTGGTCAGATTGTATTTGAAGCCGCCGTCCTCCGGAGGATTGTGCGACGGGGTGATGACAATTCCGTCCGCCAGCCCGGTTTTGCGCCCGCGATTGTGAACAATGATCGCGCGCGAAATCACCGGTGTCGGCGTCACGCCGTCGTCGCGTTGAATGACCGTCTCGACACCATTGGCCGCCAGCACTTCGAGCGCGGTGCGCTGCGCGGGTGCGGATAGCTCGTGCGTGTCCTTGCCCATCTGGAGCGGCCCGTTGATGTTCTGGCCGCGCCGGTAATCGCAAATGGCCTGCGTGATGGCGAGAATATGGACCTCGGTGAACGTGCCGAGCAGCGACGAGCCGCGATGCCCGCTGGTGCCGAAGCT
>ODAK010002937.1_pt1 | contig 17797 bp, 17 predicted proteins | sample 1539591 | NCBI WGS metagenome assembly ODAK01 (sample SAMEA3539303, study PRJEB22396) | soil metagenome | biome: tundra; feature: field; material: soil | place: USA | collected 2010-05 | depth 0.15 m
TAGTTGAACTGACGGCTTTGATTGCGTTCCAGAATCTATCATCGAAATTTAATGCCGCGCTTGATGTGCCTCCTCAAGGGTTCTGCCTACTGCCTGAATAGCCATCCGGATCGAGCGATTACGATGATCGATCAGCCCCAACGTGCCCGCATTGCGGCCCAGCGAAGTTGGAACGAATGCCAACGGGCGGCCTTCATGAATTTCGCTCGGGCTACAAATTGGAAATTGTCATTTAAAATCATGGCGGCCCCGAGAGGAGTCGAACCTCCGACCTTCGGTTTAGGAAATTGTTTCGGCTATCGTTTTAGCAATAATTTGCGTGTGAATGTTGCAAATGTGTTGCATCCGCCTTCGCATCATAAATTACAATTACAGCCTCAGTTCGGTCCGCAGCAATGTTGTCATCACATTACAGAAACCCGACCGATATCCATGGAATCGCGGCGACCAGTATGATGGCCGCGAACAAGGCGGCGAGGTACGGCCACATGTGCCCCATCGCCTGGTCCGGCGATACGTGGCCAATGGCGCAGGCAATATAGAACCCTACCCCGAATGGCGGCGCGAATAGACCAAGGCCCATGGCGAGGATAACCACCATGGCGTAATGTACTTCATGCACCCCAAGAACACGCGCCACTGGGAACAACAACGGACCGAACAGAACAATAGCGGGGATACCCTCCAGGACGCTGCCCAGCACGACGAATACAGCGACGGACACAGCGAGGAATCCAAACTTACCGCCTGGCACGCCAGCCATCACCTTGACGAGTTCGTGAGCAAAGCCAGATTGAGTCAGCGCCCACGCCATAGCCGTGGCGGTGCCGATGATGATCATGATCGCGCCCGACAGCGCGGCGGTCTCCACTAGCATCGGATAAATACGGCGCCAATCGAACTGACGATGTATCAAAAGGCCTGCCACGACACTGTAAACGACTCCAATTGTGGATACCTCCGTCGCCGTCGCCACACCGTCCACGACCGCGAACCGGATGATAAAGGGTAGGACTAACGCCGGCAGGGCGACGACGAATGCACGCCCGATCTCACGCAGCGTCGCGCGACGTACGCCCGTCAGGCTCTCGCCGCGCGAGCGGAAAAAAGCCACCAGCATCAACAAAGCCGTGGCAATCGCCGCTGGAAGTAAGCCGCCGGTAAAAAGCGCGGCTATGGAGACCCCGGTGACGGAGCCAATCGTCAACAGGACAATACTCGGCGGGATCGTCTCCGCCATCGCGCCGGACACTGAGAGCAAGGCAACCAAGTCGCCGGGTTGTGCGCCGCGCGCCCGCATTTCGGGAAACAGTACGGGTGCCACCGCCGCCATGTCGGCCGCTTTAGACCCCGAGATTCCAGATACTAGATACATAGCTCCTAGCAGCACATAGGCCAAACCGCCGCGAAAGTGCCCGACCAGTGAGGCCATAAACGCCACTAGCGCGCGCGCGAGCCCAGTCATTTCGATCAGCAGCCCCAGTCCAATGAACAACGGCACTGCTAATAGAACGATATTGGACATTCCTTCGTCCATCCGACCAGCAACGACGCTGAGTGGCACGGTTGTGGTGCTGGCGAGGTAGATGAATGTGGCAATGCCGAAGGCGAAGGCGATTGGGACACCGGTTATGACGCAAGCGCCAACCACGACGACAAAAAAGACGATTAGATTGAGGTTCCCAATGCCCAGCAGCCATGACTGACTCAACCAGAGTATCAGGCCAACGGCAGCAACAGCGATGATTGATCCCAGTGCCTGCTTTACGCCGGTACATGCGAAAAGCCGTATTAGCGCGGTTAGCAACAATAATACCGCGCCAAAAGGCAAAGCAGCAACGCGCCACGCGTCGCTGATACCAAGCGACGGGGTGATGATTGGTATCTGATCAGACCAGTAATCTATCGTCGGCAGCAATATCGTAAGCATGAATGTCGCACTGACAATTGCTGCAAGTGCCTGGCAGCGCGCGTGCCACGTCGGTGACATGCTGCCGACGAAAGCGTTAAGCGTCATGTGTTCGCCGCGACGCAGAGCGATCACCGCACCAAACATCGACAACCAAAGGAACAGTGCCGATCCGAGCTCATCCGTCCAGACGAGCGGAGAATCAAAGATGTAACGGCTCACCACTCCGGCAAATAGAATTACAAGTTCGAAAAGCAAAACCACGGCAGCCAGCAGTTCGGTCGCCCACGCGATCAAACGGTCAAGCCGCTGGAGCCATAACGGTGGAGCCGCGGCGAAGACCTCAAGCAAGGCGGCCGACATACGATTCCAGCGCATCCCATGCCTTGCTACCGAAGGTCTTCCGCCATTGTTCGTAGAATCCAGCTCGTTCAAGAGTAGCGCGGAAGGGAGCTGTGTCGGGCGTATTGAACTGCAGTCCTTTAGATTCGAGCTTGCCTCTCAAGGAGGCGTCGAGCGTCGCGATGTCCTTGCGATCCTCCTCTGCAGCGCGGTTAAGCTCGTTCGACACAACCTGGCGCACGTCTTCGGGTAGCCCCTTCCACGCCCGCCCGTTGCACAGCATCCAGTAGCCGTCCCACATGTGATTGGTCATCGAAACATACTTTTGCACCTCATAGAACTTCGCCGTGTCGATAATGGACAGCGGATTTTCCTGTCCATCAACGACATGCGTCTGCAGGGCGGTGTACGCCTCGGCGAAATTCAGCGTGGCAGGCGCTGCTCCTAACGCCTTAAACATAGAGACCCCGAGCTGGCTCGGTGGAATGCGAACTTTAAAGCCCTTGAAGCTATCGGCATCGACGATTGGATGCGTACTGGAGGAAACCTCACGGAAGCCGATGTCGAATATCTTGTCGATCGGATGCAAGCCGACTGCCTCGATTCTCTCCCGAATTAGGTCGCCGAGCTTACCGTCCATCGCCGGCCAGACCTGCCCGTAATCCTTAAAGGCAAACCCTAGCGCATTGATTGCTGTCAATGGCTCTAGGGTCGAGAGCACAAGGCCAGAGGCGGTGAAGACCTGGATTGCACCGGAACGCACCTGCGACAGCATAACGGTGTCGGTGCCAAGTTGCCCGGCGGGAAAGATCTGCAGCTCGAAGCGTCCATTTGTGGCTTCGCGGATGCGGTCGGCGGCCTGCCTAGCACGAAAATTGAGCGGATAGCTCTCCGGAACATTGTTGCCGAATTTAAATACGAACTCAGCTGCTTGGGCCTTGGATCGTAGAATTCCGAATGCGGCCGGCGCGATCAATGCTGTCTTGACGAATGCCCTTCTATTGAGCTTCGACATATGTTTCCCCCAATTTTCGGGACCTCTTCGCCCCCCGGGCATCTTAGATATATTAGTGTGTATATCGAATATCTAATTGTCCAGTGCTTTTTCGTGGCGGTGCGGATTACGTAGTACCGCTTGTTCCAACAGCACCACCTGCCAGCCGCGCAAACACGTCGCCGGGGCCCATCTGGCCACCCTTCAGCATGACCTGAACTCCATCCAATCGCGAACCTGATGCCCGAACGCGGCAGACTGGAACGCCCGGAGCCAGACGGTATTCATACTCCAGGGCGCGCACGCCAAGGGCTCGTGCGGCGAGGCTAGAGGTATCGCCCCCGCATATACCCAGACGGCGTAGGGGCATTCGCTCCAAAACGGCGCGGGCGAGTAATCCGCAAGCTTGCGCTAATTTCTCAAGCGCCGCGCGATCGGTATTGACCAGGCCACGCGGGTCGTCAGGCCCTAAGCTCGTATGCGCGACGACGCTCCGGCCTCCCGATAGTTCGCAGACAGCTACGGCGGCGGCTTCCGCGACAGTCTCCGCTGCCCGATCAGGGTTTATGAGTCGTACTGGGTCGAGCGCCAGCAGCGCGAATCCAGCCGCACCGGCCGCCTCGATCTGCGCCGCCGTCACCGGCGAGCGGCTGCCGGAAATCAGCAGAACGGTTTCCTGGCGCCGTGCCACCGGAGGTGACCGCCGGCCAACACGAGAAGCGAGAGTATCCCAACCGGCAAGCAGTGCCTGCTGCAGGCCACTCGATCCTACACCGAGCACTGGCTCGCCCGATGCCAACCGAGCACCGATCAGCTGCCCAATCCGCTGGAGGTCATCTTCCTCCAAGACATCGAATAGTACCGCATCGGGTGTCTCGCCCAATATGCAATCCAGATGCCCCTGCGCCTCGCCGGATCGCAATCGAGTGATCTCGATCAGACCCACGCGTTGCAGCCCCTGCGCTGCTAAGACAAACCGCAGGTCGGCTTCGTCCATCGGCGTAACAGGATGCCGCATCATAGTCGGGTGCCGATCCAACCGGTACGCAGTGCCCCCCGTTGAGGCGACGGCGAACAGGTTCCCGAAGGCACAATATCGGCCGATACTTGGCTGCCCCACCACGACCGGGACGAAGCCGCGCCGAAAACGCGAGCGAGCCAAAATGATCGCATGCCCGATACTTCCGATCGCGGAGGAACTATCGAAAGTGGAACAGATCTTGTAATGCACCAGTCGCGCCCCAGTCGCTTTCAGCGCGTCGAACATGTCAGGTAGATGGTCGTCCATTTGCGCCGGTGACATCATCCGAGTCGTCCCGGCAACACCTAGCGCGTCTAGTGCGCCGGCCGCTTGCCGGTCTGCCTCGGTCGGGAGATCGAGAAACAGCAGTGCAGCCAATCCGGCTTCGGCCAGGACCGATAGTGTATCAGTCGAGCCGGTAAGATCATCGCCATAAAATGCGACGAGTGGGCCGGTCACCTGGCATCTCCGAACCGGGCCAGCGCCGCAGCCAGCGCCGGATGCGAATGGGCATAGTCTTGCACCGGAATGCCAGCGGTGACCGCCTCCCAGGCGGCGCGGATGCTCTCTACTCCTGCTGCCGGCCCGCCAGGATGGCCGATGATCCCGCCGCCAGCTAAAAATATCAGGTCCGCGCTACCGAGCGCGCGCCAGGTTTTCTCAACCGTCGCCGCGCTTTGACCAGCGGAGAACACTGGCATCACCGCATCGTCACCAATGATCGGACAGAGGCAGGCGCGTGCCGACTTGGCCACACTATCATCGCTCTCCCAGAATTTGCTGGACAGGCCGTTCACATGCAGATGGTCGACGCCCGCCAGACGCCAGAACACTTGGTAGGCAGCGAAATCCATGCCGAAACCTGGGCAGCGCGTGAACATGGCGAAGCCATTGCGGTGGCCATGGATTGCCAGGTCGGTGCTGCGTCGCAACGTCTCCAGGCCACCAAGCCCGACCCAGTTGATGCTAACCATGACGCAGGTGCCACCCGCTGCCGCCACAAGCTCCGCATGTCTGCGCATTGCGTCCGTCTCGTCGGACACATTGAAGGCCACCATGACCTTACGCCCGGTGCGGTCGGCATGAGCGTTGACGCCGCGCATTACCGCAGCGACGCGCGCAGCGAACGGCGCGTGCGGCGGATTCGCCATCACTTCATCGTCCTTAATAAAGTCGACGCCAGCCTCACACAGCCGTGCCACCAGCGTGGCGGTGTCTTCCGGCGTCAGCCCAACGTTTGGCTTGATGATGGTGCCGATCACCGGCCTGGTGTCGATGCCGATCAGTCGTCGGGTACCGGCCACACCATAACGAGGCCCCTGATAGCTCGCCGCATAATCGCGCGGCAAGTCTAGGCCGAGCAAGCGGACCGCAGTCAACTCGCCAAGATCATATATATTGCCCGCGGCGGTGGCGGCCAGCGTCGGAAGGTTTACGCCGACATTGTCGATCGGAAAGCCGACACGGATGATGCCTCGGTGATAAGGTCCGCTGACCTCGCGCCGACGCAGGAAATCGTTCGGCAGTGTCGGTAAGGTCACGTCCTCCAACTGCTCGATCGATAGCAAGCGAGCACGGGCGCGATCGCGCAACGCATCCGTCTCGCCTGCGACACGTACGAAGGTGCCGCTAGATTGCTCGCCCGCCAATACGTCCGCGGCCTGTTCCAGCGCGATCGGCGTCTCGATGAAATAGGTAGCTGTAAACTCGTGGCGGGTATTGGTTGAAATGGCGGTTCTCCCGTGCGGTTCAGGCCGGCAGGTCGGCAAGGTTCGGGAATGGACGCACGGGGTTGCTGCCGTCCCACGACGCAGCGGCCTCATTTATCAAACGGAACATAACGCCCTTTGGGCCCGCAATCTCGGACAGCTCGATCATCGAACCGGGATGCGATTCCTGGGCGAAGTAGACGTAGCGACCGTTGGCGCCGACTTTGCCGGACATAATGACTGTTAGGCCGTGCGCTCGTGCACGTACCATGTCGGCATCGAAATCTCGCGTCCAATACGCCACATGCTGCAGCCCGGTGCGTCCGGCCGCGATAAAGTCGCGATAGACCGAAGGGGCATCGTTGCGCTGCTGGATCAGCTCCACCTGCAGTGGCCCGGAATTGGCGAGCGCTACCGAGACTTCAATCGCCGCGGGCTGGTCCTTATAATGGAAGTTCTCTACCGGAATGCGTTCGGCCAAGAACCATGGTCCGACCTGATGCACCTCCACCCAATGTCGCATTGCGGCATGGATGTCATTAACGACAAAACCGAGTTGGCGGATTTCGCCGAACAGACGGCTCATTTACCGACTCCTTATGAGTAAGAGTTTTGATATTGCGAGCGTTGATATATCGGCCGATATACGTTAGGCAGCGCGCTATGCTATTACCCAAAGGGGAAGCAGTTTGGTCCAAAACGCGTCCTTGACCGATTCCGCCTATGCGGAGGTCAAGGCACTGATTCTGCAAGGCGCCATCGCACCGCATGCGCAGATCGACGAGAAGGCGATCGCTGGCCGTCTTGGGATGAGCCGCACGCCGGTACGAGAAGCATTGCTGCGATTGGAGCACGAAGGCCTTGTAGAGATCGAGCGCGGGCGTGGCATTGTAGTGCGCGCTTTGTCCAGCGGTGACATGCGTGAGATTTACCAAGCCATCACGGGCATGGAGGTCATGGCAGTATATTTGCTCGCCGCCAGCCGGCCTGGACGCGACACCCTGGAACCGCTGTTCGCGGCGCTGCAGCGCATGGAGCAGGCGACGGTGCACGCCGACTTGGAACTCTGGGGCGAGGCGGACGAGGCGTTTCACCGTGGTCTGTTGGTATTGTGTGGCAACAGTCGTATCGAGCGTACCGGACTGCAATTCCGCGACCTTTCGCGGCGTGCGCATTTGGTGGCGATGCGGCTGCAGGCACTTGATTATTTGGCGCGCTCGACAGAGGCGCACCGCGAGTTGACGGAATTGATCCTTGCTGGCGACCCCGACCAGGCGGCGACTGCGCATTTTCGTCAACGCCGCCGCGGTGAGGACATGTTGGTGACGGCGGTTGAGAAATTCCGCCTTGTCGCACTTTAGCAGTGCTTCTCTGCCGCAACGAAAAGAACGCACCCAAATCGCCACGTTGTTTCACCTGTCACAGCGCGCCGCCACTGCCTCCACGACCTCGCGCGTCGAAGCGCGCCCGCCGATGTCGCGCGTTAGCGCTACACCCTCGCTCAGAGTCTGGGCGACCGCTTCCTCGATCACGTGCCCCACACGTGACAAGGTCGCATCTCCATGCCGCTCGCCCAACCAGAGCAGCATGCTGGCGGCGGACAGAATCGTGCCGTACGGATTGGCGATACCCTTGCCGGCAATGGTCGGCGCTGAGCCATGCGCGGCTTGGAACAAGCCGTGCTTGTCGCCAATCTCGGCCGACGGCGACATGCCCATACTGCCCACCGTCGCCGCTGCAAGGTCGGATATGATATCGCCGAACATGTTTTCAGCGACAATTACGTCATAATGCTCCGGCCGCTCGATCAAGTGCACGGTCATCGCGTCGGCGTAACTATAGTCTGCCTCGATATCGGGATACTGCGCCGCGATTTCATCGAACACGCGACGGAAAAAGGCGTAGCTGCGCAGAACGTTCGACTTGTCGCAGCATGTGACACGGTGTCGGCCGTCCGCCGGCGCACCACGTCGCTTGCGCGCGAGTTCAAAGGCGGCGCGCACGATACGCTCGGTGCCCTTTCGTGTCAGGACCAAAGCATCCGTTGCCACTTCGTCACGCAGTACGACACCGTTGCCGCGCGACGCATACAGACCTTCGGTATTTTCGCGCACGATTACGTAGTCGATATCGCCCGGATGGCGGCCCGCTAGCCGTGACGCTATGCCAGGAAACAGCCGGATGGGACGGATGTTGGCATAAAGATCCAGTCGAAAGCGCGTCATTAGGCCAAAATCCAGCCCCGCCTCCGTTCCGTCGGGGTAAGTGACTCCCGGCAGGCCGGCGGCACCATGCAGGATGGCGTCCGCGCGGCGGCAACCCTCGAACGCTTCCTGCGGATACGCAATGCCGGTCCGCTGATATTGTTCAGCGCCCGCTCCATACTCGACGAAGCGCAGCACTTGAGTGCTGCCGAGTGCGGCATGCACAACATCCAGTGCCGCCTGGCAGACTTCAGGGCCGATACCGTCGCCGTGCACGACCGCAATTTCGTAGGTCTTCATATTATAGGTTTTCCCGCCAGGCAATGATAGATATACCTTGAAATATATCTATCTTGTCAAGCGGAAAAGCCCTGTTACGCTTAGTGCTATTGTTGTCCGGCAAACGTCGCGTCATGCAGATTGTCGATGCGCACCACCATCTCTGGGACCTGAGCGCCAATTACTATCCTTGGCTCACAGACCATATTACGCAACGCGTCTGCGGCGAATACTCGGCGATCCGCAAGGACTATCTAATCAGCGATTTTCGCCGTGACATGGCGGCGCTGGAGGTCGTGGCTTCGGTACACGAACAGGCAGAGCATGACCCGCGCGATCCAGTGCGGGAGACGCGTTGGTTGCAAGCGACCGCGGATGACACTGCCACGTCGGGCGGTTTTCCGCAGGGCATAGTCGCCTGGGCCGACCTGTCAGCGCCCGATGTAGAGACAATACTTGAACGGCATTGCTGCTATGCCAACACGCGCGGAATTCGGCAGTCACTGAATGGGGTCGTCAACGATCCAACACACAATAAGGACCTACTACACGACGCGGTTTGGCGCCGTAATCTTTCGCTACTTCCGCGATTCGGCCTGTCCTTCGATCTCCAACTCTATCCGCAGCAAGTGCCGGATGTTTTGCCACTAATCGAGGCAAATCCGGATCTGCAATTCATCCTATGCCATACCGGCCTACCAGCTGATCAAACCGCTGAAGGCGCCGCACGATGGCGCAATGCTATGCGTATGTTGGCTGGCTACGAGAACCTGGCGGTGAAAATTTCAGGCTTCGGCATGTTTGACAGGCACTGGACGTCCGACAGCATTCGTCCGTTCGTGCGGGAAACAATTTCAATATTCGGTTCGCGACGCTGTATGTTCGCTAGCAATTTCCCGGTCGACGGGATGGCGTCGCGCTATCACGAGATCTGGAGCGCTTTCGACAGCATCACCTCCGACCTCTCACCAGCCGAACGCCACTCGCTATTTTGCGGAAATGCATGCCAGTTCTACAGGCTGACCTTTCCGAAAAAATCCATCGGGCTTGGATTCGCGTCGTGAGGCAGAATCATCGCATCATTGAGAGCGACCGCTCTTGTGCCAAACACGACCGTCAGGGCCCTATCCGCCGGCGACAGATCAGAAAGCGCGCGGCAGACGATCTCTGGGCCGACCCCAGCTGGGGCGCCCATCGTAATGCCGACGTTTGACGGATACGCTGTTAAATCCCGTTCCACTTAGTTCGCCTTGATATTGGCCGCCCGCGCCACCTTAAGCCATTGTGCGTTCTCGGATGCTATGAAAGCCGAGAACTGTTCCGGCGTATCGGCCGCGGGGGCAGCACCCTGCGCCGCCAGATGCTCGCGAATCCCCGGTAGCGCCACCGCCTTTCGAATTTCTGCATTGAGTCTATCGACGATCTCCTTCGGCGTTCCCGGTGACGCAACGATGCCAACCCAAATACTCACTGCAAACTCGGGTAGGCCCCCGGATTCGGCGACTGTCGGAATCTCCGGCAGAAGCGGCGAACGGGTGGCGCTGGACATCGCGATGGCGCGAAGCTTGCCGGATTTAATGTGGGGTAGCGCTACCGGAAGCGTAGGAAAACTCATCGGCACCTGCCCGGCCAACACAGCGGTGATGGACGGTACATCGCCGCGAAACGGCACATGCACAAGATCGATGCCGGCCATCACCTTCAGCAGTTCTACAGTCAGGTGGTTCGATGTGCCAATGCCGGCCGAGGCATAATCGATCGTTCCCGGCTTCTGTTTTGCCAGCGCTATCAGATCTTTTACGCTGTGAACCGGAAAGTCGGGATGGACCACCATGATATTCGGCGCCGCGGCGACAAGTGCAACCGGGCTGAAATCTTTGGTCGGATCATAGGGGAGGCTAGCGTAGAGACTAGGCGCCATTGCGAGGTTGCTCACGGAACCGAGCAGCAGCGTATATCCATCCGGCTTTGCCTTTGACATCCAATCGGCACCCATTGTGCCGCCAGCGCCCGCGCGATTTTCAACAACGACGGCCTGGCCGAGGCTTTCGGACATCTTTTGCCCAACGATACGAGCAACAATGTCGTTGATGCCGCCGGGAGGGAACCCAACAACAAGATGGATTGGCCTGCTTGGATAAATCTCTCCGGCTGCGATCATTGGTGAAACAACTAGGCATGCCGCCACCATTGCCAGCCTTACGATCTGCAACAGGTAGCGCATTGTATGTCTCCCCCGTTTGACCCGTGATTTGCCAAAAGCTCTTTGGCTTCGCAAAGGTGTGTGCAATTACGTGAGCGCAGCCGATCGCTTTTCGATTTTGCTGTGCGCCTCACCCGCCGAAAGGCTGACGGGGACTCCGTCACGCTCGAGACGGAATCTCACCGTTTGCACTGGCAGCCGATTCCAATCTCGGCCCGCGACCAGAGCCGCAAACGTACCCGCGGCCTGACCTTGTAGGCCCGTGGGCGCCATATTGCGCGCGAATTTGTCCACATCATGCGTCATCGATGCACATCGCCCCGCGACGACAAGATTCTGAATTTTGTCGGTGATCATGCAACTAAGCGGAAACTCGAACCGCATCATTGCGAGTGAAAGCTTACGCGCCCACTCGTCGTTGGCGGACCCTTCATGGCCGTAATCAGGCCCATGAATTTCGACATTGCCGTAGTCCACTGAAGTCATTACGGCAATCGAGTCGTCGAAACGCCTTCCGCTGGCGAGATCGTCATAGGTTAGCGTATACCGGCCTTTGATGCGTCGCGTTTCGCGTACGCCGAGATAGCCCGAGGTATCCACCAGTAAGCTATGCTCAAATCCCGGCAATAGATCTCGACAGGTACGCACTATATCGCGCAATTGTCTTCGGCCCTCAATTTCTGCCCGGGTAATATCGGCGGCATTGGTGCCGTCGACGTTGTAAACACGGGTACTGTTGCAAATCAAAATTGCGCGGTCCGTATGCTCAGGGGCGTTCACGCCGCTGAAACGTAAATAATGAATCGGGGCCGAGGGATCCAATAGCCCAATTTTTTTGGCCCTTTCGACTATTGAAAAAAAGCCATCGATTCGAACCACACCTTGTTCTAGATCGACAACGCGACGACCGTCGTCCTGCGAGAAATCCTCGGGGTGGTTGTCGATATAATCCTTGAACCGCCTAAGATCGATATTGCTGAAGCGGCCCATCACAGTGGTCGGCCGCATCGCCCCGTCCTCCTCGCGCCCTTTAATAAAGGGCACTCCAGCGCGGGCGGCGACATCGCCGTCACCGGTGGTGTCGATTACAACCTTGGCCATGATGGCTTGGCGCCCCGATTTGTTATCGATAATGACGCCTTCGATTTTATCTTCTCGGACCAATGGCTCTGACACCCAGGTGTACAACAGAAGCTCGGCGCCGGATTCTATTACGACGTCCAGCCCGCCAGTTTGTAGGCCTCGATATCCCAAGGAACGACGTCGCCAAGCCCGGCACCCTGTTCGCGAGCGAGTCGGGAAAAGAATTCGCGCGGAAAGCCGACAAGCTCGCTCGCCGGAATGACAATCAAACCCATCGCTGAGCCGGTCGCCGTGCCGCCGAGAAATCCGGCCCGCTCGATCAGCAGCGTCTTTGCGCCGTTGCGTGCAGCTGCGACCGCCGCCGCAATTCCTGCGACACCGCCGCCGCAGACCAAGACATCAACACGCGCTGCAATGGGGAGGGTCTGCTCGCCCAACCTAACTTGACTACTTAAAATATCGAACAAAGACGTCTCCACGAGGATTGTAAGGTTGTCAGCGCCGTCGGGATCGGCCGCTAATGGCGATGATAGTTCATTACTTTTGACTCTCGAAATAAGTCCAATGAGACAGCTGGCCGATTACAGAAGGCGAGCAGAAGCAAACTTGCGGTTATTCTTGCATGCAAGAAATAGCTTTTGTCAAAGCCTCCTGATTGATTTGCGTGTATCAGCAACCGTTAATGGGCAATTGACCCGCTGTATCTTGTATGCAACATTTTTCATAAAAGCATCGAACAAGGGCGACAAAGTCTTCGAACGTGACCCTCCATCCGACAAGTTCGGAATAGGTTATCATGCCCCCCAACCACACACCCCTCTCTCGCCCGCGGCTTGCCCTTGCCATCGGCGATCCGGCCGGCATCGGCCCGGAGCTTGCCGCCCGCCTGCTCGCCGACAAGGAAGTCACCGACGCGGCGCAAATCATCGTGATCGGAGATGGCCGCGTACTTGATGAGGGTGCCCGCGTCGCCGGCGTGCAGATCGATGTCGAACGCTGTTCACTCGATGAACCGCTGTCAGCAGATTCATACAAACCGGTCCTCATCGACATGGAGCATCTCGATCCCAAGACCATTCCCGTCGGGAAAGTCTCGCGCGCCGGTGGAAGCTTCGCCCTTGAGAACTTCAAGATGGCTTTGGCGCTCGGCGTAACGGGCGAGGTAGGAGCCGTCACCTTTACGCCTTTCAACAAGACAGCAATGCGGCTCGCCCATCCCGCCTACGAGGATGAGGTAGTCTTTACCGCCGAGATGCTGTCTTTCGATGGAACCGCGAGCGAATTCAATGTCCTTCCGAACTTGTGGAACGCCCGCGTCACCTCACATGTGCCGATATCGGGCGTAGCGCCGCTGATTACCGAAGAACGGGTGTTGCGCGGCCTCCGGTTGATGGATTCTGCCATGCGCGGCGCAGGCTTCGCGCCGCCACGCATCGCGGTCGCCGCGCTCAATCCCCATGCGGGCGACGGCGGCAATTTCGGCAAAGAAGAAATCGATGTGCTCACGCCAGCAATAGAAAATGCAAGGAAAACCGGGATTGTCTGCGAAGGACCATTCCCTTCGGATACGGTGTTCGTCCGGGCCAGAAAGGGCAACTTCGACGGAGTGCTCACAATGTATCACGATCAAGGTCAGATCGCGATGAAGCTGATCGGCTTCGATCAGGGCGTCACCCTACTCGGGGGCATGCCCTTCCCTATCCTGACGCCAGCGCACGGCAGCGCTTACGACATCGCCGGCAAGGGCGTGGCCAATATGGGTGCCAGTCATCACGCCCTCATGCTAGCCGCCCGCATGAGCCCACTGGCGAAACCGGCGGGCGACAGAACTTTCCGTAGCATCCGCGAGACGCTCGGCCACTAATCTCCTGGGCGAGTTTCGAGCGATTCAGTCTCGTGCCTCGGCGATATTAATCTAGCCGGCCGGTGTATGTGGCATTGCTTATTATTTTTCTATTCTGGGATAGAGAGCCGATCCTCCGATAACGCTGTTGGCTTTAGAGCCTTAAAGCCATTTATGTAGTGCTCTGTCATAAGCTTGGCCACGCTCTCGCTGTCGCACGCAACAAGGCATCTGAGTATTTCTTCGTGTTCAAGAACCGCGGCATGCCAGCGGTTTGGGTACAAATTGGCGGCCGCTCTTGAACGCTCGAGTCGAGGTGCGAGTAATTCCCAAAGCTCGTGCAACACAACATTGCCAGACATTCTCATAATTGCCCGATGGATCGCCTGATTGACGGCGATGTAATTCTTCAGATCACGCTTGTGGTAGTGAACAAGCATTTGATGGTGAAGAATGCTTATTTGTCGAATATCATCGTCAGATGCCCGCGAGCACAGCAATTTCACTGCAACTGATTCCAAGTATCCCATCGCTTCGAAAAGAGCTTCTATCTCCGGAAAATTTAAAGTTGCGGCAATTGCGCTTCGATTTGGAAAAAGCGTTACTAGTCCCTCACGTGCCAGTGTCCGAATTGCTTCACGAAGAGGAGACCGAGAAATGCCAAGAACCTCGCAAAGCTCGGCCTCGCGCAATGGGGCCCCGGGATTTATTTGACCGGAAACAATCATACCGCGAAGTTGATCAACGGCTGCGCTGTGCAAACGTCCGCGCCTTCCTGGGGCTCCAGCAAGGGTTCGCAGCCGACCGCCATTTCGAGGATTTAATTTTTTAGCCAGGCGCGCCATCTTCGGCCTTCACGTAGATTAACTTTATTTCTTCGTATTTTATCCGCCGCCCGATCGCAAACAGATATTTCTGGGCGCTCCTCTAGTAACGAAGCGGCATGAGGCCATTTAAATAAGATAATTGAGCATAATCAAAACAGCGTGTGCTCTGTTTCGCGAATTTACTCGTGACGTCAAAAGGCCTTCACACTGCTTTATTATCTGCAAACCGTCTCAAAGGAAGCCGATTGAAAGCCAGGGGATGGCAGCGACCAAAATCGTTGCCGCAAGGACCGCTGCTAAATACGGCCAAATTCGTCCCATTGCCTCGTCAGGTGATGCGCCGCCAATCATACTTGCCGCGAAAAATCCTATGCCAAATGGCGGCGCAAACAACCCAATGCCCATGGCTAGGATAGCCACCATTGCATACTGCACATCATGAATTCCCAACGCACGAGCGGCAGGAAAAAGAAGCGGGCCAAACAGAACGATTGCGGGGATCCCCTCCAGGACGCTGCCTAGAACCATGAACACCAAGATTGAAATCGCCAAAAACCCAAAGCGACCGCCTGGAATACTCGTCATTTGCGCCACAAGTTGCTGGGAAAATCCAGATTGAGTTAAAGCCCACGCCATGCCCGTTGCGGTGCCAATAATTAACAAAATTGCGCCAGATAACGAAGCCGTGGCCACGAGCATGGGATACACTCGCCGCCAGTCAAAACGCCTATAAACAACAATGCCAACAACGACCGAATAGACGATTCCAACCGTCGATACCTCTGTGGCAGTTGCAATGCCCTCCACAACCGCCGTCCGTATCAAAAATGGAAGAATTAGCGCCGGCACTGAGATAACGAACAAACGGAGAATTTGTCTCTTGCTCGCCCGTTGAACCCCAGTCACGTTGTCACCCCTCGAACGCAAGTAAGTGACAAAGACAAGCGCAATGGCGGCTATTGCGGCAGGCATAAGGCCTCCGGTGAACAGTGCAGCCATCGATATTCCAACAACTGAGCCGACCGTCAGCAGCACAATGCTCGGTGGAATGGTCTCCGACATAGCTCCTGCTGAAGCCAGAAGCGCAACCAGCTCTCCCGGCTTTGAGCCGCGGCGTTTCATTTCAGGAAATAACACTGGAGCGACGGCCGCCATGTCCGCTACTTTCGAGCCTGATATGCCAGACACTAAGTACATAGCTCCAAGCAGAACATAAGAAAGTCCCCCTTTAACATGCGCGAGCATCGAAGACATAAAATCGATCAAAGCCTTCGCCATACCCGTCATTTCAATTAAAAGACCGAGAAATACAAAAAGTGGAACAGCTAACAGGATCAACTCCGACATCCCCTCGTCCATTCGACCGATGACGATCGTCAATGGCGTGGTAGTTACGAACGTCAGATACGCGACCGTCGAAAGGCCAAAGGCGACAGCGATAGGAGCCGCGGCGGCAATGCATATGCTCAGAATTGCAACGAAGAAAATCAAGAGATTTAGATTCCCCATTTCTTGGATCGCGGCTGCATTCCACCACAGCACGAATGCGCAAATAGATAAAATAATTCCACAAAGCACGATATCCTGAATGCTCGTACGCCTGAACATTTGGATAGTTGCTATGATCAACATAAGCGCGGCTCCGATAGGGATAGCGCTTACTCTTATTCCGTCTCGCATGCCCAGCGCAGCCGTCATCACATCCCAGTGGTCCTCCACATGTTCGCTCGATATGAAGACAATAACCCCCAAGAACAAAATCGTGGACATGGAACTTAGTGCAGCTAATTTCTCCCGCCACCTCGGCCGAGCCATGTTGGCAACAGCCGTCAGGCGCAGGTGCTCGCCTCGTTGAAGAGCAATCACGGAACCAAACATTGCTAGCCAGAGAAATAGTGTCGTTGCCAACTCATCAGTCCACGTGATCGGTTTGTGGAAGACATACCTGGAAACAACTCCAGCACCCAGCACAACCACCTCGATGAGGACAATCATCGAGGCAGTCGCTTCAACAAGAAATTGGAACATTAATTCTAGCGACTTCAAACCGCGGGAAGCCGCGACTTCTTTTAATTCGTCGTTCTCTCCAGGCAAACTTTCGTTTGCCAAGTTTGGTTCCAGTTCAAGCAAGTTTGCCAACGGCTTTCTCGAGTAGATTCCACGCCTCGTCGCCGAACTCGCCTTTCCACTTCTTATAGAACCCGCCGTCGCTAAGCTTTGCTCGAAACAGGTCCGTATCAGCCTTATTGAACACCATTCCCTTGGTCTCAAGCTCTGACTGCAATGAGTCATTTAGCTTTTTTATATCGACGCGTTCCGCGAGTCCTGCTTCGTTCCAATTCCGAGAAATGATCTCTTGCATATCTCGTGGAATGGCTTGCCACTTTCGGAGATTTGCAAGCATCCAGAAACCATCCCACATATGATTCGTATATGAACAATATTTTTGGACCTCGTAGAATTTCCAACTGTCTACAATTGACAACGGATTTTCTTGGCAGTCTACAAGATGCGTCTGTAATGCAGAGTACGCCTCTTTGATATTAATACTTGTGGGAGATGCCCCTAAGGTTTCCATCATCGAAACCATAAGGGGCATCACGGGGACACGGATCTTTAAACCAGCCAAATCGGCTGGCTTAACGATAGGGCGCCGAGAAGATGTCATTTGCCTGAACCCGTTGTCCCATATCTTATCAAAAGTATATACGTTGGCTTTTTCCATCGATTTCCGAAGGTAGGCGCCGAAGTCGCCATCCATTGCAGCCCAAACAGCGTCATAGTTTGGAAAGGCGAAGCCAAGGCCATTCGCACCTGCAACCGGCACAACGGTCTGGACGATGAGCCCAGAGGTAGTGAAAAAGTCGATTGCGCCGGATCGAATTTGACTCAGCATATCGGTATCGCCACCTAACTGGTTGTTAGGGAAAATCTTTACGTCGATACGTCCATTTGATTCTTGCTTCATCTTTTCAACGGCCTGCGTAGCACGCACGTTCATCGGATGTGTTGTTTGCTGGTTATTGGCGTATTTCAGATTGAACTCTGCTGCGCCTGCGGGACGAGACAAAATGAAAGGCGCGCCAACCACCGATGCAGTCCCGAGAAGAAGTCCGTTGAACTTTCGGCGAGATACTGCTTTGGTCATTGTCTTTCTCCTTGTTCGTTTTTGATGCTTTGCTTGCAGATCATCTGATCTAATCGACAAGATCACCGAATTGCACGGCCTGACGATTTTTGTTTAGTCGAATAGAAGTTTTCCTAGTTTTAAATGAACGCTCATCTGGCGCTTTTCACAGCTCTTTGTATAGGCGCACTATCGATGCGGGATCTGCCATCTCATTTCCGGCTTGGGCGGAACTGAAATATTGAGCGGTTGCGGC
>ODAK010002938.1_pt1 | contig 17795 bp, 13 predicted proteins | sample 1539591 | NCBI WGS metagenome assembly ODAK01 (sample SAMEA3539303, study PRJEB22396) | soil metagenome | biome: tundra; feature: field; material: soil | place: USA | collected 2010-05 | depth 0.15 m
CACGCGCAAGGGCTCGACTGTGGGGACGCCGCTTTACACCTCGCCCGAGCAGGCGCGCGGCCGCGCCGACGTCGACGGCCGCTCGGACATCTTTTCGCTCGGTTGCGTGCTGTTCGAGGTCCTTACCGGCGACCCCCCTTTTACCGGCGAGACGCCGCTTGAAGTGATGACCAAGGTGTGCGCGGGCCGTGTTCCGGAGATAGCCAGTAAGCGCGCCGGACTTCCGCCTTCGCTGACGTCGCTGGTGCACACCATGCTCGCGCCGGATCCCGCAGCGCGGCCAAGCTCGGCGGCACAACTGGCGCAATCGTTTGCCGAGATTGTCCAGGAGCTTGGCGGGATGGAGGCAGAATTCGCGGCGATTGCGCCGCCCGTGCAAGCCAGGCGCGCCAGCATCGGAGAAAACGAAGAGCATTTGGCATCGGCGCTGCTGATTTCGCTTGCGCGGTCTTCGCCAACCTCAAGTGAGCGGCGGTTTGGACCCAAGCCGTCGTCCAAAGTGACTGGCTCTGCCACGCCGGTGCGCAACGGCAGGGATAGCGACGACTTGCACTTGGCCGAGCTTCGCCGCGTCCTCGAGCTTTATGCCTGCGAGGTCGATCGGCTTATCGATCGCACGTTGCTCGTCACCGCCCCCATGGTCTCGACGGCCCACGAGCAGGTCATTCAACTGGCGTCGGCCGCGATGGCGCTGCGAAAGCTCGAGCCCGACGCCAAGATCGCGTTTGCCACGGGTCGCGCCAGCTTCATCGGCAGACTGCCCGTCGGATCGCTGATGGATCGTCTGCCCACCATGCTCGAAGGGCAGGACCATGGCGCCATTCGCATCGACGAGACTACGTATCGACTGCTTGCCAATCGCTTCGTGACGCGTGGATGGGAGAATCTTCGCGAGCTGGTCGGCGAAGCGCCCATCCTCTCGACTTGGGACATGCCCACGCCCGATGCAGGCTCGTTCTTGGGTCGCGAGCGCGAGATGGCATCGCTGCAGGCAGTGGTGGATGAATGTCTTGACGAGAAGATCGCCCGTCCGGTGCTGCTGCTGGGACCGCCCGGTATCGGCAAGTCCCGCCTGCTGCGCGAATTCCTGGCGTCCTTGCCGGGGGCGCAGCCAGGCGTCGTGGTGACGGCCGGAACCCTTCTTCGCGTCGAACGCCGATTCCCAGCGCTTGTTCCCGTGCTGGCCGCGGCCGGGATCGACATTCAGTCGAAGTCGAGTGCGCAGGTCGAGCTGGAGCTGTCCGCCTGGATCGACGGCCAATGCACGTCCGCTGGCTTCTTTCTCGTTTTCGAAGATCTGCAGTGGGCAGACAGCCCGAGTCTCGATCTGCTCGACCGCGTCCTACACCGCCTGCACGATCGTCCTTTCATTGTCGTCGGCCTCGGTCGCGATGAGGTGGAAGATCGCTTTCCCGGTCTTTGGACAGCGCGATCCGTGCAGCGGTTGCCGTTGCGGCCGTTGGCGAGCAAGCGCGGTATCGCCATGCTTCGCGCCGTGCTGCCGACCATCTCTCGCGCCGATATGGATTTCGTGCTCGACCGCTGGGAAGGAAATCCGCGCTTTCTCGAAGAGATGGCCGTGGCAGCTCGCCCCGGCACCATGTCCGTTCCCGATGTGGTCTACGCGATCGCCGAGGGACGACTGGAAGGCGTCGAGCCCGACGTGCGCCGGGTATTGCGTGCGGCCAGCCTATTTGGCGAAAAGACCTTCACCGTCGATTCGCTCATCGCGCTTCTCGGCGAATCGTCCCGCAAGGGAATTGCCGAGTGGTTGGAAGTCCTGGTCATGCGCGGCTTCATCGAATTCGAGTTGAAAGCGGGCGAAGCCAACTATCGCTTTCGTGAGCGACTGATGCGCGATGCCGCCTACCAGATGTTGACCTCGGCAGATCGCCTGGTGGGGCGACGGCTGGCACGGACCTGGCTGCAACGCGCGGGACGGACGTTACCCGAATTCTTGGCCCACCTTGGTACCGAATCGCGGTTGACCGCCACTAGCAGTCGCTAGCCCGAGGCTAAGGTTCTTCGTACCAGCTTGGCCTGAACATAATGACCATGCGCCGTCCCGCGTGCGCCACTTTGGGAATGCCATGCTGCCACGTGCGCTGACAGGTTCCTCCCATGACGAGAAGATCTCCCCAACCGAGAGAAAACGCTCTCGATTCGCCGCCGGATTTCCTTCGCAACAGAAAGCGGCGGGGCTCGCCAAGTGACACCGTCGCCACGATTGCCTCGGGCAGCTCGCGTGCCACTCGATCGCCGTGAAAGGCCACACTGTCGCGACCGTCGCGGTAGAGGGCCAGCGTCACGCTCGGCAGCTCGATGGCGTAGCGCTGGGCCAGCGCCTGGCGCATGTGTGCGAAAAGCGGGTGCTCGGATCTGTCGCGGGGAATCCTGGCGAGCAGCCGAGGCACGTCCACCATGCGCTCGTACATCTCACGCCGCTCGCTTTGCCAGCGCGTGCTCTCGACGATATCGGTCATCAGCGTTTGGTGGCCGCGTACCCAGCCCGGCACGTAGTCGAGCCAGGCGCCGTCGGCCAAAGGCATAGGACGAGCCGTCGAGAACGTGGCATCGATGCTCGGTTGCTCGCGGCCCCACAGGCCGAGTTGTTGGATTGCGACTAACACGGCTTTGTCGGTAGGCTAGCAACTCTTGTTGCAGACGCCGCCGCTGATTGACAAGTGACGCGTGCTCCAGTGCGCAACTTGGCGCTGCTAGGTGGCGCAGCCGGGTTGATTGGAGAGTCCAGCGTCGGGATCGGGACAAACCCGGCACTGAAAGCTCACGGGGGCGTAGGGCTACTGTACCCAGTCACTCGTAGTCTTCGAGGCGAGCCAATTCTTGGCCACAGTGCCGAAGTCGGTAAGCGTGGTCAGATTGCTGTCGGAAAACATATTCGGCGTCCACCCGTTGTCCGTTATCCATGCGGTCCAACTGGCGCCGTTGCTGTTTACCAGCGTCTGGAAATCCGTTCCCCAAGTCGTCGAATCCGACAAGGGAGCCGTGCCCACGACGGAATCGCTGCTGCCGAGGATGTAGCCCCATTCGGTGATGAACACGGGAGCTTTGGTGACCGCCGTTGCGAGTTGGGTCTGGAAAGGTTTGTCGAGCTTGCCAGGAGCGCCGAAGTTCCCCGGATAAACGTGCGCGGTGTACATCAGGTTCTTCTTCGGGTCGCTGGGCGGATCGCTCGCGGCGTCGCCTGGACGTTGGCAGTAGCTGTTGGAGGGGACGATGATGATGTTGTTTGCGCCAGCCGCGCGAATCGTATCGACCAACGTCTGTACCTTGGGCTTGATGTCAGCCCAGGTCTTTGGGCCGTCGATCGGCTCGTTGAAGACTTCGAAAAGCACGTTGGCGTAGCCGGCAAATTTGGGCGCGACGTCAGCCCAGAAGGTATTCGCATCCGACGCCGAGTTGTTCGAGCCCGATATGTCGTCGATTTGGTGGAAGTCGATGATGACGTACAGATTCTTGCCGGTGGCGTAGTCGACCGCCGGCTTGAGAATCTTGCTGACGTAGTCGGCGGCGTTGACGGGTGCTGGCGACTTTGGCGTGCAGCTGCCGGTGCCGGTGCCGCCGACGGGATAAGGCATATCGGAGCAGTAGGAACCGCCGGCGTTGTAGTCGATCTTGGGATACACCGGGAAGCGAACGACGTGACCTTGGACGCCGGCGGTGGCGATTTTGTCCATGCGTCCCGTAATTCCGCTCGCTCCGCCGAAATACGCATAGAGCGCGCCGATGTCGATGAGCGACGAGCCGCGCAGGATGATGGTTTTGCCGCTCGGATCTTGCAGCTTGGTGCCGCTCACCGTGAGCGCGGGCAGTCCGCTGCTGCCGGCGCTTCCACCATCTCCCGAGGTTCCGCCGCTGCCTGAACCGCCGGTACTGTTGCCGCCCGTGCCCTGGCTACCGCCGGCCGCGGAGGCGTCGCTGCCGACTCCTCCGGCGCCGCTCGCTCCGCCACGGCTGTTGCCTCCGGCATTGCTGCCGCCCGTGCCATTGCTGCCGCCGGTTGTCGCGAAGCCGCCACCCCCGCCGCCTCCACCGTCGTTCGTGCCGCCGGTGCCGCCGGTGCCGCCCTTGCCTCCTGCGCCCGAGCCGCCGGACACGTTCACCGTTCCACCGCTACCCGAGCTGCCGCCACCAGCAGATGTGCCCGGGCTGCCACCGCCTCTTCCTCCGCCGTTGCCCTGGACGCACGCGCATACAAATGCCGCGCTTAGAACCAATACTTGGGAAATGGCGTGGCCTTTGTTCATCGGGATCCTTTGCAGGGGTGGTGACTGCGATGGTCGCATATCGTTTGCGCCGTTCCTAGGCGGGCTTCAAGCCGGCGCACTTTCTGCCGATTACTTCGGGCGGGGCGGTCGTCCCCATTTCCATGACGGCAATCCACCGAGGCTTCCTAGCCGTAGCATCGTTCCTGCTGGTACAGGAGACGTCGGCGTTCGCCGAACCCTCCCACGTGGACTGGTCGCTTGGCAACATCAACGACATCACCGAACTCGATCTCGGGGATCTCCTGAAGACTCCGGTGGTCGAATCCGCAGCGCGACGAAAGCAGTCGCTTGACGAAGCACCTGGCGCTTTGGAGGTCTTCGAGAGCGACGAAATCGTAACTGCCGGCTTGACGTCGTTGGCGGCGGTGTTGCGTCGGGTTCCAGGCCTATTCGTCACCGAGGTCAACGCCAACCGCTTCGATGTCGGCATGCGCGGCGTGCATGCGCTGGCCAACAATCGCGTCCTCGTCCTGGTGAATGGTCGACGTTTGGGCGGCCTCGACCGCGGTTCGCCGTCCTGGGAGCTCTTGCCCGTGCACGTGGGCGAAATCGAACGCATCGAGGTGCTCCGTGGCCCGGGAACGACAATCTATGGAGCGGACGCGATCAGCGGGGTGATCAACATCGTCACGAAAACCCCGCTCGACAACCTGGGCGTACACGCCAGCTTCGCTGCCGGCGAAACGTGGCTGCCCGATGTGGCAGGGGATCTGCAGGGTGACCGCATTCAAAACCTCAGCAACGGCTTCGCCACGTACGCCGTGGCCGACGAAAAACGGAAGCTAGGCGTAAGCATGACGGCCGGGTGGAATCGCGTGCCGGACTGGCTACCCGTCGATGGCACCTCCATCCAGCGGAACGGCGACTTTGGCTATCACCTGGCAGGCACCGCTGACTGGCGACCGAATTCGCGCACCAGCCTGTCGGTGGATGCTCGGGCCGTTCTCGGCGAAAGCTCGCGTACCCTCGAATCGCTCTACGACAAACGCCTCTATCAATACGGCAGCGAACAGTCTCTCACGCTTGCCTTCCGTCGGGATGAATTCCTCGTGCCCAACGTCTCGCTCACTGTGAACGGTGATGTGCGTCGCGCGGTCGAGTCGACGATGTTGGCGTCGCCAGCCAATTATCTCGAACCCGTCAGCGCGAGCAATCCAGCCGATTCCTTCGCGAAGACGAACCCGTGGAATTACCGCGGTCACCTTGTCGCGCAAGTCGACGCGGCTGTCTTGCACGGGCAGAGTACGTTTTCGCTGGCAGGCGAGTCGTCCTACCAGACGACGCAGAACTTCTACGCGTCCTCGTCGTCTCAGGTGTACTACGCCCTGGTCGCGCAGAATGAAACGCGCTTTGGCCATCGGCCAGAATTCTTGCTCAACCTCGGCATTCGCGCCGAACAAGCCAATCTTCTCGTCGAGGGTCGCGGTGAAAGCCAGTATGCCAATGTGAGCCCACGTCTTTCGCTGATTGCTCGCCTTAGCGATAACCATTCGCTTCGCGTGCTTGCCGGCTCCGCCTATCGCACGCCAGCGCTGTGGGAGGTTACGGATATGGAGGTGGGCAGCGGCGTGCCGTTCTTCATCAAGCGAAACACCCTCTCTCTCCGGCCCGAAGAAGTCCGTTCTGCGGAGATGGGCTATCGCGGGAGACCGGCGCGCTGGTTGCGCGTCGACCTAACCGGCTATCTCCAGCAGCTCAAGAATCAGATTGGTATCGAGCGCGAGGAAGTTCCCTTCGTGTACGAGAACGGCGAAGCACGCACGGACGCCGGGGTCGAGTTGGGCCTCAAGATTCGGCCGACGGCGGCCGCGAGCGGGCGCCTGGCCTATGCCCTTACGCGGCCGTGGAACGCGTCCAGCGACCAGGTCCACGACTTTCCCACCCACCTCTTGCAGCTGGGCGGCGATTTTCATTTTGGGGATTTTCGTTTCAACGTCGACTTCAACTACGCCTCGGCCATCTCTTCGAGGCTGCTCATGCTAACGACGAGCGGACCGGTCGCCCTCAGCGGTACCAGCGCGCCCCAACTCCTGCTCAATGCACGACTCGCACGACAGCTGCTCCACGGCAGCGCCGAGCTTTTCGTTTGCGCCAGCAACCTGCTGGCACCCATACGCTCGCGCGAGGCTTTGACTCAGTATCCCTACAGTGCCGCCGATCCCATCGGCTTGGTCGTGCTGACTGGGATTGCTCTTCACGATCCTGGTCCGGGAGGGCATGGCCTATGACTATCGGAGCTCGCGTGTCGGCCGGATTGCTGGGCGCACTTCTCTGTGTCAGCTGTGGCACGAACATCTCCGACCCGACGGCCGGAGAACGAGTCTCCGGTACCCTGACGTACACGGGAACGGCGCAACTGTCGATGGCTCGTCCGGCCGCTCGCGTGTTGCTGTTTCTCGACTTTCCGCCCTCGGGCAATCCGATCGCCATGCTCAACATTGAGCAGCCTGACTTCGGCAAGCCGGTGCCTTACGAATTGGCGTGGGTGTCGCCCAACCAATACAAAGTCCTTGCCCAACTGATTGATTTGAGCTCGCCCGATACGGACGTCACGACACTGCCGGCGGGCGGCTATCCTGACTTCTGTACGCTGTCGCGTACCGATCAGGGCTTCGTGAAGATCAGTGCGGATGTCCCGGTGAAGAATGTCGACATCACACTCTATGATCTTGCCGGACAGACCGATCCTTGCAACGCACCGACGACGGTCTGTCCTCTCGCGGGCAAGGCGACGGTGAGCGTCGTGGTGCGATCGAGCCGAGTGCCGACGCCTGCCGACAGCTTGGTGTTTGCGCTCTTCTCCACGTTTCCGTCGACGACGCCGACTAGCACGCGCAAGATCCTCGGACAAGACCTGACGTTCCCTGCAACCATCATCGACAACAAGCTGGCTCCGGGAGCCTATGCCGCGCTTTACGCCTGCTTCGATGTTGGCTCGAACAGTGGCATGGGCCTTTGCACAGCTGAAGACGCTTACGTTCTCAGCATGGGAACCCCGATCACGTTGGTTGCCGGTGAGATTACCAACGTGGTGGTGGATCTCGACAGCGGCAGCTTGACCGTCGTGAGCACCGATTTGTCAGCCGATCACGGCTGCCACTGAGATGGTGCTGGTCACAAAGCGTACGCGCCGATGTCGGGCGTGCCGGTTCGCGCCTTCGGGTGGAAGCACTGGGCGATGCCACCGATGCTCGTGATGTAGTCGAAGTCGATGGAATAAAGCCACCAGCTTTGAACGCTAGTTCCCGTGGGTGCCTTTTTCGTGATGCACTTCGGATCGAAACCGATGTCCTCGCTTGGCGCCTCGGTCGTCGTACCCTTGCCGATGGCACTTGTTGCCGTCGACTTGAGGTGAAGATCCGGATTGCTGCCGGTCGCATCGGTCCAGACATCAATGGCGTTCGTGTTGTTCGTGAGGTTGTTCCCCACCGTCGCACCATTCGAGCCGAAGATGGCTTGCGTGTCCCCGCCTTGGCCCGTCGCCACCACGAGGTTGTTGTACAGGACCGCGCCCTTCGTCGTGTCGGAGCTGGAGAAGAAGATCTCGTCTGGCGTCTTGGGCTGCGAGTAGGTGGGGTCGCTGCCCGCGCCTGGATCGAGGCCGTTGTTGTAGCAGGTGTTGTTGATGATGTGCGTGCCCGTGCTGGTGGTGAGCCGGATGCAGGAGCCTCCATTGCGGAATCCGAGGTTGTTCACGAAGGTGGTGCCGGTGCCGGTGTCGTCGACGATGAAGCCGCTGCCGTCGGAGTGGTGTTGCATGTCCACGTTTTCGAGCGCGATGCTTTGCTCGACGATATTGTCTTGATAGGTGCCTTGGGCGCCGAAGATGTCGACGCCACTCGACCAGGATTGCGTCGTGCTCCAGCCGGTGTGCGAGGCGATGCACTGTTTGATGTGAACGCCTTTGGCACTGCGGAACGCGATGCCGTTGGCCGAGTTCATGTCGGCGATGCAATTGATGAGCTCCAAGTTGCCGTTGGAGTTGGTCGTTCCGCCGCCCGTCCACTTGTTGCCGAAGCCGGAGCTACCATTGATGGCAGCGATGCCGCGGATACTGATGTACGTCCCGGAAATGCCGATGGAGCTGCTGGCTCCAAGGTCAACGATGGGCAGCTCGCAAGGATAGGCAGACAAAACGGCCCAGCTGCTTGCCGTACCCGAGCCCGAGATGGAGAGATAGCCGGAACCGTTGTAGGTGCCGCCGCGCAAATAGACCGTCACACCGCCTGTGACTTTGCCGAGGGCCGTGCCGAGCGAGCAGGGCGAGGCAGTCGAGCAGGCGCTGCCGCTTCCGGTGGGCGAAGCATAGTAGGCCGTTCCATTTGGAATGGTTGGCACGCACGCTCCCGAGCTGCCGCCCGTGTCGGGAGCCCCTCCGCTTGCGGATGAGCCACCGGCTGCCACAGCGCCGCCAGCACCGGCCGATCCGCCGAGGCCTGCGGTTCCACCGTTGGCTTTGCCTCCGCTGCCGCCCCCATTCGCGCCGACCGTTCCGCCGCTGTTGCTTTCGCTCGGCCCTTTGCCGCCTACGCCGCTTCCGCTGCCGGGCTCGCCCCCGGCCGACATTGCCCCTCCCACGTCCTGGCTTCCCCCTTGAAGGCTGCCACCCGCACTCGTAGTACTGCCCGATCCCGACGAGCAGCCGGCCGCCACCGTGAGCAGCGCGCAGAAGACGTTACGAAAGATGGACGCGGCTCGCGCATGGAAACATGAGGTCATTGGTCAGCATCATAGATCGGACCGTACGTTACCAACAATCTACGAGCGGTCGCGCCGTCGGTCTGCGCAATCTGTGCTTGCGTCTGTCGCCGTGCACCCTATAACAGGACCGTTCGAATCCGATTCAGGGACCAGGCAGCTCAAATCGTGGTGACAGGGGGACGGCTCGGCCACCTGTTTCAGCGGACCTTCGTCGAAGGTCGACAGGGAGGACATCGAATGCGTCGAAGCTCATTGCTTGTTTGCTTCGTTGGAAGCTTGGCTATTGTCTCAAATGCGGTCGCCGCCGAGGAAATGCCGCCGGTGCCCGATACGGGGGAAGCGGCCGCTGCTCCGCCCGTCGGTGAAAGGCCGCCAGCGCCGGTGAGCGAGCAGACGGCACCGATGCCGTTGCCGCCCCAGCCGCCGGTGATCGTGACTGTTACCCCGGCGACAGTCGCGGCGCCGCCCCCGTCGTTTCGCGTGGAAGGCGCGAGTGGCAGCAGCATCCGCGTCGGCATCTTGCTACAGCCGCAGTTCCAGGCGGCCAACAGCGCTACTCGCGATGGCTACAGCAAGAACCTCTACATCCGTCGCACGCGCATCTTGCTCGGCGGAACACTGCTCGGCGCCTTCGAGTACTTCATCGATACGGACTACCCTAATCTGTTTCTGGCCAACACTGTCGCCGGCACAGGCGGAGCGTTTGAGACCACAAAAGGGACGCCTGGCATGAACATTCAAGATGCCTTTGGCACGTGGAAGGCCATGAAGGATTACTTGAAGTTTGACGTTGGCTACATGTTGCCGCCTCTTGCTCACAATGCCGTGCAAGGCGCGACGTCGCTCTATAGCTGGGACTATTTCAGTTATACGTTCCAGCACAATACCAACAGCGCCGTCTTCGGATCCTCGGGCAACCCGGTAGGCCGCGACGCAGGTCTGCAGGCGCGTGGCTTGCTGGTGGACGGCCACGTCGAGTACCGCGCCGGTTTGTTCCAGGGGCGGCGCGAGGCCCAGACGACAACGGACGTCGCGGCACGCAACTTCTTCCGCTTCGCCGCTCGGCTGCAGATCAACTTGCTGGATCCCGAGACCGGATTCTTCTACCAGGGCTCGTACCTCGGTTCGAAGAAGATCGTCTCGCTGGGTGGCGCCGTAGATATCCAGGACACCTACAAGTACTTCGCGGGCGACGTCTTTGTCGACTTGCCACTGGACCAGGTAGGCGTGCTCACCGTCCAGGGCAACTACGCCCATTGGAATGGTGGTTCGTTCGCTCCGGAAATGCTGAAGGAAAGTGCCCTTATGGCCGAGGCGGGTTTCTTGCTCTCGGCCGTTCAGCTCAGTCCCATCGTTCGCTTCGAGCACTTGTGGGTCAGTAGCGGCAATTCCCCCGATGAAACCCGCTATGTGGCGGGCCTCGCTTACTGGCCGTTCGGCCACAACAGCAACCTAAAGGCGTTTTACTCGCGCATTCATGACGTTGGCGCCGCACGCGACACGAATCAGTTCAACGTGCAGTGGCAGCTCTTCGTCTACTGAGGCGGTCATGGAAGCCACGCAAGCCACGCAAGCAACGCTGGAGCAGTCGCCGGCGCAGTTGCGGCGAATCATTATTGCGGCTTCGCTCGGGACGCTCTTCGAGTGGTATGACTTCTATCTGTACGGCAGCCTCGCGGTGTTCTTCGGTGGCCTCTTCTTCCCGAAGGGCAACGAGACCGCGCAGCTGCTAGCCAGCCTTGCCACTTTCGGGGCGGGGTTCGGTGTGCGGCCGCTGGGCGCGGTCGTCTTCGGATATGTCGGCGATCTCATCGGTCGCAAGTACACGTTCCTGGTGACCATGGTCACCATGGGCGTCAGCACGGCGCTGGTCGGCCTTCTGCCCACGTATGCGGGGGTAGGGCTCGTGTCCACGGTGCTGCTCGTGCTGTTGCGGCTCTTGCAGGGCCTGGCCTTGGGGGGCGAGTACGGCGGCGCCGCAACCTACGTAGCGGAGCACGTCTCCGACGAAAAGCGCGGCTACTACACCAGCTTCATTCAAACCACCGCCACGCTGGGATTCTTTCTCAGCATGGGCATCATCGGCACCACGCGCGTGCTCCTAGGTGAAGCTGGTTTCCGTGCCTACGGCTGGCGGATTCCCTTTCTTCTGTCGTTTCTTCTGCTCGCGGTTTCACTTTACATCCGCCTGAAGATGAAGGAATCGCCGCTCTTTGTGCGCCTCAAGAGCAGCGGACGGACGTCGAAGAACCCGCTCAAGGAAAGCTTCACCAATCCGCTCAATTTCAAGTACGTCATGCTGGCGCTGTTCGGCGCGACGGCGGGGCAGGGCGTGGTTTGGTACACAGGACAATTCTATGCGCTGACGTTCTTACAGAGCGCACTCAAGGTCAGTTGGAAGCATTCGTACATCATGATGTCGGTTGCGCTCGTCCTGACGACGCCGCTGTTCCTGTACTTCGGCAAGCTGTCCGACCGGATCGGTCGCAAGCCCATCATGCAAGCGGGCTGGATCTTGGCCGCTGTTACCTACGTTCCTGTCTACATGGCCATGAAGCACTTCGCGAACCCGCGGGGGCTGCCGGTGGCGGATCCGAGCGAAATCAACTGGGTCATGATGGTCCTGCTTCTGTGCGTGCAGATGGTCTACGTTTGCCTGGTCTACGGTCCTATCGCGGCCTTCTTGGTCGAGCTCTTCCCGACGCGCATCCGCTACACGTCGATGTCGGTGCCCTATCACCTGGGCAATGGTTGGTTCGGCGGCTTCCTGCCGCTCATTGCCACGGCCGTGACCACGTCGGATTGGGCGCGCCAGCACTTCGGCAGTGGGGCGATTTACACAGGCCTCATCTATCCCATCGGCATCTGTTTGCTGACGATTGTCATCAACGGTGCCTTCGTTCGCGAAACCAGGCACCATCACATCGACACCGATATGGCTGTGCCGACAGTTGCCGCCGAGTAATAGAGGCACCATCGTTCGCGGGAGTCGGCACACTGCAGGCTCCCCCGTACGTAATGGTGCCGCCGCACTTCCGAAGTCGGGCAGCCTAATAGAGGGACACGTCGTCCCGGCGGTTTCGCGACCAGGAGTCCTCGTCGTGCCCAAGCTCTTTTGGCCGCTCGCTGCCGTAGCTCACGGACAAAATTTTGTCACCGGAAATTCCCAACTGTTGCAGGTAGCTGGCGACAGCTTGAGCACGACGGTCACCAAGGGCGAGATTGTATTCCGTTGTCCCGCGCTCGTCGCAGTTGCCTTCGACACGAATGTTGCGGTCTCTGGCTTGGGCATCCCTGGAGATGGACTGCAGGAGCTCTCTTCCGTTCGCGCCAATTTGGAAAGAATCGAAGGTGAAGTAGAGCGAACGCACCTTCATGCGTTGCTCATCTGGCTGGGCTGGGCTCGCGGCACTGGTGGCTTCCGACTGCTTGGTTGTGGGCTGCCTGTTTGAGTGAGCTGCCATTCCCGCCTTTCCATCGTCTGCGGGCTTCGCATGGGAGCAGCCGAGGCCGGCGACGAGAGTTGCGAGAATGGTCCAACGGGTCTGCATTGTCTGTCTCCTTCGTGATTGCTGGTTGATTGCTAGTAGCGTCCCGCACCTATGCACGTACCGGGCCAGCGAAAAGGTAACTAGCTGTGTCCGGCGCCGAGGCGATATTGCTTGGTCTTGCTGTAGAGCGTGCGCAGCCCGATACCCAGCGAGTGCGCTGCCTCGGCTCGCGTTTTCGTGCGCTTGACATGCTCGCTGATGACCAATCGTTCAACCTCTGCCAGGGGCGCCTTGGCCGAAATCACTAGCACGTCGCTAGAAGAGGCGGCTGCCAAAGGGCCGATCCCTCGTGGAACTGGCGCCGGAGCGCCTCGGCGTGAACTGCTGGTTGACTCGATTTCCTCGAGCCCGATGGTCTCGCTGGACGCCAGCATGGCCGCGCTTTCGATCGTGTTCTTCAGCTCGCGCACATTGCCGAGCCAGGGCAGCTCGGTAAGCCAGCGCATGGCCTGCGGCGTGATCCCGCGGATCTTGCCGTCATTGCGCCGGTTGAAATCGGCGATGAACGCCTCGATCAAGGCTGGAATGTCCTCGCGCCGATCGCGCAGCGGCGGAACAACGATGGTCACTACCTTGAGTCGATAATAAAGATCTTCGCGAAAACGCTTGGCTAGGATGGCCTCTTCGAGATTGCGATTGGTAGCCGCAACCACGCTGAGGTTGACATTGACGAGCGAGGTCCCGCCCACTCGTCGAAATGCGTTGCGTTCGAGCACGCGTAAGAGTTTGGCCTGGGTGGATGGATCCAACTCGCCAATCTCGTCCAGAAACAGTGTGCCCCCGTCCGCCAGCTCGAACAGGCCACGCTTGCGTTCGTGCGCGCCGGTGAAAGCACCACGCTCGTGTCCGAACAACTCGTTTTCCAGTAGATCGCGCCCCAAGGTCGCGCAATTGATGGGAACGAACAGGTGCTGGCGCCGTGGTCCGCGGGCGTGCAGGGCGCGGGCTATCAGCTCCTTTCCGCTGCCGCTTTCGCCGAGCAAGAGCACGTTGGCCTTGTAGCGCGAGACCTTTTCGATGGTCGAGAACACTCTGGCCATCGTCGCTGATTTTCCGATGATGCCCAGGGGCTCTAGTGTCGCCGACTTGGGCTCGATGCCCGGCTTTGCGGGCGAGACCCGCTCGAGAACGCGGCGGAGGCGATTCACGACCGCATCGGCATGGAACGGTGGTGCCAAGTAGTCCGCCGCGCCCAGCTGCATGCAATCGACAGCCTCTTGCAAGTTCGCGTTCCCGGCCAAGATGATTGCCGGAACCGCCGGTTTCTTCTGAGTCGCACGTGTGAGCAGCTCGCAGGTTCCCGCTGCTGTCATGCGCGGACCAATAAGGGCGACGGCGAACGCGCGGCGCTCGAGCGCCGCAAGCGCTTCGATTTCCGATTCGACCTTCTCTATTTCCAGACCGAGATCGCCGAGTGCCCGGAGGACCGCCGACGAGGAAGGAAATGCGATCGCGAGGCAAACTCTGTCTGCGGTCCACGGCGACGTCTTGGCCATGCTCCCACTATGCCGAATCGGCAGAGATATGCCAATCAGGCCGACAGGGTGCTGAATCAGCAGTCTGGCGTTGCCCAAAGGCGAACCCCACCCGACATGGGGACTGGCCCACTTTGTGCTCTGGCGTTAGGCCATGGAACTTGACGCACGACGCTTGCCGAAGACCGTGGTTTGTCTTGGGCAACGTTCGCCGGAAACCAAGCAGGTGTTCAATCTGTTAGCCAAGCGTCGCGCCCTGCGCATCGTTCACGTCCCCTGCCTGGAATCGCTGGCGTTGGCACTGCGAGGTTTGCCGGCCAGTTTGGTCGTCATCGGCCCGGAGGTATCCGAGGAAACACTATTGAAGGTCTTCGCCAACGGAGACAACTTGCATCAAGGAGTGCCAGTCGTGGCGCTGCGCTTGCGCGTCGACGAGGGCTGGGTAGCAACATTGCCGGGGTTCACCGTGGCTCTCCATCCCTTCCCCGTCGCGGTTCTACTTCGCTTGGTGGAGATGGCCCTGGACGCTAGCTTGCCGCCCGAGGTTGAGAGGGCCGACTCGGGCATGCCGAGTTGACGTTTAGCTCGGGAGCGGCTTGCAGAGTGATGGGCTGGAGCTTGCGAGGAAGCGCCTCGCCGAGGCGAAGGAGGCCGAGGCGCTCGCGGACGTGGTGCTCCAGGCTCCTCTGCCGGCTGGTTACGGCAGAGAGACGCCTCTTGGTAGGCGCTCGGCGCTCACGCGGCGGATCCCGACTTTTCGTGACCCATCTCCAACCGGATGGCCCGCAAAGACAGATGGATTTCGACGATGAAGGTCACGAGGGAGCCGATAAGAAGGAGCAGGCAAAGGACAAAGAGCAGGCTGAGCAAGGCGGCAGATTCTTTGCCCAGCACCGCGCTCAAGAAAAGCGTCAGCACGAGAACCGCGGCAAAGAGCGCGCTTGTCGCGGCCAGAATGATCGCGACCTGGATGAGGCGCGCTCTGCGGTAGAGGATTTCGATCTGATGTTTGAGATGGCGCCGGTGGTCGCCTGCCTCGTGCCTCTCGTCGGCCTCGCGCATTTCCTGCAGCAGCTGGCGCGAACGGTCCACGGCGCGCGCGAAGCGATTGGTGAGCGAGAGCAACAGCAAGCCTACCCCCGAGATCAGAATCACGGGACCTACCGCTACTTGCAGCAGCGGGATGAGCTCACGAAGGGCGGTTGTCGGCATGGGCCGATTGTATACCTCCTGGCAAGCGCCGATTCCTACGGCATGTCGGCCAGGCCGCCGGCGTTGATCACGTCGGCAAAGCCGGCTTGCTTCATGGTTCGCGCGGCGGAAGCGCTGCGGGCGCCGGATGCACAGTAAAGAACGACGGGTTTGTCCTTGGGGATTTCGCCGAGCCGTGCGCCGAGGTTCCCGACGGGAATGTTGCGTGCGCCGGGATAGGCGCCGTCGCGGAACTCTTCCGGGCTGCGTACGTCGATGATGATTGCGCCAGCTTCGATCTTTTGCTTCACGATTCCAGATGCCATTTTGCGTACTCCCATTAAACGAGGAAGGAAAAACACGGCGGCTACGATGGCCACGACGATGAAAACGGTTAGCATTAGGTCCTCTCCAAAGCGAGGCCGCCCTCAGCAGCGAGACTGAGGTAGCCGCCGGTAACGTTGGCCACGTCGGTAAAACCGTGGCCGCGCAGAATGCGCAAGGCGAGGTGCCCGCGGAAACCCGAGCGGCAATACACAACCAGCCGACGGTCGCGCGGCAGAGCATCGAGCTCGAAGCGCAGCTCGTCCACGGGAATGTGCTTGGCGCCCTGCACGTGGCCCTGTTCGAACTCGGAAAGGCCACGGACGTCGAGCACGAGGGGCGGCCGTGCCGAGGTCAGCTCGGCCTTCAGCTCGCCTGCCGTCACCAGCGGACTTGCCTTGGAAATATCGTTCAGCCCAACGAAAGCGGCCAGGTTCACCGGATCGTTGGCCGATGAATAGGGCGGCGCATAGGCCAGGTCCAGCTCGGCTAGGTCGTGCAAGGTCATATGACCTGCCAGCGCCGTAGCCAGCACATCGATGCGCTTTTCGACGCCTTCGACGCCAAACGCCTGGCCGCCAAGGAGGCGCGCGTTCGAGCGGTCGTAGACGAGCTTCAAGGTCATCTCTTTGGCGCCCGGGTAATAGCCGGCATGGTGCTCTTTGACGATGATCGAGACGCCCACATTGAAGCCGGCCTCGCGAGCCACCTTTTCGGAAAGGCCAGTCATGGCTGCCGTGGCATCGAAAACCTTCACCACGCTCGTGCCGAGCGCGCCGCCATAGTGCATCTCCATGCCGAGTGCGTTCGAAGCGGCGATGCGGCCCTGGCGGTTGGCAGGTCCGGCCAGCGGGATGCGCACCATGCGTGAGGAAACCCGGTGCTTGACCTCGACCATGTCCCCGGCCGCGAAGATGTCCGGATCCGAGGTGCGCAGGTACTCGTCCACGAGCAGCCCGCCGCTGGCACCGAGCAGAAGCCCAGCTTGTTTGGCAAGGGTCAGCTCGGCACGGACGCCGACGGAGAAAAGCACCACATCCGCATCGATGCGTCGGCCGTCGGCGAGCTCGATTTGGTTTCGCTCTTCACTGCCTGACAGGCGCACGACCTGCGCACCGCTGATCACGTCCACGCCTTGCCGGGTCAGCTCGCCCGCGATAGCGACGCCGAATTCTCGATCCATCATCGCCATGACGGTTGGCAACATCTCGACCACCGTGACCTTGAGGCCGCGCTTGGCGAACGCTTCGGCCATCTCCAGGCCGATGAAGCCGCCGCCTACCACCACGGCGGAGCGCGGCTTGGCTTTGTCCAGCTTGTTCAGGTAGTCGTGCAGCCGATCCATGTCGGGCACGGTCCACAGCCGGAAGACATGCGCGGCATTGCCGCCCTCGATGGTGGGCATCACCGGATTTCCACCTTGAGCCAGGATCAAGCGATCGTAGGCCAGCGCAGTCTCGCCATCCGCGCCTCGTAGCAGGACGTGCTTGCTGGCACGGTCGATGGCGGTGGCCTCGGTGTTCACCAGCACGCGCACGCCGTAGCGAGCGTCGAAACCTTCGGGCGTCTGCAGGAGCAGCTTCGAGTGCTTTTCGATATCGCGCGAAAGAAAGTAGGGCAATCCGCAGTTGGCGTACGAGACGTAGGGGCCGCGCTCGACCAGCGTGATGTCCACTTCTTCATCCAGGCGCCGCGCCCTGGCCGCTGCCGTGGCGCCAGCCGCAACGCCGCCGATGATGACGAGTTTCTGTTTCAATGCATCTCCTGCCTTATCTGTCGTGCTTGTTTGAGCCAGGGTCGCACAAAAGGATTCCTCTTTTCATGACTCGATGGTTCGAGTAGCACACAAGATTTCGACCGTGACGGACCCGGCAACAGCGGTGCCGCAGGTCGCCGCGTCCAGGCCCGCCGTCCCGCCGACTCCTCCTGCTGCCGGGACATCGGGTGGTGCCGCGGCCTCGGCGCGGCCACTGCCGCTTGCGCACCATCAGCAACTCCACGTTCTACTCGAACAAAGTCACGGATGGCTTCGGCGGCGCGATTTACGGCGACAAGCTGCGCCTAAGCAACGTGACCATCGCCAAAAACTCGCCAGCGGGCAGGACTATAGCTGCGCGGCCACGGCAAAAGGCGACCACGTCCTTCAGTGGGTGGCCGACCTCAAAGGTGCAGGTTCGGATTCGCGCATCTCCGGCGTGACCGCCGCGGATCCGATGGTGGCCGATCCGGCGGATAATGGCGGGCCCCCATTCACCATGCTACCC
>ODAK010002940.1_pt1 | contig 17793 bp, 25 predicted proteins | sample 1539591 | NCBI WGS metagenome assembly ODAK01 (sample SAMEA3539303, study PRJEB22396) | soil metagenome | biome: tundra; feature: field; material: soil | place: USA | collected 2010-05 | depth 0.15 m
CTGGAAAGAAACCCTTATAACGATCATAAAGGTGGGCGATAACTCCTTGACCCGCTAAGCCGAGCGGCAGCCAATTGTTAGCTGATCCGGTGGCCTGTTTAACTGCTTGCGGGGAGTTTTTAGGACAAAAAGCCAAATCAACCACATTCATTATGCCAATATCATAGTAATCGTCGCCCACATAAGCAACTTTATTGGCGCCATATTTCTCTTTGAGAAATGGGAGCATATCAGCCTTATCTTTTCCAGACTCATTATGGAAGAAATCTATTTTTCTGGTTTCTGCCATTGCTTGATTTACCGTTTTATCGCCAGAAAGAAAACAAACATTGATACCGGCTGCCTTAAAACGTTTGATTGCAGTAAAATCTAAATCGCAATATGTCTTTCCAAAAACCCTGCCATCACGATCATACATTTTAGTTCCATCGGTCATAATACCATCAATGTCAATAATAAGCAAATCAAATGGAATGTCTTGTTTCGGATCATAAGATGAATCCATAAAATCAGAACAAATACCATATGGTAGATTATATGATGACATCCGTTCTATTTCATAGGATGAGGGCTTGAAAATAATCGTTCTATTATTCCAGGACGTTGTCTTAGAATGTGCCCATATATTTCCTTTAGATGTTATGACGTATTCTTCGTCTATCTGAAAGAAACAATTGACATCCTGATATTTGACGAGATCCAAAAATGCCTTTGAGTTTTTACAATGAGACCAAATGCGACTATCTCGTAAAAACTCACGCTCAATTTTGTATTGTGGTTTATCGTGCCCAAGATAAAAACCATCTGTTTCTTTCCAAACATCAACTTCGACATCATACCCTAATTTAAGGGCAGATTGAATGTATTCGGGCTTATTTTCCATCTCGGGATTAGGTCCTGAAATATTAGCCCTATGTGCAATTTGACGAATCATTTCTTATATTCCTGTTCATAAACCTTATTGGTAGGTGTAAATGTTACCACCGTCGCATCAATTCCCAATGCTCTAATTATAGGATCAATATTACTCGTACTTGTTCCTTGATATCTATATGGCGCGCCGGGGTAACCTGAGCTTGTATATCTAATACTACTATCTTTTAATGAACGAAATAGATGATATTCTGGAGATAAGGTAATTTCGGTCCGACTTTGGTCTTGTAGATGGACTTTTCCTTCGTTCAAAAAAGAACCAAGAATATCATAGATGTTTAGACAATATTCCATTCCCTTGCGATTTCCAAATGCGTGCCAATCATAAACAATAGGAGGATAAATTCCGGCAACAAAGACATCATTGGCATCAAAATCGAAAGCGCTTATATTTAATTGACCCGAGACATTGAGATCAAAACGCCATTTAATGATTATGTCATAGACCAAATTATTCTCTTGTTCATATTTCTTGACCAATTCATATGCTAGTTTCAATTTTCTGAATTGATGAATGAGAAGAAATGGAGAACTACCACCAACATTGGCATTATTTAAGAGTGAAAATTTTGGATCCAATCGAGCATCAAATATATCTTCGATATGAAATGACTTCAAATGAGATCCGATTATCAATTTCAATTGATCGGTGATTATCCCTCTCGCCCGTTCATTGCTAATGAAATCAATCTTGGAATGGAGGCGACAACTATCGTTATTGAGTACTTCTATCTTTTTATCGGTCGAATAATATTGTACCCCATTGAAAAAGAAATCATTGGTATCAGTAAAGGCGAAGACATCAGCATCATTTGGAATAATGATATTCTCCATAAGAAGATCACATAACCTTTTTGATGGATTTTCACGTGTTGGCATAAGAAATGTTCGAAGATTACCAAAGAGAATAAGAGCAGTTTTCATGGGAAAACCTTTCCGCAAAAATCAAGAAGATGATTGATTCGATTAATGTAAGTATGCTTATTTTTGACGATGTCCATTAATTCGTGCAACTCACTCAATGGCATCCTCTCCATATAATCACGTGCATCAAAAAATAACTGGCGAGTATCATTGTTGTGAATGACCTTCTTGTGAAATAATGACTCATAAATTGTCGGAGACGATGTAATCCCCATTTGTCCATAGCTAATGTTTTTGAAAATACGACAAGGAATATAACCGACCTCGTGCTGCCATCGTCCTACGATTGTGGGGGTCATATAACTTTCCTTAATTAGACGCACATTTTCCTCGCTGGAAACGCCCATTCTCTGAGTAAATGTAATTCCACTTTGTTCGCAAGCCTCTTTAAATGGGGTTATCTGATCAATATTGCCAAATTTCTCGCCACCTATTGTTCCTATCCAATGGACATATTGGCTTTCTCGATTAAATGGAATTTCTTTAGGTTTATTGGCCTCAATTTCATCTGGAAGTAAATCGGTAGCCCAGGGATAATAAATACATCGACCGTTATAATCAGCATAAATACAATCATCAAGTTTAGTAATATCCCATTTAAGAACATCGTTAGTATAGACCTGCATATTGCAGCATCGATTTTTCTCAATAATAGACCGGTAAGGACCAGGATCGCAATTATGGAGAACGTAATAACAATCATCTCTTAATGGTATCCTTTTATCTACCTGCCCCTCGGTCAAAAATAGTGAATTGCTAAAATCAAAGTCAGATGGTATATTGTTATCATCAAACCAGGAAACGTTATACCCCAAATGTTTAAACGCTTTGAAATAGGCTTGGAAGATATAATGAACTGTATTGCCTACGTTTATATCATCTTTCCATCCCCATAAAACTATCTTGGCAGGTTTCATTTGATTGAAAGGCTTTCTTGTTTATAACACAAAATCATTCCTGGGAGCCCCAGGCCCATTGTTTTCCAAATCCATTGATGCTCTCTTGATGAGAGAATTTCCTTTGTCGCAAGATATGGACCGATGTTATATAGCGAATTAGAAGATTGATTCAATGTGTCGTGAATGATGATTATAGGATATTTTACCTTTTCGGTAATGGCGATTAACTCTCTTTTGACACTCTCATATTCGTGATCTCCGTCGACAAAGAAAAGAACATTAGCATCCGGATAATCTTTGGCAAGGTCGAGGGCAATATTAACACCATCGCCACGATGAAGCTTAATTTCATCAATATCACGAATTAATATACCAACTTTTTCAGGATTATGTTCGACATGGGTCGCATCATCTGGCAAATCAATAGAATGTATTTCAGATCGGAGACTGAAAGCCTTTACCGTTTCATAAAAAATCTTGGCAGAATATCCGACATTTGTTCCCCATTCAAGAATCAATTTTGGATTAAATCGAATAGCAGCTGCAGCCATTAACATCATTTCGTCCAATGGAAATGGTCCGTCCATTAATGGTGACAATTTGTCTAGGACGAATTGAAAGATGACCTTCTTATTTACCTCAAACTCTGAGGAATCAAAATTGCGAACTGGATTATCGTATGTCATATGTTTCCTTATATCAGAGAAAGTATCATCTCTGCTCTATTTATGTAGGTATGCTTTGTTTTAACCTCTTGCATGAGGGCTTTTATTTCACCAATCATATTGGGATCATTCTTTTTTTCTAAGACCTTATAAAAGAGAGCTTGAATATTTTCATCAAAAACCAATTGTCCATCAAATAAATAATTGGCTGCCGAATTGTTAGTAATTCCAATATGACCATAAGAGATATTCTTCATGAGGCGACAAGGAGTATAGCCATGTTTGACTTGCCATTCTCCCTGAATAGATGGAGCCAAAAAAGCTCGATTAATCAATTTCTGATTCTCTTCCGGAGAAACTGGAGCTGCCCACGGATCAATTCGAAGAATCGAAATATTATTAGCTCGACATTCATCAAAGAACGGATCTATCTGAAGATGATTTTGAAATATACTGCCCCATCCGCCATATGTTCCAATCCAAACGCATTCTCTATTTTCTGTCTCATTATGAGCGTTTTTCAAATCAATTTCATGAGGCAATAAATCGGTAGCCCATGGCTGAAATAGGGTTCCTCCATCAAAAAAGGTATAATCGTTGATTTTGGTCAAATCACCTTTAGCAATAAAGGTAGGGTGTTGATCATCCGGAATATCCTTAGCGGTAATTGAATTGTGAAAGTATTGAATATTGAGTTTCTTTTTAACCCCTTCGTATTTGACAGTATCACAATTATGGAGAATATATCGAGAAGTGGGATTAATTGGTATTTTCTTATCGACCTGACCTTCGGTCAAAAATAAGCAATCATCAAAATTGATAGGGCTAACATCATCATTATCGTCTACCCAATAAACTTCGTGCCCCATAAAACTAAAGGCCTTATAAAAACCATAATGAACATAGGAAGATGTATGGGTATGAAGTTTGTGGCCCCAAATAATGATTTTCATGATTGTCCTTAAATAGTAATCCAAGTTGGAGGAATTAAATCTCTTGTGTTGTGTTGTAATTTAGGACCAAACCATTGGCGTGGCGCTATTACAATTTTATAGGGATTAGGATTAAGATATGCTGCCCACCAAGAATACGATGAGTTGCAGATGATGTTGTTTTGACATTTGGCTTGTATTTCTAAATCTGTTGTCTCATTATTATCAGAAATGAATTCAAATTGGGGGCCTATAAAGGCATGGCGACACCAATTAATATCATCGGAGAAAACGTAATACTTTTCGCTAGGACAAAGCCTCATTGCCTCATTGTAATAATTCGCTGTCATTGTCGGATGGCAATCAGCAAATTGCAGATAATCTCCACGACGAACATGAATTGAAGTCGCGTTTTGCAATGGTAAATTGTCATTTGGCATAAAAAGCCTTTTAATCTCGCCCTCATATTTTTGAAAGTATCTCCAACTCTGGAAATAACCACTCAAATTGAGATTTGGTCGATGAGTGATAGATGCCCAATGAAAATATGGTTCATAATAAGTCTCGCTATTAGCTATGACGTTTGAGAAGCAGTTTTGAAGATTGAAATGAGACTCATATTTCCAAGGTGGGAAAACATAGGTATCGTTGTTTTCTAAAGCCAGGGCGATAGTTGTGGCCATCTGAAATATCTGATTACCAAGACGTCCCTGATTCCCTAAATCTTTGAATGAGATTGTCATTTTACCTCAGCACATTGTAGTCAAAATCGAAAAGGGAGACATTATTGATTATGCCTTCGGCTTCCAAATTCATACAACAAATGTTCTCTCCGTAATTCTTATGGGTTTGATTTCTACTACTTATGATCTGGTTAATTTTATCGGCGTTATTGTAGATATTGCAAGCTTTTCGCATCAAATCTAACTTAGATATCCAAACCATCTCATTAATATCATATCCGCCTTGTCGAAGGTGATTGAACCAAATTTTGGAGGCAAAAATGATTTTATTGTCATTAAGACTCTTTAATAGGGTGCTATGGTCCATTTTGTTATTGAGCAAAATATCACAACGCAATCGAACAATTAGGTCATATTCAATCTCTTTTAATAAGCTAAAGCAGTCCCAAATCTTGTAGTATTGAGCGTTAAGATTGGGACTTGATCCATTAACTAATTCGATCTTGTAATTGTCTGGATTGTAGCTTTCAATTTTAATAGCCTTGATATTGATATTTGGTGGAACTATTCTCTTGATTAGATCGGGCGTGATAATTTCATCTCCTTTTAAAAGCCTTTTCGCCCGAAAATGATCCGGAGCATTTAGATGATCGACATATCCAATATAATCCCATATGGAAAAATAAAGGTCAATTTCCATTCCTTCGAAATGGGCCAAATTGTTATCAATGGTTTCAGGCAGGTTCCTCAATGATCCTGAATAAAGTATAGCTACTCTTGTCATTGTTCTAAGATCTTGGCTTTAAGGAGTGTTGTTGATATTCCCTGTTTATAAGGAATGTAGACTAATAAGATTTGGTTTTCATCGAGCCATTCTTGGGTGAAGTTCATTTGCTTGTAATAATCCTTTCTTGCCCAATCATCACCAATGGCTATTATATCTGGTTTAACCCCTAAAATTGTCGGTTTAGAATCTTCTCCATCGGTATTCTGAACAACCTCATCGACATATTTGGACGAGAGAAGTATCTCTTTTCTTTCATCAAATGACATTACTGGATCTTTTCCCTTATATCGCTTAATGAAATCATCGGTATTTAAAGCGACAATAACTCGATTAGAAAGCAATTTGCATTGTCTCAAAAAATTGACATGCCCAGCATGAAATAGATCAAAAGTGCCACCAGTATATAAAGCCTCCATATTACGACCTAATCTCTGAATGATTCTTCTCGATAAGCAATATGATCGGTTTAAAATCCTCAGGTTTCCATATACTACGATAGTATTCGACCCTATTCTGAGGATAATGAAAACTCGGAGTCAAATCGATTGTCGGAGGATGATCCAGAAAATAGCGATTAATTGCTGTCTCATCGTGCCATTTTGGAATAATACCCGCCGAAACATCCCGATCTATCATTGCAGAACACCATTTCGACAATTCCAAATATTGAGACCGTCGACCCCCGCTAAAACCCCCACCGTAATAATGCTTATATTTACGCGGATAATCATATTTGACAAAATGACAAGAATTAGGATTATCTTCTATTGGGCCTTGTGTTTTATAATATCCACAATGTTGAACGCCTACTAACTCTCCCAAAATATCATAAGCGCTGATATCATCAACTATAAGCGAATCAATATCACAATAGTATAGATATGATTCGTTGGAAAGCTTATCGACGTTATTAGTGAAATGCTTAAATCTATCCATTGAAGCAAAGGGAAACTGTTTATGTTCAATATGAATCAAATTGATTTTGCGCGAAGAGCTTAATTGGATATTCATATTGTCTGTAAAAACGTAGTAAGAAACATTGCAATCATTAAGGAAGTGTTTATCAGCTGATGTAATAAACGGCTGAACAAATCGATCATACTTATTAGTTGCTATAAGCATAAGTCCGACATTTGATTTTGACATTTCTGGTGGATTAACTCGAGAATATTTCGGCAAACCACGAACATAACCATCAAATCTGGCTTGCAACGGACGATCTACCTTATGATCATTAAGTGGATTATCCAAATTATAGACATAAAGGATATCTCCAACATATTTAGAATGATGCCCGGCCATTTCCAATTGTGGGAACATTAAAGACATATCCCACGCAGAGGGATGAAATTGACCATCTTTCATCAAATCTTCCCTTTTGATCAATTTGAATAGCCAGGTATAAAAAGTTCTCAAATGAGTAGCACACCAAGCATAACTCCTGAAGTTGTTTTGATCGATAATGCTGGTCGGTATAGGTTGGGCTATTCCAACACTTCCATCATTTGAGTTTTTGTATTGACCATAAGTCATCCAAGTTTTACCATCAGCATAGGCAGCATCTAATTTGGTTATAACTTGACCATCAGAAAACCAATCATCTCCATCAAGAGTTAAAATGATTTCATCATCATCGCACGACCAAATCATATTGTAGAGATTTTCCAATGCTCCTATTCGTTTTTCATTCTTAATTAGTGTAAATCGTGTTGATTTATCAGAGGCATCAACAATCTTCTTTACCTTATCAAAGGTATCATCCGGAGAACAATCATCAGTAAAAATGACACGATATTTGTCATAAACTAAGTTGATACAAGATATGATGTTCTTCTCGCACCATTGAGAGTTTTTATAGCTCGGAATGACAATAACAAACTTCTTTTTTCCTGCAAAGACTGTTTGATTGGTTTCAATAAACGGATTACGATAAGACGGAGGGTCAATTTTTACCCAAGGATGATAAACCTCACGGGGATCTCTTATATTCATTGGTGCCTGATTTGGAGTTAAGGATGGGTGAGATGTTGTATCAATTGGAACAATATGTTGCGTTAATTTTGACTCTAAAGATTTTGAACGTGCATGTACTGAGTTATCTATCGTTTTAATAATTGGTTGAGGTTTGGTATGTTCTGTATTGCGTCTAGCGAACCAAAATCTCCTCTTATTAATATCGCAGGTCCCGGTATTGCTTACTATCCAATCATATTGCAAGGGTCCTGTATTAAGTCCCGAACTATCTAATCTCTTGAAATCAAATGAAAGCTCTCCGAATATCTTTTCGATGAAAGCAGCGGTCGGTCGTGCGCTAAATCCATTAAATGACCAATCAGGATTATCTTTGTTTTCAGATAAGACTGAACATAAATTAGGATCGAGTGAATCACAAACTGCTGTTTCTAAAACAACATTATTAGTCGAATTAAGCATATTCCTGAAATGCCCCTCCCAATTTTTGAGATGGCATAGAAGATCTGTATTTATAACCAAATCAAAGTGAGAAAAGGCCCAATCACAATCGAGATCCGATTTGATGGTTTTTATGCCAGGATATTTCTTAGCAGCTATTTTGAGATGTTCTTCTCGGGCATCTACCGCCGTGATTTGCGAACCCAAACGATAAAGTGCTCCGCCACCAGCGTCTCCGTGCTTACACCCCAAATCAAGCACTTTCTTGTTTTGGAAGAACGGATGGCCAAAATAATCTACAATAGCCTTTATCTTCTTATGATTCCACTCTTGCTCTATATTCGCCATTTATCTTATCCTGAGATATTAGCAGTTTCCAATGAGAACTTGCTCAAACTTATCCCGATCTAAATTGATTGAAATGAATGTAGTCGGACTATTGTCATTAACTTCGGTCAAATGAGAGCCCCATTCGCCCTTTTCACGATAGATTTTTACTTCTGCCCATTTAAGAATAGATGAATCAATTGCGGCACAAGCGGCTAACGGATCATGGAACGCTTTGCCGCTCGGTTTGTTTTCCAGGTAAAAACCCATTGCTCCAATAAGCTCGTTAAGTCCGCTATTGTTAAAACGATAAGGTAGCATACGTAAGTGCATCTCTCCATCATATATCACCCCATGGCATACGTTTTTAGATACGAAGCGTTTAAGGGGTATCCTTGGCGCCGCAACAACCTCTTTTGCGGAGGGGACATCACCAATCTCCGCCAGCATTATGATTGTAATTCGTTTCAGCTGTATCTAATGCCTCTTTCCAATGAATGTCTTTGATTTTCATTCGACCCCATCGTTTGTGATTTCGATACTCTTCGCCGTTTGGTCTTCCTTCATTAACCCAAATACGATTAGCTATCTCCTCAACATGAGTTTTATGCTGACTTTCATGACCCTGTTCCCACCCGCACCAACAAGAATTATATGGCACAATCTGAAACTCTTTCTTGCAATCGAGGCAATCATAGCCAGCCTTAATATGATTAGTGTCGTGGTAGTGCATATGATGGGGCGGGTCTTTATCTTCGTGAGATCCACCACCGGCAAGCGTAGTGGTCCATCCAATCTTTTTGACATTCGTGCTATCGCAATAAGAACATCGAATGAAACTCTCTAAGATCTTGAAATCGACTTCATTATACATTGATGCCTAACCTTTTCTTAGCAATAGCTATTGCTCTATCTGATATATCGAATCCGATACAATTTCTTCCAAGTTTATTCGCCGCATCCAAAAACGATCCGCTTCCACAAAACGGATCCATAACCAAATCTCCAGGATTGCTAAATGTCTCGATAATCCTATTCATTAACGCCATTGGTTTCTGGGTAGCATATGAAAGCTTCTCTTTCTCATTTCGGCAAAGAGAAGGAATATCATTCCACCAATCCTCGAGCTTTTTACCCTTTTTAAGGTAATCTTCCTTTTTGGCATCAGGATTCCAGCTTGTCTTACCGCCAATGCTAAGCTTACCTTCATAAGGAATAAGCGGCTGATTAAAAGCGCGCTTACCCATTCCATACCACAAAATAGTATCGTGTTTTCGTGGCAAATGAGATTTGACCGAGCTCGGATTAGAATAACACCAGATGATTTCATTCTGAAAGTTATCTCGCCCAAAAATAGCATCCGCATTGACTTTGACATAATGAACTGCTTTTGCATCTAAATGAATAAGGACATTGGATCCAGCAGGGTCCAGAGCTTTTTTGATGCTTGTCAATCGTTCTTTGATGAATGTGAGATAATCCTCGAATGAATCACCGACTCCATAATACTGATCTTCTGATTTGCAAGAATAGGGCGGGTCGAGATAGACAAGCTGAACGTTTTCAATTCCGGTCATATCGAGACAATCACGTTCGAATAATTCAATTGTCATTGATCCCACCATTCATTTTTGTGATTCATTGCCTTTTGTTCCCGATCTAGCGTCTCTTTAATGAGAGGTTTCATTTCATCCAAATCTTCGTATGTATTACCACAACAATATCGATCTTCCATTAAGATCGCGTAGATCTTTTGGAGAAGAGTAAATGATGTTTCTTCTTCCTTTTTCATTCTTCTACTTTCTCTGATGCCTGATCAATGAACTTTCCCACCTCTTCCATTATTTCGGTGGTAGACCTTATATCGTATTGTTTTTGACAGACGGAACATTGTTGCCAGCAATTATACGGATCTTTGAGAGATGTATATAGGGTCAAAACGCCTTTACAAGCCAAATCCTCGCAAGGAGGACCATAAAGCTCAAACATTGGAAAATCGACCCGATCACCTATATCGCTTGTCTTATTCTTTTCCAACCATAAGAGACCGTTTGCTTCATCGGTTTCACTGCCGAGATGAGCATCTAAGTCGAGAACCAGTTCATCACGCACTCGATTTAAGAGCTTTTCAGATGGCTGCCAGTTAGAAGGTGGAAAATCATCACGTTCAAACATCGGGCGCACTCTCTTCATTCTCACTCCTTTTGCAGACGACAAACCTATCATCCAAAATAGATGATATCAATGGTCGAACTTCGTTTTCATATGATAATCCACCATTATTGCATCCTGGAACCGGTAGAACAATCTTGTCGAGCCCATGTTTTTTCCCTTTTAGATCAACGGTTTTGATTCCATCAGCATACCAAACAAGATATCGACACGACTCTTCAATAAGTTTCAAATCAGATTTATCTCGCCAATTATATTTGGTTGGAAAGCTGAAAATGACAACTAAATCTTGACGATAGTTATCGAGATATGGTTTTACAAATAGACCATTATGATCAGTCATTCCAATAACTGATAGTTTATTTCCGCGTGATTTGAGCATTTGACCCAAATACTTCTCAGTCTCAGGATAACGATTACGACATTCTAATGCAATGCCCAAACCCATTATGCCATTTCCATTTTTGCGGAGCATTGCGTTTGTGGTAATACAAATGGCATTGGTTTCGACGTCTGAGATGAAATCGAAAACGTTGCCTATAACTTCTTTCATTGTTTATCCAATACGATTTTAGTTTGTGTGACATTATAAAACTTGTCTTTATAAACGTCAACAATATCATCTTCATTAAGACAATTTGTTTTAATGTTGGCAAATACACCATTTATAGTGCATTTTACGCTATAAATATAACGCCTTTCATTATCACAATTGATTTGTATTTCCATACTACGCGTTTCATTCTTTTTTAGATATGCAAAAATGGTATTACAGATAATGGCAAATGCGCATTTTGTTTGAGACGACCCTGATTCTATAATTAGACTATTATCATTATCTGTAATACAAACTTGTTTTCCACAAAACCAATCGATACCATCTATTTCGATAACTCCTATATATTGCATTTATAATTCCTTGCCTGTTTATCCCATTCATTTTCCCATATAGTAACCAAATTATATCCGGCATCCTTAATCAATTTCTCACGATTAATTGTGTTTTTATAAAGCTCTCCATATGTTTTATGATTGGTCCCATTAATAGCATCTTGATTATATATTTGAGGATTTCCGTGCCAAAAATCGCCATAGAACTCGTAGATGGTGTTTGTTGTTGGGTCGAAACCATCAGGTTTAATCCAGGTGTTTGCTATTTTTAGCGACTGATTTCTATTTGCATTTGAAATACCTAATTGATCTAGCCATTTGGTTTCTAGTTTAGAAATAGACTTCGTGCATTTTCTACATCCTTTTCCAGCTAAATGAGACATGGCTAATTGTCTAAATTCACCGTGAATAGGGCAAATTATTGTGATCATATTACGAGCAATAGTATATTCCGTCTTTGAATAATCATACTTGTTATGATGAACAATATTAGATTGTCTTATGAAGTATTCCAAGTCGTTAGCAACTGAACGTCCTGTCAAATCTCGGCCACATTGGAAACATCCGCATCGTGAATGCGCATCTGGAGTTTGAAAAAACGAGCCGTGTATTGGGCATATTATTTCCAACTTAGTTATACTATCTGTGTATATAGACTTGGAATAGTCAAATTTGTTATGATGAATGATGTTTGATCTTGCGATGAAATCCTGTAAATTGCCAGTTTGACTCTCAATGAAACATTTTTTACATCCCTTTCCTCTTAGATGATTATTAACCAATTGCCAAAATGATCCGTGTTTGTGGCATATTATCTCTATTTTAAACTTCATTCCAATATATATCGATTTGGAATAATCATATCTATCGTTATGTTTTGCCTTGGCATTTTCTATAAACCATTCTATGTCTTTGGTATTTGATTTAATCTGTTTTTCTTTGCCACATATTGGGCAACCCTGACCTCTTAAATGTGGATTTGCAGATTGCTTAAATAGCCCGTGTAATGAGCATATTATATTCATTTTCTGTTTTTCATTTATATACTCTATCTGAGAATAGTCATATTTATGATTATGAACCGTATTAGCTTCTTCTATAAACGTATCCTTATCTTTGCGATTTCTAATGCTTGCATTATAAAATACGCATAATTTACAACCCTTTGACGATAAATGTTTCCACGGCTTTTGTTTGTAGTCTCCGTGAATTTTGCATGTAATAATCACTGGCGTCACACTATTTATATATTCAACTTTAGAATAATCGAATTTCTCTTCATGTATCTTGATGGCTTTTTCAATAAATTCAGCGGTAGTTAATTTTGAGGTCATACAAACTTATATATCACGATTAGTCGATTTAAATGGCTATCTCAATTCTTTTTATTTGACTAATCCCATTTTATAGACGTTCGATTTTGATGCCCGTGCAAATAAATGATGTCATTTACCGAGTGATAAATGTTGATGCTTGAATGCTCACCAAACCATCTAATTACTACCTCTTCGCTTTCTTTATCTTGAAAAACGCAACCTTCTGCAACATAGCCACACCCCGAAATCCCACTTACGTCTTGCTCGCGATAAAGTTTAAACGTTTTTAACATACATATCCTTGGTTAAGCCTTAGCCCAAACTCTCCGAATGAGAAGAAAGCTATTTGCCGTATGGTTTTTTAGTGGGTCGCTATTTCAATCGGCCCCTTGAAATCTATATCCTATGTTCTTGATGGTCCCAATATTCTCTTCTAAGACACCATTAATGGTCTTCTCTAAGACATTTTCTACTCCAAGCAAGAGATTGGCATCTGTTACCTGGCGATTTTGCCACTGAGAAACCAATGTCTTGAAAGAGGTAATCTGTGGAATCAATCCTATAACCTGGAGAACGGCGTGGGCGACCTGTTCCCTTTCCTCTTTAGTAAATTGGTTTTCTTGAGGTTTTTCTTGTGGAGCCGGAGCAGGTGGTAAGGTGGGAGGATTTTGGGCGAATTTAGAAGCCAGATAATGAAATTGATTACATTTCTTGATTAATAGGTCGTTCATGACCTAATGCCAAATAATTGCCGATTAGAAAAGAATCGACAATTGTCTCATCTTAGATTTTTTGACCGCCCGAGCAAACTTCTTGATTTCTTTGACATTAGATGTATTGAGAACGGCTTGTTCTAACTTGGAGATATTGGCAAGCTTTATCTTTTGCGCCAGTAATCGAATATAGGTAAATGACCGCAATTTGATGATGATGTCTTCAATTCTGGCAATTTCTTTCCGAGATGTCAAATGCTTGGCTAATTCGAAGAGATATCTTGGCTTCTGAGATTTAAAGATGATCTTCTTGAACTTTGGAAAATCAATGTCATCAATGTGCTTTATGAACATATGGGCGGATTGTGCCGTTCCATTTTTCAGGATGATATCTTCAATCTTCTTTTTGTCAGCCCCAGGAACAAAACAAGCAAACTTGGTTATGTAAGTTAGGTTTTTTGATTTGATGACAATATCTTGGAGGGAGTGAATATCGGCATTGGGAATATTCTGTGCAAATATAAAGGCGTACTTAGGATCTTTGCTTTGAAGGATAACCTCTTGCATTTTGTGGCGCTTGTAATCGAGATGATAAGCGAAAAAATAAGCTAAGCCAGAATCTTTATTGGCAATAATCTTAGATTGAATCTCATCTAAGATGGATGAATTATGTGCAATTTGACGCTGAATTTCCATCCAACGAAAATAGTCTTGCCAATAAGGCGATTGATTATGATCGATCATACATTACTATATATCGGGCAGATTACCTTTATTCTCTTTTAAAGCATTTAGAACAAATGTCCTCTCCACAATTATGTCCATCTAAAACCCAATTATGATCGCATTTTAATTCGATTTTTGGCCCTTCTTTGTAGTTAAGAAGATCTTCGTAAACTTCCCTTGGCATTATCATATATTCTACACCAGATGCTTGACGGAAAACGACCGGACCGTTAGGATCGTTCTCATCGAGCAATTCGCAATACGCGCCGGGATGACCAAAGGCAAGAAGTTGGGTTTTCTCCAATTCAGCAAATGCTGCTTTTAAATCGCTCATTTGATTGATTTGACCTCAATTTTGCGATGTGCAAATTCATCGGGGTGTGCCGCGACATTAAATGTTAATACCCCATTAGATAGCTCAGATTTCAATGATTCGGTGTCAAACCCTTGTGGAATTACGAAGGACTTTTCAATCTTGTATGAGCTATTTTGGTTTTTGCGCTCTCCCGAGACAAGCACTATACGCGAAGTTAACTCAACCTTTAAATCTTCAGCATCAATTCCCGGAACATCTGTCGAAAATGAAAGAGATCCGTCTTCTTGTTTTTGAGAAGAAAAACCCTGACTTTCGTGTATGATTGAGACGACCTCATTGGCAAATTCGCCTGAAAAGAACCGATCCAGATTTTCGAATAGACTTGACATTGTATTTCTCCTTGTTTGATGACTATAATCACTGCGTTTTAGTTTGTCAATCCCGCATCAAATGAAACAATTTCACTGTCCATATAAGACACCGAATTGATCAATTCGAGGACTTTATCGAGAAATGAATTAGGATAGGCTCCATCTTTCTTATTCTGATCGATGAAATCCCGCATATTGAGAGACTTCTTATCAAAGCGCATAAAGAGCGGAGCTGACCACAAATCAATCTGTTTCTTTACGGCAAGGGCGAAATCCTTTTTGGATGGAAGGTTTTTTGTGATCGGATCAATCAGTCCTGCCAAAATATCGTTATAACCCTTGTCGTGTTCTTTAATGATCTGGTTTAAGCCCCTCTTAATCTGGTAGAGATTTTTGACGATATCTTCAGGTAAATAAGGAATTACGTCGTCTTCGATTCCGAGTATAATCAATTCAAGGCAGTTTCTCATTGATGTTGACAATGTATCTCTCGCACGATGAGCAATGCCATAAGCTATGCTCTTTATTTTAACCCGATTGAAATTGCTATCCTTGACAACAACCCCTTCTTGTTCAGAAGGGCTTCGTTCATTGACATAAGCGACAATATCATCGATTGACTTGAGATTGTGGGATTTGACGTTTGGTATGCCGGGTATTTCAATTTGAGAGATATCTATCTCGTTAGAGACGAGCCAATCCTGATCGTGATAAGAAGAGTTTCGGTAGATTACATTACGAGCCCCTAATAGGGTTATGCGATTGGCATTGTGCTTGACGACGACCTGATTATAGAGTGTGCATAATTCAAAGCAATATGTAATCTGTTTATCCAAATGAGAAGTGAAATCAGAAAAGGATTTAGCGCAAGTATCAAATAGAGCCTTCTCGAATAGAGCTCTAAACGTAAAGAGATCGTTGTTCATAACGATATCTGCGTCGGGAGATGAACGAGTGGCGACGCACCATTGCTCAGAAGTCGGATCATTATAAATGATGCATAAAGTTCCATCTAACTTCTCATAGACCTTCAATTCAGGATCGTCTAAATTGATATTGACCGCCCCCTGACCATAATTGAAAAATCTACGAAACGGAAATCCGATCACTCTCGTCATTCCTGGGATTGTCTCTTTGTCCAATTTATCGGATATGGTCGGAAACTCTCCCAAATCTAATCTGGAGAGAATTAATCCACGACAATCCCAGGATAAGACATCACTTTCTTTTGTCTCAATCATGTCGTAATTGAGAGAGATCTTCTTCTTGCTTTTGGAAAGCGATGCGTAGATTCCATGCTCAATTTCGAGATCGCGAAGCGAGTGAATTTCTAAGTATTGTTGAACGAGAATCATTTGATTACCTTAAAGGGTTTCATAATTCAGATCGTGAATGCAATTTTCTAATAGCCCACAAATATCACACGCATGTAGTGGGTGATTATTATCAAAGACACGTTGAAGAATATCTGTATTTGCTATACAGTTTGGACATACCATTTCTGGTGGAATATAAGCATCATTGGAAAATGTTTCCCAAAATATCTCTTGCCAATCTTGGAGACCACCTTCGGATTTAATCGTTCCACAATTGGAACACATTATCTCACTCATTTTCGTTTCCAAGCTTAATGAATCCGCCCTCTTTCAATGACGCTCGATGAATCAATCTACCACTTTCATCGTACATCATATGTCGCGCCTCTTCCTTAAGAGGAGAAAATGAATCTGAGATATCCTTTAAGATAAGGGATTGCAGAACATTAAGCTGCTGCTCGGATAATTCATCGAAATTAGACATCACAATGTTAAAGGCACTCATTAGTGTCTTCATATTCGATTTGCCCGTTTCTGTCCAAAATCCATTTTCTGCTACAAAATCGCTATATTTCATTTGGTTGCCTTTGTTGTTAGAAGAAGTAATACTACGAGCACGACCGGGACGCAGATTGACCACGAGATGTCATATTGGGCGATCTCAATCAATTTCTGTTTGCTTGCCGGAATGTATGTCTCTAAGAACCAATAAAGCCCCAAGAACCCAAAGATAAGGATAATGAGCTTAAAGAGATATCCTTTGACAAGAAGAAAGTAAAGGATGGAGATAATGATACCGGCTGCTATGAGAGGCATGGCTTTTAATCCGTTTATTTGGTTGGTTTTTTGCTCTTGAGATAATTCAGCATTGACATTTTATCACGAGTCCCTATTTTCTCAGTCCAAAGCTTTTCCAATTCGATAAGGGCATCTTCGGATAATGTCTTAGTCTTTCGAAATGCTTTCAAATGTTCATTCAATGAAAGCTCTTCGACATCGACTTCAAATGTTAGATCGTCTGACTTGTAATTGAAAACGAGCAGTTTATCATTGAATGTCCAGATTTTTTGGTCTTTTGCTTGAACTTGCGCTTTAATTTGAGCTTTGGTTTGCTTTTTCATTGTTTGATTCCTTAATCGAGATTTATTGTTGGTTTGACAGCCTCATTATTCAATATGAAAAATTTTTGAATTCTGTCATGCCAGCCCGGCATCCATTTTTGAATTTCTTCTAATGAAAAATCATTTTTTGACATATTAATTTTATTACAACAAAATACAGTATTTCCCTTTATATATCCTTTTTCTGGAATAATTTTATCTACCGAAAAACTATTTCTATTTCTGCCATCCCCAACTTTACAAATTAAAAGTTCATCTGTATAAAAACATTTGCCTTGTTGATAATGAA
>ODAK010002941.1_pt1 | contig 17792 bp, 15 predicted proteins | sample 1539591 | NCBI WGS metagenome assembly ODAK01 (sample SAMEA3539303, study PRJEB22396) | soil metagenome | biome: tundra; feature: field; material: soil | place: USA | collected 2010-05 | depth 0.15 m
GGAATCCAGAGAACGCCGGTCAGGATTGCGGTCAGCAACAGATACATCAGTTCGGCCTTCATAGTCTCCTCCGAAGGTTTGGCGATCGGATGAGCCGCCCGGCTACCCGTGCCGCGACCTTACTCCGACGTTGCACCTGGAGCTGCTTCGTTAGTCGCGGTTCCGCTCGGGTGGGGTGATGGCCGCGATTGCTGTCGCGCGGAGTCCTCGATATCGGCTTTCTGGCTCAGGCGGGCCGCCGGCGTCAGGCCCGCGCCCCGGTATACCCGCTGGGTTGGGGCGCCTCGGCGGGTGACGACCGCCTCCCGATGCGCCTGAAGAGAGGCTCGCTGGCATCTACTTCAGGCGCAATTTCCGAGCCGGTCAGCCGCCGCTCGGGAACCGCCGGTCCGGGGTGCTTCCAGCTGTCGCGCGACGTCTCCCCGGAGAGCACGGTTCGCTTCGCGCCGTCTTGTGGCGCACTCGGCTCGTCGCCGCCGTTCCCTGTGGAGGACGCATGACGACGACAATGGCCTCCTTCGCTGGACCGGACTTTCAGTGCGCCGCGAAGCCGCAAGTCTTCAGCGAAGGCATGCGGCGGCGCGAAGCCCGGGCTCGGACAGGCTACCGACCGCAGGACCTTGCACATGAAGAGATCCAGGACGCACAGATTCGAGACCCTGGCGGTGCACGCCGGCCACGGCGTAGACGCAGCCACCGGCGCAGTCGCTCCGCCCATCCACCTTTCCACCACGTTCGAGCGTGCGGCGGACGGTTCGTACCCGCACGGATATCTGTATTCGCGCAACGACAACCCGAATCGCAACGGCCTCGAGGCGGCCTTGGCTGCGCTCGAAGGCGGGTCGTCGGGCGCCGCCTTCGCGTCGGGGCTGGCGGCGGTGACGGCGATCTTCCAGGGCCTGCAGCCGGGCGACCATGTCGTCGCCCCGAAGGACATCTACCACGGCACGGCCAACGTCCTGAAGCACCTGTTCGCCAAATGGCAGGTCGGCGCCACGTTCGTCGACATGACCCGTCTCGACGACGTGAAGCGCGCCGTGCGGGCCCACACCCGCATCGTCTGGATCGAGACGCCCTCCAATCCGCTGCTGCAGTGCGTCGACATCGCAGCGATGGCCGGCGTCGCCCACCACGCCGGCGCCCGCGCGGTGGCCGACAACACCTTCGCCTCGCCGGCGTTGCAGCGGCCGCTCGACCTCGGCTGCGACATGGTGATGCACGCCACCACCAAGTATCTCGGCGGCCGCAGCGACGTGCTGGGCGGTGCCGTCATCACTCGCGCCGACGACGAGGCCTTCGCGCAGGTGCGCACGGCGCAACTGTTCGGGGGCGCGGTGCCCTCGCCCTTCGACTGCTGGCTGGTCATGCGCAGCCTGCCGACGCTGCCCTATCGCATGCGGGCGCACTGCGCCAATGCGCGCAAGGTCGCGACCTTCCTGCGCGAGCACCCGAAGGTGTCGGCCGTGCACTACCCGGGCCTGGAAGACAACGCCTTCCACGCGCTGGCGAAGAAGCAGATGTCCGATTTCGGCGGCATGCTGTCATTCGAGGTGAAGGGCGGCAAGGATGCGGCGATGACGGTGGCGGCCCAGGTCGAGGTGTTCACCCGCGCCACCAGCCTGGGCGGCGTCGAAAGCCTGATCGAGCATCGCGCTTCCATCGAAGGGCCGGAGAGCAAGACGCCGCAGGGACTGTTGCGCGTATCCGTCGGCCTGGAGCATGCCGACGACCTGATCGACGACCTGGCGCAGGCGCTTGACCATTGCGCCTGAGATCGTCCGCATGGCCCACGCCAGGGGGATTGACGCCCGTGCAGAAGACGGGGCATCCTCGCCGCTAACAAATTGCCCCGGAGCAAAGCCATGGCAGACGCAGAGGCCAAGAAGCGCGTTCACAAGGAAATCCAGGACAAGGTTCAGCCGCTGGCCAACGACGCGTTCAAAGGGATCGCCAAGGCCGTTCCCGAGCTCGCGAAGGTCATGAAGACCGTGGGCGACGCCATCAAAAAGGGCGAGGGCGCGGATCTCCTGCAGACCTACCGTCGCGAACTGACCATCAAGCTGCGCGCCGTGAGCGACGCGAGAGGCGACGCTCTCGATGCCTTGGCCGCGCTTGAGAAAGCGACGGCGGACGACGATGATTTCGCGGCCGATGCAGATGAGATCAAGGATCTCAAGAAGAAGCTGGTCAATTCGAGAGACCTGCTGGCCGACCAGATTGTCAAGGGCAAGAAAATCGAGGACGACGCAAAGGCGGCAGCCGAAGAGGGAGGCAAGGCCGAAAAGACCGCGCACCGTGAGTGGGACGCCATGATGACGCTTTTCGAACGCCAGACGTCTTCGCTCCCCGGCGTCCTAAAGCGGCTGCGTGGCTTGCAGGCGGACGCCGAGGAGGCAGTGAAATCGCGTGCTGCGGCCGCACTGAAGCCCATCAAGGATTCCGTCTCGGACTTCGCGCTGAACGACGACGCCATGCAGGGCAAGCTGCTCCTCAAACGAACCAACGAGTTCCTGTCCAAGTACGACATCGATTCGTTCAGCAAGTCCTTCGTGGACGAGATGGCCAAGGACAGGGCAACGACCGTCGACGAGTACGACAAACGCGCCCAGGCGCTCGAGAAGGAAGTCAAGAAGATTCAGGACGCCGTGGCCAAGCTCGAGATCGAGCCGCCCGACGCGGTGAAGGCGACGGCGGTGCTCGGCTTCAAGGCCAACTTCATCACCAAGGTGCAGGCGGCGCTCAAGCTCGACGAGTCCAAGCTCGCCAAGGCGCTCGAAGACATCGCCAAGCAGGCCGGCGTCAAGGCCACCGGCAAGGAGCTGGTCGAGAAGCTGAAGAAGGCGAAGCTTCTCTAGTCGCGCCGGCGGTCGGCGGCCGGCTTCGGCAAGGAAACTTCAGCGGACGGCCAGCGAATACCGGAGGTCGCTTTTCGGGATGATATAGACGCCGAAATCGCAGCTGTAGACCGTCCACGCCTGGGTCGGATCGGCGGCGTCGGTCACGGCCGCCTCAGGGCGGTACGCAACGATCGCCTCGCTTCGCGTTCGGCGGTGTGATTGGAGCGTGAGGAGCCAACGAACGCCTTTCTGCTGGCCTCTGCGCGTCTGGTTCTGGGCCGAAAGCGTTCCGAGCAGGCTTTGACAGGACTTGCCTAACCGCGCAAATGGCAGGCCACCCAATGCCCCTCGGAGCTCTGCTTCAGCTCCGGCTTCTCCGCACTGCACAGCGGAAACTTCGCGATGGGGCAGCGTGTGTGGAAGTGGCAGCCTGAGGGCGGGTGGATCGGGCTGGGCACGTCGCCTTGCAAGGTGATGCGCTTGCGCTTGATCTTCGGGTCGGGGATCGGCACGGCCGAAAGCAGCGCCTCGGTGTACGGGTGCAGGGGCTGGGTGTAGAGCTGCTTCGAAGGCGCGATCTCGACGATGCGGCCGAGGTACATCACCGCCACGCGGGTGCTGATGTGCTCCACCACCGAGAGGTCGTGGGCGATGAAGATGTAGGTCAGGTTGAACTGGTGCTGCAGGTCCTCGAGCAGGTTGATCACCTGCGCCTGGATCGAGACGTCGAGGGCGGAGACGGCCTCGTCGCAGACCACCAGCTTCGGGCTGACGGCGAGTGCCCGCGCGATGCCGATGCGCTGGCGCTGCCCGCCCGAGAACTCGTGCGGATAGCGGCGCATGTGGTCCGCCGCGAGGCCCACCGTCTCGAGCAGCTCGACGATCCGCGCCTCGAACTCGCGCCTGCTCTTTGTGAGGCGGTGGATGATGAGCGCCTCGCCGACGATGGCGCCGACCGTCATGCGCGGGTTGAGTGACGCATACGGGTCCTGGAAGATGATCTGCATGTCGCGCGCCAGCGCCCGCAGCTCGTCCTTGCCAGCGCGGGTGACGTCCGTGCCCTCGAACCAGACCGCGCCCGAGGTCGGTTCGATCAGGCGCAGGATGCAGCGGCCGGTGGTGCTCTTGCCGCAGCCCGATTCGCCGACCACGCCGAGCGTTTCTCCGGCCGCGAGTTCGAAGCTCACACCGTCGACCGCGTGCACGCTCTCGACCTCGCGGCCGAGCCAGCCGCCCTTGATCGGGAAGCGCTTGACCAGGTCCTTGACCTTGAGCAGCGGTTCGCTCATGGCGTGGCTGCCGCCGCGGCCATCGGAAACTCGTCGAAGATGCAGGCCACCTTGTGCCCCGGCACCGGCTCGCGCAGCGGCGGGGTGGCCACGACGCATTCCGGCACGGCGTACTTGCAGCGCGGCGCAAAGCGGCAGCCTTCGGGCGGGTCGATCAGCTTGGGCACGGTGCCCGGAATCTGTTCGAGTCTCGCCTTGTGCAGGGCCGCGGTATCGATGCGCGGGATCGAGCGGATCAGCCCTTGCGTATAGGGGTGGCGCGGGCGCGCGAACAGCTCCTCGACGTTCGCCTCCTCGACCACCTTGCCGGCGTACATCACGACGACGCGCTGCGCGACCTCGGCGACCACGCCCATCGCGTGCGTGATCAGCATGATCGCCATGCCGAGGCGCTCCTTCAGTTCGCCGAGCAGCTCGAGGATCTGCGCCTGGATCGTGACGTCGAGCGCGGTGGTCGGCTCGTCGGCTATCAGCAGCTGCGGGTTGCAGGCCAACGCGATGGCGATCATCACGCGCTGGCGCATGCCGCCTGAGAACTGGTGCGGGTAGTCGTTCACGCGGCGCTGCGGCGTGGGAATTCGCACCAGCGCAAGCATCTCGACCGCGCGGTCGAGCGCGGCCTTGCGGCTCAGGCCTTCGTGCAGGCGCAGCGACTCGGCGATCTGCTCGCCGACGCTGTACACCGGGTTGAGCGAGGTCATCGGCTCCTGGAAGACGATGGCGATCTCCTTGGCGCGGATGCGGCGCATCGCTTCGGCATCAGCGGGAACGAGGTCGCGCCCCTGCCACAGGACCTGGCCGCCAGCGATGCGGCCGGGCGGCATCGGCAAGAGCTTCAGCACCGTCATCGCCGTCACCGTCTTGCCACAGCCCGACTCACCGACCACGCAGACCGTTTCGCCGCGCTCGATCGCGATATCGACGCCGTCGACGGCGTGCAGCCAGCCATCGTCGGTCTTGAAGTGGACCTTGAGGCCCTTGATCTCGAGCAAGGCCATCAGAGCAACCGGCGCGGATCGAGCGCGTCGCGCAGGCCGTCGCCGACGAAGTTGATGCACAGCACCGCGAGAAAGATCGCCGTGCCCGGGAACAGCGCCCAGTGCGGCGCGATGTCGAGGTATTCCTTGCTGTCGTAGAGGAGGCGGCCCCAGGTCGGGATGTCGGGCGGAAAGCCGAGGCCGAGGAAGGAGAGGGTTGATTCGGCGATGATCGCCGCGGCGACTTCGATCGTTCCCGCGACGATCACCGGCCCCAGCGAATTGGGCAGGATGTGGCGCACCACTTGCCGCGACACCGAGGCGCCGAGTGCCCGTGCCGCTTCGACGAACTCCTTCTCCCTGAGCGAAAAGAACTGCGCCCGCACCAGGCGCGCCACAGGCATCCAGCGAAAGCCGCCGATCACCAGCACGATCAGGATGAAGACGCCGACCTCGGGGCCGAAGATGCTTTTCAGCGTCTCGCGGAACAGGTAGATCAGGATCAGGAGCAGCGGCAGTTGCGGCAGCGAGAGGAAGAGATCGGTCAGCCACATCAGCGCCGCATCGACGGCGCCGCGCGAGATGCCGGCGATCGCGCCTATCGTCACTCCGACCAGCATCGCCATCAGCATCGCCGTCAGGCCGACGGCGAGCGAGATGCGGCCGCCGTAGAGCATGCGGGCAAAGATGTCCTGGCCGAGGTCGTCGGTACCGAAGGGGTGGGCCATTGTCGGCGTCTTCAGCCGGGCGGTGAAGTCGATGTCGTTGATCGAGAGTTTCCACAAGAGCGGGCCGAACACCACCATCAGCACCATCATGGCGAGCACGACGAGCCCGGCCACGGCGAGCTTGTGCCGGCGAAAACGCCGCCACGCCTCGGCCGCCGGCGAGACGTTTCGCCGGCGCGGCGACGCGCTATCGATAGCTGATGCGAGGGTCGAGCCAGCCATAGAGCAGGTCGGCGATCAGGTTGAAGAAAATGACGAGGCAGGAAAAGACGAAGGTCACCCCCATGACCACGGGCGTGTCGTTGCGCAGGATCGCGTCGATGAGCAGCGAGCCGATGCCGGGCACGCGAAAGATCTGCTCGGTGACGATCGCGCCGCCGAAGATCTGCGGCATGGTGAGCGCCACCAGCGTCACCACCGGGATGAGCGCATTGCGAACCACGTGCTTCATGAGGACCACGCGCTCTTGCAGGCCCTTGCTGCGCGCCGTGGTCACGTAGTCGAGGCGGATCACGTCGAGCACTGCGGAGCGGACGTAGCGCGTCCAGCTCGCGCCCTGGAAGAGGCCCAGTACCGTGACCGGCATGATCGACTGCTTGATCTGGTGCCACCACCACTGCCAGCCGGTCGCGGCGATGTCGGCGCGATAGACGAAAGGCAGCCAGTCGAGCTTGATCGAGAACAGCAGGATCAGCAGCAGGCCGGTGAAGAAGGTCGGCAGCGAAAAGCCGACGAAGGCCAGCGTGCTGGCGACGCGGTCGAACAGCGAATACGGCCGGGCCGCGGAATAGATCCCCACCGGCAGAGCGACCGCCAGCGCCAGCACCTGCGATGCGCCGATGACGGCCAGCGTCACCGGCACGCGTTGCAGGATCAGCTTGTCGACGTCGACCCGGCTGATGAAGGAAAAGCCCCAGTCGCCCTTCAGCATCGCCCATAGCCAGTGAAAGTAGCGCTGCCAGATCGGGTCGTCGAGGCCGAACTTGGCGCGCAGCATCTCGCGCACGGCCGCGGGCACGTTCGGGTTGGTCGCCATTTCCCCGAATGGGTCGCCGGGCGCCAGCGCCAGCACGGTGAACAGCACGACGCTGATGCCGAGCAGGCTCGGCACCGCGATCAGCAGCCGCCGCAGGAGGTAGTGCCCCACGGCAGCTCTCAGGGACCCTGGGTCAGGCGATCAAGCTTCGCGGTACCAGTTCTGCAGCGCCGATAAGTCGAGGTCCCAGCCGGAGAGGCTCGTCACCAGATTCAGGCTGGCGCCACGCACGCGCGGCCGGCTGATCAGCGGGATGACGATGTTGTCGTTCACGACCATGTCGTTCATGCGGATGTAGATCGCGGCACGCTTGATCGGATCGAGCTCCGACGCGCCGGCGAGGGCCGCCTTGTCGTAGTCGGCGTTGATCCAGCGGCAGATGTTGCGGCCTTGCCATTTGTTGGCCTTCTGCGAGACCTCGGCCGAGGTGTACTGATCCATAAAACGTTGCGCGTCGGGGGCCGTCATGGTCGTCGTGTACATCTGCATGTCGGCCCAGAATTTGCCGAAGGTGTCGGGGTTGCCGACATCCGACGAGAAGAAGACCGAGGCGGTGACTGACTTCAGCTCCAGCTCGATGCCGGCCTTTTGCGCTGCCTGCTTGACGACCGCCTGTTCCTTCTGGCGCGTCGGGTTGATTGAGGTCTGGTAGACGAACTTCATCTTCTTGCCGCTCTTTTCACGGACGCCGTCGGCGCCGCGCTTCCAGCCGGCCTTGTCGAGAATCTGGTTGGCCTTGTCGATGTTGAACTCCCACCTCGTGTTCGGCGAGCGAAAGCGCGGCGGGTTGTTCATGAAGTTGCCGGTCGCGAAGCCGGTGCGGCCGTAGATGAACTGCTGCATGCTCTTCTTGTCGCAGAGCAGCGCCATCGCCTGGCGCACGGCCGGGTCGCTGAAGGCGAAATGCTTGCTCTTGATGCTGGCGCGTTCGCCGTCGACCTCGTTGACCGGATCGGTCGGGTTGAGCTGGATGAACTCGATGTCGCCGCCGGGGGAGATTTGTGCCTTGCCCTTGCCGCCGGCTTCCATGCGCAGCAACACCTCGTCTTCGACCTGCAGGTTCCAGGCGTAGTCGTACTCGCCCGTCTGCAGCACGGCGCGGGCCGCCGAGGTCGCATCGCCGCCGCCCTTCATCTCGATCGTGTCGAAGTACGGCCGATTCGGCATGTGGTAGCTCGTGTTGATCTCGCCGCGCACGATGTCGCCCGGTTTGAAGTCGACGAATTTGTAGGGGCCGGTGCCCACCGGCCTGAGGTTGTTCGGCGCATCGCGTGACTTCGCGCCGACGTAGGGCGCGAACAGATGCTTCGGAATGACCATGCCCTCGGCTGCGCAAAACGCCGTGGCCCAGAACGGCGTCGGCTGGTTGAACGTGACGCGGATCGTGTAGGCGTCGATCTTCTCGACGACGATGTCCTTGAAGACGCCGATCGTCACCGCCGCGGTCGCCGGGTCCTTGACGTATTCCCAGGTGAAGACGCAATCGTCGGCGGTGAAGGGTTGGCCGTCGTGCCACGTGACGCCCTTCTTCAGCTTCCAGACGACCGACTTGCCGTCGGCGGCCAGGCCGCCGTTCTCGCGGCTCGGGATCTCGGCGGCCAGAACGGGTACCAGATTGCCGTCGTTGTCCCACACGGCCAGAGGCTCGTAGAAGATGCGCGAGCCTTCCTGGTCTTTCGTGCCGTTCGCGAAGTGCGGCTGTAGCAGGGTCGCGCCCTGCCACCAGAGCAGCTTCAGCGGGCCGCCGCCGCCGCGCTTGGCCGGCTTGTAGATGGGGGCTGCCTGTGCCTGGGCGATGCCCGCGTGCATCAGCATCATCGAGGCCATCGGCGCGCTGAGGCCGAGGCCCACCATCCGCTGAATGAAGCTGCGTCGTGGCACAAGACCCGTGCGCACGTCTTCGATCAGGGCACGCAATTCACGCTCTTTCATGGCAATCTCCTCGGTGGGTTCCGGCTCGAAGCGGCCCGTGCCGCCGCCTGATTCATCCTATGGGCTCGCTTCGAAGCCCACAACCGGGTCGGCCCTGAGCGATAACCGTGCCAGCGAGGATTCCCGAAGTGCGGCCCTGGCACGCCGCCGTCATCGGCCCGCGTGCCGCGTGCTCCGCCCCCGGCGGCTCCTGCACACCGGGACACCCCCCTTGCGCTGCGCGATTGCGCCGCTCTAGCATTCCAGATGTTCGGCCCGGCCTGCCTGTCGCTCGCGCCAGGCATCGCAACCACTGCGCGACGTCGAACCACACGCGCCTTCGCATTTGCGGGGCGAAGCCATCCTAGATACAGGGCCCACCATGAGCATTCCAGAATCGACGAAGCAAAAGCCGTTGCAACGGCGCAAGGTCATCCAGGCCGCCGCCGGCGCGAGCCTGCTGCAGCTGGCGCCGCCGTTCATCATCGCGTCGCGTTCGGCAGACTCCGTCAAGATCGGCCTCGACAATCCGCTGACCGGCACCTATGCCGCGGTCGGCAAGAACGAGTTGATCGGCTGCCAGCTCGCGATCGAGCAGATCAATGCCAAGGGCGGCATCCTCGGCCGTCCGGCCGAGCTGCTCGTCGAAGACTCGACCAGCGGCGACGCCGGCACGGCGGTGCAGAAGGCGCGCAAGCTGATCGAGCGCGACAAGGTCAACTTCCTGCTCGGCAACGTCAACTCGGCGCTCGCCCTGGCGATGGCGCAGGTCAGCAACGAGAAGAGCGTGCTCCACGTCGTGCCGGGCGGCCACACCGACGCCGTCACCGGCGCGAGCTGCCACTGGAACGTCTTTCGCGTCTGCAATACGACGCAGATGGAAGCCAACGCGGTGACGCCGGCTTTGATCAAGAGCGCCGGCAAGAAGTGGTACTACATCACCCCGGACTATGCGTTCGGTCACACCTTGCAGTCGGGCCTCGAGGCGGCGTGCAAGAAAGCAGGCGGCACGACGCTCGGCGCCGACCTGACGCCGCTGGGCACGACCGATTTCTCGTCCTACCTGATCAAGGCGCAGGCCGCCAAGCCCGATGTGATCCTGTTCCTCACGCAGGGCGACGACATGATCAACGCGCTCAAGCAGGCGGTGCAGTTCGGCCTCGACAAGCGCTTCCATCTCGCCGGCGGCCAGCAGGAGCTCGAGGCTCTCGAAGGCCTGCCGCCAGAGGCGCGCATCGGCACCTGGGTGTTCGAGTGGTACTGGAACCAGCCGGGCGTGCCGCACGTCGCCGAGTTCGTCGACGCGATCAAGAAGAAGACGGGGCGCGTGCCGACCGCGCGCACCTGGTTCGGGTTCGCCTCCACCTGGACTTGCGCATTGGCGGCGAACAACGCGAAGTCGCTCGATGCCGTCAAGATGGCCAAGGCGCTGCAAGGCATGAAGCTGCCGCCGGAGGTCGCGCTGATGCCCGGTGGGGCGTTCTTCCGCGAGGGCCAGAACCAGCTGATTCCCGACCTGTTCGTCGGCCATGCGCAGGCTCAGGGCTCTGCCCCCGACGACCTGTTCAAGGTGACGGAAGTCGTCAAGGGCCTCGATGCCGCCGGCACGCTCGAGGAGTCCGGCTGCAAGATGACCTGGCCGACCTGAGCGAATAACGATCGGGGGCGTCGCAGCCACTGCGACGCCCGTTCCTTCCAGCGGCGGCGCACGGCGCCGCGCCGGTAACGCTCCTATGGGTCGGAGCGGCCGACGCGCGGCGATCCTGCGCGGCGCAGGGCCCCCACAGTTGCAACTGAGAAAAGCCGCGCCCGATGACACAGCTTCTCATCTTCAACATATTCAACGGGCTCATCGTCGGCGCGTTCTACGCGCTGATGGCGCTCGGCCTGTCGCTGATCCTCAACCTCAGCGGCGTCATCAACTTCGCGCACGGCGGGTTCCTGGCGATCGGCGCCTATCTGGCCTACACGCTGATGCCGACGATCGGCTTCTGGGGGGCACTCATCGTCGCGCCCCTGCTCACGGCGCTGCTTGGCCTCGTTATCGAGCGCGTTCTGATTCGCCGCCTCTATGGCCGGGATCCCCTGTACAGCCTGCTCCTCACGTTCGGCCTGGCCTACATCCTCGAAGACGGCACCCGCTACATCTGGGGCGCGCAGAGCCTGCCCTTTCCGATCCCAGGCTGGCTGACGACGCCTCTGTCCACCGAATTCTTCTTTCTCACCGGATATCGGCTGTTCATGGTGCTGCTGGTCGCGATCGCGGTCGGTGGCCTCTTCCTGATCCTGAACCGCACGCGCCTGGGCCTGCGCATCCGCGCCGGCACGCTCGACCTCGAGACCGTGTCCGTCCTCGGCGTCAACGTCGGCGTGCTGCGCAACCTCAACTTCGGCCTCGGCATCTATCTCGCGGGCCTCGCCGGCGTGCTCGCCGCCGGCATGCTCGGCCTGCAGCCGACGATCGGCACCTCGCTCATCATGCCGAGCTTCGTCGCCATCATCGTTGGCGGCCTGGGCAGCCTGCCTGGCACCTTGCTTGGCGGCTTGCTGATCGGCGTCGCTTCCGGCGTCACGACCGTGTTCTTTCCTTCGGCGACCGAAGCGGTGATGTACGTGATGATGGGCCTCGTTCTTCTGGTGCGGCCGCGCGGCTTGCTCGGCGAAGAAGGGAGGACGCAATGATCGCGCGCGACAAGCTCGCCTGGAACGCGGTCCTCTGGATCGTCCTGCTGACGATGCCCTACTGGATGAACGCGATCGGCGGCTACACCGAGCTGGCGGTCCGTGTCGTCGTGCTCGGCATGGCGGCGATGGCGCTCAACTTCCTGCTCGGCTTCACCGGGGTGCTGTCGTTCGGCCATGCGGCGTACTTCGGCCTCGGCGCCTACGGCGCGGCGATGTCGATCAAGTTCTTCGCGCCGAGCACGCCGCTCGCGATCGTCGTCGGCATCGTCGTCGGCACGCTGGCTGCAGCGGCCATCGGCGCGCTGATCGTCAAGCTGCGCGGCGTCTACTTCGCGATGGTGACGATCGCCTTCGGGCAGGTGTTCTACTTCATCGCGTTCCGCTGGAACTCGGTCACCGGCGGCGACGACGGGGTCAGCGGCTGGCATCGCGAACCGCTGCACCTCGGCTTCGCCAACATCGATATCCTCGGCAACGACAAGGCCTTCTACTACCTCGTCCTCGTGTTCTTCGCCGCGGCAGTCGCGATCATGGCCTTGCTCCTGCGCTCGCCGCTCGGCCGCACCCTGATCGCGATCCGGGAAAACGAGCGGCGGGCCCGCTTCCTCGGCATTCCGGTCGAGCAGCACATCTGGATCTCCTTTGTCATCTCCGGCCTGTTCGCGAGCCTCGCCGGCACGTTCTATGCGCTGCTCAGCAACTTCACCGACCCGCGCTCGTTGCACTGGACGCTCTCGGGCAACTTCGTGATCATGGCCGTGCTCGGAGGCATGCGCTCGTTCTGGGGGCCGCTCATCGGCGCGGCGATCTTCGTCGTGCTGCAGGACTACGTGTCCAGCCACACGCAGAACTGGATGTCGTTCATCGGCCTGTTCTTCGTGCTCGTCGTCACCTTCTTCCCGCGCGGCGTGATGGGCATCATCAAGAGGAAGGTCGCATCGTGAGCCTCTTGCGCGTGCAGAACGTATCGCGCCACTTCGGCAGCCTGATCGCCGTCGATCAGGTCTCGATGACGGTCGAGCCCGGCGAGCTGCGCGCCGTGATCGGGCCGAACGGCGCCGGCAAGACGACTTTCTTCAACATGATCAGCGGATTTTTCCCGCCCACGGCCGGCACGATCGTGTTCGACGAGCACGACATCACGGCCTGGCCGGCGCACCGGCGCGTCGCCGCTGGCATGGCGCGAACCTTCCAGATCACCGAGATCTTTCCCGAGCTGAGCGTGCGCGAGAACGTGCGTATTCCGGTCGAGGTCGCGGCCGGGATGCGCTTGCGGCCGTGGCTCTCGCGCTCGGCCGACGCGAGGATCCGTGAGCGCCTCGACGAGCTGCTTGGGATGGGTGGGCTGGCGGGCAAGGCCGACCGTCTCGTCGGCGAGCTGTCGCACGGCGATCAGCGTGCCACCGAGATCATGATGTCGCTGGCGCTGCGGCCGCGCCTGCTGTTGCTCGACGAGCCGACGGCCGGCATGGGTGACCAGGAAACCTACGACGTCACACGGCTGATCCGGCGCCTGCATCGCGACGAGAAGCTCACGATCGTGCTCATCGAGCACGACATGCGCGTCGTCTTCCACCTCGCCGATCGCATCATGGTGCTGGCCGAGGGTGCTGTCCTCGCCGAAGGCACGGCCGACGAGATCGCCAAGGACGAGCGCGTGCAGGCCGCCTACCTCGGGAAGACCGAATGAACGTGCTCGAAGCGCAAGGCCTGCAGACCTTCTACGGCAAGAGCCACATCCTGCACGGCGTCGGCCTCACCGTCGGCGAGGGCGAGATCGTCACCCTGCTCGGGCGCAACGGCGCCGGCAAATCGACGACGCTGCGCAGCCTGATCGGCCTGACGCATCCGCGCGAAGGCAGGATCAGCGTCTTCGGCCAGCAGACGACGACCTGGGCGCCGCACCGCGTCGCGGCGCTCGGCGTCGGCTTCGTGCCGGAAGGCCGGCGCATCTTCGCCAACCTGAGCGTCGACGAGAACCTGCGCGTGCCGCTCGAACGCAGCGGGCCGTGGACGATCCCGCGCGTCTACGAGCTCTTTCCGCGGTTGCAGGAACGCAGGACGAACAAGGGTCGCCAGTTGTCGGGCGGTGAGCAGGAAATGCTTGCCATCGCCCGCGCTCTCCTGCTCAACCCGCGCCTGCTCATGCTCGACGAGCCGTCGCAGGGGCTGGCGCCGCTCATCGTGAAACAGGTCTTCGAGGTCATCGTCGCGGCGCGCAAGGAAGGCATGTCGGTGCTGCTGGTCGAGCAGAACGTGCGCGCGGCCGTCGAGATCGCCGATCGCGCCTACGTGCTCGACAACGGCAGCATCGCCTACGAAGGCCCGGCGGCGGAGTTCGCGAAGGACGAAGAGCGGGTCCGCGCCCTGGCCGGCGCCAGCGCCGAGAGCTGGGACGCCGTCGAGTAGACCCTAGCCGCGCTCCAGTCCCTGCTGCAACCACGGCGTCTCGACCAGACCCGGCGCGATCGCGTTGACGCGGATCTCGGGGCGCAGGGCGCGCGCCAGACCGATGGTCAGCGCATTGAGCGCGCCCTTGCTGGCCATGTAGGCCAGAGACGAGCCCATGCCCATCATCGAAGCGATCGAGGAGATGTTGACGATGCCTGCCGGCGCGTGGCGGCGCAGCAGAGGCGCGAGAGCGCGCGTCATCTGGTAGGCACCGATCACGTTGACCGCATAGATGCGCTGAAAATCCTCGGCGCTCAGGCCCTCCAGATCCTTCATCGCCACGAATTTCGTGGTCCCGGCGTTGTTCACGAGAACGTCGGCGCGACCGAAGCGGGCTTCGACTTCGGTGGCGAGCCTCCTGCAATCGGCGTCGAACGCCACGTCGGCCTTCACGACGAGGGCTTCGCCGCCGAGCGCCCGGCAGGCATCGGCGGTGGCGTCGGCCGGCACGGCTTCGCGCGAAAAGTTGATGACCACGTTCCAGCCGTGCTGCGCGTAGAGGCGTGCGGTGGCTGCGCCGATGCCGGACGACGAGCCGCTGATCACGCAGAGTTTTCGATCGTTCATCGCGAGTCTTTCGGGAAGGCGCCGGACCGCGCGCTGGTCGAGATCGATCCGGCCTCGCGCAGCCTGCGCGTGCTCAGGGCGTTCCCGGAATCAGCTGCTGCAGGAGCGGCCGGAAGCATTCGCCCAGCTTGGTGAATCCGGCCGGCGTCGGATGCATCTCGTTGGCCCAGTCCCCGGGCTGCAGGGTTCCCGCCGTCTCGACGAGATGGACGTCGTGGTTCTGCGCCGGGCTGGCGAGCGCTTTCAGGATCGTGATGAAGTCGTTCATCAGGCGGCGAACGACGTCGTTCTGCAAGGCCGCCGGAACGCCGCGGTCGATCATTGGCTGCTGCAGCCAGTCGCCGAGGCCGAAGATGCCGCCCTTGATGCCGCCGAAGCCGATGCCCGTCGGGATCGCATAGTCGTAGTCCTGGAGGACGATCGGCACGGTCGGCTTCACCGAGCGGATGAAGTCGATCAGCTGCTGGTAGTTGGTGGCGAGCTCGCGCAGCATGCGCCACGGCTGTCGCTCGATGCCGTTGGCGGGGTCGCCCGGATCGAAGCAGTCGTCGGCTGTTACGGCTGCCGAGCAGTCGAGCTTGAGCAGCGACTGAAAATGCTCGACGCCGGCGAAGTCGTTGCCACCGGCGCTGAGCAGCACGCACTGGATCGTCGGGTAGCCGCTCATCGCACTCTTGAAGTCGTTCCACAGGCGCGGCGTGCCGCCGACCATCTCGCGCAACTCGGCGCCGTTCTTGCCTTTGGCAAGCAGCGTTTTCGTGCCGCCCCAGATCGCATTGATCGGGATCAGCAGATCATTGTTCGGATACCAGAACCAGCTGTCGCCGTAGGCGAGCAGATCCGGGTTCAGACCCAGCGACTGCATCACGTCTTCGTTGCCCCAGAACGGCAGTGCGGCCATGATCTTGCTCCTTGCGATTGCCGGCACGCGGGCCGGCGTTACCCGGCCGCGGCGATCTGCCGCAGCGCTTGCTCGAAGACCTCGGGCGGCTGGCCGCCGGAGATGAGATGGTGATCGTCGATGACGATGGTAGGTACGGAGTGGATGCCGCGCTCCTGCCAGAAGCGCTCGCGTTCGCGCACTTCGCCGGCGTATTCGTCGGAATCGATGATGGCGCGCGCCCGAGCAACGTCGAGGCCGACCTCGCCGGCCAGGCGCAGCAGAACCTCACGAGCGCCGGGGTTCTCGGCGTTCGTGTGATAGGCGGTCAACAAGGCGTGCTTGAGCTCGCGCTGTTTCCCTTCCAGGCCGGCCCAGTGCAGGAGACGATGCGCGTCGAAGGTATTCCAGACGCGCGACCGGTCTCCGAAGGTGAAGCCGACGGCGGTGCCGCGCTCGCGCAAGGCCGCGCGCGAGCGCGCGAGTTGCTCGGGCGGCGCGCCGTACTTGCGTGACAGATGCTCGGTCGCATCTTCGCCCTCGGGCGGCATCGCCGGGTTCAGCTCGAAGGGCTCGAAGTGCAACTCCGCGGGCACGGCGTCGCCGAGGTTTGCAAGCGCCTTCTCGAGCGAGTACAGGCCGACGGCGCACCAGGGGCAGGCAACGTCGGAAACGAAATCGATCTTCATGGGTGGGCCCGCGATGCGTCGAACCGGCCCAGTCTAGCGGGCCGCGGCGCCGCCCGTCTTCGGCATTCGCGGGTCTTTGCGCGGCGCGCCGCGGCGATGCAGACTGCTCTCTAGAATGCTCCGCTCCCCTCGCGAAAGACCTCCCCGATGAGTTCCGGCGTCATCCGCATTCGCGGCGCGCGACAGCACAACCTCAAGAACCTCGACCTCGACCTGCGCACCGGCGAGATGACCGTCGTGACGGGCCCGAGCGGCTCGGGGAAGTCGAGTCTCGTCTTCGATACGCTGTACGCGGAAGGGCAGCGGCGCTACGTCGAGACTTTCAGCGCCTACGCGCGCCAGTTTCTCGAGCGCATGGACCGGCCGGCGGTCGACAAGGTCGAGGGCGTTCCGCCGGCGATCGCGATCGACCAGACCAACCCGGTGCGCAGCTCGCGCTCGACGGTCGGAACGATGACCGAGCTGAACGACCACTTGAAGCTCCTCTTCGCGCGCGCCGGCGAGCTGTTCGACAAGCAGACGGCCGAGCGTGTTCGCCACGATTCGCCAGAGACGATCTACGCCGAACTGCGGCGCCGCGCCGTCGTGCCCGAAGGCCAAGAAGAGCCGCGCCTCGTCGTCACTTTCCCGGTCGAGTTGCCGGCGGCGACGACCGCCGGAGAGATCGAGCAATGGCTTTCGGCGAGCGGCTACACGCGCGTCCATGCCGAGCGCGAGGTCGCTTCGCCGACGGGGCCGCGGATGCTTCTGGATGTCGTCGCCGATCGCTTTCGCATCGGCACGGCCGAGAAGGTGCGCGCGATCGAGGCGATCGAAACGGCGCTCAAGCGAGGCGGCGGCCGCGTCAACGTCTACGCGGCCACCGGGAGCGGCGAGCAGCTCTGGCGCTTCTCGACCGGATTGCATTGCCCGGAGAGCGACCTGCGTTACGCCGAGCCGCAGCCGGCGCTCTTCTCGTTCAACTCGGCCTACGGAGCCTGCGAGACCTGCCGCGGCTTCGGCCGCGTCATCGGCATCGACTTCGGCCTCGTCATTCCCGATCCGCGGAAGACCTTGCGCTCGGGTGCGATCAGGACGATCCAGACGCCGGCCTGGAAAGAAATCCAGGACGACCTGATCAAGTACGCCGGCGAGGCCGGCATTCCGCGCGACACCGCGTGGTCGCACCTGACCGAGGCGCAGCGGTACTGGGTGATCGAAGGCTCGCCGAACTGGAACGGCAAGTGGAATCAGCAGTGGTACGGCGTCCGCCGCTTCTTCGCCTATCTCGAGTCGAAGGCCTACAAGATGCACATCCGCGTGCTCTTGTCGAAGTACCGCAGCTACACGCCGTGCCCGGTGTGCGGCGGCGCCCGGCTGAAGCTCGAAGCGCTGCTCTGGCGGCTCGGGTCGAAGGCCGATGCCGACGCGGTGCTGGCGCCCGCGAAGCGCTGCATGCCGGTCGGCGTCGCCTGGTCGCGCGAGCGGCTCGAAGCACTGCCGGGGCTCACTGTGCACGACCTCATGCTGCTGCCGATCGACCGGCTGCGCGCCTTCTTCGATCGCCTCGAGGCGGCGTCGAACATCGACGATCACGGCGCGCTTTCCTTGCTGCACGATGAGATCCGCACGCGGCTCCGGTACCTGTGCGACGTCGGTATCGGCTATCTCACGCTCGACCGACAAAGCCGCACGCTTTCCGGCGGCGAGGTGCAGCGCATCAACCTGACGACGGCGCTCGGCACCTCGCTCGTCAACACGCT
>ODAK010002942.1_pt1 | contig 17790 bp, 18 predicted proteins | sample 1539591 | NCBI WGS metagenome assembly ODAK01 (sample SAMEA3539303, study PRJEB22396) | soil metagenome | biome: tundra; feature: field; material: soil | place: USA | collected 2010-05 | depth 0.15 m
ATATTTTAAAATCTTTCGCTGTCATTGCAATTACTTTTTTATCTAAATAGTGTTGTTCCCGGTCCCGAAAACACGCATCACAGCTTGGATGTGTATATCCGTTCATTGGTTGGGAATATCAAAAAATCAATTGCACTTAAAGATATTAAGTTCTCTAACAGCCATACTGAAGCCAAAAACAAAACCTTTAAATCTTATTATGCCGATGAAAAGGATACCGAAAACACGAAAAGTTTAATTGAAAAAGTCCTGTTTTTTATTTCTGATTATAATACCGACCGACCCAATCATCCCCTAAATGGTTTTACCCCTGATGAGGTTTACTTTGATAAAAAACCTACATTTAATTTTGTGGCATTATGGCAACTGGATGCCATAAAACGTAAAGAAACTCATAAAAACAGCCCTTGCAATGCCTGTGAACTGCTAAGGTAAGGTAGATAATAAATACCTGTAATAATACTCTTATTGTTTACCAGTTCCTCTTTTTATACCTGTACTAATAATCTGTGTCCTTTCCTAACCATGCCCTAAAAGCCTCTATTTTCAGCATTTATCGATATATATACCAGGAGGTATTACAATGATTGGCAAGAAAGGAGAAAAAGCTATAACGATCATGGTTTAGCAAATGCATTAATTACGACAGATGATTTGAATGGAGTTTAAAATGAAAAGATAGCTGAACTTATAGAACATATTAAAGAATTAAGTTTGAAGGATACCTTGGGGAACAAGTTTTCCAATCATCATTATGAATTATATTGAAAATATTAATATGTGTGAATCTCCAAAAATTATAGCATGTATTTAGATGAATAACCATAGTTGAGTTTTTTAGGCAAAATTGGCTTTGAATTCACCTCGTTTTAGGTAAACTGTTAATAACTTCTTTCGAAACCATTGTTAATAAAGTGTCCCCGAAACTGTCCCCTAAAAACAACAAAAAATCCTTGAAGGCTATTGCTATCAAGGATTTTTTGTTTTTTTAATGGTGATCCCGAGAGGATTCGAACCTCCAACCTGCAGAACCGGAATCTGCCATTCTATCCAGTTGAACTACGGAACCATTTATTGCGACAAAGATAATCATTAAACTATTTTGAAAAATATATTTTCCGTGTAATACAATAAAACCAGTACTTTTATGTTCAAATTACGCAATAATTTCTGTTGATGAAAAAGTTTATTTTATATTTTATAATTCTGTTTTGTGTTCGGTATCTAAACGCTCAAAGTGTCGGTATTGGTCAATGGAAAGAGCATTTATCTTATCACAACGGAGTGTCGGTTGCTGAAGGAAATGGTAAAATTTATTGTGCAACCAAAAGCGGATTTTTTTTGTTTAATAAAGGAGATAATTCAATGGAACATTTATCAAAAGTAAATGGATTATCGGATATAGAAGCTGTTGTACTTAATTTTAATAAATCCAATAATAAATTATTGATTGCTTACAAAAATTCCAATATTGATATAATTGATAATACCACTATTATCAATCTTGCTGACATTAAGCGTAAGCCAATCATAGGAAACAAATCCATCAATAATATTTATTTTATTAATCAATACGCATATCTAGCATGTGGTTTTGGAATTGTAGTAATTGATATGAATAAATATGAAATAAAAGACACTTATTATATAGGAAGCAATGGCAATGCACTCAATGTAAGAGATATAACATCCGATAGTACTTACTTATATGCTGCTACCGATTCAGGAATTTATATAGCATCATTGAGTAGTCCAAATTTGGCGGACTATAATGAATGGACTGTAATGGGCGGATTACCTAAGGGTATTTATAATACCATTACATCAATTAATGGAAAAATAATCGCAAATTTTTCTATGTTTTTAATGAATGGTTCATACAAAAAAGATACACTGTTTGTTTATAACAAACCAACATGGAGTCGTTTTGGCAACAACGGATATGTGATAAATTCATTAAAAACAGGCAATAACAAATTGATAGTTGCCTGTGATAGTGCGGTTTTGCTTTATGACGTTAATTTGACTCTTCTTAATAATTACAACGAATATTTTGGTAATCCTGTAATAGCGAAGCAAGCTGTTGTGGATAAAGACAACGATTTATGGATTGCAGATAATCGTCAATATGGTTTAGTTTCATTACGAAATGGAAGCAGTTTTGAGTATCATTTTCCGAATGGACCAAATAGCGCAAATGTAGCATCTATGTGCATTGTGGATAATAATTTATGGGTAGCTCCCGGTGGCGGAACTCTCTATGGTGGATCCGTCAATTATTATAATGATGGAATATACACTTATAACGGCACAGATTGGAATCATATTTATGGAAATCATCATTCCATTGCGAATTTTGATAGCATCTCTGATATTATGTATGTGCTGATAGACCCTAATAATCCTACAAAGGCTTATTCTACATGGGGAAGTGGACTTATTGAATTTGATAATGCACAGCCAACCAAAATGTATAATGAAAAGAACAGCTCTTTAAAAGGAATTAATCAACCAGGCTATAACCCTATCTGGGTTGCCGGTTTGGCAGTAGACGCATCAGATAATTTATGGGTCGCTAATTCAGGAGTAGCATCGTGTCTATCACAAAAAAAACCGAATGGTATATGGCAGTCAATCGATTTTTCTGCCATCATCAATTCTCCAAATGTAACACAACTATTGGTTGATCAAAACAATCAAAAATGGGTAATAGTATATCGTAGCGGGATAATGGTATATAACGGAACTACCGCTGCCGCTAATACATCTAATACAAAAATATTAACTACAACGGTAGGGCAGGGAGCGTTGCCAAGTTTAAATGTTTTTTGTCTGGCGGAAGATCAGGATGGTCAAATTTGGGTTGGAACAGATCAAGGAATCGCGGTTTTTTATTCGCCCTCAACTCTTTTTTCCGGACAAAATTTTGATGCACAACAAATATTGGTTGAACAAGATGGCAACGCTCAAATACTATTGCTAACCGAAACAGTTCAATCCATTGCAATTGATGATGCAAATCGTAAATGGATTGCAACAGAAAGATCGGGAGTGTTTTTAATGTCAGCTGATGGTACAACACAAATTTATCATTTCGATGAAAGTAATAGTCCTTTGCTGAGTAATAATGTTATCAGTATTGCTATTAATCACAAAACCGGAGAAGTATATTTTGGAACCGAAGAAGGCATCATTTCATTTAGAGGAACAGCAACTGAAGCGTTAGATGATTTTACCGATGTGTATTCATTCCCAAACCCTGTAAAATCAAGCTATGAAGGACCAATTGCAATAAAAGGCTTAATGAATAATAGTACAGTAAAAATTACTGACATCAATGGCACATTGCAATACGAAACCCAATCGGAAGGTGGACAAGCGATATGGAATGGAAAAAATTTTAGCGGAGTGCGTGTGAGTACAGGTGTTTATATGGTGTTTTGTACAAGTACAGACGGCACAAAAAAAATTGCTACAAAAATTTTATTCATTAATTAAGCATGTTCTACTTTGAAAATGGTGATGCGTGATTTAATCTTCATAACGAAAATTTCAATTCAAAATCAATTTTTTAAAAGTTGATTTATTTTAAAAACCCAAATCTGTTTTCCTAAAGCATTCCAATGTGAGTCATTGCATTCAAACACAGAGTTTTTTTCATGTTTAAAAGGTTCATACACATTTATAAATTTGAATTTGACTTCAGGATATTGTTGGATTCGTTCTATCAGATGATTATATTGACGATGTGATTTTTTATAAATACTGGCAGAATTTGGAATCATAGAAATATACACCTCATTAAAACCCAGTTCAGAAAGCTCTTTAGATATTTTATTCAAATTTTCAACTAAGCTAGCTACTTCTTTATTTTCTACCGGATTAAAAGAGGAACTACTATTTTTCGGATCAATAGTTTCGTTAAGATATAATCTACCTGTCCCATCCGGTTTTGTAACCATTGTAGAAAATTTATCAAAATATTTTAAGTGAATATAAGTTTTAAATTCTTTGAATGGAAGTTCCCAATCTAAATTAGTAAGCATATATTGTAAATTGTTTTCTGCTGACAAATCAATATGTGATTCAATAACCTGTTTTGATTTTTTTCCAATTGCAAGCAAATTATTTTTGGTAAATATCCACCTAATATTTCGTTCAGTTGATTCAATGATTGCTATGTTTTTTTTAGTATGATCGAGAGGGGCAATTGTGTCCGGTATTTTATCCCAATGTATAAAGTGATAAGTGCCGGCATTAAAAAATGAAGAATTGAGATTAACCGTATAACTATCCCCAATTACGGTCAGTGTCGTATTTTCATTTTGAGTTATAATCGGTGATTTAATTTTTGTTTGAATTTTTATTTTATACCCGGGCATATTTGAAAGCAAATACAAGTCTCCATATCTGTAAGGACTTGGAATGTATTGTTCACACGCATTCATCCACGCTGAATTGCTGGCAACCGCTATTACAATTACAATCAAGCAACCCCCAATAAAGGATATTAATTTTAACAATGTTTTCATTAAAATTGAAAATAAATGAACTGCTTAAAATTAAACTCTCCCAAAAAATAACTTAATAAGAAAAGTATAAGAGTAATGGACATAATTAAAGTATGATTTTTAAAATCCGTTATTTTTACAACTGTTTCTGTAAATAACAACCCTGTTATTAATAGAAAAGAAAAAATCAATTCAGTTGAATTAAATATGTTGGGTAAATCATTATTTATTGATAAATGAAGAATATGACCAATAGCCGTAAATGCTTCGTCAACGACCTTTACTCTAAAAAATATCCATGCAAAACATACGCAAGTAAAGACGATTATTATTTTAAAAATAGCAGGCAATTTTATTTTAATTTGTTTTTGCAAACTATTTTCTATAATCAACATACTACCATGCAAGAGTCCCCAGATTACATAGTTCCATCGCGCTCCATGCCATAGACCGCTCAGAAAAAAAACAAGTAGAAGGTTAAATATCCAACGTAATTGACCTGCTCTGTTTCCGCCTAATGGTATATATACATAGTCCCGAAACCAGCCGGATAATGAAATATGCCACCTGCCCCAAAATTCATGAAGAGAAACAGATGAATAAGGGTTTCTGAAATTTTCAACGAGATTAATTCGCATCATTCTTGATACACCGATAGCAATATCGGTATATCCTGAAAAATCACAATAAATTTCAAACGCAAAAAATATAGTTGCGAATAAAACAGATAGTCCGTTGCTTGTATAAATATGATCATAAACAGGGTCAACAAAAAGTGCCAATCTATCGGCAATAACCACCTTCTTAAAAAATCCGCAAGCAATTCTGAATAATCCTTCAATAACATTTGAATAGTGAAAATAAATTGGATTTTTTAATTGCGGTAGTAAATGCTGTGGTCGTTCGATCGGACCGGCAACCAATTGTGGGAAATACAAAACATACAAGCTATAATTTAAAATATTTTTTTCAGCTTTTTGCTTTCCTCTGTATACTTCAATAGTATAGCTCATTGCCTGAAATGTATGAAAGGAGAGACCGATAGGTAAAATAATGTCCAATACGGGAATATTATTTTGAATATGAAAATAGCCCAATAATTGGGTAATGTTTTCATTTAAAAAATTGAAATATTTATAAAAAACAAGAATGCCAATATTGGAAATCAAACTTAGTATTAACCATGACCGTTTATTGTTTTTGCTTTTTTCAATTTGAATGCCTGCGTAAAAATCAATTAATATTACCGCTATTAATATTATTAAATACACCGGTTTAAATACCATATAAAAATAGCAACTGGCAATAAGTAGCCATATTTTACGCATACCTGTTGGAATGCTAAATAGAATTAAAAAGAAAGCGAAAAAAAATAATAAGAATTGTAAAGAGTTAAAAAGCATTGCTGTTGATATAAATGTATGTCTATATGTTCTGCCTTCTGTTCGTTATTATACGAGGGAAATGAATCTATTAGTGAGGCATAAGCCACCTGATTGTCAAATGTAATTCTTTTAATTTATCCAAATACTATTTGCAAAAAATTTGTTATTTCCTTAAATCAAATCTTTTGCATATTTAGTATGCATTTTTGTCATTAACATTTGATATTCGGGAAATGAAAATTATTTGGGGAGATGGAAGTGAAAATCATCAAGTTGGCAAACACGATGTCAGCCATCAAGATTTTAATTCACCAAACTCTAACAATCAAGAAACACATTGGGCTGCAATAGTGGGTTTGGTATGTGGGATACTCGGATTTTTTACAGTTGGGATAACTAGTATTCCTGCAATAATTTTTAGTATCATTGCTCTTTCAAAAATTCACAAAAATCCGGATAAATGTAAAGGTAAAGGAATGGCAATTGCTGGTTTGGTTTTAGGAATTATTGATTTTTTATTAGCAACTGCAGTTTTTGTTATATTCGCTGGATTGTAGTTATATTAGATTTTTTAAAAAACCAATTTTAAACAGATAACAAAATAAAATGAAAAAAATTAAACAATTATCAATAACCGGAGTTGCTTTTGCTTTTGTTTTATCTTCCTGCTCTATGGATAAAAGAGTTTATACATCGGGTTATCATATTGAGTGGAACAAAGGTAATCAAAGCCTTGACAAAACAAGTAGTGGCAGAAAATTTTCTGCCACTACTAAAAATAATGAATCAACTGTTACAACTGAACAGTCCGAAACTGCTATTGGATACGACTTAGAAGAGAGTGAGAATGATATTACTGCTTCAACTGACAATTCAATATTTATTCCGACATCTCAAAAAATTGATTGGAATTTTTCTAAAAATAAAACAAATAAAAATTTAGATTCAACAAAAGTAAAGAAAGAAGTTTATCGTATTACTAAGAATGATGGTTCTATATTAATTGGCGAAATTATTAGTGATGACGGAAGAGAGGTTTTAATTCTAACAAAAAATATTGGAAAAATTTTTGTCAATAAATCTGATATTCAGGAAATGAAAATTATTTGGGGTGATGGAAATGATAATCATCAAGTTGGCAAACATGATGTCAGCCATCAAGATTATCACCAAAGTACAAATACTAATTCATCAAATTTTAACAATCAAGAAACACATTGGGCTGCAATAGCTGGTTTGGCGTGCGGAATACTTGGTTTTTTTACAATTATAACTAGTATTCCTGCAATAGTTTTTAGTATAATTGCACTGTCAAAAATCAAAAAAAATCCGGATAAATATAAAGGTAAAGGAATGGCGATTGCCGGTTTGGTTTTAGGAGGTATTGTATTTTTGTTGTGCGTTTTAATAATTGTAGCAGTTATAGCGACATTGCCTTAGGTGGATAATAATTAATTTTTTATGTAATAATCAGTCATACAATTTCAATCAAAACAAAAGATTATCTTTGAAAAAAAATATTGTTAAAACCAATCATTTTAAAATTCAGCTACAAAATGAAAACACTATTTTCTATACATTGGGTTTTAATTGCCTCGCTTTGGTATTTTGGTAGTGGAGTACTGCATGATATTTTTGTTATAAAAAATCACAAAGGAATTTACGATAGAGAATTGTTAAGACTGCTAATGGACGGGCACGTACTTATTGTATCGGGAGTTATATTATTTGTTTGTTATTTGATGATGCTAAGTAAAATTCAATGTGGAATTACTATTGCAATTATCATAGCAATCGGGATGCTTATATATTGTTTAATGATATTTCCTTTTTTGAAATCTTATGTAACCATGGCGATTAGCATAATGGTTATCATTGTTGGTATTCGTGCATTTCCAACCTTTCCAAGCATTTGGGATATCATGCAAAAATACAAATGAAGGGATTATAAAATGTGTAACAGTCGTTAATTAAAACTTAAAAGACAAGCCGGCTTGCATTAAAGGACCACCTAAACCCGCTTCCACATTGATACCCACGACATCACTAAAAAAGTAACGCATACCAACGCCAAATCTTAAAGCGACCGGAATTAAATTAAATGAAACGCTTTGTGTGCCATTAGGGTCATTGCTATATATATTAGTATTCTTATAACCTGCCCCCCAAGTGAGGTATGGGTCAATACTGGATGTGGTTGCAAAGTGATAAGTCATTTTACCTAAAATTCGGTATTTGCTAATCCCCGCGGTATAATATTGTAGATTGTTTGCCTGATAATTAACCGTTGCTAAAGCATAAGTACCTTCTATTCCAATTCCTATTTTATCACTGACCATATATTCAAATTTTCCTCCAAATTGATTATAATTATGTACTATACTGCTTCTACTTGATGAATAAGCGCTCTTAAGTAAGGCTCCATTAAAATATGGAAAACCATAAAAAACGTCAATAATAATTGTACCTTTTTTTACACAATTACCTGATGATGATTGGGTTTGTTGTGCAAAGGAACTGGAGCTGATTAGAACCATTGCCGTTACTGTACTGTAAATTATTTTCAAATTTTTCATGTTGTAAGATTTTATTTATTTATGTGTTTTCTTCAATCTAAACTCTACCAAAAAAATATAGTAACATAATTAAAAACTTTGGAAAAGATAAATCTAATGCATTCATGCAAATATACTTTTTTATTGAACAGATGCACATTTTTATCCATCATTCATTTTTGGCGTAAATATTGCTACGAAAAAAATTGAAAATTTTAATTTTGCAAGTACCGGTATCAATGTCGAAAAGATATACTTGCAGGACTTAAGCAAAAAATAATCTCTCGCTGATAAACGCAAAAAACACAATTTGATTCTGCGTATATTTACGTTCTCTGCGAGAAAAATTATTTACTTACAAAGTGGAAAAATATAATTAAATTCGCAACAATAATAACTAATAACTAACAACTAATAACTATTATGAATTCATTTTTTGTTAAAAACATTACAGTCTTATCAATTGTTTCATCGGCATTCGCCTTTGCCGGAAATACTGACGGATACAATATTAAAATAAAAGTAAAAGGTTTGAAAGAAGGCTCTACCTGTATGCTTGCCAATTATTATGGTGAAAAGCAATATATAAAAGATTCTGCGAAGGTAAATGCCAAAGGTCAGGTAATTTTTCAAGGAAAAGAAAAAATGCCACAGGGTATTTATTTATTTGTTCCGGCAAATAGAAAGTATTTTGATTTTGTGATGGATGAAAAACAAAACTTTTCCTTAGAAACCGACACGACTGATTATGTAAAAAACATGAAAGTAAAAGGCTCGGATGAAAATAAATATTTTTACGAATATCAACAGTTTATGTCCGTACAACAAAAACAAATAGAGCCATTGCGCCAACAATACAGACTATCAAAATCGAACGCCGATTCAGCAAAATTACTTCTAAAACAAATGGGAGTGATTGATGAAGATGTGAAAAATTATAAACTCGGTTTTATTAAAAAATATCCAACAACATTTGTCGCTAAATTATTTAAGGCAATGGAAGAACCGGAAGTTCCGGAAGCGCCAATGCTTCCGAACGGAAGAAAAGATTCAACATTTGCTTTCCGTTATTATAAAGCACATTATTTCGACAATATGGATTTTACGGATGATAGGATGTTACGCACTCCTATTTTTCATGCCCACATTAAACAATACTTGGACAGAATGACTGCTCAAATACCCGATTCCATAAATTTGGAAGCCGACTATTTGATAGAAAAAGCGCGTCCCAATCCGGAAATGTTCAAATACATGGTATGGTGGATAACATTGACGTATGAAAGTTCAAAAATTATGGGCATGGATGCGGTGTTTGTTCACATGGTTGAAAAATATTATGTAACAAAACAGGCTACATGGCTTGATTCCACTCAATATGCTAAAATAACGGAGCGTGCAGCTACACTGAAACCTGTGTTAATCGGTAAATACGCTCCTTCTATCAATATGGTTGACACATCAGGAAATCGTATTTCATTGTATGATGTGAAAGCGAAATATACTGTTGTTATTTTTTGGGATCATGGCTGTGGTCATTGCAAAAAAGAAGTTCCTAAACTTTCGGAAATTTACAAAACTAAACTAAAACAAAAAGGTGTTGAAGTATATGCTATTGAAACCGAAAACAAACCTGATGACTGGAAAAAATTTATCAGGGAACACAAATTGGAATGGATTAATGTGAATGAACCCGATGATTATAACAGAGCGGTTACTAAAAAGTTTTATGATATTTACAGTACTCCTGTAATTTATCTGTTGGATGAAAATAAAATTATCATTGGCAAACGAATTGAAGCCGAACAGTTAATTGATTTGGTAGAAATGAATGATAAGATAAAAGAGAAGCCCCCAACCCCTAAAGGGGAGAAATGAGAAGCCCCGACCCTAAAGGGGGACTGGATTGAAAAAAATTAAAAATAATGCAAAATAAAATAACCCCGAATAAATCATATTCTCCCTTTAGGGCTGGGGCGGGCACCAATCTCTTTTTATTAATCCTCGCAACAGTAGTTTTTGTTTACGCTTTTTTTATTTATGATGATTCTAAACCTTTACGTTACTTGCCCATCTATGGTGAAAAAAATTACGAAGCGAAAAATGGAAAAACAGATACCATCTTTCATACCATTCAAAATTTTAGTTTCATCAATCAGGATGGAAAAACAATAACACAAAAAGATTTTGACAATTGCGTTTATGTAGCCGATTTCTTTTTCACTACCTGCCATAGTATTTGTCCGATAATGAGCACACAAATGCAACGCATTGCCGAGCATTTTAAAGGGAATAAAGAAGTAAAATTTTTATCTCACACCGTTGATCCCGAAACTGATACTGTTGAGCAACTAAAAAGATATGCCATCCAACACAAAGCGGATGCAAAGCAATGGATGCTTGTAACAGGCGATAAGAAAGCCTTGTATGATGTTGCACGAACAAGTTATTTATTAGATGCCGAAAAAGGAGATGGCGGACAGGATGATTTTATTCACACTCAAAACTTCGCTTTGATAGATAAAGACAAACGCATACGCGGATATTATGATGGTACTAACACAACGGAAATGAATCAATTGATAAAAGATATTGATTTGCTGTTGGCGGAAGAGCATTATAAGGAAAAGAAATAAAAAGGAATAAAATAATGTGTAACTCGACTTACATTAAGGGCTGACCTATAAAAAACATTTCAAGATATTTATTTTCGTACATTTGTTAAACTATGAGGATATATTTGGATACATCTGTTATTGGGGGCGTTTTTGCGAAAGTTTTCGCTGTGGACACAAAACCAATGTTTGACCGTGTAATCAATAAGGAAGCGGTTATACTCGTTTCCACTCTTTTGGAAGCAGAATTATTACGTGCTCCTGCTCATGTTAAGGATTATTTAAAAACATTACCAAAATCTCAAATAGAAAAAGTGGAGTTAACAAGTGAGGCACTAAAATTAGCAGACACTTATATTTCGGAAAAAGTGGTGGGTAAAACTAGTTTAATCGACTGTCAACATATTGCCATCGCAACAATATGCCGTGCAGATGTTCTTGCCAGTTGGAATTTTAAACACATTGTAAATCTAGAACGAATTCGCGGATACAATTCTATTAACCTTAGACATGGTTACCCGCTGCTTGAAATACGAACACCTAAAGAAATATTTGCAATATGAAAACACAAACAAAGAAAAAGATGGTTGAAGTTATAGACTTCGATCCTGTAAAAATGATGCGAGACATTCGTGATAAATTAACTAAGGAAATTGCAGGCATGACCTACGAGCAAGAAAAAGAATATCTTAAAAAACTACTTGCAAAAGGTTAATCTAAGATGGTGGACCCGATGATTTTATTCACACACAAAACTTCGCTTTGATAGATAAAGACAAACGCATACGCGGATATTATGATGGCACTAATACAACAGAAATGAATCAATTAATAAAGGATATTGATTTGCTGTTGGCGGAAGAGCATTATAAAGAAAAAGATAAAAGATGAAATTTATTATCTTAAGGCGGGACGCTTGCTAAATAAGACGTAGCCAGAGGCTACGCCTAACGGTGACAAACAGTTCTTACAGAAAATGAACAATCTTTAATTTCAAATCATACAATTCTAATATTATGGACTCAGAAGACCTTTTATTAAAACAAATGGACAAATACATCAATCGGACATTGGTTAATGAAGAGTTTGGAGTTTATTTTATAAAGGAGCTAGTAGGAAAGATTCGTAATATGAAAATTGAAATTTATCCTAATGATCATAATCCTCCGCATTTTCATGTAAAATCAAATGACCTATCTATAGATGCGACCTTTCGACTAGATGATTGCACTCTACTCAAAGGACAAATTGATAGTAATGATTTAAAAAGAATAAAAGCTTTTTTTAATGATAATAACACCCAACAATTGATGAAAGAGATGTGGAATAAATCAAAATTTGGGAATCAAAAAATTAATTAAATAAAAACGTCAGCAAGTAACAGACGCTAAAAAATTCAGCGTTCGTGCAATTTGCGAACCTTTGACAAAATAAAACCAAACTAATGACGACAGAAAAACCGAACAAAATGAGAAAGTTTTTATATTTAAGCATAATTTTATGCTTTGCCTGCAATGGAAGTATTTTATCGGGCGATAAATTTAGTGGGGATTGGGTAATTTCAGAAAGTTCTCCAAACTATGAAGAGATAAAGGCACAGGATGTATTAGTGAAGATAGCAAAAGAAGATGTTTTTTATATAGTCGATATAATTAAAGAAGGTAAAAGTATGAGAGATGAATTTAAGTCTCAATTATCAAAAGACACAGATTATAAAATGATGGAATCTGTTTTTAAATATCAATTAAGTCCGGATAAAAGATTTTTAATTAATATAACTTCCCCATCAATGAATATAATTTATAATGATGATAATAAATCTATAAAGACAGTATGGGGATGGTTCGTTAAGAAGTAAATTCCCGCAGACGCGAGTATTAGTGCAGTAGGCAGGCGCGAGTTTTTTTTAACTCGTGCCAGTTATTTTATGGCATCTTGCCATAGCAACAATTATGATTAGAGAGAAAAAAAAACTTTACAGAAAATGTAAGGTGTTATTTGATCCAACTCGTATCCGGGTCTTTAGACGTATTGATGAGCGCGTGAATGCGAACAATATTTTGTTTTTCATCAATAGAAAAATGCAACATATATGGAAAACCTTTTAAAGGCAAGCAACGGTAATCTTTATAACGAACCTGAAAGAAAGGATTTGTTTCCAGCAAATCGTAGGCATCTTCAATGGTGTCATGCAACTTATCAGCCACCTTTACACTTTTACTTATGTAATGGTCAATAGCCTCTTCCACATCAAGGTGAGCGCGGTAATCAATCAGTAGCTCAAAAGCCATATTTCTTTTTTATTTTTTCATTGGATTGCGCTCTGGTAATGTAATCAGTAGCTTTAGCTGTTTTTCTTCTTTCATCAACGAGCAGTTGCACATCCTCTGAAATATTAAAATCAATAGTTTCAGCAGTTTTGTACTTAAATTTTTTAATGAGTTTCATAAAAAAGTCAAACTCACCTTCTGGAATATTTAAAATGACCTGTTTCATTATTTAGCAAGAGTTAAGGCGTTAGACAAAGAATCTTTTAAGATTTTTTTCGCATATTAATTTAGAATGTAAAATTACTAAAAAAAAACATCTGTTTTTGTAATATTTTTTATCACTTAACGACTAACCCCGATTTCTATGATTAAAACAAAAAGTAGCTTACAATTCAATAATTTTGTTTGTCCAAAAAAATATTAAGAACAAATTAAAAATAAAATATTATCTTTGAGGCTTAAAATTAAATTGTTATTCAGGTTATCATAAAAAACAACCTCCTCCAAGTTCAAATTAATTATAAACACATTATTAAAAACATATTTGAAATGAGATTGAAATGTATTGCACACCAAGGAATAATAGCCGTGTTATCATTTTCGGCATTGTTGCTAACAAGTTGTGGCAACAATAGCAACAAAAACTCAGATGACCTGGCTGCCGGTGACAGCACCCAAAACGCTGTTGTAAAAATTAATGGCGAAATTTTTAGTGTTCCTTCGCCTATTCAATTTACATTTTTAATTAAAAAGAGCGGCGCGGTGTATAGCAAAGAAATCCTAAACGCCACCAATAAATCATCTCAGTATTCAACTAATTTTTCAAAAGCGCTTAACCTTGGTATTTATGGCGCCGACTTAGGCTATGTGATCATTTACGATCAAACACAAGACGCAATTGCTTATCTTAATTCAACAAAAAAAATAGGAGATGAATTAGGTCTTGTCGGTGTATTCGATGCTCCTTTGATAGGGCGTTTTACTAAGAATATCGGCAATCAGGATTCGCTACTTTTTTTAACTTCCGATGCTTACCGTATGGGTGATGCTTACCTAAAAGACAACGACAGAATGGATGTAAGCGCACTTATACTTGCTGGTGGCTGGATTGAAAGTTTGTACTTGGCTACATGCATATCCAAAACAAAACCAAATGAAGATATTACAATGAGAATAGCAGAACAAAAATTGTCGCTACAAAGTGTCATTAAATCATTAACTCAATATAACATAGAGCCTGAATTAATGGATGAATTTAAAGACCTTTCAACCGTTTATGATGGTGTTGAGTTGAATTACGTTTACGAAAAACCGACAACGGATCCTGCAAAGAAAATGACTACCATCAATAGCAAAACAGAAGTAAAAATTACGCCGGAACAAATAGAATCTATTACACAAAAAATAAAAGCAATTAGAAATAAAATTGTAGGATAAAAAATAATTAACCAATTTGAAGATTTGACAATTTGAAGATGTACGCTTCCTATAAATTTTCAAATCATCAAATTAAATTAAAATAGAAAATGAAAAAGGAAATTTTAAAATTGGTTTTGATAATTTTTGGATTCACCATAACTAATTTCTCTTCAGCCCAAATGTCGGATACAATTGCATGTGTTTGTACTAAACACTTGGCAGGTAAATTTATTTCTGACGGTCAGCAATACCGCACTTTATTGGTTAATAGTGAAGAAACCGCCGAGTTCCATTCCACATTATTTGGAGGAACAATTTACCGCATTGCAGCTTGCAGCGGATTAAGCGATGGCAATCTTATTTTTTGGGTGTATGATACTCAAAGAAACTTATTGTTTACCAACAAAGATTTTAAAAATGCTCCTTACTGGGATTTTAAAATTAATAATACTTTAGACTGTACGATTGAAGCTAAATTAGATGGTGCAAAAAATAGCGGGTCGGGAAGAGCCGTTGTATTAATAGGCTTTAAACAATAAAATAATACACTCTGCAATTCTTTGAAAAAGGCATTATTACTTCGGTATTAATGTCTTTTTTTTATAATTTACAAATACAAAACACTTCAAAATAAATGAGTGAAGAAATATTAAAAGCCCTGATGCAAATGTTTGCTATCATAGCAAGAGTTGATGGGACTAATAATGGACGATTAATTGTGGAATCATTCTTAAGGCTGCAATTAAATCAGGCATTTGTGGCTCAATACCTCGCTATTTTTGATGATTTTTTAGAAACACATCATCAGGTAACCAAAAAAAAAGATGGTACCGCCAAACGTAATTCTCTTAACTCGGTAAAAGTTTTAAAAATATGCACACAAATAAATAGCGCACTTACACAAGAACAAAAAGTAGTTGTGTTATTGCGTTTAATTGAATTTATAAATTCTAATCCTGAAATTGCTGAACAAGAGCTTGAATTTGTGGATACAGTTGCAGATACCTTTAATATTGATCATGTAGAGTTTGTACGATGTATGAATTTTATCCAAGCTAAAGAAAATTCGATACCTGACTCTTCAAAAATTTTGGTAATTGATAATAAAATATCGCAAGGCTTTGAATTAACGAAACATATTTTTGCCGAAGGAATTAACGGACAATGTCGTATATTATGGGTTTCCAGTGTAAATATATTCGCGCTCCTGTATTTCGGACAAGATGATTTATATCTAAACGGACAAAATTTAATTCAAGGCAAGGTATATATTTTAACGCCCGGTTCATCCCTGCGTAGCTCAAAAGTAAAACCTATTTATTACAGCGATATTCTAAGCGCGTTTATGAGTGATACTACTAAAGCTAAAGTATCATTCGTAGTTCAAAATCTCGAATACAAATTTAAGGGAGGCAAACTTGGCTTGCGTGATATTAATTTCAGCGAAGATTCCGGAAAACTAATTGGCATCATGGGCAGTTCAGGTGCAGGTAAATCAACATTGCTTAACGTATTAAACAGCAATGAAGCACCAAGTGCCGGTTCGGTTACAATTAACGGGATTAATATCCATACCGAAAAAAATAAAATTGAAGGCGTTATCGGAATGGTTTCCCAAGATGATTTATTGATTGAAGAATTAACTGTTTTTCAAAATCTTTTTTATAACGCGAAACTTTGTTTCGGAAATAAAAGCGATAAAGAAATTTCTGAAATGGTGGTGGATGTACTAACTAACCTTGGTTTAATTGCAATCCGCGATTTAAAAGTTGGCAGCCCTTTGGAAAAAACCATTTCGGGTGGACAGCGGAAACGCTTAAACATTGCACTGGAGTTGATTCGTGAACCCTCTGTGTTATTTGTGGATGAACCTACTTCAGGACTTTCATCGCGCGATTCGGAAAATATTATGGATTTGTTGAAAGAACTTACACTAAAAGGTAAGTTGGTTTTTGTGGTTATTCATCAACCGTCATCCGATATATTTAAAATGTTTGATAAGTTGATGATACTTGATGTAGGCGGATATCCTATCTATTATGGCAACCCTGTTGACTCTGTTATTTATTTTAAAACTGTTGTAAATCAAGTTAACAGCGACGAGAGTGAATGTATTGAATGCGGTAATGTAAATCCTGAACAGGTATTTAATATCATTGAATCAAAGGTGTTGGATGAATTTGGTAATATCACACAAATTCGTAAAATATTACCAAACGAATGGAATAAATATTACCAAGAAAAAATAGAAACGAAAGTTAATCAGGTTAATAGTTTAACAGAAATACCGGGAAGCACATTTAAAATTCCCAATAAATTAAAACAGTTCAAAGTATTTATTACACGCGACATTTTATCGAAATTAACGAATAAACAATATCTTCTTATTAATTTACTTGAAGCTCCTGTATTGGCATTTATACTGGCTTATCTTATTAAATATTTTAATAAAGATTTATCAAATAAGGTTGGATATATTTTTCGTGAAAACGAAAATTTACCCGCTTATATATTTATGGCTGTTATAGTCGCTTTGTTTATCGGATTAATAGTGAGTGCAGAAGAAATTATTCGGGACTTAAAAATTCAAAAACGCGAATCGTTTCTTAATTTGAGCAGAGGAAGTTATATGTGGTCGAAAATTACTATCATGTTTGTACTGTCCGCTATACAAACTGTTTTATTTGTGATGGTTGGTAATTATGTATTAGAAATAAAAGGAATGATGGCTGAATATTGGTTGGTGTTATTTACTACTTCGTGTTTTGCAAATATGTTGGGATTAAATATCTCGGCAAGTTTTAATTCGGTAATTACTATTTACATTTTAATTCCGTTTTTAATCATTCCACAATTATTGCTAAGTGGTGTAATTGTAAAATTTGATAAATTAAACCCAAACATTACATCTCAAAGTGTAGTCCCGTTTGCAGGTGAGGTAATGACTTCTCGTTGGGCATTTGAAGCACTTGCTGTTAAACAATTTAAAGACAATAGATCGGAAGAGCGTCGTGTAGGGAAAGAGTGTAGATCTC
>ODAK010002944.1_pt1 | contig 17786 bp, 13 predicted proteins | sample 1539591 | NCBI WGS metagenome assembly ODAK01 (sample SAMEA3539303, study PRJEB22396) | soil metagenome | biome: tundra; feature: field; material: soil | place: USA | collected 2010-05 | depth 0.15 m
ACTTATCGAGGATCGCTGCGTCCCCAGTTAATGGGTAACGCGGTGGTCGCCGGACCAAGTTCGACCATCACCATTCCCGGGCTCATGACGGCTGAAGTGGTGGGTGCCCTGGCTGCCTATGCCCAAGTGACGCGAGTCGCGGTCGACCTCGGCAAGGACTACAACGCGGGCCTGCACCGCGCCACCGCACTTTCGTCAACCTTTCAGCCCAGTAACTCGGTGGTCCGCACACTGCGCGCGCCGATGTTGGCGCGCCAGCGTCGCCAGGAATTTCGCCAGTACTTCAATGACCGAGTCGATTTGGCCGTGGCTCTCGCGTGGCCGGGACTTGACAACACCTGGATTGGTGAGTTCGTTCACGTCGCAAAGTTGGCCGGTGCTTCCACCGTCGTCTTGATGGTGACGCACCCCACGGCGGGCCAGAACGCCGCGTCGTCGATTGCTCGAGAAGTAGCGCAGGCGGACCTCGTTCTAGTGGGCGACATCATAGACGCGACCATTTTGAGTGCCACACTCGACGCCAAGCGTCCCGTGATCGAAGTGCATCGCGCCCTGTCGCTGACCGGGCGCAGCGTGGGCCAACAGCAGAAGCGCCTGACTACCTTTTTGCCCAAGGACGACGAGCAGTCGTTGGTCAGCGTCCTGGCCGCTTTCGACGCCATCCCATCTGACTGGATCGAGAATTACGACTTGAGGGTCATCATGCGCTATTCGGGCCAGGCGGTTCCCGACCGCGTGGCGGCGAGTTACCACTCCGAGCACGTTCAGTTGATCGGTGAGGACTTCTCCTCGGTAGACATGCTTGAGATTGCGTCGGACTCCTCGGCCATGAGCGTGGGTGACCCGGCGTTCGACTCGCGCGCCTACGCCACCGCCGTCGATGCGGGCGTCGCCACCGTGGTTCTCGCCAACGACATGGTCACCGACGTGGGCCGTGGATACGTCGGTGGCTTACTCGCCGACATCAATCGTCCCACCTCAGTGCACGTGGCCCACAACCACGCGCTACGCCTGTCGGAACTGCGCTTTCCAAGCCCCGGCGCGTGGTTCGAGTTGGCCAGTCGCTTGAGCGTCGCGGTGAAGGACGACACCCGCTGGAGCGAGGAATCGACGTCACTCAACGCCTAATGACGTCTTCGGTCATCATTTGTGCCTACACGATGGATCGCTGGGACGCCTTGGCGGCCGCGATCGATTCGTGTCGACACCAGACTCTCTTGCCCGTCGAGGTCATCTTGGTGGTGGACTACAACACGGAACTCGAAGGTCGCGCCCGGCGTGAGTTCCTCGACGTCAAGGTGATCGCCAATCATTTGACCAAGGGACTTTCGGGTGCGCGCAATTCGGGTGTCCTGGCGAGCGGGGGTGACATCGTGGTCTTCCTTGACGACGACGCCTACGGCGAGGATTCGTGGCTGGAGAATCTCACCGGTCCCTTCAAGGACGACGACGTCGCCGGCGTAGGGGGCTGGATCGTCCCCTTGTGGGAGGGGCGCGAGCCCTTGTGGTTCCCACGGACGTTCTACTGGGTTCTGGGCTGCAGTTACGACGGCCTGCCCGAGTCGGGTTCCACGATACGAAACCCCATTGGGGCTTCGATGGCGATGCGACGTTCGGTCTTCAGCGAAGTAGGGGGTTTCACCGACGGTATCGGTCGCGTCGGTCGCGTTCCCCTGGGTTGTGAAGAGACGGAATTATGTATCCGCTACGGTCAGCGCCACCCCGCAGATCGAATTGTGCTCGTTCGCGACGCCATCGTGCACCACCGGGTTCCCGAGTCGCGATGCACGTGGCGCTACTTCTCGTCTCGCTGCTGGGCCGAGGGAATTTCTAAGGCGGCGGTCTCTTCGCTCGTTGGTTCCGGCGACGGTCTGTCGGCCGAGCGCGCGCACGTCGCGAAGGCGCTTCCTCGTGAAGTTTTCGCCGCGATATCGCTCAAGGGCCCGAATCGGGTGGCCGGACTCAGTCGAGCGTTTCACACGGTCGCCGGCGCGCTGCTGGCGCTGGCTGGGCTGACACGAGGGACGTTCGAGTTTCGTCGACATCCCCTTAGCCCGGCGCTGGCGTTGCCCCTCACGTCCGATGAGGGATCGACCCCCCCGGTGATTTCACCAGAGGATTCAGAGCGGGGTAACTAGTGGCGACCATTGAGGATTCTTCACGTCGATATCGACTTTGACGTCGGGTTGGTGTCGTTGGCGAAAGGGTTTCACCTGGCGTGGCGAGGTCCTCACCGCGTTGAGGGAGTTTCTCGTTACGCCTCGAAGGACTTCTGGGCGCCGAGTGCGGCGCTCCCAGCCCGTAGCGACCAGCTGGCACGAGTCGTAGGAGGCGTTGTATGACCCCATCGCATAAATTGGAAATGGGCATCGCCTCCATTGGTCGTCGAGATTCTCGACGAGTGGCACCTGCGGAACTTGACCTACATTTGTTGGATTGCGAGATGCGCGGTGACCAGTACAGTTGTCGCAACGGTTGACGCGTCGGGAATGTGGAGAATGGGCAGGGTGATGACACGACTTGACCGTCGAGCCCGCAGAGTGGCAACGGAGCTCTTGTTACTGATTGCCGTCGCGACCTTACTTCTCAGCGTGCTGCAAGTTCACGGCCCCTTTCGTTTTGTGGTCGTGATGATATTTTCCTTGACGGTGCCGGGCTGGAGTGTCATCGGATTCCTCCAGATTCGCGACGTGGCCTGGCTCGTGTCACTGAGCGTGGCGACCAGTCTGGCGCTCGAGATGGTCCTGGGCGAAATCATGCTCTCGTGGTGGTGGCACCTTCAAATACTCGAAATGCTGCTCGCGGCGGCCTGCGCTGCTTCGTTGGTGTGGCAATTGCGTCGAGATCGACCGTTCATGAGAAGGTCCTCGCAATGAACGACATCATCGCTAGCCAAAACGTGTTTGGGCCTTCGACGCTGGTCCTGTTGACGCTGTTGTTGAGTTTGGTACTTCTCGCGATCCGGTCCTACGTCCACCAGATGAAGATCGACACGACCAAGTCGTCTTTACTCATGCTGGACGTCGCAATCGTTGGGGTAATCATCATCTTTATGGTTCTTGTCTATCTCCGTTTCCTCTATTTGGCGTATTGATGTCAATACTCTCCTCTGGTATTCGTCACCACGTCGCCAGAAACTGGACGGCGTTAGCGGCAGCGGTCGCGGTAGTGCTGTGGGCAGTTGCGGTGTCCGAGGCGCCATTTCTTCAGATGGGCTCCAACGGGCTCGTCACCATCCTGCGCTGGCCCTACTTTGCGGGTCTCTTGGTGGTGTGCACGGCCTTCATCGCGGAGGTCTTTCGCCGCGCGTCGAGCAACATCAGGTTGGTGCTGCTGCTGTTGACCTTGGTGCTGATCCTCTTCGGCACCGCCCCGGCTATCGAGCCGGTGGCGTCAATCACCGAATCATGGATTCACACCGGCTTCATTTCCTACGTGCTCAATCACGGTCACGTCCTGCAAGGCTACGACGCACGGTTCTCGTGGCCCGGCGGCTTCGTTCTCGCTGCGATGCTGACGGCGTTCGTGGGACACACAGACTCGTTGGTCTTCGCTCGGTGGTTCCCGCTTTTCATCGAGGCGCTCTATCTAGCGCCCGTGATAGTGATTGGCTCATACGCCGGGGTTTCGAGACGGACCAAGTGGCTGGGCGTCGCGTTCTTCTTCGCGGCCGACTGGATCTATCAGGACTATTTCTCACCCCAGGCGCTGGACTATTTCTTCTATCTGGTGGTTGTCGCCAGTGTGTTGGCGCTGTGGTCGCCGGGTCGTCGAGGCTTCGTGACCGGGCGGGGATTGATCGCGACGAAGTTAGACCAAGTGCGAAACGCGTGGCGACTCAAACGCCTCACTGGTGAACAGACGGTGGCGGCCTATGAGACCCCGACCGTCTTCGCTCTGCTGGTGATCATCACGTTGATCATGCTGGCCATCGTCATGAGCCATCAATTGACGCCCTACGCACTGATACTGGCCCTCGTGGCGTGCCTGGTGACCTCACGGTTAGGGCGTCCGGAGTTGCTCGCGTTCGCCATCGTCTTGTCCGTCGGCTGGCTGAGTCTGGGCGCATCGGACTTTTGGATGGGGCACCTTTCGGTGATTTTTGGCGGAGTGGGCCAGCTCAGTAACAACCTCGGGTCCAACGTGGTTTCTCGGGTGGTCGGTAGCGCGAGTCACCGTTTCATCGTCTCGTCGCGCATCGGCTTCACGGCGGCATTCATCGCGATGGCCGGCGTCGGAGCCCTGCGACGAGCCACCGATTCGCGAACGCTCGAGTTCCTCGTCGCTGCGCCCTTCGTGATTCTTGGTCTCCAGGGTTACGGCGGGGAGGGTTTGCTGCGCGTGGTGCTCTTCGGCCTGCCCTTCACGTCGCTGTTGGCCGCATCAGCGATCGTCCCGACGCGCACCGGCGAAGTTCGTCCGTGGATTCCTCCCATGAAATGGCTGAACTCGGTCGCCACGCTGCGCCCCGCGGCCCTGCTTCGCCCCGCCACCGCGGCGATTATCCTGATCGCGATGTGCTCAGTGACCGTCATTGTCCGTGGCGGAAATGACGCGTACGAGTCATACTCTGCGGGCGAGCTCAACGCCGTGAATTATGTCTACGATCACATCGGGGCCAACCAAGCGCTGGGGGTCGTGGTCACGTACCTTCCCCTCGGACAGCGCGACGTTGGCACCCTCAGTGTCGTGGCCATGGCCGGCGACAGTTATCTCGCGCCGCACCAGATCGCCACGTCGTTGCTTCAACTTCGGCCCAGATTCATCATCTTGAGCCAATCGCAAGAGGCCTGGGGCGAGGTGGTGGCTGGCTATAACAAGGGTTGGGAGACTCAATTAGCTTCGACAATTCTCAACAAGGACTACCGACTGGTTGCGGCGTGGACGACCGCCCAGGTGTATGAGGCTTACAACAAGTGGGGTCCGCTGCCCTCGTAGCCGAGAAGCAGCGCGAGCTCTCTACCAGCGCGATTCCTGGGTCCCTGAATCCACCGCACCAATCCGTTTCATCGTCACGGGCAAGAAGAGCGCGAACTCCACCCCTGAGGTGATCAGCGCGGCGAAGCCCACCGAATTGATGCCGTGGCGACTGATTAGGAACAGGACGATCGACAGGTTGATGACGAGGGCGATCACCTCGCGAACCATGAGAAACCACACCCGACCATCAATCCACGCCAGGGCGGCGTACAACGCCGCCACGACGCTTCCGGGCAGTGACAGGAGGAGAAGGCGAAGCAGAGTCGTGCCCTGATCGGCGTAGGCCGAGCCGAAGACATCAAGAATCTGGTGAGCGAACACGGTTCCAATTCCCACACTGACGAACATCACCGCACCCATAGCGATAATGGACTGGCGGATGTGACGCCGTTGTTCGTCAGGTTCGTGCGATACCTCGACAACGAGAAGTCGCGAGATACTCCAAATGAAAAGGCTGGGGGTGAACGCCACTTGGGCGACGAGGTAATAGTGAGCGTTCGCCACCGCGCCCAACTTGCCAATCACGATGAGCGACACGACGGAAGTGGAGAGGAGGCTCAGGACGGTTCCAGCAAATTGTGGAATCGAGAGCGACAGCATTCTCTTGAGGGTGGGTAATGGTTCCGCCACGGGCGAGGTTCGAATGTGGTCCGGCAACCGACGAGCGAAGATGTACCAATTCACGGCGATGATAGTCACGGCGAGCGGAATCGTCCACGAGAGGACCACTCCTTGACCGAGCGCGTATCGGGCGAGGGGTATCAGTAGGGCGAGTTTGGCCACGCCGAAAAGGATGTTCTCGAGGGCCACCCATCGTGAGACCCGCAAACTGATCAGCACCGAATCTTGGAGTGCGAACACCGTGTAGAGGACCACGGTGACAATGAAGAGCAGGCTCCATTCGACCGATGAGGGAAAGAATCGACGCGTGAAACCAAGGGACAGGTAGCCCACGCCGACCGCCAAGGCCGCGACCATTGACGTGGCGTATCCCGTAACCACGAGACCTCGCGACTTCTCGGCGGCGCGAGGCAAGAATCGCTGGAAGACCGATCCGAAGCTGAGTTGGGCGAACGTCGAGAGGAGGGTAACGGCGGCGATCTCGCCGGCGGCGCGACCGATCGCATTCGGTGACGCGAGGTGGGCGCCGATACCCCAGTAAAGGAGGCCGAGAATACCTGATCCCGCGGCTGAAATCATAAGGGCGAGGGCGTTGGTGAAGATACGGTACCTCGAGAGAATTCTGGTCCATCTCCTTCGCCTGGTCGTCACGAGACACTCCTTCGCACGGCGTGCAGAGCGTGGCAACTCGGGGCGACGATGGCTCCGGCGAAGTGCGATAACCGCTCCACAACTCGATCATCGCTGTCGCTCGCGAACCAACCGAGCGTCGTCGTTCGGACCTCGTGCTGCGATTCGCTACGACCGGTGAACCGCTTCGCGCCCGACTCTGTGGTCACAGAGCGGTCGACCCGGTTCCACGACGGTTCAGTCGAGAGGGGTCCCGGCCAAGGAAGGATCGCTTGTACGCACTTAGTCGACGCCGATGCGGTCCTTGGCGTCGACACGATCGGCCGTGGCGCGTGCCGGCTGACGGCTGATGATCGAAAGTGATCCGGAGTGATGGCGGTCTACCCCGCGCTCGTGGAGGGGGAGAACGCCTCTACCCAGTCAACGAGCAGTGAAGTGGGTCGGACGGGGCATTGGGTGGTGGGGTCGCATACGGTTCGTTGTTCAATGTCGATGGACATGGGCAACCCGGGGATGGTTGCGGAGGCCGTGTCGGTGGCCCACACGTGGCCGTCGAGGGTGTAGTCGATCTCCTGGGGAGTCCAAACGACTCCCCAGGTGTGCCACGTGGTCAAGTCGGCCGCAATGAGGTACTGGATCTGGTGATTGGCGATCGCCCAATGTACTGTCGCGGAGGTTTCGAACGATCTGCCCCCGGTCTCGTTGAAGTCGATCTCCGGCGGCCACGAATTATCCTCGGGCCACAGTAATTCCACTTCGTTCGGTCCAGATCCAGTTTGACGTGATCGGATGAAGAACGCGCCGTACGTCTGCGGCTTGCCACAGAGGCACAAGCCACCCGTCACCCACATATTGTGAAACTGCGGATCCTTCCAGGCGTTCAATTGTAAGAGACTGTTGCTTACGATGACGTGGGCCGGACTGAACTGCCCGGTCGGGTCGCCGCCAGGTTTTCCGCTGAAGGTGTGCCACCCGGGGGGCAAGGAACTGCCGGCGAATTCAGTGACGTACGACTGTACGTAGCCCGGAATCGACGTGGCGCTGAGGGGACCGAGCCCGGAGGTTTCGGATGCGTTGACGACGCCCGCTGAGTATTGGGCGGCGGTTGGAAATGATGTTGACGTCGCAGGTCCTGAATTCGGGCTAGTAGTGACGACCCACACAATGGCCACCAACAGTACGGCCACCACGATGGTGACTGTTAACTTCAAACGACGGCTGACCACGCGACCAAGCTCGCTCGGAAGTGTCGGATCGTTTGAGTTATTGAAATTCGACATTCTGACTTCAATCGTAGTGTTCAAGATAATTGCGATGGTCCCGACCGCCGCTCGGGCGGGCGGGTTGCCTGGAGCCATTTGACCACGTGACGGCTCGATGCCGTTAAGGGCAAAGTATAAGAATTGCGACGCAGCGTCTTATAATCGCGGCGACTTGCACCACCATTGGACGTCGTCACCGAGGCCGGAGGGGAATCAGTTGCGAGGGGCCTCAGTCGACCCATAGCCCTTACGCGGTGCGGGTATACGCTGAAATTGTGCAGGTGGTTCGCGCGACGGGAGCGACGGGACCGTGCGCGACGCAATGGGCCATTGGAGTTTCGGGGTTCCATCGGGTCGTGGGTCTGCGCATCGGCCGAACAAATATCTCGATCCAAAAGGTTCAAGTCCTCGACCAAGGTCACCGATGACGACCCTCCTTCAGCGCCACATCGCCGGTTGTCAACGTTGTCGAGTACTGCTTATCGCCAGCGAATCTCGTGCCCACGCTTCTTCTTGACGAACAGAAGCAACTTGGCGGTGTAGTTGACGCCTAAGTAGACGGTCAGTGGCACCACGTCGCGCCCGCGAAGGTCCCGCCACCAGTCTCGGAGCACTTTGAGCCGCGAGACGCTCCTGTCTCGTGAACGAGGGGGAGTGCCCAGCTCTGGGTCGTCCGAAACACTAGAGGTTTGAAAGGCGGCTATGAATTGCTGGTTTCCTTCGCGGACTCTCACCTCACCGCTGAGCAGGGCTCGAAGCTTCACCGGCACCCAGATCGTGACAACGCAGTCGCTGGCGATCTCCTTCTCGGAAAGTTCGAATTGCGAATCGAAGAATAGATCGTCGGCGAACATCGGGGGGAAGGATTCGAAACGCTCTCGCGCTGCGCGACTCGCGCCGTAGAGACCGCGACCCGTCAAATGCTGGTCGAGCCAGCTGATCATGAGCGGACTGTCGAGCGCCCGGAAGTACATCTTGACGGCCCAGGCGGACTTTTCGACGCCGTATCGGACTCGTGGTCCAGCGGCCTTGACGTCCTTCGACGTGAGAAGGTCGACCAACACTTTCAAGCAACTGGCCGCGACCAGGGTATCTGCGTCACAATAGAGCCGCGGGTACACATCGCCCGCGAGCCGATCGCCCTCATTGAGGGCGAAGTGTTTGCCGGCATCTGGAATCTCCACCACGATGATTCCTGGATATTCCTCGGCCACCTCTCGAGTGAGGTCACTGCAGCCGTTACAAACGACATAAATGTCGTAGATACCTGAGATCGCGGGATCGGACAATGCCTCAAGAAGTCCCCTGATTCGGCGCTCTTCGTTATGTGCAGGAATCACTATTGAGGCGAGACTTGGCATGCGATCGACTCTAATCCAGCCCCTATCTGGATTTGCGATTAACTCGGAGGCGAAACTCGTGTGCGAGGTGGGTCCCAATCGGTGGATATTTCTCTCGACTACTTCGCGCTGGGCGAAGTAACATCTTCGACAACTGGACCATCGAGCGAAGTCGCTGGATTAGCAAAGACATAAAAGAAGGCAGTCGATGTTGGAATCCGAACGATGAGTGGGCTCAGCCCAGTACGGCTACTTCAAGTCGCGATCGACGACGAACAAAGTGGCCCGGTGATGGGCGTGGAACCGCGGTGTCGTCACTGGATCGAAATTGTCAAGAATGGCCAAGTGGTCGGCATTATCGAACGGACGTCCGACGAGTCCGGGGCACTGGCCATCGATCGAGAGCAGTTGGCCCGAGAATTTGCGGACGCTGACACCGCGACGTTATTTGGTGACTCGGTGGGCGAACTGCCGATGGCGTCGATCGTCGTCCCCACGATCTACCGTCGGGTCGATCTCTTGAATCGTCTGGTGCAGTCGTTTCTCGAGTTGGACTACCCCGACTTCGAGATCATCATCGTGGATAACCGCGTCGGCTCCGGTCATGAGCCAATCCCTCCCTTTACTGACGATGGCCGAGTCAGGATTGTCACCGAGCCAATCCGGGGCGTGTCGGCCGCTCGTAATCGCGGGATCGCCGAGGCGCGTGGAGACTTCGTGGCGTTCACCGACGACGACGCCAAGGTAGATCGCAACTGGTTGCGCGCGATGGGCGCCGCCTTCAACCGTGACGCCGACGTGATCGCCATCGGTGGAATGATTCGTCCCTTCGAACTCGACACGGAGCCGCAATTGTGGTTCGAGGAGTTTTACGGGGGATTCACCAGATCGTTTGCCGCCAAGGAGTGGAGTATCGAGCTCGTCGGGGATTCGGATCCCCTCTTCCCATATTCGCCAGGTCATTTTGGAGCAGGTTGCAATATGGCCGTTCGTCGTTCGGCTCTTGATCCGATTGGGGGATTCGACCTTCGACTTGGCGCGGGCACCATCGCCAAAGGTGCGGAGGACCTCAGGTATTTCATGGAGGTCCTCTTGATTGGGGGCAAGTTTGCCTATGTCCCGTCGGCGCTGGTTCGCCATTCGCATCGGCGCACGCAACGCGAGTTCATGGAGCAGGTCTTTGGCTATGGCGTGGGTCTCACCGCGCTGTTCACTGACTTGATTGTCGACGACCCTTCGCACGTCCTCAAGATACTCAAGCGCGTCCCGCGCGGACTTCGGATGTTGATTGTGCCCGCCGATCAACGTTCGCCCAGCGCGCGGACGAGTTATCCCCGTAGGACTCAGTTAGTACAGTTGCTCGGAATGTTGTACGGACCCTTCGCCTTCATGTTGAGTTGCCGTCAATTCCGTCGTACGCGACCTCGTTGAGTGATCGAGTCGAGCGACGGCGAGGTGGACCGACGGGGGCAAGACCTCGCGGCGTGTCCTCGCCGAGCTCCGCAACTAAGTGAGATGGAGACGCACGGACGAGAGTCGATGAACCCCGGCGCTCACACGTCCCACGAGGGAACCACTTCGATTTGCCAGGTGTCACGGCTGCCCCGGTGCCTTGCGCCGTGCCGGTCGCACTCACGGCACCGCAACATCACCAGGTCGCAATAGCGTTGTCGCGCAAACTCGTGGCTCGCGGGCCCGTGAGTGCCGCAGACTAAGCGCACGACCAGCGAATAGCCTCATCACAGTATGATTCGCGTTCTCGCGCCAGTGACGCCAATATAATGTCCGTATTGTGCCAGTCGCCACGCATCGTCGATTTGCGCCCCGAGGAGTTCGCGTCGTTCTCGCGACAGGGCTGATTGCCCTGACGTGCCTGACAGTGGAACCCTCGGCGAACGCGGTTGTAAAGAGGGGAACCTTGTTCCCTGTGGGTATGGTCAACCGCTCGGAGCCTTCGGGCTTGGCACCGCCGTCAGTCAAAGCGCTCCCGGGATATCGCCGCACCTACGTCGAGGATTTTAATGGACCGAGTATTCCCCATGGCTGGAGTCTCTTCAACGGTGTGCCCGGCGGGGATCCGACGGGGCGGTTCAGCCCTCAACACGTATCGGTGGCGAAGGGGCTGCTGCGGCTGAACGTGTACCAGGATCCCTCATTCGCCAATCAATGGGTGACCGGAGGGATGTGTCAATGTCAGCGGCCGATGACGTACGGAGCGTACTTCGTGCGTTCGCGGGTGACCGGGCTGGGTGCCAACACGGCGGAACTGCTCTGGCCCTCTGGCAATACGTGGCCGCCGGAGATTGATTTCAACGAGAACCTTTTCCACCTCAATTTGACGACGGCCACTACCCATTGGACCAGCCACACCGACTTTCGGATCTTGAAGATCAACATGCTCAAGTGGCACACGTGGGGAGTCGTCTGGACGCCGGACTACCTTCTCTATCTGGTTGATGGACGACCGTGGCACGAATTCTCGGTCGCCAGTGGCGTTCCGCACGTGCCGATGGTTCTTGATTTCGAACAGCGCACGACGTGTCCTTCCGGCCTTACTTGTCCTACCCATTCGTCGGCACTTCTCATTGACTGGGTAGCGGAATTTCAAAAAACTCCGTAGCGATCAGGGTAGGAGCGTGAGGAGAAGATCAAGTGAGGAGCGCGAGCGAATCGCGCGCTTGGACCAGTGCACGAGGATCTGCGGTGCCGAAGCACCAAGGGAATGAAGGTCGTTTTTCAGCATCGACACAATTTCTTGCACTCGAGCCGTTCGTGACGCCAGATCCTGGTGGCGAGATGACGTCCTCGAGGCGGTAACGATCACCGTGTGAGCGTGACGCCGATACACCGTCGCTGCGGCACCCTGAACCACCGTGCTCAAGATCGTGGGCGAGATTCCCGCACTGATGGGTATCGTCGTCGGCGGCGCCGCGGCAGTGACCGATACTGAGGAGGTTGGCGTGTACTCGGTCGCCCAATCCACGAGCGTGGACTGTGAACTGGTGGGACACGCAGATCCCTGGGAACACCAGGTCTGTTGTTGAATATCGAGCGTCATGGGAATGTGAGGAATTTCGCTGGACACACTCACGACGCCCCACACTCGTCCGTCGACGACGTAGGTAATGGATTGAGGGGACCAGATCACTCCCCAGGTATGCCACTGCGTCATGTCGATCTGGGTGGTTCGATGGTCAAACTGATTGCTGGTTTGATAATGCACGGTCGCCATGGTTGAGGTGGTTGCGCCATTCGTCTCGTTGAAGTCCACCTCCGGGGGCCAAGGGTATCCACCGGCGGGCCACAGCAATTCGACGACGGTCGGTCCTGGACCGGTCACGCGCGAACGGACGAAGTACGCGCCATACGTATGAGACAAAGTGCAGAGACAGGTCCCTCCCGTGATCCATTCTCTCGACGAGGAACTGTACGCCGCGGTTAACTGAAGCTCGCCGTTGGCCACGGACACCTGGGAGGGAATGAAATGGGTGCCCGGATCTCCTCCCGGTACCCCATTGAACTTCGACCACCCGGGGGGCAAGGTGGAGCCCGTGAAGTCAGTGATGTACGACCGCGTGTAGCCCGACAGCGCAGTCGCGAGCGGCGGCGCCAAGCTGGAGGGTTCGCTCGCGTCGCTCACGCCCACGGTAGGGGCGTAGTTGGTGCATGACCCTCCCGAGGGGCAGACCTTCGTGCTTGCCACGGCCGGTGACGAAAACCCACCCCACGGTCCGATCACCGACAACATGAGGCTCGAAGCGAAAAGTGCCACCAGTCGACGAGGCGACCAAGCAAATCGATTCACGAGACCAATCCCGACCAAGGCGTTGCTCGGCGCGTGCGCGGGCAGTCCATTAGACGCATCGTTGCATCTCGAAACTGTCTCGACGGCTGACGGCAAAACCCTAGGGTCTCAGGGCTCATAGCCCATCACATTACAGTGCGAATATTAGAGAATCATGAGAGATCGTCGGGCACGCTGCTATCGACGAAAGGAATCAATTCCCCAACTAGCGTTCGTCTTCCGGGTTCCCGTTGCTGGTCGCAACAGTTGAACTTTCCCCAACCGGTGACTCAAACTGCCCGGTCGTTCCGACCATTTCTCATCGCCAATCGATGTGTAACCGTGGTCAACGGGGGATAATTTCCCCCTGGTCGGGGAACCCGCGCAGTTCGCCATCCTTCAGACCGATTCCGCGACGCGAAATGACGACCTCCGTGTCGCGCGGCCGGTTGAATCGATGGGACGACGACAGTTGGCGGCAACGTTGACTGACCTTCACCGGTGGAGTCAGTGCCGAGGAGTTACCCGCCAATAACGCTCGGTAGATTGCATCGATGCGTCGAAGGCCTCGCCGTAATTTCGTCGTGTGGGTTCGAACTGTGAACGATAGAGAGCCATCGCCTGTTGTTTGACCGTGTGGTCGCCGCCGTCGGCGTCGAGTTCCACGAGATCGACTCGTCGGCGCAAGACCCTGAGGCGCCTCTTCACCACTCGGGCGTGGGCTATGCCGTACGGCAGATCCATATAGAGATACCACGTGTAGTTCGACCCAACCCACAGCGCACGCGAGGCATCGCTCACGGCGATGTGGTCGGAATGAATCAACCCGAGTGGAGCAAAGACCGACGCCGGTCGCGCGTCGTCGAGCGCTCGCGCAATCTTGGCGGAGATGGCAGGTACGTAGTCCCCTGGTGGTCGATACTGCGCGTAATCGGAGTCGAGCAGATCCAACCAGATCGGCGTCGCCCCCAGGAATTCCACGGCAGCCCGATCTTCGTCGCGACGAAGGCTAACGGCATCGGGCGCGTAGGGCTTGTCGGTGGTAGTGCTGTTGTATCCGTCATGAAGGACGTCGGGGGCTCCGGCCATGGCGGTCACGACCGTGATCGAGGGGTGAGACTTCATGAAATGACCGCACGAGAACACCGCGTCGTCGAGATGAGGTGAGAGCACTGCCACCGGTCCCAGAGGATCAAGTTTTGTCATGTCGTCTCCCTACGCGGTGCGCGGTGCGCGGTGCAAGGAATTCGAAGTCAATGGGCGACATCTGGCACCCGGCGAAATCCCTCGTCGTCGTAAACTCCGTCGAGTTCTACGAGGTTGCGGAGTTCCGACGTCCTTGACCTCACCGATCTCCACCTTTCAACTAATTCAATTTGGAGTTGACGAATCCTAGGTCATTCATAATTGTTAGCGAAGAAATTTCTTACTATGTCGTTGGTGGTAGCGGCCCGGTTATTAAAGGGTGCTGTCTTGGGATTCGCCCCAGGGTCACGACTCTTGAACCTGCGCTAGAGAGTGGCGTGCGACAAGAAGTGCGAAGGAACGCCAGGAAAGGGTGGAGTGCCCGTCCGTCGCCGGTCGCGAGGCTTCGTCCATGACGCGACAGCACGCTCGACTGACCCTTGATGTCGACAGGGCAGCGCCCTGACCGGGTCGGTTCGAGCCCTGGTCGTCGTTTGGACATTAAGATTCGCAGATGGTAGATCGCGAGACACTGTCCTCCAATAGTGCCGACAATCGTTCTCGTGTGGAACAGCTTCGAGCAATCCTCGCCAGACTCCACCTGATGGCGCTGGCCCGTTCCGTCGATCGAACGGTACGCCGACTCCTCTTCGTTGGTGTCAACCTCCTGAGGAAGCTCGCGCGTCTGCCATTGGTCGGGCCCAGTATCGATCCACTGCTCGCTCGACTGGACAATCGAGATCGCCTCCATTTTGAATTGGCCGAGGTGCTGCGAGTCTGCGCGGCACTGAACGAAGAACAACTTGCGTACTGGGTCACGGGTGGCTGGGGCCTTGACGCGTTGGCGGGCTGTGAGACTCGGCGTCACAGTGACTTGGACTTTGCCCTCGATCGCTTTCATGAGAATTTGCCCAAGGCCGCGGGGGTTCTCACCAGTCTCGGGTACAAGCGCAAAATGCCACTCGGCGGCACGATCTGGTTTCCCGATGCCGAAACCTTCGAAGACGAACGTGGTCACCACATCGAGGTACTCAGCATTAGCTGGGATGTGCTCTCCATGGCCGAGATCCTGTTGGATCCTTCACGCGGCCGCGAATCCGGGTCGGAGGTTGTCGCGAACTGGGCTACGCCCCGACTATTGGAACAATGCACCGCCACCGGGTATCTCGAGGGACTGGCCGTGCCAACTCTCTCGGTCGTTGCCCAGCAACTCTTCCACCTCGGATATAAGGAGCGACGTTCAGAGGACTCGCACGCCGATGACCTCATTCGCCTCCTTCAGCGAGGCGATACGTGGATCAATCCGTTATCCGCGCGCCTATCGAGTCGCGCAACTCTCGAAGGTCACCAGCCCTCGACTCTCTTGTTGGTGCCGATTTTCAATTTTCCGCCCGATCTGTGGAGGCTGTGCCGGATCTATCACAACAATCTCGATCTGATACCTCCCCACGTGACGCTGGCGTTCCCGTTTCTGCCACTCGAATCGATCACTGCCGCGGTGATCGAGCAGTTGTCGGAGGTATTCGCCAATTATCCCGCCTTCGATTTCACCCTTGACGAGGTTCGCTGGTTCGGCACCGACGTCGTGTACTTGGAGCCTTCTAACAGCGAGGACTTCCGAACGATTGTCGAAGCTCTTCAAAAGGAATTTCCTGACTTTCACCCGTACAACGACGAGTTCGAGTCGGTGATTCCTCACGTGTGTCTTTCTGAGCACGGAACATTCGCTGATCGACGGCTACTGGCTCGCCACGCCCCTACTTATTTGCCCATTCCCAGTCGCGCCGCACACGTATGGATGATGTGCAATGACATTCGACCTGACCAGTGGTCAATTGTCAAGATCTTTGCGCTGGACTCGAAGTAACGAGAGCAGTTTCGCGATGATCGTGGGATAGCGGGGTAGCAGTTCCGTATCGTGGCCGCTCCCCACCTGGGTTTGGTCCTCGTCAGTGCGGGTACGTCACCGGTTTTAACGCCCACTTCGCGCCGGGCCCGAGGCAATTCCTCAATTGTGGAGAAATCGTCATCTTCGCGGGTGGAGGGTTCACTTTGATGCTGTTATCCTGCTTCAAGGCATTAGTTCAAGAGATTCGTGGGAATCTCCAGTCGTGGGAGAGTTTTTGATGTTTGGCGCACTCGATTTGCGACGTAGGACGGCCCGCTTGACGACTGGTGTCGTGTCGATTGCCCTATTGACGTCAGTTCTCACCATCGGAGTCGCGACTCCGGCGTTTGCCTCACCCACCACGATCTCCGAAGCCTCAACGTTCCCGGTCAACGCAGAGTCGTCCGGTCTGTCGACGTTGAACGTGAATCTCCAAAAGATCGGCGACCTGGTGATCTTCCAATCACAGATCCATTCACCGAGCATTACGGTGAGCACCGTCTCGGCCCCCAAAACCGGCACGTGGCACCACGCCACAAGTTATGTCGGTTCGACGAGCACCGTCATCACCGAGGAGATCTGGTGGGCCCTCGCCACTGCTACTGGCTCCACCACGATCACCGCGACGTATTCGTCGAGCGTCGGAGGCCTAACTCCCGAGTTAGTGGGTGATTCCTTCACCTCATCCAACCCGGTGACGTGGGGAACTGTTGCGGGCAATGGTAACGGCGCTGCTACGACGACGACGATCGCGTTTCCTAGCGTTACCAGTGGGCCAATTGTCAATCAGTTGTATTGGGGCTACGCGGAGAACCTCTCAACGGGGGTGGTGGGCAGCTCCTCCGGGTTCAACTATTCACTGACCGCTCAAAATAACATCATCACCTCGAACCCTTCGCTGAGCACCGGTACTCCATACGCCCCTACGGCGTCGTCGACAACGCCAGCCAACAACACGTCGATCGCCGAGATCTTCTCCGCGACACCGACCGTCGTCTTCAATGGCAATGGATCCGACGGCGGTTCGATGAGTTCTGAGGCCGCCAACACCTCGACCGCCCTCACCACCAACACCTTTACGCTCTCCAACTATTCCTTCGCCGGCTGGACCACCGCCGCCAACGGATCGGGCACCGCTTACGCGGACGGCGCCAGTTACCCCTTTGCTTCAGGGGGAGGGACCCTCTACGCGAAGTGGACGCCGAACGTCACCTTCAGCGGTAATGGTTCGACCCTCGGGTCGATGAGCGTCGAGACCGCGAGTACGGCGACTCCGCTGACTCTCAACGCCTTCACCCGCACCGGCTACACCTTCGCCGGCTGGAACACCCTCGCCACTGGTTTGGGCACCCACTACGCCGACGGAGCGAGTTACGCGTTCTCCACGCCGGCCACCCTCTACGCCCAGTGGACACCGAACGTCACCTTCCTCGGCAACGGTTCGACCGGTTGTTCGATGAGCGCTGAGACTGCCAGCGTGCCTACTACCCTTACGCTGAATTCTTTCTCGCGCACCGGCTACACCTTCGCCGGCTGGAACACCGCCGCCAGCGGTTCGGGCACTCACTACGCCGACGGGGTCAGTTACGCCTTCTCCACGCCGGCCACCCTCTACGCCCAGTGGACGGCGAACTTCTATAGCGCCACCTTTAACGGCAACGGCTCGACCGGCGGATCGATGAGTTCCCAGTCCGCCAACGCGTCGACCGCCTTCAGCGCCAACGCGTTCACTCGCACCGGTTACTCCTTCACCGGCTGGAACACCGCCGCCAACGGCTCGGGCACCAGCTACGCCGACAAGTTCAGCTACCCCTTCACTTCAGCCGTCGCCCTCTGCGTTCAGTGGACGCCGAACGTCACCTTCGTCGGCAACGGTTCGACCGGCGGATCGATTGGCATCGAGACCGCTGGCGCGCCCGCCGCCCTGAGCGCCAACGCGTTCACTCGCACCGGCTACACCTTCGCCGGTTGGAACACCGCCGCCAATGGTTCGGGCGCCTCCTACGCCAATGGCGCGAGTTTCCCCTTCGCGGCGCCCGCCACCCTCTATGCGCAGTGGATTGCCGTTCCTCACGCCAAGCGAGTGGTTGGTTACG
>ODAK010002945.1_pt1 | contig 17785 bp, 18 predicted proteins | sample 1539591 | NCBI WGS metagenome assembly ODAK01 (sample SAMEA3539303, study PRJEB22396) | soil metagenome | biome: tundra; feature: field; material: soil | place: USA | collected 2010-05 | depth 0.15 m
CCGCGCCTGCGACCCTCACCGAATACGGGCACCTGCTCGAAACCTTCGCTGTCGGAGAGATACTCAAGCAAGCCAGCTGGTCCGATGCGCCTGTCACCGCCGGGCACTTCCGCACCGAAGCCGGCGACGAGGTCGACCTCGTGCTAGAGCGCGACGATGGTCAGGTAATCGCCATCGAGATCAAGGCAGGCTCCCGGATCAGCAGCGAAGACTTCCGCGGTCTCCGCCAACTGAAAGAGCGTCTCGGCCCCCGGCTGGAGGAAGCAATCATCCTGCACACCGGCGAACACGCGTACTCACACGAAGACTGGATCACGGTCCTGCCGCTGGACCGGCTCTGGGCTTAACAGAATCTCAGACCCAAACGTGGAAATGATCCTCACCGAAACGTGAAGACCTTCCGGTGGGCGCAACTGGGTTCGAACCAGTGACCCCTCGCTTGTAAGACGCAACCGAGCCGTCGCGGTACGTCGCCTGGTGTCGCCGGAAGTGCCAGCTATCTGGACTGATCGTCGCTGGGTATCGCCCTGCGTCGCCCCGCGTCTGCCTCGGTTGGCTCCCCGTTTGGGCTCCCCGGAATCTCGTTAGCTCCGCTAAGGGCTAGTGCAGTACGAAATTCGGTCGCCTCTGAAAGTCGGGACCTGCCTAGCCAAGATTGAGCACTAGGACCCACTCTTCAAGCCCATCTGAGGTGACCTTCTGGCAGGCAAAACCCGCCCGTGTGTTCAGCCGCTTACTGGCGTCATTGCGAGGATCAACCCATCCAACCAACCGAACAGCATCCAGGCCCGCTTCCCGGCCATGCGCAGCTGCTGTCTCAAGGACAACTTCCAGTGCCTCGTCGGCGTGAACGCCTCCTTGGCCACGATAACGAAGAGCTACCGCAACAGCCCGGATCTTAACCAGAGCAGGGGATCCCTGCTCTGCCATCGCGCAAACCGCCGCGACACCCGACGGGTCCTCGCCCAAAAACAGTGACTCATCCGCAGCGACGGGCGGTTGGCAGCTACGGATGAACGACTGGACACTCCGTTCCCATGGCTTCGGATGCGACCGCCTTGCCTGCCCGAAAAGCCGCTGCTCAGGCACCGTGCAGGTAAATTCCTGAAGAGCGGCGCGGTCATCGCGCTGCGCTGTCCTCCACGTCAGAAGACGGCTCATCCCGCCGGGCGGAGCAGGCGCTGCGGCAGCCCTTCCGCAGCCATGAGAACAGCTCTCTCTTCCGCAGTCAGGTCACGCGCAACTGTGGCGCGGTAATATTCCGCATCTTCCGCGCGTTCCTTATCTGTTAGACCATCGGTACCGAGATGAGCGAGCGGTGACAGGGGGTCATCCCTGGTCATAAAGACGCTGATGACCACCATAAGCACAGTCTCAACATCCTGATGCGCACCCTCAGCAACGCGGTCCAGCCAGGCACGCTGCTCATCCGGCAACCATTCAAGCGACGCGGACATGACCTGGCCTCCTTCCTACGGCACCCGAAGCTGTAGTGCTCTGTATTGCTTAGTTTACTTGACTCGAGTCAGGCCCTCGTGGGTCGCGCCCGGCTCTCACCGGAGAGTTTGCTTATCGAGGTCAGCCAGCAAGAGACCAGACTGCTGCGCCACGGTCGTGCCGACGGCCTGCGGTGACAGGCCAGGATCATCCCAAGCAGCCAATCGTCCGCTCTGGACTTAGAGGGCATCTGGTCTAAAGAACTGATGGTTTGACCAGTTCGGGATGGTTTTCACGCCAGGTTGGGGTGGATTCGCCGGTCAGCCGCCGGGTCATGTTGTCGGTCATGGCCCAGTGGATCATGGTCCGGGACCGTTCCGGGAGGGTCTCGTAGTCCCGGGCCAGCCGGCGGTGAAGCATGAGCCAGCCGTAGGTCCGCTCTACCGCCCATCGCTTCGGCAGGGGCCGGAAGCCCTTGTGGCCGGGGTCTTTGCTGACAACCTCGACATCGATGCCGTGCGCGGCGCCGGCTTCGGCGACGCTGCGGTGATACCCGGCGTCCACCCAGGCCCTGGTGACGGACGGATGGCGGGCGGCCAGCTCGGCGGCCAGCGCCCGCCCGCCGGGGGTATCCTGCACGCTGGCCGCCGTGACCAGCACTACCAGCAGTAAGCCGAGGGTATCGGTGGCGATGTGCCGCTTGCGAGCGTTATCTTCTTCCCCGCATCGATGCCCTGCGACGATTCGGGCACGTTGCCGGAGGTCTTCACCGGCTGGGCGTCCAGCAGCGCGGCGGACGGGCCGGGCGAGCGCCCGGCCCGCTCGCGCACCTTGCGCCGCAGCAGGTCGTGGATGGCCTCGGCGGTGCCGTCCTTCTCCCACCTGGCGTAGTAGTCATAGACGGTCTTGCACGGCGGGAAATCGTGCGGCAGCAGCTGCCAGGCGCACCCCGCCCGGTTCACGTACAAGATCGCGTTGACGATCTCGCGCAGGTCGCGCACTGGCTCCGGCAGGCCCAGGCCAGCCTGGGCGCGGCCGGCCCGCCAAGCGCACAAGACCGGTTCGATCAGCGCCCAGCGGGCATCAGAGAGGTCGGTCGGGTACGCGGGCCGGCTGGTCATGCCACCGAGCTGTATCACGAGATGACACCAGGCCGGCGATTTTTGGGTGCGAAGAGTCACCGTATGCTGACGAACCGGGACACACCTAGATCAGATGCCCTCTTAGCTCGACGGACTGGGGGGGCACTGCTGCCTGCACCGCCCGCAGCTCCAGCATCAGCGAAACCAGCTGCTGCTGGGTGCCGTCGTGCAGGTCACGCTCGATCCGCCGCCGGGTGTCATCCGCGGCCGCGACGATCCGCGCGCGGGAGGCCATCAGCTCAGCGCGGCTGTCGGCGTTCGCGATCGCCGTCGCCACCAGCTCCGTGAACGAGGCCAGGCGCGCCTCGGTGTCCGGCGGCAGCGGCTGTTCCAGGGTCGAGGAGGCGCCGATCAGGCCCCAGAGATGGCCCTCGACGATGACCGGCGCTCCGACTGCCGTGTCGTAGCCCACCTTGCGGACGACGTAGCTGGCCGGCCCCCGAGGAGTTGTCGACATAGTGGTCGAGCCGGGCCGGGCGGCCGGTCTCGAACACGAGCGTGCCGAGGTTATGGCCGCCGAGCATCCACCGGCTGCCGACTGGAGGAACATAGTCGACTGCCTTGCCCCAGGCGGCAACGTAGGTGAACATACCGTCGGGGTCGTAGCGGACGATGCCCGCCACATTGACCGGAAGCAGCCGCGCGATCTCCTCAATGACCGCCGCGAACACATCCTCCGGCGGCACCCCATGCGCCACCAATGTCGCGACGCGGCGCAACGCCGCCTGCTCCTCAGCTAGCCGGGCGAGCTCGGCGCGGCTGTCGGCGTTCGCGATCGCCGTCGCCACCAGCTCGGTGAAGGAGGCCAGCCGCGCCTCGGTGTCGGCCGGCAGCAGCCGCAGCTCCTGGCCGCTGAACGCTACGACGATGCAGCCCCACAGCCGGCTCTCGGCGCTGATCGGCACGCCGATCGAGGAGCGCAGCCCCCAGTCGCGGGAGGCGACCTGGCCGATCACGCCGGAGACGTCGCTGTAGTCGATCCGCACCGGCCGGCCGGTGCGGTATACCAGCGTGGTCACGTTCCGGCCGCCGAGCGGCAGCTGGCCGCCGACCGGGGTCGGTGCCGGGGCGCCCGTCCTGGTCCAGGTGCCGACGACCTCGAGGGTGTCCTGCGAGTCGTAGCGGACCAGGATCGCGAAGTCGACCGCCAGGAGCCGACCGACCTCCTCGGCGACCGCCGCGAACACCTCCTCCGGCGGTTCGCCGCGCGCCACCAGCGTCGCTATCCGCCGCAGCACGGCCTGCTCCTCGGCCAGCTGACGCAGCCGCGCCTGATCGGGTGGATCACGGCCCACCACCCCCCCGCCGGGGGCACCGGCGCCAGTAGCTAGCGCGTTCACAAGGCGACAGTAACCCGGTGCCTGGCGGCCAGCAACGTCAGCAGCCCCCCTCCAATCCTGGCCAGTTGTATCCCTGCTCCCGATAGCTGCCACCTCCTGGTCCGGGCAGGTTCTGACCGGCCCCGGACAATCCCGGCAGCGGGAGCAGGGACGCCCTACCCGCACTGGTGAAACTTGCTGTATATCCAACGGCCCGGGTTTCACGCTTTTCGCGCCAGCCGACCGGCGTTGGCGCCGCCGTAGCGGGAGCGCCAGCGGGAGCGGAGGCGTGCGCGCCGAGTCGGCGGCGCGAGCGGCCCGGCGGGCCGCCTTGAGGACGCCACCCGCCAGGCCATCACCGGCCTGCGCGAATCCGGCTACTCCTGGGCCGACATCGCCCTTCGGCTCGGCATCACCCGGCAGGGAGCCCAGCAACGCTGGGGCGAGATCCCGGCACCCGTCACGGACACCAGCAGCGTCCTCGACAGCGGGAGCTGCCCGTGACCTTCACCACCGGCTCGATGCTGGCTCTCGTACCCGGAACCCACAAGGCTCCGGGCACGGGGGCGAGGTCCCACTAGCGCGCCGTGGGCGTCGGTACGGCCGATCTCGCCGATGCGCTTGGCCACACCACGCCGTTCTGCGGCGAGTTCCCGCTGGTAACCGCACTGGACGGGGTCCGATTCGATGAGCTCGCTCATCGCCTTGTCGATGGCGGCCAGGCGGTCGCGCAGGTCCTCGAGGCGGCGGTTCCATGTTTCCTCGGCCTCGTCGGCCTTAGCCTTGAGGCCTCTTTCGGCGAATTCGCGGAGTTTTTCCCTCCCGGCGTCGTCGACGTGCCGCGGGAACAGGTCAAGGAAGCCGCCGGCGAGCCGGCCGGCGCCGTCCGTGTCGCTGGTGGCGGCGGCGATCAGGCGACGCAGCCAGCCGGACTCGCTGAACAGGGCGGACGCGCGCCGCGGCATCGGCAGGACGCCGGGGAGATGGCCGCGGGCGGCGAGGTCGGCCAGGTGGGCGACGTACTGGCGGCGGAGGATCTCGATGGCCGACAGGTAGCAGCCGGGCGGCACGATCTCGCCCGCGATCATCTGCCGCGGCTCGGCGAAGTAGTACTGTTCGCGGGGCCGCCGGCCGGCGAACGTGACGAGGAACGCGTTCCCGGTGCGCCGCCCGGCGCGGCCGACGCGCTGCACGTAGTTGGCCGGCACGACCTGCTCCCAGCGGCAGGTGTCGCAGCCGAGCGTCGCCGCCTGCACCTCGCTGTCGTCGAGGCACCGGACCCGGGATGTGGCCGGGCTGAACCGCCGTAAACACGGGTGACGCCGTCGTCGGCGACGCGAACGCTGATGACTCCCTCGTCCGCGAGCAGGGTAAGAAGGCGAGGCAGGCGCCGGCCGCGTCCGCCGGGATCTCCACGCAGCGGGCGGTCCAGTCGCGGACACTCCGCGCCTGGTCCGGCCAGACAGCGGGAACGCGGGCATGCCGTCGGGGCGGTTGCCCCAGATCGTGCCCCAGCGGCGGGTGCCGGCTCGCCCGATCCAGGCGTTCAGCCAGTGGTGCCGGATACCGCCGCTCACCCGGAGGCGTTCGAGGATGCCGCGGATGAGGACGGTGAAGTCCGCAAGTTGCGACAGCCTGGTCAGCCCCGTGGTTGGACGCGTTCGCGATCACGTCGGCGATGAGATCGTTCAGCGAGGCCTGCCGGCCTGGATGGTTATCCAGCACGGCCGCGAGCAGCGTGCGAAGCGAGAAGGAGTACGAGCGGCTGGCGACGAACCCGGCGCGGTGGGCGGCGTCCTGCACCGAGTCGTTGAACAGGAGCGTCTTTTACCTCCAGGCCTGGGCCGGGGTCACCCGCGTCTCCTCCGTCTCGGGCCGTCCCGTTGCGTCTCGTGCACAAATCCGTGCACAAATCTGGCTGATGACTGGAACTTGCCGGTGTCGCTGCCCTCGGCCCTGCCCAGGCTGCGGCATTTGTCCGCTGCTACCCACATGCACCGTCGGCGCACCGATGGTAGTAATCTCCCGGACGGACTCTGAGGTCAGGACACCGGAAGCGCGTTCAACTCCCGGTCACGAACTCAGGGGAGCGTCCATGATCGGCGCGCAGCAGAAGGTTCCCAGCAGGCAGCAGGTCCGCTCGCGAGCCGGCCGGACAGACGGGGCTCTCGGGGTCCCGCCGCTGGCACTGCCATCAGCTGGCCCGGCTAACCGCCTCAGGCGGCTATGGCGGCACCGCGTCGTGCGATTCGGCGCAGTGGCCGCATCCTGCACGCTAGGCCAGTTGCTGGTCCTAGCAGGGCTCGCCCGGCTTGGCGTCAGCGAAGTGGTGGCGAACGGAATCGGATTCGGGGTGTCGGCTCAGGCCAACTTTGTGCTCAGCGCACAAGTCACCTGGCGTGACCGCAAGGCGCACCCTGTCCGTCCGGCTCGGACCGGATTCAGCGCCAGCCTCAGCGCGTGGCCGGCGCGCTGGGCCAGATTTAATCTGGTGGCCATCGCCGCACTGGCTGTCAACGAGCTCGTGTTCACCATGGGTGTGCACGCTGGCATCCAGCTTTTTATGGCATCGTCCGCCGGCATCGTGGCCGGTGCGGCCTTGACGTTCACACTCAACAACCTCGTCACGTTCCGCGACGAGACCATGAGGAAAAGCGTCAGCGCCCAACTGGAATGCCGTCCCGGCCTTGAAGAAATCAGTGGGCGAGCGCAGCAGGACGGGGTTGCCTTCTTCCTGCCCGCCTTCAACGAGGCAGCGAACCTGCGGAATATCGTGCCAGGAATCGTCGGTTACTTCCTTCGACTAGCCTGCCCTTTCACGATCATCATCGTGGATGACGGCAGCACCGAGGACGACACTTTTGAGGCGGCCGAGCAACTAGCCCGTAACTACCCCGGATATGTCCAGGCCGTGCATCACAGCAGGAATAAAGGCTACGGCGCCGCTCTTCAGACCGGTTTCCGCGCTGCTCTCGACACCGGGCATGGTTTGATTGGGTTTTGCGACGCCGACGACCAGTTCGAAATCGCGAGCTTCGGAACGCTTGTCGCGGCGCTTCAGGACCATGAAGCTGACCTCGCAGTCGGTTACCGCATCGCGCGGGCTGACTCGCTGAAACGGCGCGTTATGGGGCGCGCCTGGCACTGGCTTTCAAGCCTCGTACTCGGCTCCAAGGCAGCCCGCGACGTCGACTGTGGTTTCAAAGTCTTCACCCGGGCAGCCCTCAAAGATGTCGAGCCACGGATTAGCGGCCGCTATGCCGCGGTGTCACCGGAGATCCTTGCTCGTGCCATATCGGCTGGCTACACGATGGTCGAAGCCGGCGTCACGCACAAGTCTCGTAACCATGGACGGCAGACTGGCTCGGACCTCAAGGTCGTGATTCTTTCCCTCACCTACCTATTCCACCTCCGCCTGACGCTTAGAACGGAAAGGTGACATGGAATCCAGTGTATTGCAACGACAGCCGTCGCCAATCAATCATCAGCGTACGACAGTACGAGTTAAGCATGACTATACGGCCTGGGGTGTCGTGCTCGCCGCAACCGTCATATCGCTGGTCGCCTACGTCACCACCGTCCGCCTCCGCGGCGTACTGCTCTACGTGGACTCCATCTCACATCTGGAGATTGCGCGCCGAGTCGTCAGTAGCACAAGCCCCGGCCTGGCGCAGCTTGGCTATGTATGGCTGCCGCTGCCGCACCTGCTCATGCTGCCCTTTGTCTGGATCAGCCCGCTTTACCAGAACGGCTTCGCGGGCAGCATCGTCTCCATGACCGCATACGTGGCTACGGCGGCGCTGATCTACAAGATCGCTTTCAGGCTCACCAGCAGGAAGTTCGCTGGTGTCGTCGCCGCGGGCGTCTTCGCGCTGAACGTCAACATGCTCTACATGCAGAGCACGCCGATGACCGAAGCACTGCTGTTCTGCACGCTGGCTGCCATGGTGTACTGCATCCAGCAGTGGGCCGACACGGACAAGTACCAGTACCTCATCGCCGGGGCAGTCGCGGCCCTGTGCGCCACCCTCACACGGTACGAGAGCTGGCCGGTTCTGGCATGCCTGGTGATCGCGGTGGTCTTCATCGCCCGGCAGCGCAAGCGCGCTGGCCTGACGCCGAAGATCCGCTGGACCAGCACACAGGACCGCTTCATCGCCTTCGCGGTCGTGGCATTCGCAGGGATCGCGGCGTGGCTGATATGGAACTGGGCCATCTTCGGCAATCCGCTGAACTTCCAGACCGGCCAATTTGCTAAACCGTCAAACTGGGTATCCAGCGGGGAGCCGTTCATCGGTAGCTGGCTGATCGCTGCCAAGACGTACTGGTACGCGATGCTGGACAACGAGACAAGCCCGCTCCTGCTGCTCGCAGCGGCCGGGCTGGTGTGCCTCATCGCGCGCGAGTGGCGCACCAAGCGCACCGCAGCCCGCTCATTGCCGGTGCTATCGCTGCTTGTCATCGTGCCATTCTTCATCGTGTCCCTGTACGCTGGCCAGCGGCCGCTGCACGTCCTGCAGATCAGCCACGACCTCTACAACGTAAGGTTCGGGCTGATAATGCTCGTGCCAGCAGCCATCCTCATTGGCTACCTGGTGGGGACGTTGCAGCGGTTCAGGCTGGCTATGTATATCGCGGGCAGTTTGGTGCTGGCCCTCGCGGTCGGACTTGGTGCCAGCCTGGTACGGCACGACAACGTGATTACGTACACGGCGGCACGAGAAACCCTGTCTTCAACGACGGTACTCAAGCAGGAGCCAGTCGTCGCGTTCCTCAGGACGCACTACACCGGCGGCTTGGTACTCATGGAGTCGTTCGGAAACGAGAACATTGCCTTTCAGATTCCATCTGATCAACTGGTCTACGAAGGAAGCTATCGCCAATGGCTGCCCTCGCTGCGGAATCCGTCGGGAAATCATATTGACTGGATCATTGCCAGGTGCGGTAATTCTCCTTATCCCGACAAGGTCTGCCTAGCGCTCGGCAATACGCAGCTCAGCCACTACTCGGTCGTTTACACGACCGCTGATCACGACTACCGGGTCTACCGGCTCAGGAAGTGAGGATACAGTGCACACTCCGCACAATCCGGAGACAGCAGCGCGGCTTCTGAGCACCGGCCAGATGATGTTCGCCGTCGTCTTGTTCCTGCTGGCCATCGCGGCCGCGGCGGCATCCGGGCCGATACTCCTCCTCAAGGTGGGCGTCGGTCTCGCCATCGCGTTCTACATCGTCTTCGTGGGCTTCAAGTTTATTGTCTGGTGCGCCGCTGCGAAATCAAAGGAACCTCAATACCGTCTCCCGGCCGAAGACGATCCGGATCTGCCCCGGTACACAATCCTGGTGCCGCTCTTCGGCGAAGCCAACATCATAGGCGAACTGGTGAAGTCGCTGTCATGCCTGCGTTACCCGGCAGAGAAACTGCAGATCCTGCTCCTCCTTGAAAAGGATGACCATGAAACCCAGGCCGCCGCGGCGGCCATGGACCTACCGGGTTACTTCCAGGTCCTCACCGCCCCCGACGCGGGGCCGCGCACCAAACCGAAAGCATGTAACTTCGGGTACACTCACGCCACCGGCGCGATAGTGACCATCTTCGATGCCGAGGATCGCCCCGAACCAGATCAATTGCTCAGGGCGGTAGCCGGTTTCCGTGCTATCTCGGCGCGCCGTCCGCGTGTCGGATGCCTCCAGGCGAAGCTCGTCTTCTGGAACCCGCGCGGAAGTTGGATCAGCTCCTTCTACTGGGCCGAGTACGTGACCCACTTCCAGTGGGTGCTCGTCGGCCTGGCACGACTGGGGCTTATCCCTCCGCTCGGGGGCACGAGCAATCATTTCAGCCGCGATGCGCTCGAAGCCGTCTCCAGGGCAAATGGCCTGTGGGAATTCACCGATGGTGAGGGTAACCCCGTCACCATGCGTGGTCCCTGGGACCCGTACAACGTCACCGAGGATGCCGACCTGGCGTTCCGGCTGGCGATGGCGGGCTACCAGATAGGGATGCTCAGTTCGATCACCTATGAAGAAGCGCCCGACACGGCCACCGTGGCCAAGAACCAAAGAAGCAGGTGGCTGCAGGGATTCGCGCAGACCGGCCTGGTCCACGCACGCCATCCGCTCCAGTTGATGCGATCCGTCGGTCCGCTACGCTACCTAGCATTCGTCCTGTTCATGCTGGGGACGCCCGTTTCTCTTCTGCTGAACCCGCTGATGTGGGGGGCTACGATCCTGTACGTCGTCTCACGCCTGGACGCGCTCACGGCAGTATCCACATTCATTGATGGGCTCTTCCCTACGCCAGTGTTCTACGCGGGCGCCTTCGTGGCAGTGGCCGGCAATGCTGTTCTCTTCTGTCAGAAGCTCATTACGCCACTGCGGCAGCAACAGCAGTCCGAGATGGCCTCCGCAGGAACCGAGGTCCCGCTGGCGAATTACCTGTACCAGCAGGAATACGGCCTGACGTTTCGGCTGTTGTTCACCCCCCTGTGGTGGGCATTTACTTCCATATCGGCGTATCGGGCGCTGCGAAAGCTTCTCATTCGATCGCAGCGGTCGTCGTGGGACAAGACACCCCACGGTCACGAACTCGCCAAGGAGGCCGAACTCGCCCGCCATGACAGGCCTGCGCTCGCCTCACCGGCCGTCTAGTCTAGTGCAGCCCTTCATAAGTTCCTTCCAGGTTACGGCCTGCCTGACGATTACTGTTCGTATTCGGCTAAGTGGATGATGGTGGCGGCGTCGAGGGCTCAGTTAGGTCCTGGGCCTGCGTGTTCTGCGGCGGCAGTTGCCTTGAGGATGGTCTTGGCGACCAGTTGCGGCTGCTGCTGATGAACGGCGTGGCCGCTGCCGTCGGCCGTGATGTGGCGTCCTTGCGCCGCGGAGCCCGCCAGGCTCGCCTGGAGCTTCGTCCAGTGTGCGCGCATGCTCCGCGGGAAGCCGCGGGTGGCGCTGATGACGATCACGGGGACGTCCGGGAACGGCCGCGCCGCAGCACGAAGCTGCCGTAGCAGCGGCCGGCTCGCCGCAGCTCCGGCCAGCTCGTCGGGCCGCCCGGTCAGGGCCTTCAGCTTCGGCGCCTGCCGGAGCAGCCAGCGAGCCAGGCCCGGCAGGATGGCGGCCGCGTCCTCGTGTGCCGGGTCAACCAGGACCAGCGCTGCCACCAGCTCTGGCCGGCGGAAGGCCAGGAGCTGCACCAAGATGCCGCCCCAGCCGTGCCCGGCCAGCACGCAAGGCCGGCTTGTCACACTTGAGATCAATGTGGCGAGTGGAGGCCGCGTGTCCTGGTGACTGTGCCACTCGGACGGGCTGGGCTGCCCGACGACGTCGCGCGCACGGTCCTGTTCGCGGCGAGCCCGCTGGCCGCCTACCTGACCGGCAGCACACTGCGGGTTCTTGACCAGATGCTCTGCACGAACATCCTGGGACGTTCGCGGCTGGCCACCCGCCGGATCCGGTCCGGCACGATCTAACCTGCGGTCATCGGCAGAATCCTGCCGGGCTACACCGGCTACGCCTCCAGCAAGGCGCAGTCCACGCCATGTCACTGATCCAGGCCTCCGAACTGCGGGGCGCGACATCGACATGAAGGCTATCGCCCTGGCTCGGCCACGACTCCGACGTTCTTTGAGGACAAGGACGAAGAGGCCATCGGCCGTTTCGCGCACGCGGATGGCGGGGGTACTTCCGAGTGGATCGTCGGCATTGGCTGCGAGGCCTATCTCCTCATCGCTGACGACGTGACCTGGGATCGATGCGAACGCCTCACGTCACAACAGTTCACGCTCATCGGCGTGAGAGAACAGCCGTAACAGCAGCTCAACCACAAAGCCCAGCCACAGAAGGCGGAACCCTGTGGCTCGCGCTCGCCCCCGTCGTGGCGAAGGTCCAGCTGCCGGATCGCGCTAATGGATCGCGCGCCAAACGGGTTCCCCCCCACCTGCTGCACCTGTTCTGGAACGGTGTTGACAAGCCCCCGCTCAGCTCGATGTCGCGACCTCGGCGCCGTATATCGCCAGGCGTCTGATCATGACATTCGACCCGGACGGCCTAGCCTGGGGTACGGTCAACCTGCCCGCCAGCGCTTGGGAACACGCGGCAGCCACCCGCGGCCTTGAGCCGGCGCGGCGCGCGCTCGCGCACAACCTGGCCAGCTATGCGCATGCTGTCTGAGCGGATCCTCGGTATCCTGCCGCCGGGATACGGCATTGACGTGGGAGACCATCGCCCGGATCGTCCCGCCCACTGCGTATCTCGGCGGAGGCACGGCTATTGCCGTCCACCTCGCGCACCGGGTGAGCCGGGACCTAGAGTTCTTCTTCCACCATAACAGCGTCGATCTGGACAAGCTGACCATCATGCTGTCCGCGGCCGGACCGTTCGCAATCACCGAACGCGCGCCCGGCACGCTCAACGGCGTGTTCTCCGCCACCAGGGTGCAGTTCCTGCACGCGGACGAGGTACGCCCGCAGCGGCTGCTCGAAAGCCCCAACCAAGTCGACGGGCTCCACATCGCGCATATCAGCGACCTCATGGCGATGAAGCTCAAGGTGGTAGGCGACCGTGGCGAGCTCCGCGACTACTTCGACCTCATGACCATCGAGCAGCAAACGCGTCGCACGGTTGATGAAGGCCTAGCGCTATTTATCGAACGCTTCCAGCCTGAATACCCCGATCAGGCCATCAACTACATCCTGCTCGGCCTCGGCTACTTCGACGACGTCGACCCCGACGAAACCCTCCCCGCTCCGCGCCAGCAGATCGTTGACTACTGGACGCGCCGACAGCGCGAAATCATCGCCGCACGCAGCCGCTAACCGCACAAACTACGGTCCCGTCCGGCTGATGTCCGGTTCAGGCCCAAACGTGAAAATAGGCCTCACTTAACGTGAAGACCACTTGGTGGGCGCAACTGGGTTCGAACCAGTGACCCCTCGCTTGTAAGGTGCATTTCAACCGTTGCTGTAGGTCGCCCGCCGTAGCCTGATGTGGCCTCTAGCTGCGACGATCGTGGCTGGATGTAGCCTGAGGACTCCTCGCGTCTGCGGTCGTTGGCTCTTGGTTTGGCTCTTGGATCTCGCAGCAGGAAACCCGGCACTGCCTGGCTGACAAACGCACGGCGCGGCGCTGGGCCCCAAGCCGCCGTCGAGCGCCACGCCGGTACTTTTGCCGCCTGGCCTGACGACGGCACCTTAACCCGGCTCCCCGACGCTGCATGCCCCAGGTCCGCCAGGTGACCAGGCGGAACGCCGAGCCGACCGCGCGGTCATCGCCTCCCATTCGGTCCGGTCACCGGGCCGCGGACACCACGCCGAAGGCCACCCGGGGCTGGAATAACACGAAGAAGGTCAACGGCTGCAAGCGTCATATCGCGGTGAACACGGCCGGGCTGCTGCTGGTCTCAGTATCACCGCGTCGTCCGTCCAGGACCGCGACGGCGCCCGGCCGGTGCGGTGGAACCTGTCCGGGCCCGCAGCCGCGTCCGCCTGCTTTGGGCCGATGCTGGGTACACCGGCGAGCTGGCTGCCTGGGCTGCAACCATGAGGATCTCCGTGCAGATCGCGGCCAAGCGCGACCGGCATGTCTTCGAGGTCCTGCCTCGCCGCTGAGTGATAGAGCGGACTCTCGCCTGGATCAGCAAGCACCGCCGCACTGTCCGGGACACCCGTACCTGACCGCCAGCCACGAAGCGTGATCTTGTGGGCCATGATCGCCCTGATGACCCGCCGCCGAGCCAAGGCCGCCGATTTATAAGACGCGCTCACAAAGAAGGCTCCGTCGAGGTGGAGATCTTCAATGGCGCCGTCTGAGCCGCACCTGCGGACCAGACGGCAGCGACGGCCTGAAACCGGTTCGCCGTAGTCTCGGCGGCGGGCCGTAGGATTGCCGTATGCACAAGCCGAAACCTCCGCAGCCAGATATCCTCGGCGATTCTTACGAGATGATCAGGCTAGACTTTTCTGATGACTACGAGGGCCAGGTAGTGGGCACCGTAGTAAAATATAAAAAGCAATCACACGGGCGGTATGCGGTACTTTACATTCATGGCTATAACGACTACTTTTTTCAGCGTCATATAGCCGAGTTCTACGCATCCCGCGGTATTAGCTTCTATGCTCTCGACCTCCGACGATACGGGCGCTCGATGCTTCCGCACCAGACTCCCTACTTCTGTCATTCATTGCGTGAATATTATTCGGATATAGATTCCGCAATGCAGGTCATTAAGGATGACGGCCATGAATCGATCCTTATCAATGCGCACTCCACCGGGGGATTGATTGCATCTCTGTGGGTTAACGAGGGAAACGGCCATGATCTAATCGCGGGCTTGATACTTAATAGTCCGTACCTTAGCTCGGGTATCCCCGCGCCAGTTGCTGCACTGGTGAGGCCATTCCTGAGCAGCATAGCGCGATTCAGCCCGAAGATAGCCTATCCCTTGAGGCTGTCCCCCACGTACACACGGAGTCTGCACAGAAGTTTCAATGGGGAATGGGACTTCGACTCGAATTGGAAGTCTACCAATGGGACTCGCCTGAGGCTTGCCTGGCTAGCCAGCATACTGGCAGGCCAGCAGCATATAAATAAAGGCCTGAACATCTCGGTGCCAATCCTGGTCCTTTGCAGCGCGATGAGTGCGTCTTTCCGCGCGAAGTCAAACCAAATTCAGGCCGCCGACGCGGTCTTGAACGTGCAACACATCGCCGACCTATCCGTCAACCTTGGAAGAAACGTAACATGTATTCGGATCCCCGGCGCGGTCCATGATGTATTCCTGTCGGATTTGCCAACTCGCGAAAAGGCGTTCGAATACCTATCGCGATGGTTGGCGATGACATACATAGAGTAGTTGTTATCGCCCCCCATTCCCGGTATCCGGAGGGTCAGGCGGCCATAGTCCGCGCAGCATCAGTTCACTTCTTAGCAAGACGGGCTCATCTGAGATTATCCCGTCAGCCCCGAGAGCTACGGCCTTCCGAATACTAAAGACATCGTTGAGTGTCCACACGTGCACAGGCAGACCTGCATCATGGGCACTGGCGATAAATTTTCCGGACAACACGGAGATGCCTTTAATTGACAGGGGAACCTGCAGGACCGCTGGCTGTGCTCGATCGGCGAAGGAGCGCGGCCGCGCGATAAAATGCATGACTTCCGCGATGGAGGCACTCGTGCAGGTCGGCCTCGCGATTCTGGCGCGTACACAGCGAATTCTTGCGGTAGAGAATGATGCGATACAAACACGATCATACGAGTTTGTCGACTGGACTATATCAGATATGCGCAGGGCGGAGAGCATATCTTTTACGTCAAGGTTGAACCGGAGATCAGGAAAGGCGGCCAGAACATCTTCCAGCAAGGGGACGTCTGTTCCTCCAGCTCTGACGAATGGCGACGACTGTAGTTCTCTTAGGGTTAGGTCAGAGATTCTTGCCGCAAGTCCGAAGAGACGAGACGCGTTCTTGTCATGGCACATTATCAGCTGCCTGTCGGCCGTTGCCCGAACGTCGGATTCGATATATTTGAAGCCGAGGTTCACGGCTGCCTCGAATGACCTCGTTGAATTTTCTCCCGCATTCAGGTGAACTCCGCGATGGGCAAAGGCCAGCGGGAAATTGCTATCTAGGAACGGCCAGTCGGTAGTAGGCATTTACGAGTCCGAAGCGAGCTGATTCGTTTTGGGTACCCCGGCCTCGTTGACGGGGAAGCTTACGGTAAAGCTATTACCCAGCTCTCTCGGTGACCAGTTAAAGCTTGGTTGCCCCCAGCCCGCCGCCTGATACATAGACCTAACATCGGCCTCGACCTTAGCATAAACCTCACTCTCGGAGTCCCTGGTTCCTTCTTTTGTAGTATCAGAACCGGCAATTGGATCTAGCTGATGCCGTTGGCAGTAAATCACGTAGTGCCATATGCCATGAGCGTCTTTATATACACGCGCATGAGTCGGCAGGTGCTGCTTTCCCTCAATGAGGTAATTATGATCCTTCTCGACGTTCGCGATAAGGCCAGCCGCCACAAGTGAAATCGCTATGAGCAAGTACACGAGTATGCGCGGTGAAGATGGCGTATTAGGCACGCCGACCACAGACTCGTAGATTCCCATGATTATGGTCAGCGCTATGCCGGTCGAGATCAGAAATGACGCCTGAGTCTTAAACCGACTGAGTTGTTGTCCAGTTAGGACCAAGGCTACGAATGGTGCGGTATACGGGGAAGTGATGACGCCGCCGGTCTGCTCGATCACGACAACAAATAGTACGAGACTCAGATAAACGCCGGCATAGAAGAAGACCATCCTCTTGCGCGCGAAAAAGTCGCTATCACGATGAATTCTAGCGGCCGGCGTCTTGTTGATAGCGTTTTCCCACATGTCCCTGCATCCGCCCACCGCACCTGCCGCCAACAGCAGCGATAGCGCCGCGACGACGCTCAGCGGTATCACGATGTCTAGCCGGTCGCGAGTAAGAGGATGCCACTTGAACGAATATGATATCGCCGCACTCAGAACGATGACGATAGCAAGGAGAATTAAAAGGAATATAGCAAGATATCGCTGTCGGATGAAGGCGATATTGTCGTGCCTTGTGCTGCGCAGCATAAGCACCTCACCTGGTCCCTGGGCTACTGGTAGGTTCAAACTATAGCTATCCGACTTCGACGCGATCCACTCAGCTGATGAACCGTTCGGGCGAGTCCCGCAAGCTCAGTTTCCTGACGAGGCTGTCGCGGGGCTGACTCCGCCGCGTTCGACGCAGGAGGCCACAGGCGGGAACCCGCGCCCGCTCGGAAAAAGGAATGCGGGTCGTGGCACGTTGGTGCAGGTGAATGATGTGGGAGATGGAGCGCGGCCGCCGGAGGACGACGCGGATGTCCCGGCGTTGTGCAGGGCGCTGGGCGTGCCGGTCCTGGCCGACATCCATATGCACTTCCTGCCGACGGGGATGCTGCGCCGGGTGTGGGAGGTACTTCGATTCAACCGCCACATCGGCGACTCCCCCGTCGCCCGCGGCATCAAGCTCTCCCTCGGTGGCACCATCTACGACCCCGCCGACTCCCTCGGCAAGATGTTCTTCAACATCCTGGCCACCTTCGCCGAATTCGAAGTCGACCTGCTCCAGCTCCGCACCCGCGAAGGCATGGCCGTCGCCCGTGCCAAGGGCAAGGGCAAGCTGCGCGGGCAAACAGCCCAAGCTCACTCCCCGCCGGCAAACCGAGCTCAACCCGCATGCACGCCACCGGCGAGTACACCATTTAGACGCGGTCGCCGTGCCGGGATCAGGCGTAGTTGCTGAGCTCGATCAGGTTCTGGTCCGGGTCGCGGAAGTAGACGCTGAGGATGCGGCCAGCGGCGCCGGTGCGCTCGACCGAACCCTCCCCGATCGGGGACACCGTGCGCGGCGAGTTCCTTGATCATCTGCTCGAGCGGGTCGGCGGCGATCAGGCACAGGTCGGCGCTGCCGGGCGTCGGATGGCGGGCCTTTGGCTCAAACTCGTGACCGGCTTCGTGCAGGTTGATCTTGCTGTGGCCGAAGGCCAGAGCCGTGCGTCAAGTGCCGAACGTCACCGCCTCCATGCCAAGCATTCAGGTATAGAACTCCACGGTGGCCTCCGCGTCGGCAACCGTCAGCACCAGATGGTCGAGGCAATCGATGCGCACGAAACTTATCGTAGGCGGGCGGTGCGCTCGCTACGCGAGAAGGATCTCGCGTGCTCGCCGACACGTCTACCAGAGCCATTTGGCCGTGCTCGTCTTGACTCTTGCTTCGTCCTGGGTCAGCATCGGATGAAGAGTCCCGAGCAAACTCGGGCAAGTTTGTGGACGGAAGGATGACCCATGAGGCTAACGTTCCTCGGCAAAGACACTCAAGGCGGCAACTCCCCCAC
>ODAK010002947.1_pt1 | contig 17780 bp, 17 predicted proteins | sample 1539591 | NCBI WGS metagenome assembly ODAK01 (sample SAMEA3539303, study PRJEB22396) | soil metagenome | biome: tundra; feature: field; material: soil | place: USA | collected 2010-05 | depth 0.15 m
AGATCTTTTGCCCGATTTCTTTATCAAGCGATACAATCTTGCGAATACCAAGTTTTTTTAGCAATGGCAGGTCTGTGGGAGATGGTGCAGCAGAACGATAAAGTCCTGAAGCAACGAATGCAAGGTTGTTGAGCATTATAGATACTTTACTATTGAGTTGAGACACTGCCTTATATATTCGTGATTGTGCTCTAATAGTAAATGCTTTATGATAGTTATACTTTGGCCCATTGCCGAGCTTGGCGGTGTGCGTTTAGATGCTATTGCAAATTCATTGATATAGTAAATCTTGCGCTTCATTGATTGAATGGCTTTTTGTCGTTTCTCTGGCGATATTCGTTTGAGAAGAAACTTGATGAGATTTGCAAGATAATGGCCTGCGCTATCTGCGTCACCTAACTCAATCGCTGCGGCCGTTTTTACGATCATCGCTTTCAGTTCAGCAGTTTTTTCATTCAGCTCGGTCTTTGCTTTATTCAACGCGATTACTTCTGGATACTCTTCTCCGGCAACATATGCGGCATCAAAAGTTTGCTTGAATGTTATTTGGAATGATGTCATTGCATCATGATCATCATCTTTATTGAGCGAGCGCATTATTGAGGAGTATGTATCAGCTTCTTTTTGTGCAACCCTAACAAAACTTTCTTGAAAAGCTTCGGCATAGGTATGGATTTGAAAAGAAGTTGGTGTAGTCATTTTGATTGTTTAAGTTTGATGATCTTTTTGATTTTATTCACATGTTTTGCGGAAAGGAAGATATCATCCAAGCTGCCACCGCCATCAACAGTTGTAAAAGTTCGTATCTGAAAAGCATTTATGAAGACAATATGTTTGTCTTTTACTTCTTGCGTTCTCTGATCAACATAAAAACAATCGAGAACAAGAAATCGATCAAGACATTCAACCACTTTACCATAAATCGTAGATATTTGTGGGCGTGATACCTCCTCATAATTTATATCTTCATAAGTTTCACCAATGTATAACTCAATATATTGTCCGCGCATCTGATCTAACACATCAAGTATATTACGATAGGTTTTGATACTCGTTGAGGGTGTTTGCGGAGAATAAAGCGGATCAAAGTTATCAGGAGGATTAGCCATTATGAGTTCTTCTTTCCATACAGATGAAGGCGAAACTTACGATGATGCAACTCTGCTGTTTTCAGATCGAGTTCTTGGTATTCAGTTTTACTTGCCTTGGTTATTACTGTTGATACTATGTTATTCGTTGCTTGATTGAACATATGAGCTACATCATTCGATACTGCTTTGATCATTGCAAAACTTGCCGGATCTTCACATCTAACTTCAACTTCGTTTTCATTCGTATATGTGCGTGTATGCATGATTAGTTCTTCTTTTAGCGCAGATGATAGTATTCGTGCATATTCAAGTTTTGTGGAGAAGTCATCAGCTTTTACTATGATTGAGAACGAGCTTTGTTTTGATGCGGCGCTTTCCAGTGCTTTTTTTATATCGGCGAGCATTTGGTCAACGGGGGAGTTACCGATGTTTGATGGTTGCGATTGAGTTGGAGTATTTCCAACTGCTTGATCCAATCGTGCATATATTCCGTTGTGCTCCAAAACTTTCTGATCATACTTCATCAGATGAATAAAATCTCCATATGTGATCTTGCCATCTTTATCGGCATCCAGTCCAAGATTAGCAGCATATTCTTTCGGATTACCGGCCTCAGTGATTATTACGGCTGATGGATCACCCTGCCGTACTGCTGGATTTCTCAATGCTGCTGGCCAGAAGTTTGCTACATACAAAAGTGCTGCCGAGTTTAGATTACCCCCTTTTCCAGAATGATCAATAACACTACGAAAATATTTCTCTACCCATGGCAACTGTTCTTCGGCAGACATTTTTCCAAACTCTTCTCTGTCATTACCCTTCCACCCCAAACCCTTCAATGTTGTCCATGTAATTTGATTCAATCCCCTCGCGCTATATTTTGGATTTACTGCATGTGGATTGAGCCCACTTTCCAACTGCATTATTGCTAACATATCTTTTGGATTGACACCTAAACGCCCGCACATTTCATTGAGCTTGATGAAAAAAGCATCATCAAGTTGTGAGACATGATTGGATGGTTTGTTTTTGTTGGACACTAAATTTTGCCCAGATTGTTCGTAGATTGCAACCCCCCTATGATCACCGGCATGGTCCCTGTTCTTCCCATGTATCTGATATTGGGCCATATACTTTTTACCATCGGCTGTGAAAGGCAGATCGCTTGGCATTGGCCATTTCTCTTTTATTGCCCGAGCTAAAATCTCATTGGCTATTTTACCAACCTCCGGCGAGGTATATGTTATCAGTTGATAATCTGGAACCTGATACATCCTATCCGACTTCTGTGGAGATGTAGTTTGATAATCGCTTTGTTGTGCTATTTTTTTAGTCCCGATCATCATAGTCCGGGTATTCTTGTTGGTCGTAATCTACATCAACTGGTTCTTCATTGTCATGATCCGTTTCGATCTGAAAGTTTGGTTCAAGATTGCGCAAGGTAAGCGTTCCATCGGTTTCTGACAATCTACAATACACTTTTAGATGAGCATATCCTTCTAACTTTGGATGTATTGTGGTTAGATCTATATTGCATGAGAACTCCAGCAATCTATCATGAGAAGCTGCCTGATCAACTGGGAAGTTTCGGATCAATAAACTGTTGGTAATCGCTATCTTCAACGCTCGTAGGATATTGTTTTCGAGATTGACATTGCCTATATTCATATCGGCGTGAAGGTCCATCAGCCTTGAACGAAAAACACGATCTGTATGATTGGCTGTATTTATCGTGATACGAATCTGCTCTGGTCTAATCTTGGACAAGGCTGGAATGCTGCGAAAAAGCTGATCAACACGACCCTCTGGTATTTGGCTAATATCGATGTGTGGCGCAACCGGTTGAGGAGGTGCTTGTTTAGGTGGCGCTGGTTGTTTTGGTTGCCCTGGAACCTGTGGCTTTACTTCTGGTGTTTTTGGCGTAAAGGGAGGCCGGGCGCATCCTCCGATGCATCTTCTTCACCCTTATTCTTCCAAAAGTCAAGAATGCCAGCTGTTTTATCTTCGAGCATTCCTTCTGCTATCGAAAGTAGTTGCATGCTTTTTTCCGCATCGACATCTTCAAGCTCTGCTGAATGATCAAGTATTGCTGTGATCAGTTGTTTTGTTTGCCCTTCCGATGCAAGTTTTTCAAGTGTTGCTATGAAAGATGACGCTGTATGATCACGAAGGTTCATTTGTTGTCGTTGCACTTCTGTAACAAGGGCTGGTGACGCTGGACGATCACGAAGGTTCATTTGTTGTCGTTGCACTTCTGTAACAAGAGCTGGTTCTTGTGGCGCTGGCCGTTGTTTAGGCGTAACGAGATTGATTGGCATGTTATCTTCATCACCAGAAAGCTGATCGAGGACCTTGTTTTTTTCATCCTGGACCGGAAGCGATGCTTGTTGTGACGGATGTGATGCAACTGGACCAGCTGGCATTGACATATCAGAGTTTCCTGTATAGTTGGGGGCACGATTACGAAACTCTTGCGCCATACCCGCTCGCTCGGCATCTGCCTTTGCCTTCGCCTCTTTTGCAGCATTTATTATTTCTTGTTGTTCTTTGAGTGGCTTGACATTTTTTTCGTAATAGGAAATAAAGCTTGTATGATATACCGCAAACTTGCTAATAAATTCTTTAGAGATCTTTATCCATTTATCAATCTTTCTTGTTGCTATTGCCCAGCCAAGTTTTTTGAATGTAAAAAGCAAGTATTTATAGAGCTGATATGTTTTTCTTGACATATCAATGGAAGCATTTTTTAGCTGTTTTAGGAAAGAAACTTTGAAACGACTTTCCAATGCCCTCATAGCTATATTTGGTTGTGAAACAAAATCTTGTGGGCCGCGAAGTGTTTTCCACCAATCCGTAAAACCTCTAATACTGGCTGCTTGTTTTACAAGGATATTAGAGTAATCGGCAGCTTCTTTATTATCAAGTTCAATTTTTTTGGATGGGTCATACTTGAATAGTTGCTCTTTTTTGTCATCTGGCAACTGTTCCAAAAGAAACTCATAATGTCGCAGATCAACGCTTGAGTTGAATTTTTCCATTTTTGCAGCAATCATACGGCATCTCTCGTGAACTGCGCTCATATTGATTGCTGCCTCAAGATAGTTACGTGAAGACACTAACCGTATAGACTGCGGAGCGGCTAATTTTAGCTCGGCCGCATCTTCACGAATATCCACATCAGTTTGTCGCAAAGATGACATAACGGTTGCAAACTCGATGTTTAGCTCCTCAAGAACTCTTCCAGTTATATTTGAAACATCGCGAACTCTTGATTGCCACGATCGTTCTTGTGCAGTTTTATCCATTAGAATATGCTCCTAATGAGTATGCGAGTATATTATTGGCTCCATAGATTATTTTAGTGGGGCACTTGGGGGTGGTCCACCAAGACCTGCTCCACCTGGCGGTGGGGCTCCCATTTCAGGTGTAGGAGCTCCTATTGCACTTGGAGGTGCTGATCCTAATCCCGGTAACGCTGGGAGCATCGGTGGCGCTCCACCACCGCCAGGCATTCCGCCCATACCACCTTCAGCACCAGGCGCAGCTTGACTTGCATCACTATACGGTGAGTTTACTGCATTAGCATCTTCAGTGATCTCTGGTATCTCTGCATCTTCATCTTCTGTAAGTGTTCGCAACTCGTTTAGCGGAATGCGTGCCAAAGATGCCAGTTCTTTTACTCTAACAGCTTCCATAATATCTTCTTTGCGCATTTTCAATCGTTCATCATCGTAATCTAATCCGAGTGATCTATAAAGTGTATGATTAGAAACCTTTTTTTGATCCGTATTAGTAAGTTGGACAAGTGTATTTACATAATCAGATGTTTCGAACAATGACATATGGTTCCATTCAATCTCTGGAACTACAAGAACCCTTTGACCATCTTCATGATCATAAAAGTCATTCATCTTTGATATTGGTGCGAAGATTTTATTAGTTAGCCAGGAACTCAACATATTGCGAAACTGTAAATATCTTTGTTTCAATACATCTAACGCAACACCAGAGCTTGCATATGTAATATCACCAGTTCCTTCAATAACTGCCTGTGGTGCCATTAGCCCAACATATATCTCTTTCATCAGTTGGGTGATGTCTCCACTGATGTCGTATATGCCTTGATTATATCCAACTCTTTCTACTTTTACTGCATCATGAGTAATAATCTTGTAGTTGGGATCACTTTCTGCTTGCGCAAAGATCTCTCTATATGCTTCTAACTCACCGAGGTTTGTTCTATGTTCTGCGCCTTGGCCAACTGATATTAGTGTCAAAGGGTTTATCATGGAATGTGCTTGAACAAACTTGCTTTCTCGCATCATATCGAAAATCATAAACTGTCGGAAACAACATACTGGCAGCCCTGTTCCACGAACTTCATATGGTGCAATCTTTCGTGCCAAATGTGAAACGAAAAAGCTATCCAATGGAATATTCTCACCACGCTTGATATGGCTGATGATCGTCTCATTCAGATGTTTTTTCTGTTCAATATCAGCTGGTCTGTTAGACATAACAATACGGCGCAAGTTTTCATCTGGACGCAACATTATCAACGGTTCAGCGCTCATTACCGACTTTTTGACAACAACATAGTCAGGATTTTGTATAACCAATCGTGACCACATTGCTTTACTTTCATCCAACTCGGCATAAACAAACGCCTCGCCCAATAGCCAATACTCTTGTGCTACTTGCGTGCATACATTCAGTAGGTCAATCTCTTCAATCATTGTATTGAAGAACTTCTCGACTTTCTTGTTTTTGCACTTGATTGTTAGTTTTGATATTGGGTAAGTGGAATGTAGCGATATGGCGTTTTGAACCCACGGATGCAACGCAAAGAATGAGCGACACCACGAGTTGATTGTTGCTCTATCGCGTGGTAGATTGAGATTTGAGTTTAGCCAAAGTGGGGAATACACACCTGATATCTGCCGAGTAACGTCTCCCGATGCACCTCTCCAACCACCGGAACCGCCATCACCTCCAGCAACACCACCTCCATAGTTAGCTTTTTTGGTGATTGCCAGCTGTGATGGCGCATAGGCTCCGATAACCGATGGTGTGTTTTCTTCGGTTGGCATTGAGGAACCGTCGCGAAACAAATTTTGGCGAACTTCACCGGCTAACGTATTCTTACGATACTCACTCACACCCTTATACATGGATGGTGAAACTACTGGCGGTAACTCTCTTTGTTTGAGAAACTTTTCGGATTTAGAAACCATTAGTTATTCCTTACCATATATATCACATCATTCTTCACTTGTATGTAATTTTTCTTTTGCCAAAGTTAGGAAGATACATAGATAATACTGCTGGTTTAGTTTCCACGCCAATCTCTTTCATTATCATTGGGTTCTTGATACTGAAGCCCTCACTAATGTAAAACTTATAGGCAATGTAAGCATTGAGAAGTGCCATAAAACCATCGTTATTGCCACTTTTGACATATATTGGCCTGACCTCGCCCGTTCTTGATATCGATGGCTTTATCTCCATATTAGTGCAATGAGATATTAGCCAAGCGAGTTGTTCGTAGTTACCGAATGGAAAACGAACAAGGCCTTTTTTCATCTGTTCATAGATTTCAGCAATCCAAAAGTCTTTTTCGAATGATATTACCTTTGGAAACTGTTGATCTTTGAACTTGGCTTTTTCATTTACTTTCGGCAAAGACTCTGATGCAAGAAACTTACCACCATATGCATTTTGCAGATCTCCTGATATATGATATGAAAACCCTATATCAGCCACTGCTAATGTAATGGAATATTTCTTCATCAGTTGTGCTATGAGATCTTTAGTATATGCCGTATCATTGCGTTTGAACTTGGTAGCGAACTCTATATTGAGTTTGTGTGCGCCTGATGATGACACGACAACTGCGGTAGAATAGGATTGCCCGGTCGAACGACGCTTTTCATCATCAGAAAGCTGTTCGAGATCTGACTTTGCCCCGAAGTCAATACCAAGGAATGTTGTAATATCTTCTTCTTGCGATATTGACGCGCGAAACTTTCTTTCCGGATCGCCACAAAGTTCACGGATCTGATCGGGTGATATAATACCGGCTTCGCCATGATAAAACTCACCGAGAACTTCATTTTGATACATCCGTTCTGTGTTGATTGGGGATTGCCCTGGTTTTTCGGACATAATCTTTTCTTTGGTGAAGTCAGGAACGAAAAGTTGATTGATGTGAAAGCCGATATACTTGGCATCTCCTACCGGCTTGGAGGCCACCCAACGGCCGCGACCAACCGCTTCTCTTTTATCTTGATCAAATCCACAATGTGAACATCGAACTGTAAAGTGGTAAAGCCAAATGTTTTCCCAATCATCTGATCCAGGCGTATAAAGTGGAAAGTATTCCTTACATTTATCACATCGAAGATGAAAATATTGCTGCGTAGATTGGTTCCACATCTGCCAATATTCAGACCCTCTTTGCAGAGGAGTTCCACAATAAACTTGAACCCCATTACCAGTTGATCCATAGTTTGATTTAGTCAATATCTTTGTTGTGTTTCCGATTGCCGTTCCAAACATACTTTGGACTTCATCGGCAAAAAGAACATCGGCTGTCAAACCTCTCAATCTTCCACCATCAATGCCAACACTTTCAATCCAAAGATGATTTCCACCAAGAAACTGTTTGAACTTTATATTATCATTCGCTGGTGAGCTTGTATCCAACATTGATTCAACATACGGTATCTTTTTTTTCTTATCTGATTTTGAATGATTATTATCAACTAATAATGATCCAGACATCATTGATGCAAGCTTTACTTTTGAGTATGCTGCTGCTGTTTCTAAAAGTGGATAGGCATGAATAATGCGTATTGGAGGGTTCTTACCATTGCCAAAGTGTCCACATGTCATAAAATAAAGTTCAAGAGCACACAAAAGTGAGCTCTTACCAACTTGTCTGCCCGAAACAACAACTATTGGTAATGAGTTTTTTTCAAGTGCTTTTATACCAACAGCACGATACATATCAGCGAATGGTTTATATCCACTACTATGTAGATCAAACTTTTTGCCTTCAATAGTTAGGTAGTTTTCTGCGAAATAAACCGGATCTATTGTTAGTAGGCGATCGGTTAGATTTTGAAGAACTGAACTATTATTGTCTGACAACTTTACCTTTCAATATTATTGAGAACCGTCTCTGGCTGGTTGGCAGATCATCAGCGGATCATCAACAACATTCTTGTCCACTGATGTATCAACTTTTCCTAACTGATTATCATTCTGGTGTGATTGATTATTATCCTTACTTGCCTCACCAATCTTGAATGAAATATAATGTTGCACTTCTTCTGGAAGCGTATCTTCAATCTCAAGCTTTTTTCTGATCTGATTGATTTTTAGCGCATCGTGAATAACAGCCTCAACGCTCGTGCCCTTGTGCCCATCTATATAGTTGTCGATAAAGGTTTTTAGTTCTGGTATGCTGGCAAATGTTTTTACTTGTGGAACGGCCGTTTCTTGCATAGTAAGTTGTGCTTTAGCATTGAGCTGCTGTTTGGTATCATTTGTGATTTGGGCAAGCATCTTTTTTAGGCCGGTGCGTTCAACCATATCAGAAACCTTGGCTTCAACAGAAGAAAACTTTGATCCTTTATCGGAAACTATTGTATTGATCTGGTCATAAAGAGAATAATCATCTTTACGGCCTTTTACGCTATTCTTTTCAAGACCATCAATAAAGCTTGCATACCACTCCGGCTCATGTTCAGATTTGCGTTCTGTTGAAAAAGACTGATCTCTTGTAATCACTGGTTGATGACGTGACATTATTGCCTCTCTTTTTGATACATTAGTTCACCATCAGATCAGATAGGCGTTTTGCAAGCATATGTTCAACATGCCTATATTGATTTACAAGTGTTTGTGGCACCTCACCTTCATTGAACTTGTGTTCCTCTATCTTTTCATTTAGAAACTCTAAAACATCACTTAACTGATTGATCGTAATCTTTGGATTATTATCATTTGCAGAACTTGTGAGTGCTACATAAGTTGTTGCGAGTTTGAGGAGTTTGGACATTATTATGCCGAATAGTTAGAACCGAAATCATAGTTATCGCTTGATGTCCTGTCCCAGTCTTTATCTAACTCTAAACATCTTGGGCGTTGTATTGTTACATTACAATCCATAAGATGTTGCACCAGTTCAGCCTGTTCGCGTTTGTTCAAATCAAACTGCTTGATTAGTTGTCCAACTGTTTTCTCGATATCCTTGCCACCAGAAATCATGCTATTGATTGCGGTTCGTGCGATGGTTGATATAATCAATGGCACCGTTACAACGATACCACTAATACCAGCTGCGCGTTGAGCCTCTTTTACCAGCTGCGTATAATGATCCTCATTCAACGACTTTTTCTTCGCCTTTTGATCTCTCTTTTTTAGTTCGTCTTTCAATCGTTGGCTGCCACCCTCCACTTCGGAACGAATATGCTCAAACTCCGCAATATCAATATCACCCATGAGATCGTTTCTAATCACTGTTTGCATCTCTTTCAAGAACTTTTCGAGAAAGGCATCAGCCCTATGCAAGCCAGCAGTTTCTCCATTGTGTTTTGGAACAAAGTTGAGCATATCCTTACTCCAATTGATGAAGTGTTTAGGGCCTTTCTTTTTCCAACTTGTCCAAGGATCTGTTTCATCAACCTCTTCATCAGCGTCATTCTTGTCTTTCTTGGCTTTTGTCTCTTCTTCTTTTTCATCACCATCAACTTCAACATCGGTTCCATCATCAATGGCTTCTGTTGGAACTAAACTGCCTGGAAGTGCTGGCAGCTTGAAAACTAACTCAACAGCTTCACCAGAATGTCCTCCTACATGATGAGTTTCTTCTGGACTGTGCATCTCTAAAACCTCGTCTTCACTTGGTTTTTCATCATAAAGCACAACATCACCATCATCCGCTATTTCATCAATAGAGACTTGATTATCATTTATGTCGTAAAACTGTGCTGATTTATATAGAGCCATATGGTTTTCCTTCGATCTATCGATATGCGTGATTATTCTGGCAGTTATCAATCTGTTCTTTGATATATCTTGCTGTATTCATCTGTAATCGTGTTTGGGTTGTCGGTGATTGTTCCCGTATAGCTCAATGGATAACTAAATAATCCAGAAACTCCCTGATTGAAAGCATCATCCGAATATGGATGCCCTTCTAAAACTACTTCGTCGCTTTCTGTGTCTGGAAGATCAACACCCATCTCTTCCAAGATTTTGTGTAGCTTGATGCGTTTCAGCCGCTTCTTGCGATCTTTTCGGAAACCTTCCAGCTCTTTTGGTATTGAGTTTGTTCTGTCTTTGTTTCCAGTAGAAAGAGAGTTTTCGCCGATTTCGTGGTCATCATCTGTTCGTCCAGAATAGTATTGAACGTCAAGTCCAGGCGTGTATTCGTTGAATGGATCGTCGTGCCCTGCAAAGTAGGCAAGGATGTGTGGCAACGACTTCTTGAAAAGCTCTAATCGCTTCTTCAACATATCTGCACGATCTCCGTAATCAAAGTTTTTCTTGAACACCAGTTGTGCTGTCTTTGTTTGCGGTTTGATAATATCACCAACACCAGTTTCCTTGATTAGCTGGTTCGTTTTTGCTACATCATAATGAAAGGCTTTCTCCATTGTTTTAGCGAGATAGCCTGGTTTGATCTGATGAATGAGATTTTTGTTCTCGGCAATCCACTTGATGATGTCTGGATCGACGGAAAAGCCGAGTTTGGCAGCCAGATAGAAAACACGAGGAATACGATTGAGATTAGATTTGAGCGTGATATTAGGATCAAGGCAAGTTCTCAACACTTTATTCTTGATGTCTTTGATACCTTGATGAGTAGGATCTTTGATGGTTTTTAGATCCAAAGAAAGGAGGAGACTATTGCAGGTATAGTCTCGGCTCCACATTTCTTTATCGAGATCTGATGGATTATTGATGCCTTTTGCTTTTAGTATAGTATCTATATTTGGCGTGATAAAGTTTGATGACATATCAATCTTCAATTTTCCGAGGAATATAGATGAATGTCCATCATCGAGTTCTCTGGTTTTGATTGAAAATGACTTGCCCAGTTCGATGCCGAGATTTTTGGCGAGTGTATGGATTGAGTTATCACCGGTTGTTAGGTCGATATCATTGATGTTTTTTAGCAGATGGGTGCCGTTGAGCTTATCGAGAGCTTTGTCGCGAGCGATGCCACCCGTAATAAAAATCGGTGAGATGTTGGAGGTGGTTTGCACTTGGGTGATTAGTGCGAGAAGGGAGCGGAGTTTCATTCGTAAAGCCCAGTTATTGGTTCTTTATTTACAATACCATCAAACGGATGATCCTTGATTATTCTTTGTTTCAACTCTGACGATGTATTCGGGTTATTGAACAATAATGCAAGCACTCTTATATCTTTTGATGAGAACTGCCCCATAGCTCTGAAATCTTTGATCTGATCATACAAGTATTCAAGAATATCTGGTGGCGTGTTTTTGTTCTTGAAGAAAGCTTTGTAATAGTTTGGTTGTTCATCCAGTATGGCACGAGCAGAACTATTCCATTTATATTTACCCTGCGATATTGACCGCTTGAAGTAGTTGAATATATGTCGAAGCAAATCTGGTGTGGCGTTGGGGTTTTGCAGTATGGCTAAACCATCTACCTGATCTTGATCAAAGGCATCTTTCAACACTTGTTCAGAAGCATTGGGATTAGATAGGGCAAAATAATACCCATTACCAGCAGATGTGTGTGTTTGATTGATTAGGAAGTCAATGGCTTTCGTTGGTGTGTTCCGATTTTTAGCAACCTGTTCTCGTATATGGGCGCTTTTGTGTTTTGAGTGTTCCAATAGTTCATTTGGTGGGCAGTTTGGAAGCGATAATAGGCGCCCTTCCATTAGATCATCACCTTCTACCACGCCTATTAGTTGGCCAGTAGCTTTACCATTTCTATACCACTTGAATATCTTTTCTATTGATGATTGAGATAATGCTGTATTATGAGATACACTTTCCAAATAATCATTAGCATCCATATCATTGCGTATTATGATATTGTCCACAAGACCATCTAATACGATTGGCGATTGTGATCTTGTCAGATCATGGATTAGACGCGGATCTCTTGTGGTTACTGCAATATCATGTATGAGTGGCGCATGTTTATCATCTTTCACATTTTTTATCAACCACTTTTGTAGATACCTTGCAACATCTGGGCTTTTTTCTTTCTCATAAACTTTTACAACCTCATCAACGGAAAGTTCATTTGACTCTATTCGTGCCAATAATGATTTTGGATATGCCTTGGCGATATTGAGCATTGATGAATATATCTTCGGTAGTTCTTGCATATATTGCTTATACTGCTCTTCATTTATTTTTGATACCTCACCATTATTAGCATATGGATCGCGTGAGCGTTTGTCTGGATATTTTTTATTCAACATAGCATCTGAATACTTGCCTGCTAACTCTGCGCTATCAAACTTATTATCTTTTGTATCCCAAGTATCTACTTCCATTATACTATTATCTATATTTCTCATATATGAGAACGCCACTTTATAGTATGAGCTACTCTTATCAAGTTGTTTATTGAACAAGAAAAAGAATACCACATTGTTCTTATCGTAATCTTCCCAATATGACTGATCTTTCAACCGGATACACCACTCTGTTTCCATTCCATAATGCGTTGCTGCTGCTTTATTTGTTATCTGCAAACATCGTAAAGTTTCACTATCATAAACAACCTTATGGCCACAAGCAATATCATCTGGCGCACTGTAATATAACTTATCTACTTTCTTTTGGCGCTCTTGTCTTCGGCCTTGTTGTTCCTCTCTAATAGCAAAAAGCTTCTCTCGTAATGCCGCTAACTCTTGCGGTTGATATTGATAGATATCCTTTTTTTCAAGCTTCTGATTGAACTTATTGAAAAGATCAACAACATCGGCAATCTCTTCTTTCATTGCTTGACGAGCTGTCAATACTTTCATCTCCCATTCAACAAACTTCAAGTTGCCATTCGGTGCTCGTTGCACAAAGTATTCAACAGCTTCCTTGTGATCAGGATACTTTTTGAGCAGCTGATCTTTGGACACCGCTAAACAAACTTTGCAGTAATGACGAGCTTTGGCGTATAAACCGATGTATTTCAATTTATACCGCCGGTGATGAAGATAGGGGAGATGTCGTTAGCGGTTTGGACTTGGTTGATGAGGGCGAGAAGGGAGCGGAGTTTCATAAGTGAGGCCCTATTCTAAAATCCCAACGGATTTCTTTTGGATAATCACTCTTGATCTTCTCGAATAACTGTTTTGATACATTAGGGTTATCGGCGAGCATAGATGCAATCTTTTTTGCTTCTAGTGCGTCGGGCGTTACCAAATATTTATACACATCTTCGAGAACATCAGGCGGAGTTTTATAGTTACCGGCAAATTTTCTACAATACATATTGTTTGCAACTCCAGGCTTGAATACTGTTTGTTTCCAATAGTTGAATATTTGTCTAATCAGATCTGGCCCGGCTGCACGATTTTTTAGTATAGTCCAGGCACTATCATTGTCTGTATCAAATACTTTTTGTAATAGCTCTGGTGATATATTAGGATTATTCAATAGTGCTGTGGTCCTATTATCGTAATATATTGCATCACCGCGTGTTGTATCACCCATATCACCCAAATCTCTCATCATCATTTTATCAATTATGTGTCCGGGCGTTCGCGGATTGTGAGCCACATTCTCCTGAACTCTGCCACTTGGATTATTAGAATACTGTATTAGTTTATCTATTGGGCAGTTATCACGCTGCACCAGCCCTACTATTATATCTATTACAGATGTATCTATTTTTTTATTTGCTTCCAACATATTGAATATCTTGCTTATAGATTGTTCTGATATGGCATTATTATATGCGACATATCTAACAATATCGGAAGACGGTCGATTAATAACATTATCAACAACTGCATCTAATATATCTGGTGACACTGATTTTATTAGATCGTAAAGAATATCATCATTTTGTGTTGTTGCAGCAATATTCAGCATAGTATGAAAATGTTTAGAATGTAGATGGCCATCAACACTTTTAGTTAGCCACTTTGCCAATGCTTGTTGTATATTTTCATTTTGTTCTTTCTCATATAGTTCGGCAACTTCATCAAAAGGAACTTCATTTGAGTATATTCTCGCCAATAATGATTTTGGATATGATTTGGCTATGTTTATCATTATTGGAAAAATCTTTTGTGTTTCCATCATATATTGTTTGTATTTTTCTTTCTCATTTATGATGCGTATTGGATCATTCTCATCTACAATGCGTACCGGATATTTATCAATAGACATTTTACGTCTCTCTTCATTAGCCGAAGATATCGCATATCTTTGAGCTAACTCCGCGCTATCGAACTGTTGATCTTTTGTATCCCAAGCAACTAATTTTATTATATCATTATTGATATCTCTTTCATATGAGAATGCAACTTTATAGTATGAGCTACTCTTATCAAGTTGTTTATTGAACAAGAAAAAGAATATTACATTACTCTTGTCATAATCCTCAAAATATGATCGGTCTTTCAATCTGATGCACCATTCTGTTTCCATACCATAATGTATTGCCGCTGCTTTATTTGTTATCTGCAAACATCGTAAAGTTTCACTATCATACACAACTTTATGACCGCACGCAACATCTTCTGGCGCACTATAATATAGCCGATCAACTTTCTTTTGACGCTCGTTTCTACGGTTTTGTCGTTCTTCATGGATTGCAAAAAGTTGGTTTCTCAAAGATGTCAGTTCATGCGGTTGATACTGGTAGATATCCTTCTTTTCCAGCCTTTGGCTAAATTTATCGAACAATGCAATAACATCTGCAACCTCTTCTTTCATTGCCTGTCTTGCCAATAAAACTTTCATTTCCCATTCAACATATTTTAGATTGCCATTAGGCGCTGCATGTATGAAAAACTCGATCGCTTCCTTTTGATCAGGATACTTTTTGAGCAGCTGATCTTTGGACACCGCTAAACAAACTTTGCAGTAGTGACGAGCTTTGGCGTATAAACCGATGTATTGCACCTTATACTCCGGGAGGTGGTACTGGTCTCTGTGGCTGCCTTGTTGGCACAGGTTGTTCAATGTTTGCTTCGGGGGCTGCCAGTTCTTCGCCAACTCCCTCAACTTCTGGGACTGGTTTGAGTTTTTCAGCCGTTTGCTTTGTATCGAGATCTTTCTTCATCTGTTTCCGTTGTTTTTCTTCTTGATCTGATTTTTCCAACGATTGAACCAACCCTTGTGCTTGTGGTGGTGTGGCATTCTCTTTACCATTTAGATCCAGATTACCTGATGGCATTGCGCCTTTTAGTTTTGACAACATATCATCTAAACGAGTTAGCGAATACTGCGCTGCGTCAAGATTTTTTTGAGCTACTTCTCCAAGGGCACTAAAATACATTTGTATATTTAGCTTTTGCATCATTAGATCTATGATTGACACTTGCCTACTGATCTCTCTGTTGCGAAATATATTAGCCACATCCTCCAACTTACTAACCACATCAGCGATCGTGATCCCATTGAATGCGGTATCAATGATCGCATCCATATCCTTACCTGTTTTACCTGCTTTATCCTGATCCGGCATCGTCAAATCAGGTGTCAAAGGATCTTCATTCACCTTTTTTGGTCTTTCTTCGAGTATTGGTTTGCGGGGTTCAGGGGTGGGCGGGGCATCAAAACCGGGTGTCTTCATGTTATCAGGAGACATCATCTGTGCTTCGACCATAAGATCATCCACGTCCCCCATATCAATATCGCAATCAGCTAACTCACCACCATCATCAACCATCAACTCATCTTCGATCTCATTCTTATCATCGAATAAAGTAACTCCTGCGCCTTCCATGTTGGCCAAGAAACCATCAATGCCATCTGTTGGTTCAACTTCTTTATCATCTTCTTTGCCCGGTGGTGTTGCAGTAAGCATATCGGCAGTTGGATCGTTATTCTGCAATGAGCCCAAGCCCTGCGGAGCGCTACCACCAGCTGGTGTATCACCCAACTGCACGCCGTAACCGCCTGGATTGTTCTGTGCAAGCTTTGTCATAAACTGCGAACCAAACTCTGAACCCTCATTGGCAAGTATATTAGCTTGACGTATGATAAGATCGGTGTAAGTTTCAGCGGATAGATTGTTTTTATGTCCGAGAAGTTGAATGTCACGTTTTAGATCATAGATGGACTTCAATAGTTTCTCAAAATCGACTCCGGCAAACATTCTACCCTGTTGTGATGTTAGAAGTTTTTCAGCCGCATTCAATCGCCCCATGAGTTTGCGTCGAACATCATCTGACATCTTTTGTTTATCTTGTTCTGGCAAGCGTTCAGGCGTATGTTGAACAAGGTTTTGAGCTACTTGCGGCGCTCCAAGTATTTGATCGTTTATAGAGTTTGCATCTGGCTTTGGTGGATCTTGTTTGATTGGCAAGAAGTAGCCAGCGCTGTCATTTACATAGTATGACATCTGCGCTGTCTTGGTTAGATCTTGCGCCATCTTATACTTATTAGCATCGCCACTTTCGTAATAACGCATCCAATCCTTGAAGTTGCGCTGCTCCATTCGATCCCAATCCTTGATTAGTTCGTCGGTAGCTTTTAGCTTGGAATGGCCGAGATTAGCTTTGATATGGATGTTTTTGAGCGTTTCGATCCATTTAGTTAGATCGGCTTTTTGATGCTGTTGCTCATCGGCGAAGTTAGGATACGAGCGTATGATCATTGCTGATATACGAGATTATTGATGATCTCAATCTTGTATTAGATGCCGTGGATCAAATCCTTCATTCAATAAAGCATCAACCTCGGCAGGAATATCAATAACCTGATCTTCCCACGGCATTGGGAACCTTACCCATCCTTCCAGTGTTTGTGCTAATCGCGGATTATCCCAACCATTGCCACCTAATGCATCTGCCAAATGACTAACTATTATTTGATAGATTGTTTCTCGACTTTTGATCTTGGTTAGATGTGCCAGTTTTTCTCGCGGATTGCACATCTTATCGATAGCCTCTTTTGCCCGTTTTATCGCAACTTCTTTTTGAAGCCCAAACTGCGGCATACGGCCTTCTTTATCGCCTATCTTTGCAATCTCCGCGATCCAATCGCCATCTTCGTAGAAAACTTTGATGGTATGACCGCGATATTCGAGATGCTCTGGTTTGTGCTGCTCGGTTGCTACTTTTTCATATTCAGCACAAACTTCAAGTAGGCTCATATATCTTTTGTCTGCCCAAGCTCGAAGGCATGCTTGAGAGCATTTTCAAGCAACGGTAGTTTATTTTCTTCAAGCATCTTGCCCTGAAGCATTGACAATATCTCTTTTGCTCGTTGCTTGAAATATCCTTCGGTGCCACCCCAATGAGGAGTTTCGTCGAAGACTGCATACTTCTCATATTGGGCGCAAACTTCAAGCAAGTTCATAAATCAATACCAGTTTATGGCTTATTGAGGATGATCGTGGCTTTTTCGGCGAGATGTGTTGCTTCTGCCAAACGATGCTCAACCGGAATAACACTCACATTCTCTGATGCTTTCAATGCTGTCATACGCTCGTTGAATATCTCAATAAACTTGATTG
>ODAK010002948.1_pt1 | contig 17778 bp, 14 predicted proteins | sample 1539591 | NCBI WGS metagenome assembly ODAK01 (sample SAMEA3539303, study PRJEB22396) | soil metagenome | biome: tundra; feature: field; material: soil | place: USA | collected 2010-05 | depth 0.15 m
GAGCCAACCATTTCTGTGGTTTGCAGGGCCGCACATGGGTTCTTGCGCAGCACAGCCCCCTTTATGCTGATTCCCATCAGTTTTAATAGACATATCTGACAAGCCTCTTTTCTGCTGTTCCACTTCCTGATTCTGCAAGGCAAAGGCAACTTCTCGGAAGCGCTTGGCCGCGCGATGTTTCTCCACTTCCGCCCGGCGAGGATGACCACTCCGCTTCGCTTCGGGACGGCCTTCGGCGTCCAGCACCGCGACCGAGATGGTCGACTGGTGCACATCCATGCCGACATATTTAATGGTACTTTTCATTAGGGTGTCTCCTTTCCGCGAAGCGGTTGGTTTTTGGCAAAAACGCAACCAGCATAGCGTGAAAGAGCCGCCCTCTTATATTGCGTGGGCCTGGCAGAAAGAAGATCTGCGTGAATATTGTTGAGGTCCACGCCATACCACGACAATAGCTCGCGGTAGTCACAGCGATAGATCACCGCCAGACTGTACAAGCGAAAGATGCTGGGAACGACCCCTTTCGTCTCAATGTCAGATAGTCGACCAGGCGGGACGGCATACTCATCGTTCGCAAGTCGGCGGGCAACCTGCAAGCTGCCAGTTTCCACATCTCTCATGGTGTAGCCAAGCGCTTCTCGCAGTACTCGGAGCCTCTGTCCACCCCTCAGTTCCAATCCCACATCTCCTGGAACCAGTGCAATCGCACCGGTGCTTCTTGGCTGAGCTTCACCTCGGTTCGAGCCAGTCGGCCTGAAGCCGGTGGTTTCCCATCGCGAACCTGCATCTCGAAGCCGTGCGGGGCAGCCTCATGAAAATCACGAAGGGCCGACAATTCTGCCTTGCCGCGGTCCCCGTGGATCAATAGCGGCAGTCGGCGTCGGCAACACCCTTGACACGCGCCCACTGGTAGGTCTCGACGGTTTCGCCGCGCGGCAGGTAGGTCACAGGAAAGACTTTGTCGTGCCGGCGGATTTGGAGCGTCAGCGTGCGTTTCTGTTCACCTTGAACACTGTCGAGGCCTACCGGAGTGGTGATTTCATCACCGTTTCGAAGCCCAGCGCGCTCGGCCTCCGAGCCGGGAATCAGGTCGCGGATGATGCGGGTGGGCTGGCCCATGACCTTCGAATCGAATCCCAGCTCGAAGCGCCGCAAAGGCGCGGTCGTTCGTGCGAAGCACGGTCCGAAGGCGTCCGAATCAGGTAGCATGACCGCACCGGCCAACATCGCCTCGTACTCTTCTTTTGCCGCAGGGCCCAGTTCACTCGTAATCAACTCGACCCAGACCGCTGGCGTTGTGGGCAGTGCCTTCTTCTGCCGAGAAAGCAGGGCAAACACAACATCGTCGAGGGAGCGCTTGCCGCCGGATGCCTTGCGCAGGCGCTTGTCCACAACCGCCATGTACATGGCTCCCCGATCATACGGGAGCACTCGGATCCGCGTGTCTTCCCAGAAACGCGGGGCAATTTGGTCATTCGGCACAGTGTTCAAGGCGTTGGTGTAGTAACGCGCCGCCGTCTCGTTGAGGTCCGCGAGGAACGCGTCCGGGGTGATGGCGCCGGCACGCAACGGGAGCAAACGCTGGTAGTACACCGCCAGCCCTTCCGAGAACCACTCCGTTTCGAGCCCCTCACCGAGTGCCGGTGCAAACGTATGGAGCATCTCGTGGGCAAGCGTGAACTTGAGGCTGTCACTCTTCGTATCCTGGTCATACGTGACGACGAAGGAATTCATCAGACCGACGCCACCGCCGGGATTGACGGGGTTATAACGCAGGAACACTCGATACGGTCGCTCGACGGGTTTGAAAAAACCCTCATACCAATCGTAGAGCTTCGCCGTCCATGCCATGAGCGGGCCGGGATCGAACGACAACGACGGAGAGCTGCACCAAGCTGACGAGAAACCACCTGCCGGTGGCTTGGCCGGATAGCGATGCACGGGCCCAGCCATGAAGAAACCTGAACTCAGGCCAGCCGCCGCATCCACGCCCTTCGAGGCGCCTACGTCCCCGTCCCCGAAGCTAGACGCGCCGGTGGCTTGTGGCCCGAGTTCCGAGAGTTCCCATCGAATCACCAGATGATAAGGTTTGGATGCGGCCGGCTCGACCAGGAAGACGACGCCTGCGCCAGAAAACCCGCCGCCTTCAGTGCGCAAGGCAAATGGTGGCCCCGTGCGCTTTGGCATGGCGGTGCTGATCGGGGCACGGTAACGGATGTTAAGATCGCCAACGATGGGTCGCGCCGGAACCCAGCGCCGGTAGGGGACTGGGGCACTACCAGCATCGTCCTTTGCGTCCAACAGCAACGTGCCCTTTGTATCAGTTGCTACGAAGTCCTGCATCGTCTTGGCGACCGTGTCGATGTTCGCGATAACGGTAGGCATCCTGAGTACGGGCACGCCAGCAGGAGTGTCGGCAGCCTGTAGCGTCGCGGCCACATCGACATAGCCGACGCGGCCTTCCTTGTCCGCCGGCCCAGGCTTTAGACGGAGACTGAATAGTGGCACGACAGACGCCGCCTCGCCAGTCGCAAAAGGACGCACAGCCTCGGGGAACCTCGTCGCAGCGTAGTTCACTATCTGGCCGTTGACTGTGCCCGTGTGCTGGGCCACCGAAGTGAAGGGCGGGTACGTCACCTGGGGGACAGCGGGATGAACGGCGGGTGATACGCTAATACCCAGAACAGCCATCCACAACAGTTTGCGTTGCATCACTCAATTCCTCCTCGGATCGAACGGCCGATGAGCGAAATTCCTACTGGCCGGGAAAGCTGATTAGAAAGAACCTAAGGAATACGAAGACACTCCGCCGCCACTCGCGTCTCACGCGAGGGCCTCCAGCAGTTTGTCGATATCTTTCATGTCATTGAACACAGAAGGTGACAACCGGATGAATCGCTCCGCCACGCGCGCATTGACCTTCGCCTTCTCTAGACGCTGCTGCACTGTCTTGGAGTTCTTGAGCGCGAAGCTGATGAGCGCCGACGTTGACTCTGGAGGGGTGAGCGGCTCAAATCCAAGCCGTGGCATCTCTTCGTGGAGCCGCTTGAGCATCGGCTGGCGGTGCGCAAGAATATTCTCAACTCCCAGCTTGCGAATGTACGGGAGCGATTGCGCCAGCACATGCGCGACCCCAATCGCGGGAGTACCGACTTCAAAATGGCCGGTTACATCCGTATCGAGTTCCCAGGTGTAAGGGGCAGCACCTGGCGGATCACCGGGAAGAAAATGGGATTCGAGAGCTCGCGCTTGGTAATAGCCGTATTGCGAACGCCTAATGACTCGATCGAGCAGGTCTTCCTTCACGAAGAGGAAGCCCAGACCGAAGTCACCCATGAGCCACTTGAAGCTGGAGCATGCACAGAAGTCGACGCCGCTCGCGCGCACGTCGATTGGGACGCTGCCGGCGGCCTGGGCGATATCTGCGTACACGTATGCGCCGTGTGCATGAGCAAGATCGCAGACTGCCTTCAAATCGTGCTGGAAACCGTTGTCCATGGCGACCAGCGATATTTCGATGAGCTTCGTTTTCTTGTCGACTACGCGCTCAAGGTCCTTTAACTCAATCCGCCAATTGCGCGGCATAACGATGCGAAGATCGAGGCCGAATTGCTGCTGCAGGGCCTGCAGGTGCAAGATCGCCCCTTCAAAATGCAGTGCGTCTGTCACCACATTGCCATCTGTACGCGGGATATCCAACCCGTTCACGACCAGGTTCTCTCCCGTGCTCGTGTTCGGAACGTAGCAGATTTCCGATTCCTTGGCGTTGATCAGCGCCGCAAATTCAGCCTTGATGTTGGTCAGCTTTTTCGGTTGCGATACGGCTTCCTGTCGCGCTCGAAACTCGGCCCATGCACGTAGCGATTCCAACGCCGCAACAGGCATTGGATGGGTGTAGGCGCTGTTGATGTAAGTGACGCCATTGGGAATCGCAAAATCATGCTTGGCGGGAAAGACAGGGGTAGTCGATGAGGCCGGGGCTACTTGTGAAAGCGCTTCGGAACGCAGCATGGGTGCGACGCTGAGCGCTGCGAGGCCCGTCAAAACTTCACGTCGACTGATGTTCATGGTCGTTACTCCTGGGTTTCGCCATCATTCGCATCATGTTCCTCCCGCTGCCCGATCATGAATTGCCCGTCCGGATGCCTTGTGATCTAAGGCCCGGACCTGACGAAGGCGCGGAGGTCATCGGTGAACTTCTTGGCGGTTTGCTCAACTGTGTAGGCCATGTGCCCGCCCTCATAGAAGGCGAGGGTAGCGCGGCCTTCGGGCCAGCACGCCTGCCGGACGGCATATTCCGCAGCGCCGACGGTGGTTTGCGTGTCGTAATACCCGTTGCCGATCAGCACGCGGAAGTGCGGATTGGCCTTCATCACTTTCAGCAGTCGGTCGGTGTAGGGCCAGTCGGAAAAAGGCGAGGTGCCGCCATACTTCCAATCTTCGAGCCCGCCTCCCTTGGCCATGGCAACATATTCCTCAGGCCAGTCCACCTTGAGGTCATTGCGAACATAGTCGGCAAAAAGACGCTTAAAAGGGGCCTGGATGATGTCGGAAGGATCCTCGGCGATGCCTTTGCTCGTCGTCGCCGCTACATAACGGCCGTCATTGCGGCCGAGCAGCAGCCCACTTTCTTTGAGCAATTCACTCCGATATTGCTCCTTGCTGATGCGGAGGCCATGCTCCCGATAATAAGCAGCTGGTATGCCGCTCAGTTCCTCAAGCCGCTTGGCTACGCGATCGCGTTCCGCCGAATCGATAGCACTCCCTTGAAAGAGCGCCTTCAGATAGTCGGTCTGCGCGAAACGCCACGCCTCTTCCACGAATTCCTCGAGCGTCTTGCCTTTGCGGTCAACCCTCTGGTGATACCAGCCGAGCGCCGCTAGCGTCGGCAGCGACACAACATAGCTGACGATGTTCTGAGGTCGCTGACGGTATTCGATGATGTTAACCGCTTGCCCCATCAGTTCGACTCCATGGAGCAGGATGGGCTGGGGCAGTTCGGCAAGTTGGGCGGCGACCTCCGCGGCGCGGATGGTGCCGTAGCTCTCGCCCAGGAGGTAGGCAGGCGAGGACAGGCGGCCGTGACTTGCCAGCCACTCGGAGATGAACGCAGTCACCTGCTGTCCGTCGGCAACGACGGAGTAATAGCTCTCCGGAGCTGTGCCCGACAGCACACGGCTGAAGCCTGTAGATGCCGGATCGATGAAGACAAGATCGACTGCGTCCAGCGGGGAATAGGGATTGTCGACCAAAGGATAGGTGGCCGGGTCAGCGGTCAGGTTCTCGGGCACAGCCACCCGGTTCGGTCCCATTACACCAATGTGGAGCCAGAGCGACGCGGTGATTGGGCCGCCGTTGAATACGAACATCACGGGCCGTGTTGAAGTGTCACTTACGTCGTCCGCGACATAGGCGAAGCTCACCAGCCGCGCCGACGGCTTGCCCTTGGTATCAGCAACGTCGATTCCCTCGACGGTGGCCGTGTACCGTACCTTCTTGCCATTGAATGTACCTACGTGGTGAGTAATTACGGGCGGATGAGAAGAGCTCTGGGCAACGGCGGTGGTCTCGCCCATAACGGGTGCCGACGCGAATACCGCCGCTAGCAACGCCACGATCAATCCCGCCGCCGTTCTCGTGATAGTCATCGCTAGGAATTTCGCGAAAGCCGATCCTTCATTTTGTCGATCCGGGCGCAGCTGGCAACAATGCTCGCTGCACGAGCGCCGTGAAATCTCTCTTGAGCCGCTTCCGGTTGGCTGCGTCAAGGTACACCATATGACCGCCTGGGTAGCGCAGCAGTTCCACCCGAGCGCGAGTCTCAGAATCCAGTCCCATGTGAGCGAAGGTATTCTCCGCACTGAAGAATGGCGTCGCCAGATCATAAAGGCCAGAGATCACCAGCACTTGCATGGATTTATTTTCCCGCATCGCATGAGCCAGGGCGGCACTCCGGTCTGCATCGGGCGATCTGGCACTGCCCCAGTCCCAACGCGTCGACATCCAGTCCCCTCTATGTTCCGTAGGAGCCGGCCAGCGCCCACCAAAAGGTCCGGCGTACAAGGCGCTGCTCCTGAAGTCAAGTTGTGATCGAAGATAGGGGACAATGAGCTTACCGGTCCCGTGTGAATTCAGGCTTGGGTCGAGAGTTGGATTGTATTCCCCTCCCGATGAGGTCGTCGAAATAGTGGCGCGCACGTCATAGTGGCCAAGCACCTGCTTTTTGTCACGAAGCAACTGGCCTGCGAATTCATCCATACCGACCCGTAGATTGTGCTTGGTGACAAATTCCTCGTCCAGCCCTGTAAACCGCGAGAATTCCTTCGTGACACGCTCTCGATCTGCCGAGGGCAACCGGTCTCCTTTTAGGAGGGCCACTGAGTATTGGGACTCCGCCCATTCTTCCGATTTTTGAATGGCAGTCTCTAGGTTCGTTTGCAAGTCCGCTGGAAGCTTTTTGTGAACAAAAGCCGCCACGGTATAGCTCGGAATTAGCATGATGTAGGGAAGATCGGAGCTGGGGTTATCGGACAGGTTCAGTCCTGCGTCCAGTATGGTTGAAATCAGAACCACACCCGCGACGTCGATGTCCCGATCATGCAGTCTTTCGGCGACACCAGCAGCGCGAAACGTGCCGTAACTCTCTCCGACCAGAAAGATCGGCGGCGTTGGGTTGGGTTCGTGCTGCGCCAGAAAAAGACGGATAAACTCGGAGATCGAATCGATGTCCCCCTTCGGGCTCCAGAACTCCTTGCCAAATTCCTGACTCAGCGCATAGCTGTACCCAGTGCCCACCGGGTCCACGAACACCAGGTCGGTTTGATCCAGCCATGTGCTCTCGTTTTCAGTCAGTTCATACGGTGGGGGCGCTGCCGAATATTGGTCCAGGTCTTTCACGCGGAATGGACCGAGCGCTCCAAGATGAAGCATGGAGGCGGGCGAACCCGGCCCGCCGTTCCAGGCAAAGGTCAGCGGGCGCGGCGATTTGTCTGTCCCTCTGTCGAGTTGATACGCAACATAAAAAATGCGGGCGTGGATATCGTTGAACTCATCACGCAGGGAAAGGAATCCAGCCCGCGCCGTGTACCTAAGGACCCGTCCGTCAACGGTAATTTGGTATTGCGTGACTACCGGCTCATCCGTCGGCGTAGGCGTCTGAGATGCAAACGCCGGTTTCAGTCCAGCCCCCGACAAACCTGCCGCTACCACGACCAGGACCCAAATTGTAGCCAATCGTTTGCTCATATTGGGTGGTTCTTTTTCCGCAGCCTGCTATGCCAATCTTGATTAAAAACGTCGAGCTGGGCCAGTATAGAGAGCATTCCGAAACGACGGAACAGGCCCTCGGAAAGAGGCTCCCCTCCCGGCGAGTCTCATCGCCGCCGCCAACTGCCAGCAAAATCCCACACTCCAGCCACGGACAAGAGGGGTTCCAGCCTCTCGATGACTCAACTCCCCCTGCCGCGGGTTGCGACACCGACACCCTTACTCAGAAATGAAGCTTCAGCGCGAGTTGGCCAATGCGCGGTGCCACCGACGTCGCCGTTATTAGTCCGAATGCCGATCCGTCACTGTAGGCGGTGTCCGGATTCGCAAATTGTGTTGTGTTGAACGCGTTGAAGAATTCCGCCCGGAACTCCAGGTTGACGCGATCACTGCCACCGAGGGCAGTTTTCTTACTCAGGGAAAGATCGAAATTGCGCTGGTCGGGCCCGCGCAACATTCCCGGCTTCGTGTTCCCAAAATCTGTTCCTCCGTCCGAACTGATGGTTGGCGGAGGTGTAAAACAGTTCGTGTTGAAATACTCGTTTACACGGCTGTTGACCGAACCGCTCAGACCGATTCGCCCGTTGCATCCCGCGTTGGCAGGATCGTAATAAGCGAAGTCTTGGGAAATGCCGTAGAGATTGGCGCTATTGGTGTTCGTGAAAGTCAGGGGAGTTCCGGACTGGAAGGTTGCGACGGCCAACACCGACCAGCCGCTTAACAAGGTTTTCGCATAGCCGGCGCCATGCTTCAGGTCAGGAAACTGGTAGGTGGAGCTCACAATCAAGCGCTGCGGCCGGCTGAAGTTGGCAACACCGTAGCCGGCGTACAGGTTGTTCTGATTCCCGTATGAGCCGCCACCGTTAGAGCTTCCCACGATGCTCGAGGCTCCAGTCGTCAGCGTCTTCGACCAGGTATACGAAGCCAGGAACTGCAAGCCCTTGCTAAAGTTTTTCTTCAGCGTGACTTCCAGCCCGTTGTAGTTAGATCGTCCTTCCGATTCTTGCTCCAAGAAGTTGGCTACATCGAAGCCAAGATAAGGTACCCGTTCCGTGAGGTTGGCCAAGGTGCTCGTGGTTTGCCCGCGGATCGGATTCGTCGGAGTGGCCAACCCCGCTTGGTTGATAGATCGCGAGAACATCAGATGGTTGGCGCTCGACCCGACGTAGGCCACTTGAAGAACGAGGTTCGGGGAAAGTTCGGTTTGCAGGTTCAGTGTGTACTCCTGCGTAATCCCGGGCCGAATCTTCTGTTGGGTGCTGATAAAGCTGATATCACTTGTCGGAGTGTACGGTTGAAAGAAAGGAAACGTGCTGAGCGCAGGGATCGGTTCCGCGAAGGGATCGGCGAATGTCGCGTTGCCATTGTAGGGAGGCGCGTCTACCCGGAGATCCGCCCAGGGGAGAGACGGTACCGACTGGAATTGGCTGTTGCCGGTTATCGCCGAGTAATAAATTCCATATCCGCTGCGCAGCACGAGGCGATCACTGTGCGGCAGTACAGTGTAAGCCAAGCCCACTCGTGGCCCCCAGGTGTTGTTTCCGGTCCCAGGCACGAACGAGTCAATTGAGGATTTTGTTACTCCCGTGGGGAGCGACTCTGTGAAGTTCGCCGGAACCACATACCCGGCGTACGAACCCTCCGCCGGGGGATTGGGATCCACAAGACTCGGATTGATCGTCGTGGCCCGGCCATGTAGCGCCGTAAATGGCGGCATCCATTCATAGCGCAACCCGAGATTCAGGCTGAGCCGTGAATTCACCTTGAAGTCGTCTTGAAGGTAGGCCGATGCCTCCCATGTCCGAGTGGCCGCCGTTAGAACGCCGAGGAGATCGAAACTGTACAGCACGTTACTGAAGGGGACCCCAACAGCGGCGAGTGTTCCGTTGTCAGCGCCCGACAGTCCGAGAAGAAAGTCCGGCCAAGTTGCGAAATTAACCGAGCCGTAATAGGTCTGGCCTTTGTTCACTTGCTGGGACCGGATGAGTCCACCGCCGAACCGTACATTGTGGCGACCATGCACCCAAGAGAAACTGTCCTCGAGGTCGAAGCTATTCTGGGTGTTGGGGGCGAAGGCACCCGTGTTGATGTTATCGGATCCCGCGATTGCAATGTTAGGCAAGCTGTTATTCTGTGCGGAACTGGTCACCCCAATCCCGGAAAAAGTGAAAGGCGCGTGAGTTGTGGGCATTAGCGCAGTTCGCGCGTAGCCGAACCGGATTTGGTTGAAAAGCGTTGAGCTGATGGCGTAATTATCGGAAATCGAGGCGACCACGTAGGTCTCATTCGTCGCGACCGGAGCACCCGGTAAGTTCCCGCCTCCGCCGAATGGATTGTTCACATCGGCCAGTGCCGTGAAGAATCGTCCCTGAATTGTGTTCTTGGAGGATTGCAGATACTCAAAGTTCCCCATGTACTGGTTCTCATTGAAAACGGCCGGAACCGTGAGGGAAACCAGACCCGTCCCTTGGTTCGGCGACGGATAAAGATAATTCCCATTCGGCAGTTTCATCTGCAGGAGCGCGAGCGCCACCGGGTTGATGTTGGATCCATCCGCAGCGACCGCTGGACCCACTCCCCCGAACAGATTCTGAAAGTATCCTCGCTGTCCGGCAAACAGTGCTCCCAAGGCCGCGGCCGAGCGATCATCCGTGAACAGCGGCGAAACGAAGGTCTGCCGGCCTTGCACCGCGTTGACTTGCCGAGTGCCCTGATACGAGCCAAAGAATAGCAGCTTGTTCTTCCAGATTGGTCCGCCAAGCGTTCCTCCAAACTGGTTCTGCTTTAGCTCCGGACGCGGCACTCCATCCTGTTTGAAGAAGAAGTCATTCGCATTCAACACGTCGTTTCGCCAGAACTCGAACAAGTCGCCATGAAAACTGTTCGTCCCCGTCTTCGTGACCAGATCCACGTTGGCACCGGCGTTTCTGCCATATTCGGCATCGTACATTCCCGTTTGGACCTTGAATTCCTCAATCGTGTCCGGGTTGGGAATCGCCACACCCAGCTCTGAGCCGAGGAAATCATTGATGGTGACCCCGTTCATTTGAAAATTGTTGTCGCTCGCCCTGGCGCCCTGGACGTTCATCCCCTGGCCCTCGGTTGATGCCGAAACTACCCCCCCACTTCCACGGCCGAGTTCATCCGCGCGGGTGACACTGGAAACTACGCCAGACGAGAGATCCATGATCTGGGTAAAATTGCGGTTTACCAGGGGAAGGGACTGCACTTGGCTCGGGCTGACCACTTCGCCAAGGGTATTCGTCGTTGTGTCAACGATCGGGGGAGCGCCTCTCACTTCGATTGTCTCGGACGCGGCTCCCACCTTCAGGCGCACATTCAGGACGGTAGTTTCCGTGACCGAGATGACTGCGCCTGACTGGATCGCTCGCGCGAAGCCCTCTGCGGCGACCTCAATTCGATACGTGCCGGGCGTCAGCAACGGGACGACGTAGGTACCGTCCGCACCCGATTTGACTTCGCGCCGCGCGCCGGTTTCCCGACTCGTCGCCTGGACATCGGCGTTCGGAATGACTCCTCCAGACGGATCCGTAATGGTTCCTCGCAATACGCCGGTGGTAGCCGTCTGGGACCACGCGACCGGGATGACGCACAAAACAGTCGCCGCCAACAGCACCGTTTGCAACAAAGCTCCCTCCCAGCAGTAAAAGAATCCAGTTCTCCGGGACGACGTGTACGCCATGATTAACCTCCAGCCAGTCTCTGATTGTGAGAAGGTCTACTTTTTGTAAATTCATAAACATTTCGTTTAAAATAGCGGTGGGTCCAACATGAAATCTCAAATAAACAGTTCAAAATAAACCTTTTAAAATTAGTAATTCTTCTGATGGGACGCTAGTCTATGTCAACAACATGTTGAAAGTCAAGAGATTATTTCAAATAATATTTGACTGCGTACGTAGTTTTGCCGTATGGTTGTGCGGTGGATGTCCACGAACTGGCTGTGGGCTGACAAAGCAAGTGTTCGAGTTTTTGGGGCCATTGGTCGGATATAACGGGTGGAGCAATATGTCAACTACATCGAAGTCTGTTGCCGTTCCAATTTCTGGTGACCACGATGTTGAGAGCGCCGCGGTCGAAGGCCCTCGCAGATACATTCAACTCAACCAACGGGGTCCGTTTAGCGACGGCGTCCTAGTTGGCCATACCCTTTACTTATCGGGACGCATTGGATTGGATGAGACCGGGAAGCGAGTGCCCGATGACATTGAAACCGAAGCTCGCAACGTAATGGAAGACGTGCAAGGCGTATTGCGGAAAGCTGGCATGCAGATGGACGACCTGGTCTACGTACAGGTCTTCTGCCCCGACGTATCTCTGTGGGGACGGTTCAACGCGATCTACTGCTCATATTTCACGCGCAAACTGTTACCAGCCCGGGCATTTGTCGGGTCTGGTAAGTTACTCTTCAATGCCCACTTTGAAGTTCAAGGAATAGCTGTCAAACCAAGCTAGTTCGCACTTGGTGGACATTGATGAGGTTGAAGGCGCACAGGATGTCCTTCCAGTTGGCACAATCGTATACCTTTGGGCATCTAAACCGTCGAATCCGTGACCGCGAGAGGAACCAGTGAAACCCACTGATAAAGAATACCTGCTCAATTTCGTTTCCAGGCTCAGTGAGGGGTTGGGCCAAACTTTCGGAAAGTCCTGCGAAATCGTCGTTCATGATCTGGGCTCGCCCGAGAGTTCTATTGTTGGAATTGTGAACGGTGGTCTTACCGGCCGCAAAGTCGGAGATACGCTCGATGCACTCGGATTCCAACTGCTCAAGACACCTCCTGCATCGGACCTCCTCAACTACCGGACAAAAACTAAAGAAGGCAAGGAGTTGCGTTCTTCCAGCATCTTTCTGCGTGATGAGAACGACGAGATTTTCGGCGCGATGTGTATAAACCTCGACATCTCGTGTCTTCTCAAGGCACAGGAGTGGTTGCAGGAGGCCCTCGGCGCGGGTAGCACAATGATCGATGAGAGCTTCGAGCACACGGTCGATGAAGTACTGGAGAAAATGATTCAGAACGCGATTGGCAGCATTGGCAAGAGTACGTCCGATCTGACGCGGGAAGACAAGGTCACGATCGTCGCTTACCTGGAAACCAGAGGTGCTTTCCTCATCCGCTATTCTGTAGAGCACGTAGCCGAACTGCTCGGAATGACGAAATACACGATCTACAACTACCTTGATGAGATCAAGAAAAGGCACGAAGGCGCCGAACTGGAGTCCTCCAAGACATCTTAAGCGCGAAGGAAAGAGACAGGACCGGTGCTCGTTTCATCGTGTGTAGGCTTCATGCTCCGCAGAATTGGGCGTTCTTTGGAGTGTGTTGCAGCCTGCGCTAGTCGTTAAGGACGTGACGGAAACACTTAGGCAAAGTCACCAGCACAATAGGTTTTGCTCAGCTTGCTGGGTGAAGATTGAGGCGGAGACACCTCTCCGCGCATGATTCAATTGCTCGTTCACTGTGCTTTCTGATGATGAAGTGAAGCGTACTGCGCTAGCTCTGACCCGTCAGGACAATCGGCCGGGTTGGTATGTGCTGGCATATTTCAGAATCAGTGTCGGGGAGAACACATGATTTCAAAGAGAGCCGCCAATTATTCCGGCGCGATTTGCGCACTATGTTTGTGGCTGGTAACACAAGCGTTCCAGAACGCTCTTGCGCAGGATGCTACTGCATCTGCGACGCAGGCAATTCGGGAGCAAATAGACTTATCGATGTACTCTCGTATCCGCGGGGAGGGGTTTGAACACTCTCACGTTATGGAATATTCCAGTGGTCTTGCGGACGGTATCGGTGGGCGCCTGACCGGGTCTCCCAATATGAAAAGAGCCTATTCGTGGGGACTTCTACAGTTGCGTACGATGGGAGCATCCAATGTTCACCTGGAGGACTGGAGCGAATTTGGCATGGATTGGCGGCAGCGTAACACATGGTTACGTATGGTTTCACCGGACACCGCGGTCTTCGTTGCCCAGGCTGCTCCCTGGTCTGCGTCCAGCAATGGAACGATCAGGGGTAAGGCTGTCGCGGCTGACATTCAGCAAGAGAAGGATTTCGATCTCTACCGAGGAAGGCTAACTGGAAAGGTTGTATTCCTCGGCCTAGTGCGTGACGTCCCGCCGCTAAAGGAGCCTTTGTTTCTGCACTACTCACCTGAACAGATCGCAACGGGCATACCACAGGGTCCTATCGAGAATTACTTTCGAAACCGTAAAAAAAATCTCGAGGATTGGGGCCGCAAGAATGAGTTTCAGCGTAAACTCGCTAAATTTTTGGAATCGGAGCGCGTCCTCGCCGTCATTGTTCCTAGCCGAGACAGCGACCGTGGCGGCGGAACTGGAATTCTTTTTGTAGATAATGCCGCTATCCTAGGTGCCAAGCCGTGGCTTAGCGAGAATTTGCTGCCCTTTCCTGTTGTAGTGACTATGGTAGAGAATTACGGCCGTGCTCCCGTTTGCTAGAGCATGGCGTCCCCGTTTCGGTCGAGATGAATGTTGATACTGAGTTTATCGGCAATCACGAGCACGGCTATAACGTGATTGCCGATATACCGGGCTGCGATCCGAAACTCAAGGACCAGATTGTCATTCTTGGCGCACACTTGGATAGCTGGCCCTCAGGAACAGGCGCTGCTGACGATGGCGCAGGCGTGGCTATTGCGCTGGAAGTAATCCGTATCCTAGAAACGCTTCAGGTGCGACCGCGTCGCACGATCCGAATTGTTCTCTATGGCGGAGAAGAAGAGGGACTCTTGGGTTCATGGGGTTATGCGCGCATGCACCTCGGCGATTATCCGAGATCGACTGCTCCGGATCAGCTCAATCAGGCGTTCGACACCTTGCGCGCCCCGGCGGGTGAACTTGTGCTTCAACCCGAGCATGCACTCGTATCGGCCGTCTATAACATTGACGCCGGAAGTGGCCGAGTGCGCGGTATCTATACGGGCGGGAATCTGAGTTTAGTTCCAATCTTCGAGCAGTGGATAGCTCCCATCCAAGATCTTGGAGTCACGGATATTATCAACTTGCATGATTGGCCGGCAGACCAGTCAAGCTTTGAAGCTGTTGGCTTACCTGGTTTAGACTTTCTTCAAGATCCGCTTGATTACTTCACTCGGGTGCATCATTCCAATCTAGATACTGTCGAGCACCTTGTACCAGAGGACCTCAAACAGGTTGCAGTTGTCCAAGCTATATTCGTTTACAACACGGCGATGCGCGATAATTTGCTTCCACGCCTTCCTCTGCCACGCCCAGAGCTGTACGAATTGAATAACAAGCCCGTAGATGCAATCTATCCCAGAGACAGCAGTAATGCTGATCATGCCGACTGAAGCGCACAGTCCACGATATGCCTAAGCCGGGTCAGGAAGGGTATTAAGATCATGCTACGAACATCGGTTCGTTGTCTCCTTGCAGTTTGGTTTGTAATCACATTTACAGGATGGGGCGCCGCAACGACGACAGAAAAGCTTTCTGTTGTCCAGGGCAGCACGACCGTAGGTTCGCTGTCCGTCATAACCGAAGGCGCCGCGGTAAACGTGGAATATGCGGTGAGCGAAAATGGCCGCGGGCCGAGGCATCATGAAACAATTCGAATCGGTCCCAATTTCATCCCTATTGAGTGGACCGTTTCCGGCACATCGCTGATGGGCGGCCTCGTTTCGGAGAGATACTCATGGCAGTCCGGTGAGGCGGCATGGACGAGTCAAGCAGACAGCGGCAAGGTCCCAGCAGCGAAGCCTCTTCTATATGTTGTCAACGACGATAGCCCATGGGCGCTTGTTGTTTATGCACGAGCACTACTCAAAGCGCCTGGCCATACGCTGGAAGTGTTACCCAGCGGCACGATGAAATTGACACAGTTGCGCGACACGAGCGTTGGGGAAGGCAAGGATGCTGTCCCGGTTACGATCTACCGAATAGATGGCGTCAGATTGGAACCCAACTACATCATGCTTGACCGCTCCCGGCGCCTGTTTTCGTCCGTCGGGGGAGGCTCGCTGACGGTGCGCCAGGGCCGAGAAAAGGATGCGGCTGCCATTTCCAAAATCGCCGATGCGCTCGGTTCCCAACTAGCCCATGATCAGCAGCACAGACTCGCCCACCACTTCGACGCGCCTCTAAGAATCCGCAACGTCCGCATCTTCGATCCCAGAAGCGGCGAGTTGAGCGTTCCTTCAACGGTCGTAATTATGCGCGGTCGCATCACCGAAATACTACCCAGTCGTGAGAACGACTCTGAACCATCGGACGAGGTTCTGGTGGATGGCGAGGGAGGGAGTCTTGTCCCCGGCCTCCACGACATGCATTCCCACTCGACCCTGCAATCGGGTTTGTTTTACCTTGCGGCTGGCGTCACTTCGACACGCGACATGGGGAATGACAACAGTTTTTTGCTCGATCTGATCGAGCAAATCAACTCGGGTGAAATCGCTGGGCCGCGGATAACACCGAACGGGTTTCTCGAAGGACAGAGTCAATACTCGGCTCGCACAGGCCTCATCCCAGCCTCACTACCCGAAGCCTTACGTGACGTGCGCTGGTACGCCGATCGTGGCTACTTTCAGATCAAGATTTACAACTCGATGAACCCCGATTGGGTCAAGCCAATCGCGGATGAGGCGCACCATTTGGGAATGACAGTGACCGGTCATATCCCGGCCTTTGATACGCCCGACCGCGCAATTCATGATGGCTACAACGAAATCACTCACACAAACCAATTGATGCTCGGCTGGCTCCTCAAGCCCGGCGAGGACACCCGTACGCCATTGCGCCTCACCGCGATGGCGCGCGCTGCCACTCTGGATCTGTCCTTGCCGGCGGTGCAGAATACTGTGTCGTTGATGAAAGCGAATCATATCGCCCATGATCCAACTGTGGCAATCCTTGAACGACTGATGTTGAGCCGTGCCGGAACTATACAGCCAGGTGACGTCGACTATCTCGATCACATGCCAATTGCGTATCAGCGCTATCGCAAGCGCACTTTCGTTCCCATCAACAATGCGGCCGAGGATGACGCCTATCGCAAGGCTTTTGCGAAAGTCATCGACACTCTAAGAATGCTGCATGAAAATGGCATTCGTTTGCTCCCCGGTACGGACGACGACACGGGTTTCACGCTCCATCGCGAGCTTGAACTCTACACAATTGCGGGCATGACACCAGCCGAGGCGTTGCGGGCCGGGACGTTGTTGCCCGAGGAGTATTTCGGCCATTCGAGTGAACTGGGCACGATAGAGCGGGGTAAGGTTGCGGACTTTTTCCTGGTTGCGGGCGATCCAACGAAAGACATTCGAGCGATCAAATTCCCGCGAATGGTGTCAAAGGGGGATTCGATCTATTTCCCGAGTGAAATATATCAGGCGCTGAGCATCAAGCCGTTCGCCGCCCCACCTGCTATTCGGCCGGTTATCTCGCGCGACAACCACTCGGGAAACCCGGACGGGGCGGATAATCTGCATGGGCATGTTCGGCGCTCCAAAGGCTGAAGGATTTCTGCCCGGAGGCGTTATTTCAGCGCTTGTGCCCTGCGCCCGGACTTCAAACGAGGCCGCCAATCGAGCATGGTAGGGTCAATGGAGCGGCGCGCCACAACCGTCGACAGAACAATTGAGGTTGAGGTCATTCCAAACGGAGTGAGGCGGTCGATCAGGTGCTCGAGATGCTCGACCGACTCCACGCACAACTTCCAATGTCCGAGATCCGGCAGGTCGCGCAGGACCGAGTAGCTTTTCAGATCCGCGCTGTCTTGAAAATTGATTGGATCGTTCGGGGAAAGCGGTAGGCTTCGAATCCCGCCTGGTTGGGTCACGGATCATGCATGAGGTGTGGGTCACGGATTCTGCGTGGGATTTGAGGGGGAAAGGCGCGCAGAGAAGCGCGCCTTTTTGTGATGAGGGTTGTGGTGGGTTCCGGCGTCATTCGTGCATGTCGTCGAAAAATGACATGAGCTTGCGGGAGCGGGAAGGATGGCGCAACTTGCGCAGCGCCTTGGCTTCGATCTGGCGAATACGCTCGCGGGTGACAGCGAACTCTAGGCCAACCTCCTCCAGCGTGTGCTCCGAGCCGTCCTCCAGACCAAAGCGCATCTTCATGATCTTCTCCTCGCGCGGAGTCAGGGTGTGCAGCACGAGTGCGGTCTGCTCTTTCAGGCTCACGTTGATGACGGCCTCGGCCGGCGAGACCGAGGCGCGGTCTGCGATGAAGTCGCCGAGGTGGGAATCCCCCTCCTCGCCGAACGGCGTCTCCAGCGAGATCGGTGCCTGCATGATCTTGAGCACCTTGCGCACTTTGGCCGCCGGAATGTCCATCTGCTTGCCAATCTCTGCCGACGTGGGTTCGCGGCCCAACGCTTGGACCAGTTGCCGAGAAGTTGCGGGAGGAGCACCAGGTGGAGATCAGCTACAGCTGGGTGAAAGGGTTACTGCAAGGGGCGGGCATGGTGGCCAAGGGGCGCAAGCGCGGAGTGCATCGCCAGC